>Ga0213866_10003426_pt1 | contig 10785 bp, 12 predicted proteins | sample PICome_11_FD_160079 | JGI IMG/M metagenome (GOLD analysis project Ga0213866, IMG submission 160079) | Coastal seawater microbial communities near Pivers Island, North Carolina, United States - PICO284 | ecosystem: Environmental > Aquatic > Marine > Coastal | place: USA: North Carolina... | reverse complement strand
GCCCGTGCTCTCCGCCACTCATTGTCTCGATCCGCACCCGACGATCCGAAGTTGCAGGCAGATCCAAAGAAACCCGTCCATCTTTGCGAAACACCCAGCCAATTCCCGGAGTGCACAGCGCGTGAAGGCGGATCTGATGATCAATGTGGGCGGCTTCCGTCGACTCCGCTTTTAGGAATTTTTTACGGGCTGGAACATTATAAAATAGATCTCGTACTTCAATACTTGTCCCGACCGGGCAGCCACTGGCCCGGGGCTCGCTCATTTTCCCGCCATCCACTCTGATCTCGGTCCCCTCCACCGAATCAGCTTCCCGGCTCATCATCACAAAGCGCGAAACACTTGCGATGCTTGGCAGAGCTTCTCCCCGGAAACCCAGAGTGGAGATACCATTCAAATCTTCCGAAGAGCGAAGCTTGCTCGTCGCGTGCCGCTCCAAAGATTTCGCAGCATCTCTGACACTCATTCCGCAACCATCATCCCTTACCCGGAGCATCGCAATTCCTCCGCGCTGAATCTCCACCTCAATCTTCCTGGCGCCGGCATCGATCGCATTCTCAATGAGCTCTTTGATAACGCTGGCAGGACGCTCGATAACCTCCCCCGCCGCCACCTGGCTGGCAAGAGTTTCGGGCATCACCTCAACCGTCGGCATACCTAAAAACTAGCCGATGTCTTCCCGAGGTCAGCCCCAAACTACAAAAATCCGACGTGAATTCCTGGATGTGCTGAGGTAGACTCACCTACTCCTTGGAAATGTCTGCCCTTTCTTATTTTTCTCCTTCTTTTCCACGCACCATGGATTCAGGCCACAACACTTGAGCAAATCAACGAGATCTAGACCGCTCCTGCCAGCGATCTTCCGGAACTATGGAAGAAGTATCGCAAGACAGACGAGTTCAGATTCCTCGTGATGCAGCGATGGTTGAAAGTTGCGCCTGAGACCTTCTCGAATCTCACTCTCAGCGAGGACGAAGTGGATCTGGCCTGGTGGCTTAGAGGGCGGCTTGCAGCACAGGCAGGGAGAAAAGCTACAGACGTGAGTTCGATTTCTGATAAACTCTCAGGCGAAGAGCCGGCCCACAATTTCCTGTTGGGTTTTGCAAGCGAACGTCCGGATAAAGTGGCTCAGTTGGTCCGGACAAAATGTGAATTTAGAACTCCCTTCGCGACATCAGCGATTATCCTCGGCTGGGCCAAACACTCCCTGGAAAAAGCGAGCGCACTCGCTGAGCAATCCTCTCCGTTTGACTGGCAATCAGTAACTCCGAATTGGACGGGAATAGATCAGATTGATTGGAGGGATTCATCACGCTCTGATACAGAAAGTTTCGCGCTCTCCCGATGGGTAACCTTCCGCTCCAACGAAGCTCTGTCGGATCTATTCGAACAAGAGGAGATCACTCTGAATCACTATTACATTGGGGTTTTTGGCGAAAAAATTTCCCGATCAACTTAAGGAAAAGGTCAATCGGCTTCCGACAGGAATCAATAAACGTAAGATCTTGGCGGGGATCGAATATGCCAAAGAGAATCCCTCAGAGATTCATAAATTTTTCAGTCTGGCTACTCCCGAAGAAACGCTAGGAAGCTCTCGTTTTCCAAAACTCGTTGAGGAGGCAAGCAAAGCGCAAAAGAAAGACTTCCCTGAGTGGCTGACTGACTATCGACTGGCCCAGCTGCAATCTCAAGAGGTTCAACTCATACGAGGAATCATTAAAGACCGCTGGGAGGTGATGGATCCCGAAGCGCTGGTTCGCTTTCAGGCGAAGCATTGCTCAGGTGAATCCATTACGGGACTGAATACTTGGTGGCGAAAGGACCCGCAAGCTGCAACCGCTTTTGTCATAGAAAGCAGTCGAGAAGATCTCTGGGAACACTTGCTTTATGCAGTGGATGGAAAGGACACTGGAGCTGCGCTGGCTCTCTTTGACAATCATGCTCAAGAGGTCCTCACAAACCCCAGGGAGTTTCTTGCCACCCTTGCGGCAAAGGACCCGAAACCTTTCTTGCTTATGCTCTTACTCTTAAAGACGAAGCCAAGAAAACTGACTTACTCGCGATTCTCGCTTGGGCCAGAATGCATTTTGACTTCGATTGGGTTGTCGAAACCATGAATCGCCAAGAAGCTAATCCTTTCGTTGGGATATTCGAAGGCTCAAACCTAGGGATCATCCCAGCCTTCCACGGAGTTAACTCCGGAGAAGCAATCTTCGATCTACTCGACCGGATGCCCAAAAATTGGAAAAGGCAATTTCTTGAGAGTGATCGCTTTGCCAGAGGCGACGCCATGCGATGCACCCCGCTCTTTCCAACGGATAACTCCGAAATCTTCAAGAAAGTCTTGGAAATGAACCCTATTGGGTTGATCGGCGAGATATTCCCGCGATAAGAAAGCTTCTTGAACAAGCGCATTGGCTCAGCAAACAGACCAAGTCAGAAGTGGCAACTTGGGCGGTCATTAGATCCCATAAACCCGAAAGTCTCAGAGAGTGGGTTCTATCCCTCCCATCCGAAGTGAATTCAGAGGCCTTGGTTGCGCTCAAAGAGTTCCGGGAATTAAAAAAGGAAGATGCAAAGCGTTCCAAAGCCCCTACTCTCTCCAAGATTAGGAAACTTTCCGAAATCGAGGCCTATCGTCATGGAGGGCGAAGCTTGGACATGGAGGAATGGACCGGCCAGGAAATGCAAAGCTTTCATAACGAAATTAAAGCTCTTTCGCCGGACAATGACCTTAAACTCTTCATGACGATCGATACAAATCAGCTTCCTTGGCGCATGAGAGCTTCGCTGGTGTCTCGGATTCTTGCTTCCGGAAACTTTGTTGCGAACGTTCCAATTCGATTTTTGATTAAAGAGACAGCAAAGGAATTTGCGAAAAACGAGCCAGCCAACGCCTCGAAATGGGCCATGAGTTTACCGCACGAGGGTCTCCGGGTCTTTGCGTCGGGATTCGTAGCTGCCCAGTGGAAGGAGCAGAATCCTGAAGAAGGTGAGAATTGGGTGTTAACCCTCCCGAAACAAATGCAGGAGAGATTTGGTTACTAAGTGCCCCTATCAAGGGAAATGCTCATGCGTCTTTACGAAGACCGATTGTCAGCCTAATTTCCCTCCGTGACTTCTCGGACCGGGATACTCTTATTGGTTTCGGGCCCATCGGGCTCTGGAAAGACGACGCTTTGTCGTCGTTTGACAGACGAAGACGAGGCTCATTATTCGATTTCCTGCACCACCCGCACGCCTCGCGAGGGGGAGATCGACGGCAAGGATTACCATTTCCTTTCGAAAGATGACTTCAAATCGCGGATTGATGCCGGCGAATTCCTGGAACATGCCGAAGTCCATCAGAATTATTACGGAACACTCAAATCCGAAGTGCTCGATCGCCTCGCAGCTGGAACAGATGTGGTTATGGACATCGACGTGCAAGGCGCTGACCAGGTCCGATCCTGCCCTGATACTCAAATCAAAATGGCGATGATTGACCTCTTCGTGATGCCACCCAGCGAGGCAGAATTGCGAGCTCGCCTCACTGGGAGAGGGACTGATGCCGAGGAAGTGATCGCACTTCGAATGAAGAATGCTCTGGATGAAATGACACATTGGCCCAAGTATTCCTACCGTCTCCTCTCGGCAACCCGCGAGGAGGATTACCTCAACTTTAAATCGCTCATCATTGCCGAGCGACTTCGCGTCTCCCGCCTCCTATGAATATCGTACTTGGCATCACCGGTTCCATTGCCGCTTACAAAGCGGCAGATCTCACAAGCCAACTTACCAAGTTTGGTCACGAAGTTCATGTTGTAATGACCAGGGCGGCCACCGAATTCATCACGCCCCTCACGTTGCAGGTTCTTTCGAGGCAACCGGTTCTGGTTTCCCTGGAAGACGAGAAGAACTCGTGGAAACCCGGGCACATCGAACTCGCGGACAATGCCGAACTCTTTCTCGTCGCCCCTGCTTGCGCCGATACTCTCGGTCAATTTGCCAACGGGATCGCACCGGACCCCCTATCAGCGATCTATCTCGCTCTTCCTCCCGAGACCCCGAAATTTATCGCTCCAGCCATGAATGGTAAAATGTGGCACCATCCCGCAACTCAAAGAAACCTGGTCCAACTCAAGGAAGATGGGGTCCAATTTATCGACCCTGCGGAGGGCGATCTCGCCTGTGGATATCAGGGGACGGGACGACTGGCTGAAGTCTCGGATATTCTCAACTCGATCCTTGGAGAAAACTTTTCGGAATAGGTTAGAGCCCGCATGCTCTTAAGAGCATGAATGCAAAACTCACTTGGGCACTTCGACTAGTTCCCGCTGTCCTGATCGGACAAACCCTCCCGTTTAAATTCTCAGGTGCTCCCGTGTCGGTCGTACTTTTCACCGACCTCGCTACAAAAGCACTTGGTAATCTCGGTCTCGAAGGCGCATTAAGAGTTGGCACCGGAGTTGTTGAACTCCTTGCCGTGGTGCTCCTTCTCATTCCAAAGCAAAGTTGGAAAGGCGCCCTTCTTGTGGTGGCGACCATGGCTGGAGCGCTGGCGAGCCACCTTCTATTTATTGGATTTTCAGGACACGGCCCTCTTCCGGCCTTGGCGCTGATCGCCCTTCTCTTCTCCGGTATTTACGTCCTGCAAAGCAAGGCAGAGATCCTAGAGTTTCTCGGGAGCTTGAAGAAGGGCTCCAATTCTTTGGAGAAGAAGTCCGGCACCACCCCCATCGACGACGCGGTGGTCGAAGGTGAGGCATAATTCGGTTTCGGTCACCGGAACAAATGCTCCAACTTCTTCACTCCAACGAGGCTGTTTGATACCAGCTGCCAGTCCCAGAATCAGAGTCTCATTGGGTAGAGGAATGGGAGTACCCCACTTGAGTCCAAAGGTTCCAAAATTGGTGACCGTAGCAATTCCGCCCTGCGCTTGCTCGGGCGTCAGCTTTCGATCCCGGGCTTGTCCGACTAATTGCCCATATTCCTCGGCCAACTCCGGCACGCAGTGTTGATCAACATTACGCAAGACAGGAACAACCACCCCGTCCTCAACCTGCACGGCAACTCCAATGTCGTAAGCTCTCGGATGAACAACTTTTTCGCCGATGAGAAAACCGGCGGTCGCGGGCTGCTCCGCAAGTGCGATCGCAAAAGCTCTTAGCACATAAAGAGTAAGTCCCGGTTTGGGATTCTGCCGGGAGCGATGCTCGAGCACCGGATCCAGAACGACGGGCAGACCAACCGAAGCAAGAGGACGTGACCAGCTTCGTCGCATGGCGTCGGCAACCGCGAGCCGCATTGGCGATGCGCTACTTTCGGGCCAATCGGAAATGTATTCCAAAAACTGTTCCAGATCTTCAACGGTCACCCGGCCGCCGGCGCCACTTCCCTCAATCGCCGAAATATCCGCTTCACGTAAGCCAAGCTCATCCATGCGGGCGCGCATCCGGGGAGAAATATAATGTGCCCCTTTCATGCCAGCCGGAACAGGAAGGCCGCGAACACTGGGTTCCACCAATTTTGGCTCTTCGTAACTCTGCTCGGTCTGCCGAAAGTGCAGATTCTCATCTTCGCCTTCTTTTGAGGATTCCGGCTCGGGCTGCTCCCCCATCGTGGGAGCTCCGGTCCGGGAGATTTCTTCCTCGGTCGCTTCCAAAATACCCAGCAGACTTCCAACCGGATAGTCAACGCCTTCCTCGGCGCGAATTTCGATCACAGTGCCTCCACAAAGAGTGGTGACCCCCATGGTCGCCTTATTCGTTTCAACCTCAATGATTTCTTGATCTGCCACCACCGAATCCCCTACTGAAATATTTAAGCGGACGATCCTGGCCTCGGCAATCGATTCACCGAGTTGGGGCATGATGATGGGAACCTGTGGCATGTTTGTTAGAGGTTAAGAAGTTCGCGAAGTTTTTCCACGATGGATTCGGGTGTGGGACGGTGCGCGGCCCAGAGGTCGGGGTGATAAGGAATCGGGGTATCCTTGGCATTCAGGCGGAGAGGAGGAGCATCAAGAAGATGAAAACCTTCAGCCACGACTCTTGAAACGACCTCTGCCGTGACTCCTCCCCAGGGGAAGGCCTCCCCAAGCGCCAAAAGCCGGCCGGTTCTGGCTACTGAAGCAATCACTGTATCCAAATCGAGGGGTTTCACCGAGCGTAAATCGACCACTTCGATCTCCCAACCCTCCTTGGCCAAGCGGTCAGCAGCCCTGACCGCTTCGTGCACCATAGCGCTGTATGTGACCACCGTGGCATGCTTGCCAGGTCGCGTAATACGGGCAACGCCAAGCGGCAAGGCCTTCGGATGAATTTCGGCGGTTTTCAGCCAACGATAGAGAAATTTGTGTTCGCAGAATACAACGGGATCATTGATCTCAACCGACTCCTTGAGTAAATGGTAGGCGTCGGAGACGGTTGCCGGCGTGGCTACGATGATGCCGGGATAGTGAGCATAAAGCGTCTCCACCATCTGGCTGTGGAATGGCCCGGATCCAGGAGTGCCTCCACAAGGCAGTCTAATTGTGATCGGTACGGGAACTCCCGTACGGTAATAATGCGTCCCGGCATGGTTCGCGATTTGATTGAAGGCGATCGAAGAAAAATCCGCGAATTGCATCTCAACGATGGGGCGCATACCACTAATGGCAGCCCCTATTGCCATCCCCACCATGGCGTCCTCGCTGATCGGAGAATCCAGAACACGACTGGGGAATTCCTCTTGCAAGCCTTTGGTGGCCTTGAAAGCACCACCAAACCCTCCGATATCCTGGCCATACAAAAAAACGTCGTTCCGCTCACCAAGCAATTCCTGTTGGGCTAGGTGGATTGCATCGATATAGGTGACACTCATGAGTTGATTCCTTTCGATGAAAATGCCCGCCAGTCGTCCCGGTATGGGTCGGGGCGCGGATCAGTCTGGGCAGTTGCCACAGCTTTTTGAACTGCTTCGGCAGCCTTTTTCCCCCAAAGATCGATCTCGTTCTCGCTGACGATCCCGTTTTCGATGACTTGTTGAATACCAAACTCAAGGCAATCGCGACCGAGTTTTGAATCTTTTAATTCAGACGCCATATAGGAAGCGTCATCGTGCTCCCCGTGTCCACACAAGCGTAGAAGTTTGCCCACGACCATTTGAGGCCCCCCGCCGGAACGCGCAGCCTCAACAGCCTCATGAACGACGGAAAGACATTCAAGCAGATTGGTAGCGTCAACTTGCCATCCAGTTACACCATACCCTTTGGCTCGATCCACGAGGTTTTCACAAGCAAATTGTCTTTCCCGGGGTGTGGAATAGGCAAACTGGTTATCCGCAACCAGCACGACCATCGGGAGTTGCTCCACCGCCGCGAGATTGAGTCCTTCGTGAAAGGATCCGGTTGATGTCGCACCATCACCCACGCAAGTCGCACCGACAACTCCCCCTAGCTCACCCTTCATACGCCTAGCGATCAGCATGCCTGCAACGACGGAAACCGAAGTCCCCAAATGACTGATCATCGCGGGACGACGATCGGCAGGGCGACCACGGTGGATGTTGCCATCACGACCCCGCATCGGCCCAAGCGCAGATCCAAGATAGGTGCGGGTGGCCTCAATAAGAGGTTCACCAAAACCAGTTCGGCCGGCCTGATCGCGAATCAACGGAGCGAAGATATCTTTATCCTGATCGAGGCTGCATCCGAGCGATGCCGAAAAGGCCTCCTGGCCGGTTCCCAGGTAAACTCCCCCAACAATCTTGCCGGCTTTGTAGAGGCTCGAGAGCTTCGACTCCAGCGTCCTGGAGATGATCATGACTTTAAGAGTCCGCCGGATCAAATCAGCATCGCGTCCGCTCGAAACAACTGGGGCTGGTGCTGATAGGGGTTCCATTTTCTAAAATTTGCAGTCGGATTAAAGTTCTTGATCGATCGCCTTCAGTTCAAGGAACAGATCGTTCCACCGTTCCTTCCGAGGCTCAAGAAGAAGCTTTTGGTCAGCGATGCGCCTCCGAACGATCTCGAAAAGCCCCCCATATTCAAGATAGAATTCGCGTACTCCGTCTTTGTAGTCATCAGCAAGCGAATCTGCGAAGGGTTGTCGCAAGTCCTCAATCCTCTCCATAAAGTCGTGGCACAGCGCTTTACGCGAGCGTTTCGAGTAAATCGCAGCGATTCCGAGTATTCCTGCGGCCATCGTGATTACTACCCAGGGCCATGTCGTCACGCCCAAGCCGCCGAGGATTCCGGCAATCGTGAGGAGCGCCAGAAAAAAGGCCATATAGCGCTTCAAGATCATCCGGCGAATGTTCATCTGAAGATCCAGAGTCCCCCTGATCTTTAGCTGGGCGACCGCTTGCTTCGCAGATCTCCCAAGGCGGCGCATGAACCGCTTTCGGGTCCCTCCAAGAGACTCCGTCTCCTGCTGGAAGTTGGGAGGATTCATATCGAGGTTTTCGCAAATGCGAGGCTCAACCGTTTCCCAGTGATTTCGGCAACTTTGAACCAACTCCACTCCATCAATCTCAGCCTGCTTCTCAACCGCTTCCTTGACCGCTTCGGTGAGATTTTTTTCAATCTCGGAGGGAAGTCTCTCCTTTTGGAAAAGCGAGATTAGACTTTGGATGAGAGCCAACCTCCGTCCCAGGTCACGAGTCGCCATTTGCCCTTGTTTGAAAAAGACATCTCCCAAGCCGCTCAAACGTTCGGACAAGGCCGTCGCCTGGCCTTCACGGCGAAGATCCACTTCGTTTTCTAACTCCGCCAGAAATCGTTGATCGCTGTCGAGAGAGTCGTTCCGTTCCTCAATCAAACCCTCGATTTTTTTTAAAACACCCTGAGTTGATTTGCTCACTTCACGAAGGATCTTTCTTCGGTGGGGATTCGAGGAGATTTTCGAAGAAATAAAATAATCAAGCGGAGGTAAACCACTTTTCCGAAGAACATGAGAGAGTGGCGGGTCGGCCTTCTTCGCCTCCATTGCCAGCTTGGCTGAAACCGGGAAGATTTCCGGAATCCTTCCAATTTTCTGTTCGCCCAAAGTTTTCATGTGTCCAAGGATCACTTCCAGATCATCTTCATCCTTTAAATCACTCTGTTGAAGAACGAAGGCCACCTTGCCTAGTTGTTCTTCCGGGAGTCGCGCCACCACTTGCCAGGTGGCCGCACACCAGGGGTTTGCGACTGGAAACACAAAGAACAATAGGTCGGCGACCGGGAGAAAACGTTCAATCTCCCCTAGATTGCCATCGATCCGGGCATCGGAACCGGGTGTGTCGATGACTTCAAAATCATGGAGAAAACCCAGAGGCTGGAGTTTCTCAACAAGCAAGGGACTCTTCTCCGTTAAGGAGGCCTTTTCGCCATGCCGATACCAATGAAGTCGATTGGTTTTCGGAAGAGCATCAACCTCGCACAACTCACTCCCGAAGAGCGCGTTGATCAGCGCGGATTTCCCAGCGTTGATCCCTCCGCAAACCACAAAGAGGAAGGGCTTCCGGAGATCCTTTAAGAAAGCCCCATCGGTCGCAGCATCGAGAATTTCCTCACCACATTCACGGCCCAGTTGACCGACACCCAGAACGACCTCTGCAAGGCGCTCTCTGGTCGCAAAGTAGCGTTCGCCGAACATGGATGGGGGTTGGGAGGAATCAATGAGCCATCCCACCCTAAGCCTGTCCCTTTTGGGCCAACAGCTGTGACACTGTAACAAACTTGTAGCCTTTGGAAAGGAGACCATCAAAAGTCCCGGGCATTGCGTCAATCGTGGGAGAGTGGAGATCGTGCGCCAGAATAATTGCTCCGTTGTGCGCCCCACTCAAAATTCGTGAACGCACTACGGACGGCCCGGGACGTTTCCAATCGTTTGGATCCACCGACCACATGATGGTCGGATAAGTAAAGTCGGAAAAAACCAAACGGCGCTGGCGTTGCAAAAGCGCGCCATAAGGCGGACGCATCGTACGTGGCCTGACGGCCGCAGCCCGGACGATCGCGTCCTCCGTGCGACGCATTTCCTTGCGAACTTCGGAGTCGCCAAGAGAGGTCAATTTTCGGTGAGTGTAGGTGTGATTCCCGATCTCGTGTCCCTCGGCCACAATCCGCCGGACGATGTGGGGATAGCGGTCCACATTGCCACCAATCACGTAAAACGTCGCCTTAATATTGCGGGTTCGGAGAATATCGAGGAGCCGCGGGGTGTTCTGGGGGTGCGGGCCATCATCGAAAGTCATGGCCACGTAAGGCTGATTCAAAAGACCACGGGAATGGGTCACAGTCTGCCCATTGAACTGCCAAGGCAGATTCATATTTGGGTTTCTCAAGCCCTTGTTCACATAGGCTGGCGGACGATATTGGGTGTTTGCACCGAGTCTCACCGGCTGGGTTTGGGGTCCGTATGGGTTTGCGCCAAACTGCGTTCCAGCAGCAGGAACCTGTGCATCCCTCTTAGTTGAACAGGCCGGAACCGCAATCAGCGCCCCTGAACTCAGCTTTAGGATTTTACGTCTCTTCATGGATGGCTTTCAATATTTATGATAACGGAACCGTCAAATGTCACGCATTTCTTAACAAACTCTTATTTGAGCAAAAAAAGAAATCCTGATATCCTGATCCCGCCAAGGTCGATTCCCCCACTTAAATCCACTGGACAGACGCCCGTTAAGAGTGCAGGTTCTGCCCGCATGTCAAAGCCAAAGCTGTTTATCCCAGGCCCCGTGGACGTTGCACCTGAAACTTACGCCGCAATGGCAGGCCCGGCAATCGGGCACCGAGGAAAGGATTTTGAAGAGCTCTACTCATCGATTCAGCCCGGGATC
>Ga0213866_10003422_pt1 | contig 10800 bp, 22 predicted proteins | sample PICome_11_FD_160079 | JGI IMG/M metagenome (GOLD analysis project Ga0213866, IMG submission 160079) | Coastal seawater microbial communities near Pivers Island, North Carolina, United States - PICO284 | ecosystem: Environmental > Aquatic > Marine > Coastal | place: USA: North Carolina... | reverse complement strand
TCACGTTTAGCACTATAAATGTCAACCCAGTAATTAAATGCCTCTGCGTCCATAGTAGTTGTAGACTTCAACCAATCAGTTACAATCGCAGCATATGTTGCATCGTCTGCATAAATTACATACTTTGTACTTAACGCTGCAAGTTCTGTCATCTTCTCTAAAAAAGTATCATCGCCTAGTGCGTCTGCTAAATCGTTTCCTAACCAAAGTCCAGCAAAGCTACCGTCAGTTTTATCAATACCGTCGTATATTAGTGCGCCCCACAGAGTTGAATCTATATAATCAGTGTGTTCTATATAAACTTTATTGAATAAGTGTAATGGTGTGCTCATAATTATTTTTCCTGTTCTGCTAATTCGTTATTTTCAGCAAGAATTTTTTGTCTTTCGCCGCTTCCAATTGACCAAGTTTGTAAAAACAAGATGTTGTTTGGATTTGCCCAATATGAAAATAAGTTCTTGCCTTTAAACATATAATCATTAAAATATTTTGTGTAGTTTATACACTCATCTAGGTTATTATCATCGTTTACAATAATTTGGCCCAGTTCTTCATATTTAAGAAGGCTTACAAAGTTTACTCCAACTAGCGAGTCTGTATCGTCTTTAGGTGCTGCATCTACAAAGGTGTTAAATTCTTCTAGATTAACTGTATGTAGATTATAAAGTAATAGACTTTTTATTCTAACACTCCAGTGATCTAATAATACTTGCAGTTCGTCAGTTAATGGAAAACCAATTTCATTTTTAAGTAATAGGTTAAGCATTGCAAGTTCTAATGATCTAATATTAACAATAAAAGTCGAGCTTGCATATGCAAGTACCATTTCTTCTAGATCTTCGCTTGTTTCAAACTTAATGTCTGCAGGTAGATCTAAATTTCCAAGATATACTAAAAGTTTTTCGCCTTTTAGTTCAGATTCAGCATAATCAATCACATAAGTAGTTTCTTTGTCTGCAAAATACTCTTTAAGATATTCAATAGCAATTGGTGCTGTAGTAGTAATTACTTTTGACATTATCTTCTACCTCTCGAACTGTGACAACTACTGTGACAACTAGCGTGACAAACATCTCTTGTAAATGTTGTTGTATTATCTCTTGCAGTAGTATATGCTGTTCTTAAATTACTAAAGTAAGTTTCTATATTAGTCTCACTAATAACATCCCCCGAACTCGGAGCGCCTGAAACGGTTCCTAATGTTTGTAAGTATGTGTCATCTAGATATGCTTTCTCAGTTTGATCATAGACAATACCTGCTGTTGGCCTAGTACCGTTGTTGCCGCCACCGCCTGTAACATTTAGTCTAGCTCGTAATTTTCTAATACTAAAATATGCCGCAGTTTCAGTTCTTAATGCATTTGTAAGATTTGTAGCATTTATTTGATTATCGCCATTTTTGATCAATGCGCCAGTTATTGTAGATGCTCTACCGCTTGTGCTTCCACCAAAAATAGTGCTTGTAATAACATCAGCTCCAGAAGCAGGAAACACATCGGTGCCCCAAATGATATTGTCATTTGCCGTTGCTGCAACAAAATCACCAAATCTAGCTGCTAAATTATCATCTTCAACTGGATTTGTTAAAGAAGTTGAGTCTGCTTGATTATAATACTCAATAATTACAACTCCTGGTGATCCGTCACCACCTGAAGCTGTTGCACTTTCTACGGCACAACCACCGCCTCCTGCACCAAAATTAGTTGCATCGCCAGCTGAATATGTTCCGCCTGCGCCTGCTCCTGCTGAAGTAAAGCCAGTACCACTAGTAAATGGGTAACTGGCTAATGCAGTAACTGAATTAGTTGGTTTGGTAGGCGTTGCTGTTGCTACCTTAGTAGTGCTACCATTAAAGCCAGTTGTTGTGAATCCCGGACCACCACCTGATGATGCAAGTTCTTGGTTACTACCAATTGAACCACCTTCGCCGAAACCACCCGAAAAGTTTTGTTCGCCACCTGATCCAGTACCACCCGGTGCGTTTGGCATTGATCCCCAACCATAACCCGAACCTGTTGTTGCTTGATCTCCTGTGCCAAGGCCGATATTACTTGCAGCTCCTCTTGAGCCACCGCCACCTGTAATAGTTGTTTGACCCGAAGCAGAAAATGTTGTATTGCCGCCGGTGGAACCTACTCTATTTGATCCACTGCCACTAACTGCTGCTGCTCCTGCGCCTCCGGAGCCAATTGTTATCGATCCGCCAGATATACCAAAGTATCTTCTTATAGCAGTTCCGCCACCGCCGCCACCACTAGCAACTGATTCACGACCGCTATCAGATGATGTTGCACCGCCGCCACCGCCGCCACCTACTACATAAACCTTGTAAAAAGTTGCAGTTTGGGTTGGCGTCCAGTTACCGCTTGATGTAACAACGTCTGTTTTTATCCAAGTAGCCATATTTTTATCCCGATCTTATTGTATATACTGTATGTATTTAGTATTTAGCCAGTTCTCGCATTAAAAGTTTAGGAGCAGGACATACGTTATTTTCCCACTCTAATTGGTGACAATCGCCACCGCAGTACTTGTAAACTGGACATTTGTAACATCTTGGGTCTCTTTGAAGCTCTGACATAATAACTTCACACCGCTTTGGTGAGTTTATAACATCAGACGGTTCATCGTCTATATGTCCAAATGCTGAAGTAGGTGCCGAATTAGGACACCCTGCAATTGATCCGTCACCGTTAATTGTAAATAGTTTTTGTTCGCAATCTCTGCAGAATGTGCCACCTCCAGTAAATCCGTGTTCAAATTTTGCATAAACATTTTCCATAAATCCGTTTTTAAACCAAGATCGAGCACCGTGTTCTTGCATTTGGTGGTGCATTTTTAAAAACCATTCTTGCATTTCGATATTACTTGGAAACACAAATAAGTTTTTAGTTGCTAGACCGTCTGATGTTACTCTCTCAATATCCATTTCTTGTACTCCAAGACTTTTGACATAACGTAGTAAGTCAATAGGCTCCATATTAATACAGTCTCTAGTTAAACTTACAAATAGTTTAATTGTAACTCCGCGGTCTAATAATAGTTTAATGTTACTTTCAAATAAATCAAGTTGTTTTTGATTTTCAAATCTTATATTAGGATCCCACGATGTTCCTATACGTTTGTTTAATACAACATCAATAAACTCTAGCTTCTCAGGAGTTAGTTTATGTACTAGATTTGTAGTTATTCCGTAGGTGCTGTCAGGCCATAATTCTTTAGTAAGATCGTAAAACTTCCAAAGGTCTTCCATTGGTGCAAGGAACGGCTCACCTCCGTGATATTCAAAGTGGGCAGTTGATTGTGGTCTTAGTTCTTTTAATTTGTTTAACCAGGTAGCAACACGAGTAGGATCAAAGTAAATCTTACGTCCGTTTTTACCATTAGTGAAACAATGCGCACAATTAAGATTACACGTCTCAGTGGTCTTTATATAAAACAGTAGATCATTCTTTATCATTTGTGCCCTATCGATAGCATTGTTGAGCTATACTTGTTTGTTGCACGGTGCTTTGTATTCTTTGGTATTACTACACTACCATCTTGCGTTATATCTATTTCTTTATTATCTACTATTAATGTTTTAATGCCTTCTAGGCACCTTATTTCAACATCAACTGGATCTGTATGTGTTTTGAAAGATGCTGCACCTTTTGGAGAAATGTAACAGTGTACAGTATTAGGTTTATATTCTGTAAAATAATTCTCTAACCCTTCAACTTTAACAGTGTGTTTTTGCTGTGCAATATAATAATCAACAGAAAGTAAATCTATTACGTGATCTCTTCCTTGCTCGTCAATAATCATTGCTATTGTTCCATTTTGTAAAAAATTATAATCCATTTAAGACATTTCTGGTTTACTAAATCCGTATCTATCTTCGCACTCTAAATGGTATTCAGTATCTTTAATATTATCTGCACCTACTAGCTCGCATATTTGTTTATTGATTTCACGAATATCTTCTTTTGTTGTTTTTGCGTATGGTTCCATTATCTCAACTACGTCTAGGTAATAGTCATAATGTTTTGGATTATCAACACTTTGATTTGCTTTTGACAGCATTAGGTTATAGAATTCTGCGCACAGATCTCTTTCCATACTTAATCGTTTTTTTCTTTCAAACAGTTCTTTTATATTATTCATTGCTTCTAAAGTTGAAACTTGCAACTCTCCGTGTTATATTAGTTGATCCTGCCTTGTGCCAAAATCCTCGTTTATTACTTACTAAAAACAAGTCACCTGTTTTAGGATAGTAATCATCTATGTTGTCGCCATATTTAAAACTAATAGCGCCACCTGTATCTTCGTGTGAATCATCAAAATAATATAAGAAGAAAAGATCATAACCTTCCATAAAATCAGTATGCCATCCTTGATTATCTTTATCAACTCCATCCCATACTGTATAGTAAGTATACTCTGAATTTGGATAAGTCGGAACAATATATTTTTGATGTAAGTAACGTGCAACTGCTGTTAATCTTTCATCTAAAACTGTATCAACATCTTTTTCGCCATTATCTCGTTGGCGCTCTTCGGTGTTGAGTAACGTAAACTCCTGCAATTTAACTAAGTCCTGTATGTCAGGCTCTCTGAATTGACAGTATCCTTTAGTTTTTATGTCTTCTAACATAGTTAAACTCCTTTGCTCCACGACTGTATTCTATTTCTATTACTGCATATCCAATTAAGTAGTATAGGATTAAATCTATTATCCCATCCATAAACTTCTATCATACACACCACTTCATTTGTATTTAACTGGTCAGTTAATAATTTTGTGTTGTTGTTGATTATAATATTCTCTATTGAGTCTAAAACTAGCTGTGCGTGATCAGCCTGAAAGTAATCTTCGTCCAACGTACTTAGTGGGCGACTACGCTCGTTAAAGAAATCTTTCATTATATTACCCAAACGGTGTACTTTGTCTATATTATCTAAGAACACTTGGTAATTATTTATTCTATAGGCCCAGCCCAGTAGCTCTGATGTTTTAAACGTTTTTTCCCAGTCTAAGTTATCTGCTGTAAATTTTATACCTAAGATGTCTTGCACATCTTGCCGTAGAATGTTCTTAGCTATATATTCGTACCACTCTAAAAATTCAGCAAAACAAGCCTGTTCTACAATAGTTTGATAATAGTCAACAAACTTAGGATCTTGTGTTCCTAAATAGTTTGCATACCTAAGTTCAAATTCGTTATCAGCAACGGTATTATTCTGATGATTATTAAATTTACGACTTTGTTCTATTATATTAAGGACTTCATCTAGACCATCACTGGTTATCTTAGGTAGATAATAAAGTATCTGTTTTACTGTATGCATAAAGGTATTTAACCTTTTATTTGAGCCAGTTACTCCAACTAGGATGGCGAATATCAAACTCTAGTTGCTTGCGTTTATTTGCAAGGTCATAATAATCAGGGCGATAAGGTAGTTGCTTAGGCTTAATTAACTTGCTGCCCTTTCTACTATTACAAGGACCACACGCACTTACAATATTTTCCCAATTGGTTTTGCCTCCACGACTAAGTGGTATTACGTGATCTAATGTTAGTTGTTGTTTAGGAAAAGGTGTTAGACAAAATTGGCAGGTAAAATAATCTCGTAGGTGAACATTGTATTTAGAGAAGCGTGGGTTCCTCCGCCGTCGATACATTTCTTTTAGCATAATTACAGCCGGTACTCTAGTTTCCCAACTACTGCTACGCACAATCCAATCGTCATACCAATCAAGTACAGTTACCTTGTCTAACCATAGGTAAGTGATTGCTTCCTTCCACTGAATAGTAGAGGGCGGTAATAATGATACTGGTTGTCCGTCTGCATTTAAGACGAGACAGTCTGCCATTACATCTCATCCACGCTTACACACAGGGCTTGCTGTCCTGCTTTAAAATAACCATCGCCTTTGCCTACTTCATCAGCCAGTGCTTCTCTAGCATAGAAACATTCCGTCATTGTAGAATGAGTTGTTACTAATTCAGCATAAGGCATAGTGTCGTAAAAATATATAAAAACAAGTGCCCACATTATGTAGGATCTCCTGCGTTTTCTACGGGTAACATATTCTTTCCTGAGGATATCATACAATACAGAGAGCCTACTTGAAACATTAGAGTGAATGTATTGTCCTCAAACCCTGGCTTCATAAAGATTGTTACTTTACCATTGACTGTTCTGTTGCCTGGTATGTAAAACATTGCATCAGCATCAACAAATGCAACTTCGCCGTATCTTTGGAATAGTCCCATATCAGGTTCTATTGGTGAGCATAGAGTTACCAACGGTAATAGTACTGTGCCTTCTGGCAAGCCTTGTGGGGACGGTGTTTTTTCTTGAGCGTGTAAGTTGAAAGGTAATATACACAATAGGAGTATTGATAGCCATTTCAATGGATTTGTCCTTCTTTTATCTATTTACATATTCTATCTATTTACATATTCGATGTAATTTTGTGCTATAATTTGATCTAACTCTGATTGTAGTTCAATCCACCGAGGCGATCCTTGTGCATATTTTGTTTGTTCGTTTTTTAAAAATACGAGTCTATCTTTTGATTCGCACATTCCTGTACTGCTTTGTTCCATTGTCTCTCACCATCTTTATCAAATACTATAGCACAACTTGCATCACACGTCAACCAACCATTTTTACTTACTAGTTCTCTTTGCAATTGTCCTGTATGCCAACCTGCCATACCTAAAGACATTCTCCACTGTAATGGAGAATTATTCATAGATAGTTTTTCAATCATTAGGTTGTCGCTTGTTATTGATAGACCGTTGCCTATTTGCATAGTGTTTTGACTGTACCACTGGTCTTCGTGTACCATTAGAATTGCTTGATCGTTTACAGGACCACCTGCATACATATATTCTGTGCCGGCATATCCAAATCCTCTGTCTTCTACAATTTGTCTAACTGTAACTTTAGTTGGCTTGTTTAAAACAACACCCGATATACCATTTTTTGGATCGTCTTGATAGATTAAGATTATGGTGCGCGAAAAGAATCCTGTTAAGTTTGGATGTGCTACTAGAAGTTTCCCCTGAAAGTTAACTCCAGTCTGGAAGTGGTCCACCATACTTTTTTCCTTTTATTCGTCTGCCGCCAACTGTTTTTCTTTTCTTGCCTATCTTGTGCGACTTCTTGCCGTCACGTGATATTAAGCCACGACTTTTACAAGACGCTTGAGCACTTACACCCATTTTGTCTTTAGGCGTGTTTCTGCAATAAGATGGACTAGGTTTACCTTCTGTAATCTCTTTAATAAGCATATATGTATTTAGCGCAGATGATCACAGAAGCAAGTAAATCTACCTATACTTGTCGGCTGGGTTGCTCCAGGCCCCGCTGTAGCGATCTTCGGCTAAGCGGAAAGTTAAGACTTTACGTGGTCCTTTAGTTGTGTTAATGTTGATTTCCCCTGTCCTATCGTGATATTCAATTTTTGTAATCTTAGCTCTTTCATTATTGTTCCCCACAAGAATTTCTTGGCCTATTTCTAGTTCTAGGCTTACTTTTTTTAAATTTGACATTGGAATCTCTCCTTTTCAGACAACGAACGTTGTGTAAAGTATTTACCTCTCCAAATCACTTGACTTTTATACGCGGTTATAGTATATTAGTAGAGTAATGTCACGCAGACGAACAGATAAGTCGTGGGCAGCTTGTGTCGGTCTTGTTGAAATACCAAACAAGAATATACGATACGAATGTTGGAACGACCTCGACATTGTCGACCGTAAGTGGCCTATACATTTGAGATACCTGCCTAGAAAGTGGGTAACATATAATAGAAACGGTGCAATACTAAATTTACCTTGGAGAAGAAATTGTTTCAAAGATTGGTCACTAGACAAAGTGCTAAAGCCTTATTAGGCTCACTACTGCTTATCACTGTCACTGCTTGTTCTTCACTACCCGAACCTATCACTGGTGTTGGAAACACTCACTACGGTTATGCTCCTGAAGATCCTTGCATTAGATGCGGAGAATCTTGGGTAGTTCTGCCCAATCAAGATATGGCGGCACTCAAACACCCTAGCAACCAAAAACCAGAAGGTTGGAGAGAATCCAAATTTGAAGAAATGTATGGTCCAAACTGGCGAGAAATAGTTCCAGGATATAGCGACTAGTACCTATCTTTTACCACTAAAAACAATCAATACTTTTATTTTGGACAATAAGAGGTTGACTTCTCTGTGATTCGAGGCTATACTGTATATAACAGTTAGGCAAACAGAGAGGCAAAATATGTTCTACATTTATAACAAGGCAACATCAAGGATTGAATCTAATCCAACTCGCGGTAAACATTACCTAAAAGCAGAGTATAAAACAATGGCAGCGGCAAAGGCGGCTATGACTAGAATGCACAAGAAGTTTGAAGCAAATCGTTTTGAACTGTTGGCATCCAAGTATAGTTTTGAGCGTAATAGAGACGAAGCCAAAGAAGAAAATTCACCACTATATAAATGTGGCATTGCAGAAGCAGAATACTACCATTCTAAAATTGAAAAGACAATAACCCAAACAGGTATCTGTCCAGGAACTGGTAAGAAGATAACTCATACCGCTTCAATCAATCAACCACATTATATGAACCCACTTTCAGAATCATATTGGAGTATGTAAATTGGTAAGGATAAGGTTGACACCTCCGGGAGTTGACCTTATACTGTATATAACAGTTAGGCAAACAAAGAGGCAAAATTATGAAGGCACTACACGATTATATTAATCAACGCAATCAATGGGGCGGGTTCTACGGACACCCAGGTCCAATCAAACTTGGTAAGATGAACCAAGCAGATATCAACGCAATCGCAGAAGCATTAGACTGCGACTTTTCACCAGAGAATTTACATTGCGACGGAGAGATTTCTAACGCAGAAGCTGGACGCAAGGCTAACCGATTAGGTCGGGTTATGGACCAGCTTGAAAGCTATTGTAAGGCAAACGGTTTTAATATGCCAGAAATTTACGAGGCTTGGTAGTATGGAAATTCACGGGATGACAATTGATAAGTTCAGCGGAAGAACTTATTGGCAAAAAAGACAGTCTTCGATAGAAGATCTAAAGAAGCACGTTAAAAGGTATTCGCAGAGAGCTTGCCACCTTGCGATATACAAAATTGAAACTGGCAAGAAAGAATTGCAATTCGTTGAACACATCAGCGACTTTGCATAGGAGAAACAAATGGCAGTAATGAAAAAAGTATTTCACTCTGACTCTAGCCACGGTTGGTTAGCGGTAAAGATGGACGAACTAAAGATGATGGGTATCGAAACAGAGATTTCTGAATACTCATATGTAAAAGGTAAGACAGTATATCTTGAAGAAGATTGCGATGCAATGAAGTTTATCAATGCGGCAAAAGACAAAGGTATTACTGTAGAGCTCAAAGAGAGCCCACCTCGTGATAACTCACCAATCCGATACTTCAAATCTTACTCACCAGAATTGGTTGATTAGAGGTTGACTGTTAAAGTGACTGAGGCTATTATATATGTATAACTTAGACAACGGAGAATCCAATGGTTGATATTTTAGAATTTATCGATGAGCTCAAAGAGCTTCAGGTATTGTATAACGAAGGCGAACTTTGTAATTTTGACTTTGAATCAAAGATTCATAAGTTTCAAAAGCAGGTTACTGATTTCGAACAGTCTATGCAAAATGAATTTAAATTACTTGAGACGGAGGCGTAGTTTATGATAAACATTCCAGATAATGTGCCAGAGACTGTTTTTCCATCAGAATTTAGATCTTGGTGCACCGAAAAGTGGATGGAACATAAGGACGAAGTCTATATTTGGGAACAGAAGTTTCCCGAGTATGACTCAACTTATTATTTCCGCAAGCATCGTTGGATGCTCAAAAAAATGTTTCAAGAAGAAAAACTTGAAGAATATCGTATCAAAAACGAAAAACAAATTCAAAAGGCAATTAAACGCGGTTTCAAGAAAGGAAATCTATAATGTTTGATTCAAATACGGCTTGGATGCTGTTCGCTTATGTGATTGGCACTGGGTTTGGAATGTGGGTTGCAAGACCTGGCATTAAGGTAGTCGAAGCAACAATTGACAGCCTTATTGCAAACGGATATCTTAAACATCGTAGAGATGAGAAAGGTGAAATAGAAATTTTAAAATATAACGAGGATTAATATATGAATGAAGAAAAAACTTATTGGGAACGTCAACCTACTGACAAACCTTATTATCTAAACGGTTTTAACGGAACTTGGGCGTTCACTGATCACAAGAAGGTACCACAAGGTTTAAGAGACTTTCTAATGGAATGTTTCCCTAAGGCTACTAGATTTTCTAGAATACCTTTGGACGAGATGAACGAAGTAATGAACGATGTTTGGGAAGGGCCTGGGTCAATGCCTAAGATAGATAGACTTCGTAGAGAAATGGTAATGGCTAGACAAGCCGATCCAGAAGACAATAAAAAATAGTTTTTGGACAATAAGAGGTTGACATCGAGGGGTGTTGACCTTATACTGTATATAACAGTTAGGCAAATAGAGAGGCAAATACAATGACAAATTTAGTAACCAAAGCAACTACACTCATCTACCAAATGGATCGAAATCAAATCGACCAAGTGGTTGAGGCAATCAAACTTAAACGCACACACCTAGCCAAACAGGTAGCTCGAAGCGTAATGGTAGGCGACATTGTGTCGTTTGACGGACGCCAAGGACCACTTCAGGGCAAGGTGATCAAAGTTAATCCAAAGACTTTGGTTGTAGACGTAGGCGGCGGTTGTCGTTGGAAG
>Ga0213866_10003421_pt1 | contig 10802 bp, 17 predicted proteins | sample PICome_11_FD_160079 | JGI IMG/M metagenome (GOLD analysis project Ga0213866, IMG submission 160079) | Coastal seawater microbial communities near Pivers Island, North Carolina, United States - PICO284 | ecosystem: Environmental > Aquatic > Marine > Coastal | place: USA: North Carolina... | reverse complement strand
AACTGCGCAAACGTGAACTGGAGGATTTCGCCATCCCCCATCACCGCCATCTCTGGGCGGCCATCACGGATCTGGAGGAGACCAACCTGGGTGAAGGTCGGATGGAGGCGATTAGCCGCTGCGACGACGATGGTGAGGGTCTCGATCTCATTGATCTGCCCCGTTTGCTCACCGACCAGCTGTTGCTGGAGAGCAGTGCGCTGGTGTCGCGGTTGACTCCTCTTTTGGAGCCCGGTGAATTGCAGCGTGTTGCTCTGGCGGAACCGATGGAGCAGTTGCGGGGCATTACTGCTCTGCTGGAACGTCAGAAAAGCCTCAAGCGCTGCCGGCACCTGTTGGAGGCCTGGGGCGGCCAGCGTCTGCAAACCCTGGAATCCTGCATTGCTGTGCTGATCGATCAGGAGGCTTCGTCAGACCAGGCCAACGTGGACATGGAGGTGCGGATTCAGGCCCTCTTCGATGACCTCAACCGTGATGCCCTGCGCTATCAGGAGCTGTATTACACCGAGAGAAAGCACATCGGCCATCTGGATCAGCAACGTTGCGCCAGTTACACCGTTCCCCCCGCTGCCTGAGCCATGGGCCACTGGTCTGGGCAAACTGCATCAGGATCTCTCCCTCGAGCTGAAGATGTCTGAATTCTTCGAAGCGATCTGGCACGGCGAGGGCGTCGGCGACGGCGGCGATCTGGAGGAAGCGCTGCAGGCCTACGTCGCGGTGAAGCCAGAGGAGGGGGATTGGGTCGAGGCTTGTGCTGCCGAGGGGGCCGATCCAGTGATTGAGCGCTTCGCCTCGTTTGAGGCCTATCTCGACAATGCTGATCCGCTTGAGCGCATCGCCGTCACCCCGCAGATGATCAGCGAAGCCCTTGCGTTGTTGCCGTCCTGATGTCTGATTCGCAGCTTGATTTCGCCGCTCTCGATCCGGCGAACCATCTCTGGCCGGCCTTCGTGGAGCGTCTGGGTTCCGACAAAGCCCAGCGGGCTGTTCGTCAGGCGCTGGACCTGCAGGGCATGCGCGGGCACCAGGGCACCCTGCCGGTGCTGTTCACCGAAACCGGTGGCTTGGCTTTGGCCAGCACCGATCTGGTGCGGGAGCAGACGGGGCTCAACGCCCACGGTGAGCGGATGGTGTTGCTGCTCAGCACCCGTGAGCAGGCCATTCAGTTGTTGCAGGAGGTTTGAGTCATGAACCCTCCCCCTTCCGAGTCACCGTCCCCTGCTAACAGCGGTCTCTACCTCGTTCCCTACTGGGTGCGTGGCGGTCGCCTCTGGGGGCTGATCGCCCTCGTTCTTGTGCTGGGCGGAATCGTGGTGCCCATGCTGCTGTCGACAGTGCGGCGCCAGGCCAGTTCCCGCGGCTTCGGCCGTGGGGTGGCCACATCCCTCTGCAGCTTGGCGCACACCTCCACAGACCTGACTCGCGACGACGCCCTGGCTCAGCTGGAGGAGATTCAAGACAGTTTTGTGCGCACCCGCGCTGTTGACGCTCAGGCTTTTCTCGATGGTGTGGATCAGGTGGCCACCAGCCTTCCCGCTTGCCGTTTTCTGGGGGAGCCCTGATGGATGGGCTCAGGCCTTCACGACCGGTAGATCCTGCAGACGGGTGGTGGCGGCGCGGCTGAGTTGCTCACGCCGCATCAACCAGCTGGGCTGCAGTCCGCAACCGGCCCATTGCAGGGTTCCACGCCCGTACCGCTGATTGATCCGGTCGATGGTCTGCATCAGGCACTCCCGTTTCTGCTGCTGCTCCTCACTCATCGCCACCATCAGATGGGTCTGGAGGATGTCGTGGCTTTGCAGGTGCTGCATCAGCACGCCGGCCTTGGCCAGTGGACGGTGGGGGCGAAAGATCCGTGCCACCAAGGGTCGTGCCGCCTGCAGCAGCACGGCTGTGTCATTGCTCGGTAGGTCCAGCTGCGTGCTGGCGGCTTGGCTGTAAAACCCAGGAGCGAACGGGCTGGTGCGGGTGTAGATGGTGAGTGCTGCCGCCCGTTGCCGTTGCTTGCGCAATTTCTCGGCGGCGCGCACCACATAGGTGGTGATGGCCTGGTGCAGCTCCTCTTGGCTGGTGATGGGTCGGCTGAAGCTGCGGCTCACGCAGGTTTCCTGCTTCGGTGCAGGTGCCAGATCCAGTGGCAGGCAGGCGTGGCCCCGCAGCTCCCGTTGAAGCCGCAAACCCACCACGCCGCATTTGGCGCGCAGTTCACCGCTCGGCATGTCCCGGAGGTGTCGTGCGTTGCTGATGCCCCGCAGGCGGCACCAATGGGCCAACTGGCGACCGATCCCCCAGACATCCTCGATCGCAATGGTTTCCAGCCAGCGATCGGGGTTGTCGCATTGGCCGAGGTCGAACATCCCGGCATGGTCTGGGGTCTGTTTGGCCAGGCGATTGGCCAGCTTGGCCTGGCCCTTGCTGGCCCCTAGGCCGATGGCGATCGGAAGGCCGAGGTTTTGCCGTGCCCGTGCCCGCAGCTGGCGGGCCCAACCCTGCAGGTCGCCATTGCGGGGACGACGAATCCTCCCGAAGGCTTCATCGATTGAGTACACCTCCAGCTCTTCGCAGTGGGCCTCCAGCAGGCTCATCATCCGCTGGCTCATGTCGGCATAGAGCGCGTAGTTCGAACTGCGCACCACCACGTTGTGCTGTTCAAGCTCCCGGCGCGCCTTGAAGTACGGCGTCCCCATGCGAATACCCAGGGCACGGGCTTCGGCGCTGCGCGCCACGATGCAGCCGTCGTTGTTGGACAGCACCACCACGGGGTGGCCGATCAGGGCCGGGTCCAGGCTCTGTTCACAGGAGGCATAGAAGTTGTTCCCATCGATCAGGGCCGTGGCCTGAGGCATGCCGATGTCGTTTCAGAGCGGATGGATCACGTGGATGGCGACGCCCCAGATCTGCACCTCGCCGCAGCGGTGCAGCTCCAGTGGGGGATAGTCCGGATGGGCGGCTTCCAGGCGCAAGCGGCCGCGATGACGCACCAGGCGCTTGAGGGTGAAGGCACCGTCAAGCACGGCTACAACAACCTGGCCCGGGCGCGGGTCGAGGCTGCGATCGACCACCAGAAGATCGCCATCGTGGATGCCGGCGTCGGTCATCGAGTCGCCGCTCACATGCAGGAAAAAGGTGCTGGTGGGATGCCGGATCAGCTGTTCATTGAGGTCGATCCCCACGTCGACGTAGTCATCGGCAGGGGATGGGAAACCAGCGGCGATGCGTTCCCCAGCCAGGGGCAGACTGAGCCGGCTGCGATTGGGCTGTAGGGGCAGCGGTTTGTGTTGGAGCTCCACGGCGGCAGCAACAGCTGGCTAAATAGTACGTGTGTACTGCTTATCGTGGGGAGGATTCGGTGAGGATGGTGGCCTTCGAAATCTGGTGTTGGCTGACTCTCCTTATCTCGTGGCCATGGCATTGATCGATCAGCAGGAGCGACGGGCCTTGCCCCTGGGCGGACGGTCTCAGAAAGAGGTGGCTCCGCAGGGGGAGGCCCCGGAGGTCTTGGGTCATGCCCTGGTGCTGGAGTTGCTGCTGCGGGTCTGGCAGCGCAGCGATCAGGGTTGTCTGCAGCGTGCGGCTGGAGCCGACAGCCTGCTGCTGGTGGAGCTGCCGATGGAACGGCTGCCGGAGGACGTGCCCAGGCTCAAGGCGGACTGGTTGAACACGGGGGATACGGCCGCCTTCAAAGCGGGATTGCAGGCTTTCTCCCCGCGGGCCTGGACGGTTTCGATCGAAAAATTCAAGCCGGTGGCTCTGCAGCCGTTGTGGTGAGGGGCGGTCGTTCCCAGATGTTCACGGCCAGGGAATAGCGCTCGCCTTCGAAGGGGTTGATCCGATGCAGGATGCCGGGGGAGAACAGCACCAAGCGGTTCACCACCGGCGGGATCGAGATCACCGAGCGGAACGTTGGTAGTGGGCCCTCATGGCCGTTGGCGATCGGAGCGTTGTCGGCGACCAGCAGTTCGCCACCAGCGCAGCTCACGTGGGGGTAGAACACCGTGGACAGCAGCGGCAGCACGAAACGGCCGCTCTGGCGGCCTTCCAATTCGTCCTTGTCGATATGCCAATCGAGATCGTTGTTGGTGTTGCACCACCATTCGACTCCGGCCCGCTGGGGAGCGAACGGTGTCGCTATCGGGAGTAGGGCCTCGTCGAGGTAGCGATCGACGACGGCTTGCTGAGCGGGTGCGTGGATCGAGCGGGGGGCTCCGGTCTCGGGTCGCCAGCTGAATTGAGCATCGCCGTCGCGTTGCTCCTTGAGCCGTCCATGGATGTCGCAGAGGTCGCGAAGCTCCTGGAGGGCTTTGGCGGGCAGCAGGTTGTCGACGACATGGAGCATGGTCAGGCGTTCTCTGCGGCTTGTGCCTGCAGGCGCATCAGGTACTGAAACGCCTCGCTATCGGTGTCGCGAGCAACTTTTTTGAGCCCAAAGCTGTCGCGGCGTTCAATCATGCGATCGATGCTTTTGCACGACACTTTCTTTTTCTTTGGCACTTTGATCAGAGGAGACTGAAAGCTGCTGGCGTCTTGATCCTCCAAGAGATAAAGAATGCTGGGAATGGCGATTTCAGCCAATGGCCAGATGCGATGGGGTTTCCTTTTGAAGTAATCGTCTTTGAAGAAGTAGTTGTAAATGACGCCAAATGTTTTGAAAACCGACCAGGGCATGTAGGCGCCGCAAACCCGCCCGCTGCGGAGTTTTGAAACGTCTCCATCCAGCATCTCTGAGGCAAAGCGCTTGAGTCGAGGGTCGGCGACGGCTGGAGCTGCCCATTTCCAAGGGCTTTTTTTGTCGTACCGAAACGCGCTGTTGCCGCAGCCAATGCGGTGGTTTTGAAGCTGATCTTTGGCTTTGCCGGACACCAACAGGTCGGTATCGGTGTGAATGAGGACCTTGTCGTGGCTGTGCTGATCAGCAAGAACGGTTTTGATCAGTTCGCACAGGGCATAGGCCGTGCAGGCGCGCCAGGTGGGCTGGCTGCGGTTGGTGAAAATGATGCTGTGCCCCTCCCGTTCGGCGAAGGCGGTGAGGTCGGATTGGAGATCTGGGTGACTCTCCAGAGACACATGGAAGTAATGACGCAACTCAAAGGGTGCAAGAAACACCCTGTAGTTCTCGAGTTGGCGGGCGATGTGATCAATCGACTGGCCGTGGATCGGGGAGAGCAGAGCCAGACGCATGGTCGAGGGAGAGAGATCAGCGGCCATCGATGAACCCTAGGCGCGGTGATAGGGGCTGCCTTGGACAATCGACTGGGCCCGGAACAGTTGTTCCACAAGCATCAACCGAGCCAGTTCGTGGGGAAAGGTCATCGGTGAGAGGCTCAGGCGCCATTGGGCCTTGGCCTTGAGCTCCGGCGTCAAGCCATCGGCTCCACCAATGACAAAGGCCAGCCGCTGGTTGCCGAACTGTTCGAGGCGTCGAGCGAATGGAACTGAGGCCAGGGTGTCGCCCTGTTCCATCAGCGCAACAAGGGTCTCATCGGGCCGTAGGGCAGTCCGGATCGCATCGGCTTCCTTCTCTGGAGTGCTGTCGCGAAGTTCGCTGATGGTCAATCCAGGCAGGCGTTTGAGATACAGATCAATGCCGTCCTGAATCCAGCCGCGACGCACTTTGCCCACCGCAAGAATCCGGCAACGGGCCGGGTTCAATCGTCATCCCCCTCGTCCTCGAGCAGCAGTTGTCCGAAGGCCACATACAAGCTTTCTTCCTCGCTTCCCGGGGCAACCTTCGGCCGTTTCGGTTGGGTGTTTTTTCCCGGTCCAGTCTGGCTGCGTGTTGGTGAGGCAGGGGCTGGGGTGTCGTCATTGCCGTTGAACGGCGACGGTTGAGCCGATGGTTTGCGTTGGGCCTCCAACTGTTTGAGGCGGGCCATCAGGTGCTCAGGAACGGTGCCGTCCTGGCTGGCCTTCATCAGTTCCCGGAAGAGCTCCTCCGGGTTCTTCTCGGTTTCAACGCGGTGGCGCACCTGGCTGGCTTTGGGAGCCGCTGAAGGCTTCTCCGGTTCAGGCAGGCGTGAGGGGAGTTGACGCCCCAACTCACGCAAGCGCTCCAGGCTGCGGGGATCAAAGCTCATGGTTCAGGCGCAGCCGAGACTCTCGCGGGTGCTGCGGCCCGTGACGGAATTCGTTCCGTCGGCAACGGCACAGAGGTTTTTGAGTTGGTCTCCGCGCATGGGAACGTCGGTGAAGTCGGCTCCCGTGATCAACACATCGCTGAAGCGGGTGTTGAAGGCAAAAGCTCCCTCCAGCACGGCATCAGAAAGGTTGGTCCCCGTCATCACAGCGGCGTCCAGGGTGGCTTCGCGCAGGTCGGTGCCGCTGAGGTCAGCGTCCTGCAGCTTCGCGCCGTACAGACTCGCTCCCCGCAGATCCGATCCGGAGAGGTTGGCTTCGCGCAGGTTGCTGAGGTTGAAGGTGGCCCCCCGCAGGTCCTTGTTCGAATAGTCGGCACCGATCAGCACCTGTTTGGCCACATCCATCGCGGCGTGGGCCGGAGCCGCCGCCAGCCACTGGCACGTGAACACCAACAGAGAGACCAAAACGGCGGTGAAGCGTCTGCGCATGATCGAAACAACCACCGTTGAACCCTAGAACCGTTCTTGAGGGGAATGGTCTGAACCAAGACGTGATGGTTCAAGCCAGTGGAGTCTCAATGCAGTGGTGGATGGGCGGAAGAGAAGGCTTTGCGGCAACTTGAAGCGCAGGGTTGGCAGTTGCTCGATCGCAACTGGCGCTGCCGCTGGGGGGAATTGGATCTGGTGCTGGAGCGGCAACAGCAGTTGTTAGTGGTGGAGGTGAAGGGCCGTCGCATCGGTCACTGGGACCGCCATGGCCTTGATGCCTTCCATTCCGCCAAACGGCGTCGCATGGCTCGCGCAATCAGCTGTTGGAGAGCCGCGCATCCGGCCTCAGCCGAGCAGCTGCTCCGGGTCAAGCTGGCTCTTGTGCCCTTGATCTCATCCCGCGGAACGATTCGATGGATGGATGTGGAACGGCTGTGCTGATGCACAGTTGACCCATGGGTTTCTCCGGACATCACGCCCGCAAGCGTTTCGGCCAGCACTGGTTGCGCGATGAGTCCGTGCTGCAGCGGATTGTCGAAGCTGCTGATCTGCAGTCCACCGATCGGGTGCTGGAGGTGGGGCCGGGGCGAGGGGCTTTAACGGAGCGGCTTCTGGCGGCGAATGTGGGGGCGGTGCACGCCATTGAGCTGGATCGCGACCTGGTGGCTGGTCTGGAGGATCGCTTTGCGGACCAGTCGGCGTTCAGCCTCTATCAAGGAGATGTTCTTGAGGCTCCACTTGAATTGAGCGATGGCCGCATTGCCGACAAGGTGGTCGCCAACATCCCTTACAACATCACCGGTCCGCTGTTGGAGCGGTTGGTGGGCCGGTTGGATCGGCCAGTGGATCCTCCCTACCAAAGGCTTGTGTTGCTGGTGCAAAAGGAAGTGGCGGAGCGGATCCGTGCCCGGCCTGGCCATAGCAGTTTCAGTGCCCTGAGTGTGCGCATGCAGTTGCTGGCCCGGTGCCGTTCGGTGTGTCCGGTGCCGCCGCGCTGTTTTCAGCCCCCACCGAAGGTGCAATCGGAAGTGATCTGCCTGGAGCCATTGCCGGCCTCCGAGCGACTGGAGCCGGCTTTGGCTACCGGGGTGGAATCACTCTTGAAGCAGGCGTTTCTGGCCCGTCGCAAGATGCTGCGCAACACCTTGGCGGGTGTGGCTGATCCCGACCGATTGCAGACTCTGGCCTCGTCCGCTGGCTTCAGCCTCCAGCAACGTCCCCAGGAGCTGGCACCGGCCAGTTGGGTTGCCCTGGCCAGGGGTTTGAATCAGGTCGACTGAACGACCACCATGATCACGGTGACGGCCCCGGCCAAAGTCAACCTGCACCTGGAGGTCCTGGGGCTGCGCTCGGACGGTTTCCATGAGCTGGCCATGGTGATGCAGAGCATCGACTTGGCGGATCGCCTGAGCTTTCAGAACACCGCCGATGCACAACTCAGCCTCAGTTGTGATGACGCCAGCCTCAGTGTTGGCGACGACAACCTGATCCTCCGGGCGGCCCAGTTGCTGCGGAACCGTTCCGGTTTCAGTGAATTGGGGGCGTCAATTCATCTGGAGAAGCGCATCCCCATCGGTGCTGGCCTGGCTGGTGGCTCCAGCGACGGCGCCGCGGCACTGGTTGGTCTGAATGCTCTGTGGGGCTTGGGCCACAGCCCCGCGGATCTGGAGCGAATGGCCGCTGAGCTCGGTTCAGACATGCCCTTCTGTGTGGCCGGAGGATGTCAGCTCTGTTTCGGGCGAGGCGAACAGCTGGAAGCCGTGCCGCCAACGCCTCAACCCCTGGCGGTGCTCTTGGTCAAAGACCCCACGGTGAGCGTTTCAACGCCCTGGGCCTACAAGCGTTGCCGTGAGCTCAATCAATCCGAATACCTCACTGATGAGGCGGCTTTTGAACAACGTCGTCAGGCCCTGCGCAGCGTTGCTTGGCTCCAGCCATTGCGCAGCGATCTGCCTCCTCCCTTGCGTAACGACCTTCAGGATGTTGTGGCACCCGAAACAGCTGCGGTGCGTTCGGCGCTCGATCTGTTGAACAGCGTTCCCCAAAGCCTGGCGGTGGCCATGAGTGGTTCTGGACCCAGTTGTTTCGCGCTGTTCTCTGATCTGGCGTCATGCCGCCAGGCGCAGGATCAGCTCACTCCCCAGTTGGACCGCGCCGGCCTGAAGGCCTGGTCTTGCGCCCTTCGCAGCGATGGCGTGAGGATCGAGGCATGACTGATGTCCCCACACCAGAGAGCCCCGAACCACGGGATCCGCGCAAAGGTCCGCTGAGTTTTCTCTCCGGAGCGCTGACGGCGGGGCTTTTGGCCTGGCTGGCGCTGGGTCTGAGTCGGCGGATGGTGGTGTATTTCGCCGTTCATCCCCCGCACTACAGCTCGCCGATTGCCCAAAACATCGCCGTCACCCTCAAGACCCTGCTGGTGGGTTTGTCCTTCCTGGCCACCTTCAGCTCAGGGTTTGTCGCCCTTGGTCTGACCCTGGTGTTTCTTCGCAGTCTCTTTATGGCTCGCGATCAGAACCCTGCTTAGCCTCGGCTCATCGCCAGGGTTTGGATGACGCCCCACGACCTCGGCCAGCTGGCGTTGCTGCTATCTCCAGCCATGCTGCTTTCCGTTTTGTTGTTGTTCACCTTCGCGGCCGGCGGTTGACCCTGCGCTGACTGAGATAGCTTGGCCACACCACCCGGATTGGCCGGGATCACTGTGACGCCGTGGCAGGAACACTTCTCTTCAACGCTCTCCGTGAAGCCATCGACGAGGAGATGGGGAGAGACCCCCACGTCTGTGTGATGGGGGAGGACGTCGGCCACTACGGCGGCAGTTACAAGGTCACCAAGGATCTGGCAGAGAAATACGGCGATCTCCGGGTGCTCGACACGCCGATTGCTGAGAACGGTTTCACCGGTATGGCGGTGGGTGCGGCGATGACTGGCCTCCGTCCAATCGTTGAAGGCATGAACATGGGCTTCCTGCTCCTGGCCTTCAACCAGATCTCCAACAACATGGGGATGCTCCGCTACACCAGTGGCGGCAACTTCACCATCCCCACTGTGGTGCGTGGCCCTGGTGGTGTTGGTCGTCAGCTTGGCGCTGAGCACAGCCAACGGCTTGAGGCCTATTTCCATGCCGTTCCCGGCATCAAGATCGTGGCTTGCAGTACTCCTACGAATGCCAAGGGCCTGATGAAGGCTGCGATCCGCGACAACAATCCCGTGCTGTTCTTCGAGCACGTTCTGCTTTACAACCTGAGCGAGGAGCTCCCGGAAGGCGACTACACCTGTGCCCTCGATCAGGCTGATCTGGTGCAGGAAGGCACCGATGTGACGATCCTCACCTACTCCCGGATGCGTCATCACTGCCTCAAGGCTGTGGAGCAACTGGAAGCCGAAGGCGTGAGCGTTGAACTGATCGATCTGATCAGCCTCAAGCCCTTCGACATGGAGACGATCAGCCGCTCCATCCGCAAAACCAACAAGGTGATTGTGGTGGAGGAATGCATGAAGACCGGCGGTATCGGTGCCGAACTGATTGCGCTGATCACCGAGCAGTGCTTCGACGATCTGGATGCCCGACCTGTGCGTCTTTCCAGTCAGGACATTCCGACCCCATACAACGGTTCCCTGGAGAACCTCACGATCATTCAGCCGCATCAGATCGTTGAGGCGGCCCAGGCGTTGGTCAACAAGGGCATCTGACGTTGATGGCGCGTTATCAGGGTTGGTTTGCCCTTGTTCTTGCCCTGGCGATCGCTGCCGGGATGTTTTTGGTTCGCACGCCGCTGGAACTGGGCCTCGATCTGCGGGGCGGCAGTCAGCTCACCGTGGAGGTGAAACCGGCCGGGGAGATCACCCGTGTCGGTACCGAGGAAATGGAAGCGGTGAAAGCCGTGCTCGATCGCCGGGTCAATGGTCTTGGTGTGGCTGAGTCCACCCTGCAGACGGTGGGTGAGTCGCAGCTGGTGTTACAGCTCCCTGGAGAACAGGACCCCACCGCCGCCGCGCGGGTGCTGGGTGACACGGCCCTGCTCGAGTTCCGTGCCCAGAAGCCCGACACAGAAGCTGAGTTCCGTGGCCTAAGGCAGCTCCGTTCTCAGGTGGAAGCGATTCTCAAGCTCCGTGAGGATCAGATCCGCCGCGGCGAAACGCCGGAGCCTCTGGATCTGGATCAGCTCAAGTCAACCCAGGAGACTCTTGGGCTTGATGGCACCGCCAGTTCGGAGGAGGAGCAGCTCCACCAGCTTC
>Ga0213866_10003417_pt1 | contig 10810 bp, 12 predicted proteins | sample PICome_11_FD_160079 | JGI IMG/M metagenome (GOLD analysis project Ga0213866, IMG submission 160079) | Coastal seawater microbial communities near Pivers Island, North Carolina, United States - PICO284 | ecosystem: Environmental > Aquatic > Marine > Coastal | place: USA: North Carolina... | reverse complement strand
TGAGAGAGTTGCGTTTCCACTGGCATCTCTATTGCTCCAACCCAGACGAAAATAGGGTGTAGCGGCTGCGTTATTGTCGGCCGCAAAAATAATCGAAAAGCCAATGGTTTCGGCTTCAACACTTAATGAGGTGGTTCCAACGTCAAAACTGTCGTAGTCATCTTGACTGAGATTGAACTCCCAAGAAACATTTGGATTTAAGTTGACCCCAAATGCGAGTTGATAGCCGCTACCGTCGAAGTCTTGACCATCATTCAAGCGTTCACCCGGATTGCTTTCGGTTATTTTGCGCAAGCCAATTCCAAAATAGCCACTTGTTTTCATAGTCTGTGCCGCCGCCGGTTGGAAAAGCAAAATGAAGAACGCAAGACAGATTGTTGATGCCTTAAGCATGGGATTTCCTCCTCTTATTGTTGTTAGACGACACGGCTTTGGTGCCGGGCCGTGCTTACTTCAATCCGAAAAAAGAAATCCCCGCCTGTTCCCGCAAGCGGTGTTGTATTTGACGGGCAGCCCGACAGGGCTGCTCGGATTAAGTAAGCGAGGAAAGGTTAGGAAATCGTTAGCGGGTAAGGCAAGCGAATTCTGATTTAACTTATTGCTTTTGAATGGAAATATTCACTTTAAGGAAACGCGATTGCCTAAGGAATCTGAAACCCATCAAGGTTTGCCCCCGTGCCGATGGTGACTTGCCGTTTCACCTCAGCCCCTTCGGCATAGCTGCACAGGCTTTCAGCGATGGAGACATAGCGGCCACGGTCAGCGCCGAATGTATGCGCCGCCATATGCGGGGTCAGCAGCACATTATCGAGGCTGTTAAAATCATGCTTTGAGCCTTGATAAGGCCCGCCACGATCGGGGTCGGGCTCGGCATTGGTGATGTTGACGGGATAGCGATACCAAGTATCGAGCGCCGCGCCGCCAATGCGTTTTGATTTCAGCGCCTCAAACAGCGCGTCTTCGTCAATCACCTCGCCGCGCGCCACATTGATGATATAGGCGCTCTCTTTCATTTGCCCGAAAGCGGCCGCGTCAATCATGCTTTCGGTTTCATCGTTCAAATCGCAGGTCATGATGAGGTAATCGCTTTCGGCCAAAAGCTTCGGCAAATCGGCTTGCGTGCCAATCCAATCGAGCGGGGCAGGGGTTGTGTCGCGTTTTGAGCGCGCCACGGCCGATACGCTCATGCCGAAAGCGGCAGCGCGCGTCGCCACGGCTTGGGCAATCTCGCCATAGCCGACAATGCCGACATGTTTGCCGAGCAAATCGCCGTGCCGCGCTTCGGGCGCTGCATTGCGACCGGCGCGGCGCCAATTACCGGCAAGCATATCGCTATGCATGGTGCGCAAATCCAGCGCGTGTTCCAGCATGGTGCCCAGCACATATTCCGCCATTGGCGCGGCATGACCGCCGGCATTGCAGAAAATCAGCCCTTTGGGCAGAAAGCCTTCATCGAGCCAGTCTGTGCCGACCCAAGGTTGCAGAAGGATTTTCAAATGGGGCGCCGCCATCAGCGCGCCGAAATTGCCCGGGGTGAGAATGAAATCGGCGCTCATCACCGCCGCTTCGCACTCGGCCAGCACCGCATCACGGGCCGCTTCATCGCCATCGCAAGGCCATGTGGTGACCTGCCAGTCTTTTTGTTTGGTGGCAAAATGTTCCTCAATAATGGGTGCGAATGTCACACCCATTTCGCCGAAAACGGCTACTTTTTTGGTCATGCGCGTTTCTCGACTTCCTCTACAGCAAATTCAGTGACGCTTTTATAATCGGCTTTGCCATTGGGCGCACGAAAAGGCGGGCCGCCATGGAAAACATGTTTCGGCGTTTTATAAGCGGCCAATTTGGTCTTGCAAAAGATTTTCAATTCTTCTTCGTCAAACGCACCGCCATCGACCGTCTTGACGACAGCCGTCACCGCTTGCCCCCATTTTTCATCGGGCACACCGACGACCAACGCATCGTCAATCGCGTCGTGCAGTTTCAGCGCTTCTTCCACCTCTTCGGGGTAGATTTTCTCACCCGCCGAGTTGATGCACACCGAACCGCGCCCCAGCAGGGTCAATTCACCCTCCGGTGAGACGAGGCAATAATCGCCTGGAATGGAGAAACGCTGGCCGTTAATGGTCTTGAAGGTTTTGGCGGTTTTCTCTTCATCTTTGTAATAGCCCAGCGGAATCGGGCCGCCAAAAGCGATAAAGCCCGGCGTCTCGCTGCCCCATGGGATTTCATTATCGTTTTCGTCAAACACTTTGCAGTAATCATTGGTGGTGAATTTGGCTGTCTTCACCGGCATGCCTTTCATGGTGATGGACGAGCCGAAGCCAATGGCTTCCGAGGAGCCGAAACTGTCGGCCAGCATGCATTCATCGGGCAGATAGTCGAGCATTTCCTGCTTCACTTCCATCGACCACATCACGCCAGAAGAGACAATCGAGGCAACCGATGAGACATCATAGCGGCCCGGATTGTCTTTCAACTCTTGCAGCATGGGCTTGGCAAAAGCGTCGCCGACAATGGCCATATATTCAACGCCGCGGCGCTCTACGGTTGACCATAATTCTTGTGAATTGAGCGAGGCCGCTTCCAGCGTCACAATCGTGCCGCCCGCCATCAATACACCCATGGCGGTAAACAGGCCGGTGCCGTGCATGAGCGGGCAGGCCGGAATGTAAACCTGACCGGGCCCTTGATTTTTCAGATGCGCGGTCAATTCATCCAGTGTTTCCGGCACTTCGCCGAGCGCCCGCAGCGCCAATGTTTGTGTTTCGCGCAAGGCGTGATGCTCCCACATCACGCCTTTCGGCATACCGGTCGTGCCGCCCGTATAGAGAAACAGCAAGTCGCTGCCCGAGCGCTCAATATCCAAATTGCTGCCATCGCCTTCACTGGCGAGGCTTTCATAATCAATAATGCCGTCGGGCAAATCTTTTCCGTCGCCAACTTCAATCCATTGCTTCACCTTGGGCAGGCGCGGGCGCAATTGCTCAATATTGTCGCGAAATTCTTTGCCGTAAACCACGACGGTGGCGTCAGAATTGTCGAAAATATAATGCACCTCATCGGCGACATAGCGGTAATTGACATTCACATGGGTCAGGCGACCACGGAAACAAGCGATCAGCAGTTCGCTATATTCGGGGCGATTGCGCATATAAAAGCCGACCTTGTCACCGGTCTCGGCACCATTGGCCAGAAGATTGCGCGCCAGATTATTGGTGCGCGCGCTCATTTCGTCCCACGTAATTTCCCTGTCGCCATGTACCAAGGCCAAATGCCCTTCAGGCAAAATCGGCACAATGGCGTCGATAATATCTCCGAAATTCCACTGCATAATGTCCCTCCCCGTGCAAATGCAATAAGAGCGCGACCCGCACTCGGCAAAAAGCAAAAAAAAGTTAAGCCCTTAAACATGCTGTGCCAAGCATTTTTCCGCATAAATTGATAATTGGTCTGTATATCGGCAGGGGTAAGCCGTGCTACAAGCAGGACATGGAAACACCGCTTGTTTTGCTGTTGGCAGGTTTTGTCGTTCTCGGTCTGGCCGGTGAGGCATTGTTGCGCGGCGCGGTGACGCTGGCCGATAAATTGCGCGTCTCGCCGCTGATTATCGGCCTGACGATTATCGCCTTTGGCACATCTGCCCCTGAATTGACCGTATCGCTCAATGCGGCGCTGAACGGCCAGCCGGATATTTCCATCGGTAATGTGGTCGGCAGCAATATCGCCAATATTCTCTTGGTTATGGGGGCCATGGCCGTGGTCAGCCCGTTTTTCGTCAATCACGGCACGCTGGGGCGCGATGGCGGTTTCATGCTCGGGGTTTCGGCTTTGCTGTTCGTGCTCGGCATGGTCGGCATGATTGATCGGCCTGTCGGCATTGCGCTGTTCGTCATTCTTATCGGCTTTACCTATTATCTTTATAGCTCGGCGCGCGAGGCTGAAGATACGGCAGAAGCCGAGTCGGGGGTTGATGAAAACCTTGTGCCCGGCGGTGCGGCAGTTGCGGCATTGGTCCTGCTGGTCGGCATTGCCGGCGTCATTTGGGGCGCCGAATTAATGGTCGATGGTGCCGTTGCTTTGGCCCGCCAATGGGGCATATCTGAGGCGGTGATTGCCTTGAGCCTGGTCGCTATCGGCACCAGCCTGCCGGAGCTTGCCGTCTCATTGGTCGCCGCCATGCGCGGCCATGCCGGACTGGCAGTCGGCAATATTATCGGCAGCAATATTTCCAATATTTTGTTGATTTTAGGGGTTACCTCAATGGTCGCGCCTTTGCCGATATCTGACATGATGGCGATGCGCGACATCCCCATTATGATTGGTGTGGCCTGCCTCGGCTTTATCTTCATGGCATCGGGCCGTGCCATGTCGCGGCTTGAAGGTGGCCTCAGTCTGGCGCTTTATGCGGCCTATATGAGTTTTATTTTTTCCGCTTAGGCGTTTGTTTTATTGGACAAACTTCACTTGGCGCGCTATCAAAATCGCTCATTCACCGTTGGGAATACAAATGCAACAGAAATTGCGACGACGATAATTTTTCACTGCCCGAGGGGCGGTGCATTCTCGTTCGCCAATTTTCGTTTCATTTCAGGGGCAGACCCCACGGACTACAGATGACCCAATTTGATATTCTATCGCAAAGTGCCGAGCCGCAAGCGTTCCACAATCTTCTTGATATCGCCTTTGGCCCGGGGCGCGTGACGCGCGCGGCTGAGCGTTTGCGCGAGGGCAATCAGCGCCTCGCCGCATATGACCGCGTGGCCGTGGCCAAAACCGATGGCGCGCTGGTCGGCGCAATTTCCTTTTGGCCGATTGTCGTTGAAGACACGGCAGGGCTGCTTTTGGGGCCGCTTGCCGTGCATCCTGACATGCAGGGCCAAGGCGTCGGTTTGGCGTTAATGCAAGATGCGCTGGCGGCGATTGATGAAACCCGCTTTGCCTTCACGCTTTTGGTCGGCGATCTTCCTTATTATCAAAAGAGCGGCTTCGCCATTGCTCCGACATCCGTCAAACTGCCCGGGCCGGTCGACCCGCAGCGCTTGCTGGTGCGCGGCGCGACCAAGCTGTGCGCCGGACTGTCGGGCATGGTTCGACGCGCGCCGGAATTGTGCTAGTTTCTGCCTTAACAGGGGAACATTATGTCCGACGAAGCAGCCAATGCCTTAATGAAAATCGTTGCCGATGCCGAAAAGGCGGGTGATCCGAAAAGCGGTGAGCGCGGCCTGCCGCCTGTGCATTTATGGGAGCCCGATTATTGCGGCGATATTGGCATGAAGATTGCGCGCGATGGGCAATGGTATTACGACAATTCGCCGATTGGCCGAAAAAAACTGGTGCGCTTGTTCTCAACCATTTTGCGCCATGATGATGATGGCGAACATTATCTTGTCACACCGGTTGAAAAAATCCGCATTGAGGTCGAAGACGCGCCGTTTATTGCCACGCTGATGACGGTAAGCGGTGAAGGCCGTGAGCAAGTGCTGCGTTTCGAAACCAATGTCGGCGATTTTACCGAAGCCGGCCCCGACCATGCCTTGCGCTTTGAGATTGACGCAGCAAGCGGCGAGCCGTCGCCTTATGTGCATGTGCGCGCCCGATTGGAAGCGCTGATTGCGCGTGCCGTGTTTTACGATTTGGTCGAATTGGCGGGAGTGCATGAAGAGCAATTCGGCGTGTGGAGCCATGGAGTGTTTTTCCCAATCTCTTCTGCTGAAGCGGCCGGTGTGGTCTGAACCGATGGATGCAAGCACAGATTGGCGCAGCCGCATTGAGGCGGTGGTTGATAGAGATTTGCCCGATGCCGAAACGCTGTCGCGGCCCGGGCAAGTCGGGGATGCGCGCATTGATGGCGGCGCTCCCAGCGAAGAAGAATGGGCGGTGGCGGGCGAGCTGCGCCTCGCTGCCGTGCTGGTGCCGGTCGTGCAATATGATAGCGGCCCGGCCATTTTGCTGACGCGACGGGCCGACCATCTCGACAAACATTCTGGCCAAGTGGCTTTTCCGGGCGGCAAAGTGGAAGAGCGCGATGCCTCGCCCGTGGCCACGGCCTTGCGCGAGGCGGAAGAAGAAATCGGTCTCAAATCCGACTTTGTTGAAGTGGCGGGGTTTCTCGACACTTATCAAACCGGCACCGGTTTTCTCATGCTGCCCGTGGTGTCTTTTGTGCAGCCCGGCTTTACATTGACACCCGACAAAAACGAAGTGGCCGATATTTTCGAAGTGCCGCTGCACCAGGCGCTCGACGCCGAAAATTACGAACGCCATCAGGTGATGTGGAAAGGCAAACAGCGCACCTATTATTCCATGCAGTATGAGGGCTATAATGTATGGGGTGCGACAGCCGGTGTGCTGATGCATATGAGCAGGAGGGTCACATCATGATTAGGGTTCTGCTGATAAATGCGCTTTTGTTTATATTGCCGTTTGCGTTGACCTATATTTGGGTGCGCTTTATCGCGGCGAAAAAACCCGACGCACAAACCCGCAAATATTATGCTTTTGCGGCGCTTGTCGGTCTTGGGCTGGTGGTTGCCAGCCTGTTGACCTATCGCGCCATCACGGGTGATGCGCCGGGCGGCACCTATATTTCACCGACATATAAAGACGGGGAGATTGTTCCCGGCCGGTTTGAATAAGACAGATGACCCAATTGCAAAGCACACATAGCGGCTGGCTTGAACGTCAGCAGACACAGCTTTTATTGGCGGTGCTGAATGATGACGGCGCAACCACGCGCTGCGTCGGCGGCTGTGTGCGCGATACGTTAATGGCTGTGGCGCATGAAGACACGGAAGTCGATATGGCGACTGACTTGCCGCCCAAAGAGGTTATGGTGCGGCTCAAAAAGGCGAAAATCAAATGCGTGCCGACGGGTATTAAACACGGCACCGTGTCGGCCATTCTCTATGAAGGCGAAAAAGCGCTGGTTTATGAAATCACCACTTTGCGGGTCGATATGAAAACCGATGGGCGTCATGCTGAGGTGGCGTTTACCGATGATTGGCGTGGCGATGCGGCGCGGCGCGATCTCACCATTAATGCACTTTATGCCGATGCTGATGGCACATTGCATGACCCGACGGAGCAGGGCATAGCCGATATTGAGGCCAAGCGTGTGCGCTTTATCGGTGACGCACAGGCGCGCATTGAAGAGGATTATTTGCGCGTTCTGCGTTATTTCCGGTTTCATTTTCGCCTGACGCCGGATCGTGCTCTTGATGCGGATGCCTTGGCCGCGTGTCGCGGCGCGGCGGTCGCTTTGCGTGGTCTTTCGGGTGAACGCAAGCAACAGGAAATATTAAAAATCATGGCCTTGCCGTCGGCCGATCGGGCAGCGCAGGCCTTGCATGAGGCCGGTTTGTTGCGGCCGGTCATCGGTATTGAGCCGATTGAATTTACTTCCATCACTGCCATGCTGAAATTGAGTGATGCCCCGCTTTTGCGGCTCATGGCGCTGTTGCCGTCAGCCGATGCGGCTCAAATAGTGGCGAGCACATTGCGCTTTTCGAAAAAGCAAACCATCCGGCTGGTCAGGGCGATGGAGTTTCCGCTCGATTTGGCAGCGCTTTCCAAAGTGCTTTATTTTGACGGCGCCGAAGCGGTCACTGATCGTGCGCTCTTGGCGCTCGCTTCATCGAACGAAAGAGGTGTTACGCGCACCGCGCTAAAAATTGTCCTAACAGAAGCGGCACAATATAAGCGGCCGAAATTTCCGCTGACCGGCGGGATGATGCAAAAAGCCGGCATGGCAGACGGCCCGGCCATGGGAAAAATGGCTTTTGCACTCGAGCAATGGTGGGTGGACGAAGGCTTTCCAAATGTTGAGGCGGTAGAGGCGGAACTGAAAAGGCGTGTTTAGCGGCTTTTAGCCGGAGTGGTGTCGGGGTGTCGGAGATTATAGCCATTTTCCTCGGCCTATTTGCCGCCAAACACTATTCCCAATGGGGCAGGTCAATGCAGCCAATATCGGCGCGCTCCAATTCAATCTCGGCGCGCTTCATCTCACCTATATAGCCGCCCCAAATAGAAGATAAATAAGGCGCTACGCTCATCCAATCAGGTTGTGCAAACGGCACAAATGCCAGCATAACGACCGCCGTGCCTTTGCTCTACAGCTTGCTTTCTGCCTCTGTTTTCATGTTGTGCATGACCAATTCATTGCAATCAGGGTCAGTCTCCACGGGAAGTGACGTGCAGCCTGTAACAGCAATCAAAAGGACAATAAGAAAAAAGCGTTGTTGCATGGCGGGCTCCCATTATTATTGCGACCGACCCGACACGAGTGTCGGGCTGTGTCTAACTCAATCGCAAAGAGAGAATTCCCGCTTATTCCCACAAGTGGTTTTCTATTGGGCAGGCAACCCGACAGGGTTGCATGCGATTCAGTTAGACGAGGGAAGGTTAGGAAATCGCTAACCGCAAAGGCAAGCAAAATCTGATTTAACTTATTGCTTTTGAATGAAAAAATTTACCTCCATGAAACCATGGGTGGCATGGAGCTCAAAATGCTCTCAACATTGCCGCCGGTTTTCAGGCCGAACATGGTGCCACGGTCATATAAGAGATTGAACTCGACATAGCGGCCACGGCGCTGCATTTGCTCTTCGCGCATCGCGTCATCATAAGGCAAATTGATGCGCCGCGCGGCGATTGCGGGATAGACCTCGACAAAAGCGCGCCCGACATCTTGCGTAAAGGAAAAATCAGCGTCCCAATCGCCGCTATCGAGATGGTCGTAAAAAATGCCGCCCGTGCCGCGCGTCTCATTGCGGTGCGGCAGGAAGAAATAATTATCGCACTCTTCTTTAAAGCGCGGATAGTAAGTCTCGTCATGCTTGTCACAGGCCGCTTTGAACGCGCCGTGAAAGTCAACCGTGTCTTCATGGTCTTGCGTGCGCGCGGCATCCAACAAGGGTGTCAGGTCACCGCCGCCGCCAAACCAGCCCTTGGTGGTCACCACCATGCGTGTGTTCATATGGGCGGTCGGCGCATTGGGATTGGTCGGGTGAATGATGACGGAAATGCCACCGGCCCAAAAGCGCGGGTCGTCTTGAGCGCCCGCTACTTGCTTGCGGAACTCTTCAGAAAATTCCCCATAAACGGTGGAGATATGCACGCCTGCTTTTTCAAATGCTGCGCCGTGCAGCATCGACATTTCGCCGCCGCCCAAATCTTCAGAACCGTCGCCGCGCGCCCATTTTTTGCGCTCAAAAACCGCGCCTTCCGGCTCAAGCGATTCGAGGCGCGCGCATAAATCGTCCCGCAAAGTGCGAAACCAATCGGCCGCGCTTTGTTTGCGCTGATTCCAGAGAACTTCATCCACTGTCTTTTATCCTTTGCGCGCCATTGCGGCGGTTAGAATTTCGATAATTATTTCAATGCGTTGCAAGCTAGGCCGCAAGCTGAAAACCGGCTGATTCATGCGTCATGGTGACACATTTAGCCAATCAAGCTCTGGCTATAGTTTGCGACCACTCGCTGCTTGTATATAAAGGTCAGGCCGTGAGGGGGCAAGAAGGAGAGCATTATGGCGGTCGAACACAATTCTGCTGGCGACGAGACCAACCGTCGCGATTTTCTATATTTGGCGACCGGCGCATTTGCCGCCATTGGTGCCGCGAATATTGCATGGCCTCTTATCCATCAAATGAACCCCGACGCTTCGGTAAAAGCGCTGGCCTCTATCGAGGTCGATTTGGCGGCGATTGAAACCGGTCAAAGCATTACCGTGACATGGCGTGGCAAGCCGGTATTTATCCGCCGCCGCACGCAAGGCGAGATTGCCGAAGCGCGCAGCGTCGCCGAAACAGACATGCCCGACCCGCAAAATGATATTGACCGCGTGCAAAAAGACGAGTGGTTGGTGATGGTCGGCATTTGCACCCATTTGGGCTGTGTGCCGCTGGGGCAAGCCGGTGATTTTAATGGCTGGTTCTGCCCGTGCCATGGGTCGCATTACGATACATCGGGCCGTATCCGCAAAGGACCGGCGCCGAAAAACCTTGAAATTCCCTCTTATGAATTTGTCGGCGATAGCCGCATCAAAATTGGATAGGACTGATAAATGAGCGGTGAAAGCACATATAATCCGAGCAATGGGTTCACCAAATGGATGGACTCACGCCTGCCAATCCTGCGTTTGGCGCATGACAGCTTTGTTGATTATCCGACCCCGAAAAACCTCAATTATTGGTGGACTTTTGGCGGTATTTTGACCTTCTGCCTGGCCACGCAAATCATCACAGGCATTATTCTCGCCATGCACTACACGCCGCATGTCGATTTTGCCTTTAATTCGGTCGAACATATTATGCGTAACGTCAATTATGGTTGGCTCATTCGCTATATTCACGCCAATGGCGCGTCCATGTTCTTCCTCGCCGTTTATATCCATATTTTCCGCGGGCTGTATTACGGCTCTTATAAAGCGCCGCGCGAAGTATTGTGGATTTTGGGCGTGATTATTTACCTGTTGATGATGGCCGCTGCCTTCATGGGATATGTGCTGCCATGGGGACAAATGAGCCTGTGGGGTGCCACCGTTATCACCAATCTGTTCGGGGCCATTCCGTTGGTCGGTGAAAACGTCGCTATTTGGCTGTGGGGCGGTTACTCGATCGACAATCCGACGCTCAACCGCTTCTTCTCACTGCATTACCTAATCCCATTCCTGATTTTGGGTGTGGTCATTCTGCATATTTGGGCGCTGCATGTGCCGGGCAATAATAATCCGGTCGGTATTTCGGTCAAAAGCAAGCAAGATACTGTGCCGTTCCATCCTTATTATACGGTGAAAGACGGCTTCGCG
>Ga0213866_10003412_pt1 | contig 10819 bp, 17 predicted proteins | sample PICome_11_FD_160079 | JGI IMG/M metagenome (GOLD analysis project Ga0213866, IMG submission 160079) | Coastal seawater microbial communities near Pivers Island, North Carolina, United States - PICO284 | ecosystem: Environmental > Aquatic > Marine > Coastal | place: USA: North Carolina... | reverse complement strand
GTTGAAGCTGGCCGTTTGCGACGCCTTAGACGCGAAGGATGCGGAAATTCAAAAGTTGCGCTGGGATTTAGAAGAGCTGCTGGAGGCGCTGGAAAACTTGCTTAAAGTTCACGAGGGTGAAGGCGGCACGCAACACCATGCGGGAGATATTGCCCGCGCCGCAATCGCAAAAGCAAAGGGAGAGTGAGCGGTGAAAATCTTTACAGTGATTGCGAACCGCTGGGGCGATGACGAAAGTCATTCGTATTTCGTTGGTGCTTACGATGATGTTGTTCGTGCGTATCGGGCGGCTATCGCTGAAGAGTATTGGCGTGGTGGTAAGTATGAATGTGTCGTACACGAAAGTGATCTGAACGCTGAGAACGTCTGTAAGGTTGACGGTGAGAGTAAAGAAGAGTGGTGTGAACAACAGTGCTTGCCAGAAGGACACTATGCGTTAGAAATTATGACTCGTGTCAATGAGCATTATGATTTGTATAACATTACAGCGGGTGAAAACCCATTGGTGAAAAAATGATGGACATAGGCACACTAGCACAAGCAAGACGTTTTTACCATCATGTGTATCATGGCGGACAGTTGAAACTTGAAGATGTTTCTTACATGGTGTCTGCTCTTGAGGAAGCTTACAATAATATAGTAGTACCTAACGAAGATAAGATTGATGAAATTATAATTCAAGACCTTACTAGAAACCTCAAAGATTTCAGACAAGACTTAGAAGAAGAGGATTTTAGATGTTTCTCTATTGACGAAGAAGAAGGGCGCCTTGAGTGTGAAAAGCATATCAAGGCTTTTGAGCTTGTTCTTGATTTTTATGGAGGTTAAGAGTGATGAAGAATCGGCACGGTAAATCTTACTGCTTTTCTGGTCCTTACGGCGATAACATGTATCTGTTCAACATGCGCGAAGAAGACATGAAATACAGTCGCTTTGGTGCAAAGGAAGAATCTGAACGCATTGATCATAATGATCTTGGGTTTTTCGATCCCCCTGGTGGACCGTTTATTCATGTTGGTTACCAAATCCACTGGGAAGAGATTGACGGCGCTACTGAACCAGTTACGCTGACAGTCAAGAAAATTATGGATTGGGGTGCAGAAGGTATCTTCGTAGAGGTTGAGTGATATATACTAGATTCAAAAGTTATGCCGTCATAGCTCAGTAGGTAGAGCGTCTGATTTGTAATCAGAATGTCCGGGGTTCGATTCCTCGTGACGGCACCAATTCCGAGAAGAGTAACATGATTACAAAAGCCAAGTTTCTTTTTATTCTTGTAGCCATGTATTGTTTTCTCATATGGGCACTAGAACCAAGTGACGGTAAAGTAAATCAACTTCACCCGATGATTCAAAGCCCGACAAAGAGTATTCCTCTGGAGCAGCCGCTTTCTCCTCCTCTCTCTTCGACAAAAGCTGCTCCAGAGGATCCTATCTACGAAGAGCGTGAGATCGAATGTCTCGCGCTCAATTCTTATTTCGAAGCCCGCAATCAATCCCTTGCTGGTCAAATCGCAGTGGCTCAGGTAGTGCTGAATCGTGTACGCAGCAAAGACTATCCTGACACCATCTGCGATGTGATACAGCAAGGCCCTACCTACGAAAACTGGAAGGGCAATATTCTCCCAGTCCGCAATCAGTGTCACTTCTCTTGGTGGTGTGACGGTAAGAGTGACATACCTCAAGACGAAGAAACATATCAAAACATTTTAAATCTTGTAACTCAAATTATACAAGACAAGCCTATTGACATTACAGAAGGAAGTCTGTATTATCATGCAGACTATGTAAAACCATATTGGGTACCTACATTAGAAAGAACACTTGTAATCGATAATCATATTTTTTATAAAAACATTCTGTGAGGTAAACTATGAGTGAAGTGAATCTAATTGCGCTGAGCAAGCCTAGCGCAATCACGGGCTGCCATACTGCAGAAGAACTGGTCGCGTATGCGGCGCGAGTGAGCAATCCCAGTAACCAGAACAATGCAAAGACTGCACCCAAGCTGCTGAAGTATCTGATTCAGAACGAGCATTGGTCTCCCCTTGAGATGGTGCATATCACCATGGAGATCAAGACCACACGCGATATCTCACGGCAGGTGTTGCGGCACAGGAGCTTTTCCTTTCAAGAGTTTAGTCAGCGCTATGCGGTATCGGAAAACTTCGCCACGCGCGAATGTCGGCTTCAGGACGCTAAGAACCGACAAAACTCCATTGAGACTGATGACGTTCGTCTTGCAGAAGAGTGGCGAATGCTTCAGCACGATGTAATTAATCACGCTAAGAACGCTTATCAGTGGGCTCTGGATAATGGTATTGCCAAAGAACAAGCACGAGCAGTGCTACCCGAAGGCAACACTGAGACGACTCTGTACATGGCTGGTACGCTTCGCTCGTGGGTTCATTACTGCCAGTTGCGTATGGCAAACGGCACTCAGAAAGAGCATATGGAAGTGGCTCAGAAGTGCTGGGAAGTTATTGTTGGTCATTTTCCCGCTATCAAAGAGGCTCTAGAATGAACGGAAAGAAAGCAAAGTTGTTGCGTAAAGTAGGTAAAGTTGTACGACGAGAGAAAAAACTGTATAATACACTGTCACATCAAGAGAAAGCCATTCTCAGTGAAATTTATGAATCCGTTTTAGAGAAGAACAAGCCGAGCGAAAAATGAATGTATTTTATTTACATCCTGATCCAGTAGTTTGTGCTGAGCAACACTGTGATAAGCATGTGGTCAAAATGGTTGTTGAGTATGCGCAGCTAATGTCTACTGCTCATCGTGTTGCTGACGGGCAGCTATGGTATGGTCGTTCAACTAACGGGCGACGAATCCAAAGATTCTTTCATCCAGATACTTCGATGAATCAAGAATTGTATAAAGCTTGTCACATAAACCATCCTTCAGCCATATGGGTTCGACACTCTGCAGAAAACTACAACTGGCTTCAGAATCTATGGGTCGCACTTGCAAGTGAATACAAGTATAGATATGGGCGTGTTCATGAATCGTTTCGCAAGCTTGAGTATTATCTGCTGTTTTCTCCTGCAAACTTGAAGTCGATTGGTTTTACACAACCAATTCCTGCTATGGCGCAGTATCCTCATTGCATTGTCGAAGGCGATTCATTGACTTCGTACAGACAGTTCTATTGGGAAGACAAACGTCCATTTGCTAAATGGACTAAACGGGATAAACCAGAATGGTGGAAAGAATATGAGCGGAAAGGGAAGCAAGCCGAGACCTATATCGGTCGATAGAAAAATTTTCGAAAATAACTGGGATCGAATCTTCGGTAAAAAGATTCCCGAGAAGATTGAACTGAGTAGTTATTGGTCGGACGACCGCGAGTACGAAGCAATTGTTCTCAAAGAAAATGGGAATTTCATCATCGAAATTTATCAGAACACTGTTCTGGTCGACACCTTGACAAAAGGTATTATTGATCGAAAAGATGCTGAATTAAAAGCAGAATCTGCAGTTACTGAAAAATGGTGGTTAAAGGACGAATATGCCGGCGAAGAAAAAACGGAGTTTTACTCCTAAATCAAAAAAGACTCTTACTCCTCAGCCTGATTGGGCGAAACTTCAACAAGCAAAGACTGAAGATGAACAAATTGCTGCATGGCTAGAGTGTGATGCTTTTGTACACACCGAAGTCACGGACAAAGAATATCTTCATTCGACAAAGAAGTGGATTCGTGATCATAGCGGCTGGGGTCTTTATGAGCAAGCGATTCGTATTCCTGACGTTTACCTAGCTACGATAGGTAAAAACGGCTGGAAAGCGTACAGACTTGGCTTTATGCCAGATCGCGTTAAAGAGCAGTTCAAAAAAGAATTGCTTGATATGATACGAGACGTTGAAAAGCTTCGCGATTCTATGGTGTACGAAGCACCGATTCACCCTTCGCTAAGTGAACTAGAGGATGATCATCATCTTCATCCTTCGAAAGTCAAAGTTTGGCTAGAAGCGTGGAAAAAATATCTCTCTTCTTTTAAAAAGAATGAGACGGTAACCAGAGAACAGACGATTGCTCAAGTTTATGTTTACAATATGCAGATTTATTTGAAGTCTGGTGTCTGGCTAGATTCTCATTATGGAGAGAAAAGAGAAAACAAAATCATGCCTGTATGCTCTTCTTTGGCGTATGATAAATATGGGGTAGTGAAAAGAAACGTCGGTGTTTACTATCCCGATATTCATAAAATCTGGACAAAGGAGTTGGAATGTCAATCACAGGATTAATGATGACGAAGACCAAGTTCTCTAAACATATAGAAGAACTGGTCTCTTATAAACAATTTAGTTACATTGATGCCATTTTATATTTCTGTGAGCAGAATAATCTTGATGAGCAAGATATTAAAAAATACATTTCTGAACCCATTAAAAATAAAATTGAAGTAGAAGCTATGAAACTTAATTTCATTCCAAAAAGAAACGAGTTACCGTTTGAATAATGGAACTTGGAACTTATGAAAAAAGAATCGTCTTTTCTTGGTCTAGTATTGAAGAACTGAGAAATACTGAATTCCCTTATAAAGAGGCTGGTGTTTATGGTAAAGAAGGTACCTCGAGTGTCAATCACAAAAGTAGAAAAACTCATATAAGACATCTACCCATAGGTCATCCAATTTATAAAGATATACTGTCAGACACTAGACTTTCATATCCAGAATATAAAATTTCACAAATGGATATTCTGTTATATGAAGTAGGCGAGTTTTTCACGAAGCACAAAGATCGCAGTCAATATGCCACTCAAAGAGAGTTAAGTCTTATCACTCTTTTAGATCGATCAGATGATTTAGAAGGAGGAGACTTATTGATATATCATCAGGGCGAGGATAAAATACACAGAGGAAAATCAATTCCTAAGCTAAATATAGGTGAGTCGGTAATTTTTAATTCTTCGACTTATCACGAAGTAACCAAAGTTACTCGTGGATGGAGAAAATCTTCGATAACTTGGTTGTACAAAGACTCTTGAAATTTAGAGTCTTATTTGTTATACTACAAGACTATATTATGCATCAAGTGGATAAAACTAAAATACTCTGAATATAAAAAGAAACACAAAGCTATCTTTTGTGTACATACAAGGAAACACATATATGTCTTTTGCAAATCTCAAGCGTAATCGCAACTCTATCTCCGATCTAGTATCCGCTGCAAGCGCAGACAATGGACCCAAAGACACCAAGTCTTATGTTGACGAGCGTCAATGGAAGCCTACTGTCGACAAAGCTGGCAATGGCTATGCTGTTCTTCGTTTTCTCCCTGCCGCTGAAGGTAATGAACTGCCCTGGGTTCGTTACTGGGATCATGGTTTTAAAGGTCCCACTGGTCAATGGTACATTGAGCGCTCGCTCACTTCCATCGGTCAGCAAGATCCTGTCTCTGAGGCAAATTCTAAGCTTTGGAACAGCGGTAACGAAGATGACAAGAACACTGCGCGCGACCGCAAGCGTCGTCTGCACTATGTGGCGAATGTTCTAGTCGAATCCGATCCTGCAAATCCTGCGAACGAAGGCAAAGTTTTTCTTTTCACTTTCGGTAAGAAAATCTTTGACAAGATCATGGATGTCATGCAGCCTCAGTTTGCTGACGAAGCACCTGTCAATCCCTTTGACTTCTGGGAAGGTGCGTCGTTCAAGCTGAAGATTCGTAACGTCGAAGGTTATCGTAACTATGACAAGTCTGAGTTTGCATCACCTGCGCCTCTTGCTGGTGGTGACGACTCTGAGCTTGAGCAGATTTACGAGCAACTGCACGATCTGAATGAGTTTACCGATCCTGCAAACTACAAGTCCTATGATGAACTTGCTGCGCGTCTTGCGCTGGTGCTAGGTGAGTCTGCACCTCGTACAGTTCGTCAAGAAGTATCGATGGACACTGTTGCAGCACCTGCGCCTGTGCGTACTGCTGCACCTGCTGCGATCCCTGCAGTTGATCAAGGTGAAGATATGGAAGAGGAAGATACTCTGTCTTACTTTGCGAAACTCGCTGCTGAAGACTAAACTGTCTGAAACGAAAAGGGCGCTTCGGCGCCCTTTTTTTTATGCTCCAGCGTAAGCGTCTGCGCGCGTACCGTTTGACTGAGTAGGAGAAGGTAAAGACATATCACCGCCCATCATTGTCTGATTGCTGACGCTTGTAGGTGCGTTAGTGTTGTTATTGATAACAGTGATGTTACCTACAGAAGCTGCTTGTTCAGCCACATTTCGTTCCATTTGTTCTCTTCTCGCGGCTGCTCGTGTGCGAGGTCTTCTTATTTGAGCTTGAACTTCTTCGGGCGTAATTGCTGGAGTAGCAGCAATTGGGGTGCCGATGTCTTCAGCAGCAACAGCAGTTGCGCCCGGAACAGTTGGTGCACCAGTAGTATCAGCAGGAAGTGTTGCAGCCGCAGCAGTAGCAGCTGCGGCTTTTCTTTGACCGCGCCCTGTAATTGTTGCACTAGCATTTGGGTCGTAATCAATTTCAAAGCCAAATGATCGAAGCTTCTCTGCAAACCCGTCAAAGCCAAACTTGTCTGCTATGAATGCAATACCATTTTTAATAAGATCAAGCGGCATCATGATCAGCCCATTGATCAATCCGATTATCCCGCCGATAGCACCTGAAATTACTTTTTCACCGAAGTCGCCTTCTTTCTCTTGAAAGCCTTTTACCATACCGCTGACAAAATCAACAATGCTCAATATAAAACCTAAAGGAACAAAGAGTCTACCGACTGCAGCACCAAATGCACGAATAGCGCCGAAGAACTTGCCGAATGTTGCACCTATTTTACTAAAGACACCACCAACGGCTTCTGCACCATCAGTGATCGGTCTAAAAATTTTCGCTAAAGCACCATCCGGATCAAAGAAATTTCTTAATGCAGTGAACTTTTCACTTACAAAATTACCAAACTTTGTGAAAGGTTTGACAATATAATCATCGAAGTAAGTATACGTTGTCGTAACAAGGTCATCAAGCATCGTGAAAAGTCTTGAGCCTCTTCCAAACTTAGTCTCTAACATTTCGGAGATTGGTCTGAAAAGATTTGGAATTTTGACTGCTCTGAAGATTGCTCGTATAGAATCGAAAACGCCTTCAACAAATCCTAAAGCAAGGGCAGGCAAAGTAACTAAGCCACCAATAGCAAGCCCGCCAAGCCCACCCAACGTTGGTGTCGGCGCGGGTCCACCTGCGTCTGGTGCTGCTCCTGGAACAGGTGCTAGAGAAGGTGCAGGTGTAGCAACTGTTTTTATTTCGCGCATCATTTCAAGCATGTCTAGCTTGTCTGCGCGAAGCATTGCGAAAAACTCTAAGAAACGATTATCGATTTCGTCTAATCGTAGATTCGTTTCTTCTTGTTCTTCAATTAAGTCTCTAAGCGTTGCCATTGGCTGCCTCTCTCGCTTGTTTTTCTTCTTCTAAAGCCTGCAGTAACAGAATAATGTATATCTCACGCTCCCAAACCATCATGTTTTCTAATTCTGTTAGTGAGTATTTATGATGCCTTTGTAATAAAAAGTTAGTTTTAAAATGATTTGCTAAATCATCATGAGAGAGGCATACTAAAAAAAACTTTGAAGACCTTTCAATTCAAGTGTGTTGTGTTCTCCACATTTTTCACAATCAAACTCAATCGTGTGTTTGACTTGCGGCATTTCTAGTAGAAAAGAAGAAACGCTTTCGAACTGTTCTTTTGTCATAGACTCAAGAAATGCCCGAACATTTTCTGGTGTTTCATCTTCAATGTCAATTCTTTCGTCTTCTGTTATTACCGCACTCAAGCTATTCGCTAGAACATTAAATCCCATTTCGTTTTCATCACCGTTAAGATCAATATTTCTGTAGCTAGGGTATTTCATTTCTACGGTGATTTTTTCGTCAATATCAATCAATTTGTTTTTTGTACTTTTTGAACATTGTATTTCTTCTAAATTGATTGTATGTTCATTAGCTTCTTGACAATGAACGCAATTGAGATTTATCGTAGAAAGTTCTCCTACAGATTTTGATCGCAATTTGATAAAAATATATTCGATATCAAAAGTCGTTAGATTGTCAATGTTGACATCTTGTTGAATACAAGATTTAATTGTATCCAGAATGGCGTTGAGCATTTCGGTGCTGTCACGAGTTTCTGCTGCCATCATTAGAATTTTTTCTTCTTTGACAAGATAAGGTCTGAACTTGATTTTCTTGCCTGTCGAAGGTATTTCTAATTCATATTTTGGTGTGTCATTTAATACAGGTAATGCCATGATTTAATCTCCATTAAATATTAGCTGCCACTGCTCCCAATACTCCTGCAAGTGCATTTTTAAGTTTACTTTTGGGTTGTATCTTCTCGCCTTCCCAATACTGATAAGAAAATTCTATATTGATTTGGCTGATTTCATTTGTTGCACCATCATTAAAAGTCTCGTGAGTAACACTTATAGGATAAGCGCGATCAAGAGTCCATTTATAATTCTTTTCTAATTGTGTACCAATGTCTAAATCGAAACTTAGATTAATTGGTCCTAAGCTTACGTCTTTGTTAAAGATTGGATAACTTACACCTTTTTCTAATTGATAGATTTCGATTTTTTTACAATAAGTATCTGGGTAAGCTGAGCTATATCTTCCTTCAACATCATCGTATTTACTTAAAGCTAGCTCTTGCCATATTTCAAAATACTCTCTTACTGCTTGATTGTTTAAAACACGAAAAGTCATATTTACATTTGGGTTTACAAATCCATACACAACATCTTGCTTGACAACACCTAGCTCACGTTGTACACTAGTTAGCTGGCGTGATGGCAATGTAACATTGGTGCATAATACACCATATTCGTAAGAACTTGTTTCTGGCTGTAATGACGGAAGATGAACATAGTATAGATTTGTACGAGCAAATCCTCTACCATCGGTCGCGATTGCTTTAAGTTCTTCGACTGTTCCTGATCTAAGCATTCATTATTCTCCGTGAATCTTTGTACACTTGACCCATCGTGCCTTTCTGCCACTGAGCAACAGGCAAGAATGTAGCAATCTCCCACTCAGGTGGTGGAATATATGCTAGTCGACCTTCGACCTGACTAGTCAAGTAATGCTTGAAACAGGGCTTGAAGTATTTAAACTTTGCTGCTCTGTTTAAAAACTCATACGATACTTCGAACTTTGTCGTCTCATCGTATTTCTTATTGTTTGTAATGTCCATTAGCCCATCAAGAAACTTAGCGCGAAGCGGAATCGGCAGATAGTGTACATTCATACCATAGAAACCTTTAGGCGCTGGACCGACTGCGATCACGAGAGGGAATGCGTCCCAGTAAGGAAGTGTCTCGCGATGCTTTGCGTCATAGAAAAACATGTACATCGAACCAGAAGCAGAGCGCGCCCTCTTTTGAATCGGGTCTTCGTTCATCAATGCGCGACGATTAATGTTGCGCATGTTCTGTACTTTACGACGAAACCACTCGCGCGACTCTTTAGTTCGCGGTGTGATACCAGCGCGAAAAGCTTCTTGTTCTACTTTCTGAAAAAGATTACTCATGCTTTCTTTCTACGAAATGGTTTTAGTGGCTTGATAGATTTAGGCATAATGCCCCTGCTTTCAAGTTCTTTTTCTGTCCAAATCTCAAAGCCCCAACCCTGATCTTTCGCATATTCTTTAGCGGCTTCCCATTTATTTATATTCTTAATGTAAGTATAACCCTCTATAATGTAGCGTTTTGTTCTGCGATTGCCAGTCGGTGGAGACAACTCTTTTGCTGGCTTGATTTCAACAAGGACTGTCTTGCCCGATTCGTAGACGATCTTTAAGTCCATAAAATATCGATGAATCTTTTTATCGACTTCATATAGATATGGTATGACAACTTCTTCGCTAGACCAGTATTTTACTTTGGGGTTTTCATCACACCACTTAAAGCAGTGTCTTTCCCACATAGAACGGTAGATCACATTTTTGTGATCACCTTTATACTTCTCTATGTTCTTAACTTTGTATTTGCCTTTATATGTCATGAAAAACTCTATAAATAGAAACAACCCTCGCAACTATTTAGAGTATTTAAATGGTAGACAATAGAAAGAGAGCCCAAGCTCAAAGAGCGCGCAATTTTCAAAAAGATAGAGAGCAGAGTCAAGAAAATCAAACTGCTACCGAAACTGTTGTCATTGCGGAAGAAAAATCAACCGACGAACAGAACAAACAGGCGATTGATCCTGATGTTACGGCGCTTGAAAAAGTAAGACGCGACTTAAAATATCCACTTACAATTTCAAGCAATTATCCTGCAAGAATTATTTTTAAAGCAATTGAAGTCGAGGGTGTAAACATAGGTGAAAAAATTGGTGACAGCTTTTCTTCTCTTGCAAAAAAATTCACAAACTTTTTTTCGTCTGAAGCTGAAGCCGTAGAAGGGGCAACAACTTCTATTTCTGACGGAAAGGTTGAAAAAGGAACCAAACAAAGACTAGAAGAGCTTGAGCAAGCTGGAAATGATTTTAGTCAATCGTTCGATAATGTTAGTGCTGGCAATCTTATTATAGGTACTGTAACGCTTCCTCTTCAACGTGATTTAAGATTTAGCGATAATGCGCAGTACGAAACAGCAAATCTTGGAGTCCTTGGTGGTGCGTTAGAACAAGGAATTCAAGGCAGAAACGCATTTGCCGGAATCACACAAAACAATCAATTGGTCCAAACTGCTTCTGCAATTGCAGCTTCAGCAGTTGCAAAGGGTGTTGGTGAAGCAGCCGGTGCTGCAATCGGTGCGACCGTTGCGCGAGGTCCAGGTGCTGTACTAGGTGTGGCTGCGCTTGGCGG
>Ga0213866_10003411_pt1 | contig 10820 bp, 7 predicted proteins | sample PICome_11_FD_160079 | JGI IMG/M metagenome (GOLD analysis project Ga0213866, IMG submission 160079) | Coastal seawater microbial communities near Pivers Island, North Carolina, United States - PICO284 | ecosystem: Environmental > Aquatic > Marine > Coastal | place: USA: North Carolina... | reverse complement strand
CGGCTCCTCCAAGACTTCCTCGTCCAAGACTTCCTCGTCCAAGACTTCCTCGTCCAAGACTTCCTCGTTCAAATCCTCAGCCGTGGATTCAATCGCTTCTTCGTGAAGTTCCTCAACGATTTCAGCCGGCACGTTGGCTTCTTCCAGCATGGTTTCGCCGATTTCTTCCATGGCGGCTTCTTCTTGAGGCACCATGGCAGGCGTGGAAATGGGTTGACGAACCGTACGAATTGGCTCAGGCTGAGCGACGGGCTGGGCAATGGGCTGACGAACGGTTCGAACGGGTGGCACTTGTCCAGCCAGCGGCCGAGCGCTGGTCATTGGGGCCCGCATGTTACCAAGGCCAAGCCGTGGTTCGTCCTGCGTCTGTTGACCCATCAGGCCACGAAGGGGCCGACCTGCTGCAGCTCCAAGCCCGTCGGGGCGAGCGCCGAGGGCCGAGGGGTCCATCGCACCCGCACCAAAGGCTGCAGGGGCTTGGCCAGAGATGGATTGCATCCACTTCTGACGCTTTTCTGCTCGGGTGTCGGTGGCTTGGAGGGAACTGAATTCTTGCTCACGGGCTCGCAGTTCACCTTCATCGGCATCGATTTCACCCTGGATTTGTTGCGAAACGGCTTCTCGCATCTTTTCCTCGGCCATCTCCTTGAACGAGTCCATTTTCTCAGCAAGACCCTTCAAGCGGTCGCGAATTTCTGCCCGCTTGAGCCCGAGTTGCGCTTCAATTTCCGCACGGATTTGTGCTTCACGCTTGCGCACGTCGATGAGGGCCTTGTTGCGCATGATCTCTTCGCGCTTGTCGAGTTGCCGTTCGAGTTGTGTGGCGACTTCCTCTTCTTTGCGGGACTTGAAGGCTTGAAGGCGCTCCTCCATTTCGACCTCCAATTCGAGAGCGGTTTCCTCTTTGAGCAGGTCGAGATCCGTCTCGTGAGTCAGTCGCTCGTTGCGAAGTTGTGCATCCACTTCAGACATGATCGCCTTGCGAGCTGCGGCTTCTCTGGATTGGAATTCAAGGTCCAATCGTTCAGTCCAATCCTGTTTGCTGACGTCGTACTGAGCCTCGAGTTGTTCACGCAACTCGGCTTCTCGCTCATAGCGGTACCTGGACAATCGGTTCTGGATTTCTGCCTCGCGGGCGTGCCGGTAGGAGGCGAATTCGTTCTCCTTGCGATGTTCAAGTTCGGCCTCAATCTCAGTTTGTAAGCTTCGAGAAATGTCATCAATGGCTTTGCTGAACGTCAGGTCATACTTCGCCTTGAGACGTGCCTTTCGCTCCGCCAATCGTTCGGCTTGTTGTTCGTTGAGCTGTGCCTCGATTTGACCTCGCAGTTCGTCGCGGCGTTTGGCGATGGCCAATTCAACATCCTCTCGCATACGCTCTTCAAGGTCGTCGGTTTCACGACGGAGCTGCTGCTCGATGTCCTGTTGAAGTTGCTGAGCGATGTCTTCCTCAAGGCGGAGGCTACGACGCTCATATTCCACCTTGAGGCGGGCTTCACGTTGCTTGAGGCGCTGACGAAGTTGCTGTTCAAGACGGGTACGAATGCCTCGGCGGAGTTGTTCCTCTCGCTCGGATAAAAGCGCCTCATGCCCCTCTTCAAGGCGGCTGATTTCCAAACCCTCCATCTCAACAAATCGGCGCTCCATTTCTTCTTCGAGGTTAGCCTCGATGTCTCGAAGGCGCAGTTGGAGGGCTTGGTTGTAGTCCAAGCGCAACCGTTCTTTTTGAATGGCTAGTCTGCGATCGTATTCCTCGTGGAGTTGGGTTTCGATGTTGGATTTCATCTCAGCCTTTCGCGTCTCGAGATGTTGATGCTGTTCAACGCCGTACTTTTCGTGGAGGGCTTGGACTTGACGGTCAAGTCGGAGGTCAAGTTCATGCCGGATGCGGGATTCTTCAGCCGCCAAGGCGTCCCGTTCCATCGTTTCGAGTTCCGCTTCCATCGTGCCACGCAGTTCATTCTCAAGGGCATCAAGGGTCAGTTCATGCTGGGTGGCGAGGTCCTTGGCAATGTTCGCCTTCATGGCGTTCACGCGTTCGGTGATCGCTTGTTGGCGGAGGCGACGCTCCCGACGGAGATCGGCTCTCAGCCGTTCCTCTTGGCGGAATCGAGCCCGGGTCCCCATCGCTTCGTCAAGGGTTGAGGTGTCAGTGGAGGTAAATTGGGACCGCAACGAAGCAAGTGTGATGCGTTCGGTGGCCTCGTGGCCTGCGTGCGCCGCATCAACAGCCTCACCGTCATGGCTTTCGCTCATACCCATTGGAATCCCATCCACTTCTTCATGGACTTCTCTTCATAGATAAGGAGCGCGACGAAGCCATGGGCGTAGCACGCGCTTTTTCCACCCTTACGGAGGCACGGAGTCCCTCAAAATCGAACCGTGAATTCCTTGTCGCACGCAGGGCAGGAAATCTCGCGTTTTCCTGGTCGGCGTTTCATCCTGAGATTGCGATGACACCCAGGGCATTCGATCTCGACCCTTGGCACGTTCGCCTTGAGTGTGAAGTATGAATCACATGAACCGCATTTGAGGTCGGCCGGGCGAGTGTCCACACCTGCCACGAGCACCTTCGAGCATTCGGGACAGGACAATTTCTCCTCCTTCCATTTTCGACGTGTGGCTGGGTGGTCCACGCGGACCCGAGCTTCGCACAGCGTGCACTGGAGTTCGCCCAAGCCTGAGGGTAGAAGTCCGGTGCATTTGGGACAGGAAAGTGGTGGCGGGGCCACCTTGGATTCCACGCTCAGTTCCTCAACCATGGAATCACTTCTTCTTGGAGTAGAGAACGAGTTGCTCGGGGATGAAGTTCCACGGTACGTCGAGGGTCAATCCAAATTCCTCGGAAAGGCGAACAATCAGTTGTTTGGCGCTAACCTGGTCGCGGGAACCTTCCAGGTCAAGCACGATGACCTCTCGTCCCTCTTCATCGACCGCTAACGAGGCCAAGGTGGTTCGAGATGCTACCGGAGGCTGCGGCGCAGGTGCACGGGGTGCTGCAGATACAGCAGGCGCTGCAGAGGCATTGAGCAGTTCAGGGAGGTCGACATGGAGGTTCTTGCGCCACCATCGTGCACGGCCTTCGTCTCGATGGTTTTCAATGAGGTCAAGGGATGCGAGTTTCTTCAGGTGGTGGTACAGGTTGTACCGGTCAACGCCCAACGCTTTCTGCAGCTGTACGGTGCTCATCTCTTCGGCCTGGGCCAATTCAACATAGGCACCACGGCGTGTCGGGTGAGCAAGAGCGGTGGTGATGGGGTCGCCGCGTACTCTTCCCATTCGCTCACCGTTTGGTAAGAAAGGCTTCTATGGTTTGAAGATGTCGTGTCAAACCGAATCAAATTCATTCAGCTTTTGGCGGGGAAATAGCGGGCTCTCAAGGTGGAAAAAGCAAGTTTTGTGTCGTCCACCATCGTACTGAGCGTTTGTTTGAGGAGTTCAAACGACTGTCCGTTTTGTGCCAATCGCGCACCGTTGAGAATGACGATGATCACCGAGAGTTCGTGAATCAACACACCAACCCAAAGTTGGTCGTACCACTGTTGAATCACAGCGAACACCAAGGTTACGGTGATGAAGACAGAGAAAAACAGGTTTTGCATCAAGGTTCGTTGGGCTTGGCGCGCCAGGTCGATCATGTCGGTAAGCAGCCGAGGGTCATCACCGGGGATGAGGACATCGGCCGCCTCGAGGTTAACCGATTCTCCTGTACCGATGGCGACCCCTACGTCGGCCACGGCAAGGGCTGCAGCATCGTTGAATCCATCGCCCACCATCATGGTCACATGTGAACTTGAACGGGCCTGAACCCACTGGACCTTTTCCTCGGGACTCAAGCCACCGTGGGCTGAACTTTCTGGAAGTCCAACGGAGCGTGCAAATTCAGAAACGGCTTGCTGGTGGTCTCCGGAGAGAATTTCCACGTTGATGTTTCGTTCACGCATGGCGCTGATGAGTTCCATCGAACCGTCACGGGTATCATCGTGGACGAAGGTCGCCAGCGCAATACCCGTCTTGTCTTTCACCAACAGGCTCGCACCGTGCCCCTCGGCTTTGGCCGCCTCAAAGGCTTCGAGCAACCGCTCTTCAACGGCGACGCCCATGGCTTCAGCCTTGTCCGGTCGAATAAACGCCACGTCGGCCGTGCCGTGCTTTCCAGCCACACCGGCATCAATGTCGGTCAGCCCCTTGATGCTGGCCGCCTCGATGCCTTCGGTTTGGCCATGCTCCAAGATGCTCAAGGCATAGGGGTGGTTGGATCGGGCTTCGAGCCCCATCATGACTTGCAGGGCTGATTTCATTCGCCGGCCTTTTCCAAGAACGATGGTCCCGATCTTGGGTTTGCCGGAGGTCAGGGTTCCGGTCTTGTCAAGCAGAATGTGATTCACATTCGCCATTCGCTCCAATGCGTCGCCACCTCGGACAACCGCCCCGCTCTGCGCAGCGTTGGAGAGGGCGGCAGCGTGAGGAACAGGCGTGGCGAGCAGGAGGGCACACGGGCAGGAGACAACCCACAGCAGAAGGATGATTTTCCAGTCATCTGGGAAAGCGAAGTACCAGACAGCAAAGGCACCAAAGAGCACCAACGGGACCCATATGGCGGTGAATTTCTCAATGCCGCTGTGAAGTCGTGGGGGGACTTCTCGGAAGGTGTGGACCGCATCGATGAGCCCGGAAAGGCGTGTGTTGTCGCCCACCGCGAGGACTTCGCAAACGACCGGTCCCTGCGCCAAGACCAGCCCGGCTTCAATGACATCACCAACGCCAACGTCAACGGGCACCGATTCACCGGTGAGTGGGGCCTTGTTGAGCGCTCCCGTACCCTCAACGATCCGGCCGTCGGCTGGAATGAGCTCGCCGCTTCGAATCTCAATGTGGTCGCCCGGATGAATGAGGTCGATGGGAACGACGTTTTCCTCCTCGTCGTGTCCGGGCGCCAAGGTGGGTCCTGTGGCCATCGGAAGGGCAAAGGTCGTTGGGGCAGCGCCAATGGAGGCGACGTTCTTCAAGGAAAATGCCGGTGATTTGTTGACCTTGCGTGCGGTTCGGGGCAAGCGGTCAAGTCCGCCCTGCATGGCTTCACGTGCCTTGAGGAGAGCATCGCCTTCGAGATGAACGGTGAACGCCACCAAGATGGTGACGATGAGGGCTTCTTCCCACATGCCGAGAATACACGCGCCGATCACGGCAAGGCTGGTGAGGACTTGGAACCCCATCTGGAAACTTCGGAGGGAACCGTAGGCCTCTTTGAACATTTGAATTCCACCGATGGCCACGCCTGGAGCAGCCAGCACGGGAATCAGCGGCCCATGGTAGCCCAGCAATTCGGCCGCCATCACGATGATGAGTACGGGGAGGGCAATACCACCGCCAATGAGGCGCCATTGGTCGGGACGAACCCGATTGGAGGTGGCTTTGGAAAACTCAGGAGGGCGGCCGAGCACCGCTTCAAGTCCTTGGCGTCGTGAATCCAAGAGGGCTTTGTCGCTGGTCACAACCAACTGCAAGAGAATGCGGTCATCATCTGAAATTTCCACGTCCAACACCCCGGGTTGACGTCGAATGACACGGTCGAGACGTTGAACGGGAACGCCGTTGCGTTGTGCAACTGCGGAGGCTTTCACGCCGACGAGTTCGTGATGTTCCACGTCGGGTGCATGGCCGAGGGAACGCAGCACGGACGAGATCTCAAACAGCGGGCCGAGTTCAAGGTCGATGTCCAACCTGACTTCACCCGAGGTGACCGAGACATTGGGGTTGGATACCTGCTTCATCTGATTCATGGCACGGGTGGCTTTGCTAGCACAATCGGGGCAGTCCATGCCCAAAATGGGCCAACTGACCGTGTAGGAGCCGGTGGCATCGGTTAACACACTGGTGTCAACGAGGTCCGCCTCGATCACGGGCGTGTCCTCACTGGTTGGTTCGTTAGAGGGTGCTGGGTCCTCTGCGTTGACGGCCTTGCCGTCGGTTGAACTCACGGTCCTGGCGGGGGATTCAGCAGGGAAGTCGTCCTCGAGGGAAAGAAACACTTCCCCCTCCTCCGAACCCGCCATGAAATTCTCCAATCAATGGCCGTTCAAGAAACCATCTCATCAACCGTGTTTGACGGGCCGTTCAAGGCAAGGTTCATGACGCGCATGGGCTCAGCCAAAACCATGGAATGGCTGCCGCCGAATTGGTGTCCTAGCGTGGTGGTCATCGACATTGATGGGACCATCACGGACAGCAAGAAGCACCTCTCCACCGACGCCGTCTTGGCCATTCGGAAACTGGAGGATGCTGGCATTCCTGTGGTGTTGGCGACCGGGAATGTCCGTCCAGTCACGTACGGCTTGTGGCGGTTTTTGGGCCTCTCTGCCCCCATGTGCTGTGAAAACGGTGGCGTGATTTGGCATCCTTCTTGGGAGGAACCGATGCTGCGAGCGACCGCTGCCGAGGCCAAAGAAGCCGCGCATTGGTTGGCCGGGGAGATCGACGGCCTGGATCCCGACGGCATCGCCACCAACCGTTGGCGAGAAAGCGAATGGTGCCTCTTTCCCGATGAAAATTTGGAAGCCGTAACAGCGGCTATGGCCACTGGACCCTGGCCACATCTCAGCGTCGTGCGAACCGGGTTTGCGATTCACCTGATGGAGCCTCACTTGAGCAAGGGTGAAGGCCTTCGCGTCCTGTTTGACCGTATGGGCTGGTCGGTTGAAGATGCCCTGTGCGTTGGCGATGCACCCAACGACCTTCCCATGTTCGACCTGTTGCACTGGTCGGTCGCCGTAGGTGGCGCTTTTGATGCCGTTTCTCAGGCCGCCGATGTCAGGTCGCCACATCTGCACGGTGCCACGTTCCCGCCACTGGTTGACGCCATCCTTCAGCGAACAACGGAGGGATAATCGTTGAATGCGCTTGGTATCGATGTGGGCGGCAGTGGATTCCGGACGGGGGTGTTCAACCTCGACTCCGGCGAGCTTGTGGGAGAATTGGAACGCTTCACTCACGGTGATTCAACCGAGCCGGAGGCTGTTCTTTCTGCCATTCGAACAATGCTGGACACCATCGGCTGGCAGGGCCCCATCGGGATGGGTTTTCCTGGCGCCGTGGTCGACGGGCGCCCCATCACCGCCCCCAATCTGGGCGATGCTTGGATTGGTTATGACGTTGGAGCGACCCTTGAGCCCTATCATGGTGGCCGGTTTTCCCTCATCAACGACGCCGATGCCGTGGCCGTGGCTGAGTGCCATCACGGCGCTGGACACGGCAACGCTGCGTGTGTGTTGACCTTGACCGTTGGAACAGGGCTCGGCACCACCCTCCACCAAAACGGAACGCTGGTGCCGAACTTAGAGTATGGGCGATGGCCTCACCCGACACGACCGGGCTGTTTAGAGGAACATCTCTCCGGGCAGGCCCGTCGGATTGAAGGATTGAGCCTTGAGGCATGGGCAGGACGTTTTCAGGAAGGCCTCGTGCATCTCGAAGCGAGCCTTGAGCCCGACCGAATCATCCTCTACGGCGGCTTGATGGAACACTGGGACACGATTCGTCCGCTCCTATCCACGCGGGCAGAATTGGTCCCTGCTTCGCTGTTGGAAACGGCAGGTCCCCTCGGCGCTGCGCTGGCAACTCAGCCTTTGTGAGCCGCGTTCGCAAGTGAAAACGACGTCACCATCTGCATGGCTTGCCCGTACTTGATGCTCCCGAGGTACTCTCGGCTTCGTCCGTGGGTGACCACTCGTAAGCGGTACTTGCAGACGCGCTTGGTTCGTCGCTTTCGGTGATGTTTGTAGAAATGGACGCCCACTTTGTAGGTGCCAAGCGGTGCATCGCCCGCCCACACGATGTTTTCCACCGGCGTATTGGATACGGGTCGGACGTTCATGTCCACGTCCAAGTGGCCGCCGCATTCACTTTTCTTGTTGTTGAAGTAAATGCGTTCACCAGACGGACAAAAGAGGTGAAGGTCAAGGTCATTGTAGTCGTCCCAAGCCAGTGAAATTTGCACCTCACCGGAAGCGCCACCTTCCCGCTCAAGACGCTCATCCATGTTGACTTCGGGTTCCTCGTCCTCTTCGGTGGCTACGATCACGCCGCTCCCGACGTGTTCCTCCGCCACCACGGCGGCGTGTTCGGTCATCGGGGCTTGGTGTTCACTTGTCCAGGTTTGGCGTACTTCAAGTTCCATCAAACGCTCGTCCTCGTCCATGACGTCATCGTCGACGGCAGGCGGGTCATCTTCCTCTTCGGCGTTGGCTTGGAGCAGGCCGAGTTCGAGGAAATTGCGATTGCGTCGTTCATCCCGTTCCTGCCACGCCGCTTGCTCTGCAAGTGGAAGTTCCCCCACCTGCGGCATGGAGACGAGAAGGCGCATCTCCCCTTGATGGAGCCCGATACGGGAACGCGTGCTGTACTTGTCAAGCAAGGCCAGGGCTCGCAGTTGGGCTTGGCGTTGTTGCCAATATCGGTTCAGCAGGTAGAAACCAAACCCCCCCAAACCGAGGCTGGTTCCTAGGGTGAGAGGGTCCACCATAGCCTTGTATTTGTTCGGGCTCCTTAATGAGAGAAGCGGTTCGGGGCCACTCAAGCAAGGAATTCTGCGTTCAACGCATCAAGCGAGGCTTGGTCGGGGCGGAGCACCTCGTCAGGAACATCGAGCAGTGGGGTGTCGACCAAACCGAGGTCTTCGGCCAACGACGGTTTGCTGGCGTCAAAGTAGAGCAAACCAGTGACGTGCTTCTTGGTGGTCTCGGCTTCGTGCAACGCCGTGAGGGCCGCCATGGCGTCGCCGGGGTCGTGTTCAGCCGAGATGGTTTCCAATCGGATGGTCGAACCGTCGTGAAGCGTGATGTCTCGGAAGTGACCTTCAGGGACTTCAATCTCTTCTACGGGGTTGAAGTGGGGAATGTAATCAGCCATGTGGAGCGTGATTTCATTCTCCTTGACGTAGCCGTAAGACCGCATGGACTCGTCGTTGTTGTTGAACGTGACACAGGGCGAGATGACGTCGATCAGAGCAAAGCCCTTGTGAGACATGGCGGCCTTGAGCAGAGAGGTCAGTTGCTTTTTGGAACCCGAAAACGAGCGAGCAACGAAGGTGCAACCGAGATTGATGGCCAGGGCGCACAAGTCAATGGGTTGGGTTTCATTGGCTGGCCCCTTCTTCTTCTTTGAGCCTACGTCAGCGGTGGCGGAGTACTGGCCCTTCGTCAGGCCGTAGACGCCGTTGTTCTCGACAATGTAGACCATGTCCATGTTACGGCGAATGGCGTGGATGAGTTGTCCAATACCGATGGAGGCGGAGTCACCGTCACCAGAAACGCCGAGGTAGAGCAAGTCTTTGTTGATCGCATAGGCACCGGTGGTCACCGAGGGCATGCGGCCGTGAACGGTGTTGAAACCGTGGGACTGGCCGAGGTAGTAGGCAGGCGTCTTCGATGAACATCCAATGCCCGACATCTTGGCGATGCGATGAGGTTCAATCCCGTTTTCCCATGCAGCCGTGATGATGACGTTGGAAATCTGGTCGTGGCCACAACCAGGACATAGCGAGGATGGTCCGCCGGTGTAGCTGTCCTTTGGCTCGTTGAGAACGTTCAGTTTGATGGCTCGTGCGGGTTTGTCGCTCATTGCCTCACCTCCTCGAGGGTTTGCAGAATACGCTCAGCGTAGATGCGTGCCCGTGGCGGCATGCCGTCGCTGTAGGCAACCGAGTGCACCTTGGTGACCAGGTCGTTGGGGAGTTCGCGGCGCAGAATGCCGTAAAGTTGCCCGTCGCGGTTGATCTCAAGGACGATCACAACATCGTGTCGGCGCACAAATTCCTCCACCTCGGAGTGTAGAGGCAGGGCGCGAACACGGCACTGGCTGACCTTGAGACCCGTTTCTTCGAGGATGTCGTCGATTTCTTGAATCGAATTTTCCATGCTGCCGAGGAAGACGATTCCGACCTCACACTCATCTTCTTCTCGAAGGAGAGGGGCAGGTAATTGGTCTCGGGCGTTGTCGATCTTCGTTCGTAGACGTTGCATGAGGTTGTAGTAATCCTCCGGTTTTTCGGAGTAGACGCCCATGGGGTTGTGGCCTGTTCCTCGGTAGAGGATGGGAGCCATGCCAGAGCCGGGGAGCGTACGATAAGGAATGCCGTCGCCGTCCACGTCGAGGTAGCGACCAAAGGTTTCGAAGGCTTCGAACACGTCCTTCTCACGGACGGTCTTGCCACGGTCCATGGGCTGGTCAGGATACGTGAAACCGCCACAAGCCCAGCGGTTCATGCCGAGGTCGAGGTCGCTCATGCCGAAGACAGGCGTTTGGAAACGCTCGGCGTAATCGAAGGCTCGCCAACCGTACTCAAAGCACTCCTCCACGGTTCCCGGGATGAGCACGATGTGTTGCGTATCGCCGTGGCTGCCTTCGTAGAGCATGGCGATGTCGGATTGTTGAGTGCGAGTAGGCAGGCCGGTGGAAGGGCCGACACGAGTGACATCCCAGAAGACCGAGGGGATTTCAGCAAAGTAGGCCAGGCCGATGAATTCCTGCATCAGCGAAATACCGGGCCCAGAGGTAGCGGTCATGCCACGGCCACCGGCCCAACCGGCCCCGAGCACCATGCCGGCGGCGGCGAGTTCGTCCTCCGCCTGAATCACGGCCATGGTGGCGTTGCCTTCGTCGTCAGTTCGCAGCCTTGGGATGTAATTGATGATGCCTTCAGCCATTGAGGACGAGGGCGTGATGGGGTACCAGGCCAGCAATTGGACGCCGCCGTAATGGGCGCCGAGCGCGGCTGCTTCGTTGCCTTCGATGAAGAACTGGGGCACCTCACCCTCGCGAGG
>Ga0213866_10003409_pt1 | contig 10826 bp, 10 predicted proteins | sample PICome_11_FD_160079 | JGI IMG/M metagenome (GOLD analysis project Ga0213866, IMG submission 160079) | Coastal seawater microbial communities near Pivers Island, North Carolina, United States - PICO284 | ecosystem: Environmental > Aquatic > Marine > Coastal | place: USA: North Carolina... | reverse complement strand
ATCAAGACGTGGGGGCTCACTCGCATGAAGTTGGAACGACGCCAGAAAGGTCAGGCCGCTTGCACAAACAAGGACCGAAAGCCTTCTCGCCAATCTTTGAGTTAAGTGCCGGTAATGTCTCACCCCTCCATTCTCTCACAGGACTTTTATTTGCAAAGTCTACTTGGCCGAGGCGTCGTGATATGCAAACCTATCCCGTGAGGTACTAGGTGCACAAGATGAGCAAGCTTTTTTTTCGCTACGGGGCCATGAACAGCGGTAAGACCACTGCTCTGCTGCAAGTCGCGCACAACTATGAAGAGCGCGGTCAAAAAGTCATCATTGTCAAATCGGCAGTTGATACCAAAGGCAACGAGCAGGTCGTGTCCCGTTTGGGCGTGAGCCGGGACGCCGATATTGTGCTGAATCCGGAGCAGGATCTAAGATCGCTGCTTCACGAGCGTTATCCCGATAATTCGGATGGCAGTCATTCCATTGACTGCATCCTGATCGATGAGGCGCAGTTTCTGACCCCTGATCAGGTTGATCAGGCGCTCCAAATTGCGGTGATGGATCTCATTCCTGTGCTGGCTTACGGCATTCGCACCGATTTTCAAACCCTCTCATTTCCCGGGAGTAAGCGACTCATGGAAGTCGCTCATGCGCTGGAAGAGATGAAGACAATTTGCCGCTGTGGCCGCAAAGCGATTTTCAATGCCCGACTCAAAGACGGAGCGGTAATCAGAGAAGGCTCGCAAGTGATGATTGACGGTAGCGACGCCCGATATGAGGCGCGCTGTGCTCGCTGCTATCTTGAGGGATAGAGAAGTTGTCGTACAAAGTCATGGCGATTGCAGTAACCAATTAAGATAAAAAGAGGCCATAAATGCGAGTTGAAAAAAAAGTAGCGCTTGTTACGGGGGGCGGATCGGGTATTGGTGCTGCCACTAGCCACCGCTTGGCAGAAGAGGGGGCGCTGGTGGTGGTATCCGATATTGATCTTGGCGCGGCTGAGCAAGTTGTTAATGACATTATTGCTGCCGGATTTAAGGCGGAGGCCCACCATCAAGACGTCACCGATTCAATTCAGTGGCACGATATCGTGAACGGTATCGTGGACGACCATGGGCGATTCGATATTCTGGTGAATAACGCTGGCATCGTATTAACTGGCACGATTGAAGACACCACACTTGAGGACTGGCGACAGATCAACGCCGTCAACAGCGAGGGAGTTTTTTTGGGTACTCAAGCGGCGATCGGCGTCATGAAGAGGGCCGGCGGTTCGATCATCAATATATCATCAATAGAAGGACTGGTCGGCGATCCGCTCATTGCGGCCTACAACGCCAGCAAGGCCGCGGTCCGAATGATGACCAAATCTGCCGCCCTCCACTGCGCGGAACAGGGCTACGGCATTCGGATAAATTCTGTCCATCCGGGCTTCATAGAGACGCCAATGGTTGTCAACGGCGTAGCGGCGATGGGAGAGGAAAATGCGAAGGCATTTCAGGAATATGTCCTCAGCAGTATTCCGGTGGGTGCCATGGGCAAACCCAGGGATATTGCCAACGGAGTTTTATTCCTCGCCTCTGACGAGTCGGCCTACATGACTGGCTCAGAACTCATCATCGACGGGGGCTTCACCGCTCGATAAGCCCCTGCTTGTGATCGAGCCCCCGACCTTAGCGATCGGCGGCCTTAATTTTCGTCAGTCCAGCGCGCTGATCCTATTGCAGAGGCGAGACCTTGAAAGTCATTGTCTTCGCCACGAAGTCCACTTGACCTGAGACAATATTGATAAGCCCGTTGGTCACCACATCCAGTGAATACATATCGAACACTGTGCCGTTCTTGCGATAAACGCCTTGCAGGGTGGCTCGCTCAATTTGTTCGCCATTTTGTGTCCAGGCATAGCCGGTAAATTCACCCATCGTGCCCATACCCAGCTTGTCGGTGAACTCATAGGAAAGGTATACGCGACCATAGTCCCCAGCTTCACCAGTGGCGGCAACGCTATAGTTAGTCCCATCGGTTGTGTGGGCGGCATCAATGGTAAAGGTGGCAGTGAACTCACCCTCACCATAGTTTAGGTCTTGGCCAAAACCAAATGGCGCGGCGAAAAGAAGGAACGTTAATGTCAGAATTTTGCGAAGGGTCATGGTTTTCTCCTAGTCAGATTCAAAACGAGGCGCTGGGGAAAACCCCGCCACGTGCTAGTCAACACTACCGGCTTTTTGAACCCTTGACAGCAGGGTATTCGTGGTGGCCACCAAAGTGACGTCTTTTCATCCGTTATTGGCGCCGTCAGCGTAATGTTGCTGAGGTTTTATGGGGATCCCTACCGGCTTATTCTGGGAATTCCGGTTAAGGCTTCCACTTGTACCCGTTGCATGATGCTCTCTACGTTGGCGCAGTTCTCAATCAACTCAGCAAATCGCACCGTGCGATTTTGATAATCGAGGATCGCAGGCAACACTGGTACATTTGAGGCGAGTGCAATTCTGGCAAATCCGTGTTTCAACCTGGCCACCCCGCGTCGAGTCCCCTCGGGAGTGATGCCGAGTACCAGTTTTGATCGAGTTTGAAATGCTCGATGCATTTGCTCCACCAGACCTTGCTTGCTACCTCGGTCTACAGGGATGCCGCCAAGACGACGTAGCACTGCACCCAGAGGAAACCAAAAAAGCGTGTGCTTCATCATGAACGTCGAACGCAAACCCAACGCCCACAACACAGCAATTGTTAGAATAAAGTCGAAATTGGAGCTATGAGGCAGCAGAGCCACCACCATTTTGGGTCTGTTGGGAAACTCACCGTTAATACGCCAACCCCATAACCGCAGGGTGACTCTTCCGATCCACCGAGTGATCGGGTTGGCGGTTTTTGGCAAATTGTCGCCAAGTTTTGGCCAGCCCATATTATTACCGTTACCAGAAACTGATGGGCAACATCATCGCACTAAGTTAGCGCTTCGGGTATCGGCTTTTCATGCTTGAGTCCTTGACCTAATCATGCTTAGGTCGCAGCACCACCATTTGCCTTCCCGACAGAAACAGGAGATTCACAATGCCACCCATGACAGTACTTGGTTGGTTTCATACCGTGATTGGCGCGGCCGCGATTTTGACGGCCATCTACTCCCTGTACCATCACAAAATATTGAGCGCTGCCAACACCTCTGGGAGAGCCTATTTGCTAATGACCCTGTTCGTCGCAAGCTCTGCACTCATGATTTATAATCAAGGCGGACTGGGACCCGGGCATGCACTTGCCGTACTGGCGCTGCTTGCGCTCGCTATCGGGGTTTTTGTCGAGCTCAAGGCGCCTATTGGCGGGTTTTCAACCTATCTGCAAACCGCCGCTTACACCGCCACGCTACTTTTTCACATGATACCGGCGATCACCGATTTTCTGCGGAGGTTGCCCGTCGGTGACCCCTTTATTGAGTCCTTTGATTCTCCCTTGCTCCGGGGCTTTTACCTCGCTTTTTTATTGGTATTCATTGTGGGCTTGAGCGTCCAATTCCTTTGGCTGCGCAAACAAAGCAGTACTAGCTAGCTTTCACCTGCTCCCCAAAAAAGGCCACTTAACGTGGCCTTTTTCTCGTTCATGATCGGCTCACTTTAGAATGTAGGCATCAACCGTAAGGGTTTTTGCAGCCGCATCGAAGATAATCACGTCAAAGTTTTGAGTTCCGTCACCCAAAAGTACGACGTTGTTCATCGTAAAAACAGATCCCTCCCGAGAGAAATAGCCTGAAAATGTACCGGTAGCGAGAGTTCCGTCAGCAAGGAACCCGCGACCATTGCCGTGAACCGAGCCGTGGGTTTTAGAATTGTCCGCCGCCTTTAATTCATAGGTTGTGTAGACGCGACCATAAACTCCCATCATGCCCTCTGCCGTGATGACCACTCCGTCATCGAGCAATCTGGCCGACGTCACGGTCATATCGGCTTTTGCCTGACGACGATCAAGTTCTAATGGAGCACCGAGATCCTGCGCCTGTGTTAGACCTGCGAGCAACATGTAGGAAGAAAAAATGATTAACAAGGTTTTTACGGCTTTTAAATGCATCGTGCTCTCCAGTTTATTTAGTGCGAGTTGATAAGTATCTATTTACTGTTAGCGGAACCACATCGGTTAACACGCCAGCTTTTAGCGCATTAGCGCCAATGTGCCACGCCGGAGACACCGTAAGCATAAAAAACCCCGCCTTAGCGGGGTCTTATAACTACACGGGTTCAATTACCGGCTAATTGTCCAGCCCGCCTGTTCAAGCGCAAATCGGTCCTCGCTCAGATTGCCCAGCGCGACCACCTTGCCTTCATCATTGAACTCAAACCGAGTAACGGTGTGGTTGTCTACTGGCAGGCCGCTCACCTCATCCGTGTCCCAGCCTTGAGTCCAGACATAGACCACATTGCCCTGCCCGATAGCCTCGTGAAGCTCCCACTTCTCAGGACCCCAGGTATCTGCGTCACCGGTATCCATCCATGCAAGCATTTGCGCCTTGCTGATGGGTGTGTCGATGATGCCGCGAGCCACTGAAATATCCATGCTCTCTCCATCGCGCAGGATAACTGCATCGACTACCTCGCCGGGCTTGCCACGGAAATCGAGCTTACCCATATTGGCCTCGTTTACTTCGACGCCACGCACCGAAAGAAACTGATCTCCAGACTGCAGCAGACCGTCAACAGGGCTTTCGGGCGTGACCGTACCGACTATCATGCGGCCTTCTTCATCCGCCGGATCCCAGGTAAACCCGAATCCCACGTAGCGACTTCTATACAGCAAGCCATCTTCTGCCATCAGCTCTTGTACAGCGGCCATCGCCTCGGTTTTACCCGCGGCGCCAGCAGTAACCCACTGCTTGGCAACGGCAATATTAGGATTTTCAGCCGGCGCAGGTGCGGGTCCGGCGCCACCACAGGCAGTTAAACCGACGATGACTATGGCACCCAACGCGGCAGACACCGATTTCGTTACAAATTGATACATTGTGCTTCCCCCAGTTTATTGTCGTGCCAGCTCGCTATGAACCAGCCGAGAGGCATAGATGCCTCCGATCGACCACGGTAGACTAATTCTGATCGCAACTCAAAATTAAATTGGCTTCTGTAAGCAAATGTAGTGATAACGTGATCAACATCACGGTTAGGGAGAACGCCTAATGTCTACCAATTTTCACTTAAACAGATCAACGGGCGTTGGACTGGTCCTTCTTTTCTTACTGGCCACCCTAGGATGCGACAACTCCTCATCAGTGACCTACGACACGATCATACGGGGTGGGACCATCTATGACGGCTCGGGCGCCACCCCCTATCGGGCTGACATCGGATTCACAGGCCAGCGAATTGCTGCCATCGGGGAGTTAGGCAGCGCCTCAGGGCGCATCGAAATCGATGCCACAGGCAAGGCCGTAAGCCCGGGGTTTATCAACATGATTGGCTGGGGAGTGACCTCTCTCATAAAAGATGGCCGCGGCATCAGTGATATTTCTCAGGGCATTACCCTCGAAGTATTCGGGGAAGGAAACTCCATGGGCCCCTTATCACCCACGATGAAGGAAGAATTCCCGAAGTACTGGGATCAAATATCGCCCTCCTGGACGACTCTGGGCGAGTATCTGGAATTTCTTGAAGACCGGGGCGTGTCCTCTAATGTCGCCTCCTTCATAGGAGCGACCACCGCACGCATCCATGTACTTGGTCGCGATGACGTCAAAGCGTCGCCCAGTCAGCTTGAGGAAATGCAGGCGCTGGTAAGAGATGCAATGCAAGAAGGTGCGGTTGGGGTTGCCTCATCCCTCATCTATACCCCCGCCAGTTTTGCCAACACCGAGGAGTTAATCGCTCTTGCGAGTGCCGCATCCGAGTATGGAGGAATCTATGCATCCCATATGCGAAATGAGGGAAAGGGCATTTTTGAGGCCCTCGATGAGCTGATTACTATCGCGCGGGAAGCGGATATCCCCGCTGAAATCTACCACCTCAAAATCTCCTACCCTCCCTTCTGGGACCGATTCGATGATGTGCTCGCGGTTATCGAAGACGCGCGACGCTCGGGCCTGAAAATAACCGCCGATATGTACCCCTACCCCGCAGGATCGACGGGGCTGGACGCAATCATGCCCCCGTGGGTGAAAGAAGGGGGCATCGATCAATGGATCGCACGAATGCAGGATCCTGAGACCCGGGCCAAGTTAATTCAGGCAATGCGAGAGAACCCAGACGATTGGGATAACAGGCTCGCCAGCGGGGGCGCGGACTCGGTGCTTCTGGTGGAGTTTCGCAATCCAGATTTGAAACACCTTGCAGGGATGACCCTCGCTGAAGTTGCGCAGCAGCGGGGCATGTCGCCCGAAGAAACCGCGATGGATTTGGTGATTGAAGATAGAACCCGTGTTGGCGCGATGTATTTCAATCAGTCAGAGGACGTGGTGAGAAAAGCCATCCAGCAGCCCTGGGTTAGCTTTTGTACCGACGCAGTATCCATCGCTGCTGAAGGTGATCAACTTCTAAATCACCGGCATCCGAGAACCTATGGCACATTTCCTCGAGTGCTGGGCCACTACGTTCGGGATCTGCAGTTATTGAGTCTGGAACAAGCTGTGCACCGAGCGAGTGGGTTGCCCGCTACCAACCTGTCTCTTCGGGACCGAGGTTTTTTGCGCGAGGGCTATTTCGCAGATGTGCTGGTTTTCGACCCAGACACCATTCAGGACCATGCGACATTTGAAAAGCCGCATCAATATTCCACAGGTATGGAAAAGGTTTTCGTCAATGGCGAGCTCGTGTTCGATGATGGAGAGCACACGGGAGCACTACCCGGTCAGGTTGTCAGAGGACCAGGCTGGACGGGCAGGGGTGACTAGAGACACATGAAGTGTGCGACCAACTTGGCTACAATGCCTGCGATCCCGTGACCCACAAGCCCATGTCCCAATCACCCCTTCACCATCCAACACCGGAAAGCTGGCTGAGCTGCGTGCTCGCCCACTTTGACGCGTTTCTGCTGGACCACGCGGCCGCCGAGAAAAAAGCTGCCGGGATGGCCATGTCCATGTTGTCCCACTACCCCGACAAAAGCAGGCTGGTGACGGCAATGTCTGAATTGGCTGTCGAGGAAATGGTGCACTTCAGAGAAGTGGTCAAATTAATTCAGAGTCGGAATCTGCAGCTCAGCGCCGATCAGAAGGACCCTTACGTTAATGAGGTTCGCAGCTGGATTCGCCAGGGCACTGACGTTTACTTACTCGACCGCCTCCTGACAGGTGCGGTCATCGAAGCCCGTGGAGCAGAGCGTTTTGGGTTGGTGGCAGAGGGATTGCCTAACGGGGATCTCAAAGCCTTTTACCGATCTCTGGCTCGTTCAGAATCAAGACACTTTGAACTCTTTCTCCAACTCGCCGAGGAATATTTCTCACCAAATGAAATAGAGCTACGCTGGCAGGAGCTCCTCTCCGCAGAGTCCCGCTGTATGCAGAATCTACCGATCAGAGCCGCACTGCATTAACGATGAAAGGCAGTCGCGCGATCGATAAATATCTCGCGCAGTACTCCCTGCGGCCTGGCGCTCTTCCGGAATTACGTCAACATTGGCAGCATGTCATGGTCGTGCCCAGCTATGACGAGTCCCCGAACTTTCTCACTACCTGGCAACGTATCTATCAGAACACTTCCCTCCTTATCGTGCTGGTGCTCAACAGACCTGATGGAAGTGATCCCGCGGTAAATGAACCGGTCCGTGCAGTGCTGGAAACATATCCGACAGTAACGCTTGGGGAAGGCTACTTTCTGAGCCATCTCAACGATTCGTGCTCGGTGTTATCGGTCGACCTTGACCGGCTGGAGGGTGCCACCCCAGCCAGCGAAGGCGTAGGGCGGGCTCGACGTGTTGGCTGTGATCTGGCTCTCGAATTACAGCATCAAAGGGTCATTGAGACACACTGGATTTACTCGGGAGATGCAGATGCAATCTGGCCTGCAGATCTGTTCACGACCTCATGGCCCGATGAGGCGGGTGCGGTTGTCGTACCCTTCGTCCACCGCTTCGAAGAACACCTCACCCATCTCTCGCCAGATCAAAAGGCGATAGCAACAGCGACTGAACTTTATGAACTAAAGCTCCATCATTACGTCTTACAGTTACAGGCACTCGACTCGCCCTACGGCTTTCACGCCCTGGGAAGTAGCTGTCTGTTTAGCAGCGTCGCCTATGCATCGGTGCGAGGTATGCCCCTGCGTAGTGCGGCCGAAGATTTTTATCTGCTCAATAAACTGGCAAAAGTGGCGCCGGTGTTTTGCGCCACAGGCCACGGTGTCACCATCGCTCCACGATTATCAGCGCGCGTACCTTTTGGCACCGGGCCCGCGGTAGGGAAACTGCTGGCGGTGGAAAATATCTTCCATGAACCGCTGTTCTACGATGCGCGCTGCTTTAACGTAGTGGGCAGACTTTGTAACTTGTTCAGCATCTGGACCGAAACACCAGAGCCCAACACCCTCGAGCAATTGATAAGCGAGTTCGGTCCGGCAGTCGCCACTGATCTTCATGAGCTATTGGATCAGTGGGAGTACCTAAGGGCTATCGCTCATATTCATCGAGCCGGCTCAACGACCATTGAACGCAAGAATCACATCACGACCTGGCTTGATGGATTCAGGATTCTCAAGATCATTCATTTGCTCAGAGACAGGCACTATCCCAACCTATCTTGTCTCAAATCCCTGAGCGATCCACGTCAATGGCCTGTTACTCACGACGGCTCCCCGGCTGGTTTGCTTAGGGCCGTTCACCGCCACCTCGGGTGGTTTGCGCTCACGGCCGAATAGTCAGTTCCCGCCTAGCTCGGAAAAGAGGAAAGCAAACTGATCGGCACGCTCCTGCAAATACTGATCCCGGGTAGAACCGATGCCGTGCCCCGCCTGAAAATCCACCCGCAGCAAGATGGGATTATCGCTGGCCGTGGCGGCCTGTAACCGAGCCGCCATTTTGCCCGACTGCCATGGCTCAACCCGAGGGTCGTTAAATCCGTGAGATAACATCACGGCTGGGTATTCCACACCATCCTGCACGTTGTGATAAGCGCTCATGGCTAACAGCCCGCGAAATCCGGATTCTTCCTTGACCGTCCCGAATTCCTTGATATTGGGTACCCCATTGGTTGTCGTTTCTGCTCTGATGGTATCCAGTGAGCCTACGTCGATAATCGCAGCGCCAAAAAGATCAGGGCGTTCGGTGATGGCTCTGCCCGCAAGAATGCCCCCCGCGCTACCTCCCCAGGGCGCCATGTGAGCTGGACTGGTATATCCCTCCTGGACCAAGTATTCCGCGGAGGCAATAAGATCACGCCATGTGTTCGGCTTGGTTTCCATACGGCCGGCATAATGCCACTCCTGACCGTACTCCCCTCCTCCTCGCACGTGAGCGATCGCCCAGACGCCACCTCGCTCGAGCCATGCAAGTCGCGTCGCGCTAAAGCCGACGTTCATCGACGAACCGTAGCTCCCGTAGCCATAAACCACAGTTGGATTTTTTCCATCGAGGGGCAGACCCTCCTTGTGAATTACCGTGAGCGGAATCATGACGCCATCGTGGGAAGGGATGACCAGCTCCTTGGCAACATAGCCCTCGAGATTATCGAACTCCCCGACAGGAATCATGCCCGTATCCGTGAAGGTCTCACTCTCCGGGTCATACGCGTAGCGAATACCGCCTTGAATCCATGTAGCCTCATAAATAAGCGCGCCCGGCACATCCGGTGCAATTGATGAGAGGTAGGCGGCGCCACCTCGAGGGGGAGCCAATTCCTCAAGCCCGTCTTGAGACGTCCATCGCATGACAGTCGCAATGCCGTCACGCTTGGCAGAAACATAGAGTGCATCTGCGGCAACGCTCACACCTTCTATGACCAGCTCTGCAGCGGGAATAATGTCACGCGCCGATGCAATGTCCGGGTCAGTCAGACTCATGGCAACCAATCTGAAACGCGGTGCTTGATTCGCCGTAACCAGATAAAGGACGTCATCAATCACAGCAAAATCCTTGACTCCGTCTTGCTCTTTGCAGAGCTGCACCCAGGCAATGTCATCCTTCAGTAGCTCAGCGCGGGGCGCTGTGAACAAACTGATCTCATTATTGTCGCCGTGCTTCACCTTCAACACCGCGTGGGAGGATCTCGGACTCAACCAGATGCTAGGGAAATCAGTATCTATGATGGGGAGAGATGATGAATGGCCATAAGCCGCAATCAGCTGATCTTTTTCCGGCACCCCATCAAGTCGATGAAACATGACCCGGGTCTGCTTGTACTCTTCCGTTGCGGGCGCATCGGTGGGTAAGGCCCGTCGTCTACTATAGAAAAACCCCGACTCATCCTCGGACCACTGAGGCCAGTTATAGGCCGTCTCTATATTATCAATAGGAGCTCCCATTACATCCCCGCTGGCGACATCGAGAACATAGTAGGTGGTCTGTTCGGATCCACCCTGAGCCAAACCGTAGACCACAAATTTACCCGAGGGTGAAGGCACGTAACCTTCGAGACTGTAATGCTGCTCGGAATCATCTCCCATGGCCTCAGGATCAACTAGCAGACGCTCTTGATTTTCTTCCGGGGCGCGCACGTACAGCTTGTAAAGGTTTTCTCCACGGTCACGGCGCAGATAAAAAAGCGTGCCGTTGGTCAAGCGCCGCACACCACCGGTCATAAACGGCACTCCCTGATCCAGAGCTTCCAACCGCTCGTAGAGGGTGGTCCGTGATTCCAACCTACTCAGGTACGACTCGGTGTAGCTGGCCTGCGCCCTGAACCATTGCTCAACCTCCGGGTCCTC
>Ga0213866_10003406_pt1 | contig 10830 bp, 9 predicted proteins | sample PICome_11_FD_160079 | JGI IMG/M metagenome (GOLD analysis project Ga0213866, IMG submission 160079) | Coastal seawater microbial communities near Pivers Island, North Carolina, United States - PICO284 | ecosystem: Environmental > Aquatic > Marine > Coastal | place: USA: North Carolina... | reverse complement strand
GCAAGGAGCGAGTTGTGGAGATCTGCACCGTGTCCGCCTTGTGGTGGTGACCGGGAGCGTCCGCCGTCATCGAGTGGGGGTCTCTGGTTCCCATGACGAGATCGTCGGTCGTTTCGTTCCCGAGATGAGAGAATCCGCGTACGAATCGGGAGCGCAGTGACGAGGTTCACAGCCGCTCACCATCGATGTGAACGCTCGCTAACTTCTCGGGTAGCGTCCGGACGATGGACTTCGATCTGCCGGCCGACGACGACCCCCGTCGTCTCGCGCTGCGCGAGTGGCTCGCCGCGAATGCGACCCCGACGCCGGATCAGCTCCTCGAAGCCGGACTCATCGTCCCGCACTGGCCCGAGCCCTACGGTCTCGACGCCGACCCTCTCCACCAGCTGATCATCGATGACGAGCTGCAGCGGGCCGGGGTGAGGCGCCCGGTCAACCCGATCGGTATCGGGTGGGCGGCGCCGACGATCCTGCTCGAGGGGACCGAGGAGCAGAAGGCCAGGTATCTGCCGCCACTTCTGAAGGGGGAGCACTTCTGGTGCCAGCTCTTCAGCGAGCCGGATGCGGGCTCGGATCTCGCCAACCTGTCGACCCGTGCGGTGCGCGACGGCGACGAATACGTGGTCAACGGTTCGAAGATCTGGTCCAGCTACGGCCACTACGCCAAGTACGGCATCCTCATCGCCCGCACCGACCCGGATCGTCCCAAGCAGCGCGGGATCTCGTACTTCATCTGTCCGATGGACCAGCCCGGACTGACGATGCAGCCGATCATCGACATGACCACGGCGCACTCCTTCAACCAGGTCTTCTTCGACGACATGCGGTTGCCGGTCGAGAATCTCGTGGGGGTCGAGAACGACGGTTGGCGCCTCGCCAAGATGACCCTCGCCAACGAGCGGGTGTCGCTCTCCTCGGCCGGTTCGCTCTGGGGTGCCGGGCCCAGCGCCGCGGACCTGATCGACCTGCTGAGGGCCGGTGGCGGCGTCGACGACGCCGTGCTGCGGCAACGGGTCGCTCGTCTCCACTGTGACGCCGAGGTGCTCCGGCTCAACCGACTCCGCACCCTCAGCAGCAAACTCAAGGGGAAGACGCCGGGTCCCGAGGCGTCGATCCAGAAGGTCATGGCCGACGAACACGGCCAGGACGTGATGGAACTCGGCAAGGATCTCGCCGGCCCCGCCGGGATGATCGGGGGGTCGGGGCCGACCGGCAGCCTTCCGAGCCGCGCCAGTACCGGCGCCACCGAGATCAACGGCGAGGCGACGTTCCCTGGCGTCGACCGGGTGTGGCACTACGGCTGGCAGTTCGCCCCCGCGCTCACGCTCGGCGGCGGCACGTTCGCCGTACAGCGCAACATCATCGCCGAATCGGTGCTGGGCCTCCCCAAGGAACCCGACGCCGAAACAGGACTCACCTGGGCGGAAGCCCAGAGAAAGCGGGCATAGCCATGCGCAACGACGTGACCGAGATGCTCGACATCGAGTTCCCCATCTTCGCCTTCAGCCACTGCCGCGACGTGGTCGCCGCCGTGTCGAAGGCCGGAGGACTCGGAGTGCTCGGTGCGGTCGCCCACAGCCCTGAAGGGCTGGACGTCGACCTGCAATGGATCGAGGACGAGATCGGCGACAAGCCCTACGGCGTCGATCTGATCATCCCCGCCAAGTACGCGGGCGACGAGGACGGCGGCTACACCCTCGACGACCTGGTCAAGCTGATCCCGGCAGAACACCGCGAGTTCATCGACGACATCCTCGCCCGCTACGACGTGCCCCCCATGCCCGAGGAGAACGCCGGTCGGCGGGGCCTCGATCGCGACGGCGCGGCGCCGTTCTCGGCCAACGCCGCCGGCCCTCAGATCGATGTCGCGCTGGCCCACAAGACGGCCTTCGTCGCCAATGCCCTCGGGCCGCCGCCCCAACACATGATCGACGCGGTGAAGGGCGCCGGACGCCTTACCGGCGCGCTGGCCGGACGACCGTCCCACGCCGAAGCCCACGAACGAGCCGGTGTCGACATCATCATCGCCCAGGGGTCGGAGGCCGGAGGCCACACCGGCGAGATCGGCACGATGGTCCTCATCCCCGAGATCGTCGACGCGACGTCGCGGCCCGTGCTCGGCGCCGGCGGTATCGGCCGAGGGCGACAGATGGCCGCGGCGATGGCGCTGGGCGCCCAGGGCGTGTGGTGCGGGTCGGTCTGGCTCACCACCGACGAGGCCGAGACCCATCCGGTCGTGAAGGAGAAGTTCCTGGCCGCGACCTCGGCCGACACCATCCGTTCACGGTCGCTCACCGGCAAGCACGCTCGGATGCTGAAGTCGGCCTGGACCGACGAGTGGGAACGCGACGACACCCCCGATCCGCTCGGGATGCCGCTGCAGCCCATCCTCACGGCCCAGGCGCAGCGGCGGATCGATCGCGCCTCGCACAACGCGGGGTCGGGCGCGGAGAAGCTGGCCAACTATTTCGTCGGGCAGATCGTCGGCAACATGAACCAGCGCAAGTCGGCCACCGCCGTCGTCATGGAGATGGTCGAAGAGTTCATCGAGGCCGTCGAAGGACTCAAGGGCTACCTCGACTACTGAGAGCGTGGGAGTCGGCGGCGACCGGCAAGGCCGTAGGCGACCACGCCGGGGAGCGCCGCCGCGGTCACGCCCACGATGAGCACCAACGGCGCCGCGTTCTCGCCACAGTCGTTGGTGGGACTGCTCCCCATGCAGGAGAAGGCGATGGCGACGAAGCCGGCGAAGACGCCCACCGCGACCGTGCTGAGCCAACCGATCCATCCGAGCACGCCGTAGATCCAGCGGTGCGACCGTTCGCGAGCGGTGGCCGATGCGGCGATGCCCGCCAACGACAGCAGCGGGATGGTGAGGAGCAGAAGCGGGACGAGGTCGGTCGAGTTCACGGTTCCCACAGTGGTGAGGGCGGCACTCGGGCGGAATCCGGGGAATCCCCCAATGACGGCTGGGGACGGCATCACGTCGCTGTGACACGATGAGCGGATGACCGACATCGCTGATCGCACCGTCTTTCGCACCTGTCCGCTCTGCGAGGCCACCTGCGGTCTGGAGATCGAGATCGAGGGCGGCGCCGTCAAACGGATCCGCGGCGACCGCGACGACGTGTTCTCCCATGGCTTCATCTGTCCGAAGGGCTCGACGCTCAAGCACCTCCACGAAGACCCCGACCGGCTGCGCAAGCCACTGGTCCGTCGCGGGTTCGACGACTCCGGTGCGCCGATCTTCGAAGAGGTCGGTTGGGCGGAGGCCTACGCCGAGGCCGACCGGGTGCTGCGCGAGGTTCGCGAAGCCCACGGCAACGAAGCCGTCGGCATGTACCTCGGCAACCCGGGCGCCCACGTGCTCGGCGCTGCGACCCACACCCGGCACCTGATCAAGGGGCTCGGCGCCGGGGCCGTGTTCTCGGCGAGCACGGTCGACCAGATGCCGCGCCATGTGGCGTCGGGTTATCTCTACGGCAGTGGCGGCTCGATGCCGGTGCCCGACATCGACCGGACCGACCTGTTCGTGTGCATCGGGGCCAACCCGTACGCGTCCAACGGCAGCATCGCGACCGCGCCCGACTTCCCCGGACGGATCGAAGCGGTCCAGGAACGCGGCGGCCGGGTGATCGTGATCGATCCGCGCCGCTCGCGCACGGCCGAACAGGCCGATCTCCACCTCTCGATCAAACCGGGGACCGACGCGGTGCTACTCGCTGCCGTCGTCCGCCGTCTGCTGGAGACGGGGCACGTCGGCCGCGGTCATGTCGCCGACTTGCTCGACGGGGTCGACGAGCTGCGGGCCGCGGTCGACTCGTTCACCGCCGACGTCGCCGCCGAAGCCACCGGCATCGCCGCCACGGCCATCGAGGCACTGGCCGACGAGATCGGCGCGGCCGGGAGTGCGGCCGTCTACGGCCGCATCGGCACCTGCACGGTCGAGTTCGGCACCCTCACCACCTGGCTGCTCGACGTGATCGCCCTCCTCACCGGCAACCTCGACGAGCCCGGCGGCATGATGTTCCCGCAGCCTTCTCACGAGCGGGTGCGGGCCGGCAAGGCGGGTCGGCCCTACCGGGTCGGGCGGCGCCACAGCCGCGTCAACAAGCGGCCCGAGGTGCAGGGCGAGTTCCCGGTGGCGGACCTGCCCGACGAGATCCTCGAACCCGGCGACGGTCAGCTCAAGATGATGGTCACGGTCGCCGGCAATCCGGTGCTCAGCTGCCCCGACGGCGAACGGATGGACGAGGCGTTCGCCGCCCTCGACGCGATGATCAGCGTCGACATCTACCTCAACGAGACCACCCGGCATGCCAGCGTGATCCTGCCGCCGCCGGGTTCGCTCGAGAAGAGCCACTACGACGTCAACTTCACCAACCTGAGCATCCGCAACGTCGCCAACTTCTCGCCGGCGGTGTTCGAGACCGACATGCCGTCGGAGGAGGACATCCTCGCCACGCTCGCGCTGATCGCGCTCGGATTCGGACCCGACGCCGATCCCAACGGGCTCCACGACCAGGTGATCAGCGGACTCCTCCAGGCCGAGATCGACACGCCGGAATCGCCGGTCGCCGGCCGCGACCTCGACGAGCTGGTCGCGATGGTCGACGGCGACACCGGCGCCGAGCGGGTGCTCGACGCCATGCTGCGCACCGGCCCTCGCGGCGACGGCTTCGGCGCCGTCCCCGGCGGTCTCTCGCTGGGCCTGCTCCGCGAGAACCCGCACGGCATCGACTTCGGTGCGCTCGAGCCCCGCCTGCCGGGCCTGCTGCGCACGCCCGATCGGCGTGTCGATCTCTTTGCCGGGCCGTTCGCCGAGGACCTGGCTCGGCTCACCGCACGACTGGCGGAGTGGTCCGACGATTCCCGACTGCGCCTCGTCGGGCGGCGGCATCTGCGATCCAACAACTCGTGGATGCACAACCTCCCGGTGCTCGTGAAGGGCAAGCCGCGGTGCACGCTGCAGCTCCATCCCGACAACGCCGCCGACCTCGGACTGGTCGACGGCGACGCGGCAATCGTGCGCTCCCGGGTGGGCGAGGTCACAGCACCCGTCGAGGTGACCGACACCGTCATGCCCGGTGTCGTGAGCCTGCCCCACGGCTGGGGACACGGGAAGCCGGGTGCCCGCATGGGAGTGGCGGCCGAACACGCCGGGGTGAACAGCAACGTCCTCACCGACCCGTCGATCATCGATCCGCTGTCGGGCAACGCGGTCCTCAACGGGATCCCGGTCGAGGTCGTGCCTGCGTAAGTCGGTTGCGTCGACGGCCGTCGGTCCCGAAGATCGAGGCATGTCCACGTCCCAGCCTCCGGCACGCCTGATCGCCGAACCGGTGGTCCTCGAACGGGCCGTAGCCCGCCACGCCGCCGGCATCACCGCAGCCATCCGCATGAGTCACGCAGAGCTGCAACTGTGGATGGACTGGGTCACCGCCGAACCCCAGACCGCGGCGATGACGGCCGAGTTCATCGCCCGTGTCGATGACGACTGGCGTGCCGGTGCGGAGTTCAACTACGCGATGACCGACCCGGGCACCGGCGAGGTGATCGGCGTGTGCGGTTTGATGACCCGAGCCGGGCCGGGTCGGCTCGAGATCGGCTACTGGGTTCGCACGGACCGGGCCGGGGCCGGTGTCGCGACGGCTGCCGCGGCGATGCTGACCGAGGCCGGCCTCGCCGTGCCCGGGGTGGACATCGTCGAGATCCACCACGACGCCGCCAACCCCGCCAGCGGCCGGGTGGCGGAGAAGCTCGGGTACCGGGAAGCGCAGCGGCGCGACGTCGAGATCGACAACCCGGGGGAGTGTGGTGTCGAAGTGATCTGGGAGATCACCCACCGCGAGTGGGTCAGTCGGCCAGCGCAGCCCTGACCTCGCCGGCCAACTCGATCGTCTCGAGGGCATCGGCCTGGTCGATCGACATGCAGCGGATGACGATCTCGTCGACGCCGAGGTCGCGGAACGCGGCGAGCTTCTCGGTCGTGGCCTCGACCCCGCCGTAGGCGAGCATGTCGCCGGTCATCCCGCGATAGCCGCGGGCGACGAGCTCGTCGCCGATCGCCGTGGCCCGGTCGGCGTCTCGCAGGATCACCACGTCCTTGCGGACGATCACTTCGCCGGGCCGGCCCAGGCGGTCGCATTCCTCGCGGTACGTGTCGATCATGTCGGTGTTGCCGGGGGTGACGTGGGGGCCGCCGTACCAGGCATCGCCCTCCCGGGCCGCCCGCTGCAAGGGGCCGGGAGCGCCGGCGCCGATCCACCAGCGCACGCCGTCCGGGGGCCGGGGGTTGGTCCGGGCGCCGACGATGCCGAAGCGTTCGCTGTCGACGGTCTCCCCGGCGAACAGTGCCTTGATGACGCGAATGGCCTCATCGAGGTCCTTGCCCCGACGCCGGAGGTCGGCGTTCATGGCGGCGAACTGATCGGCACCGTCGCCGATGCCGGTCTGGAGGAGGAACGGGCCGGGATGGAGGGCGGCGAGCGTTCCCACCTGCTCGGCGACGAGCACGGGGTTCCAGAGCGGGAGGAGGAAGAGGCAGCCGATGGGGCGGGCCGGGTCCCACTCGGCGATGAGCCGACCGAGCATCGGCACGCCCTGGTAGTAGGGGACCGGCATCGAGTGATGGTCACCGAGGCTGAGCGAATCGAGGCCCACGTCGCGTGCGACACGGGCTCGCTCGATCACCCATTGCGCGCCCTGGGCGTGGTCGTCGGTTGGATGAGTCGAGTTGAGCGAGATGCCGAGGCGCATGGGCGGACTGTAGCCAGCGGGTGAAATGTTGGCTCCGGTCCCCGATTCGCGGCACGCTGGCGCCGTGACCGAGCACGGAACCGATCTCACGTCCGACTTCGCCGATCGAGCCGGCACCGCGTTCGTGGTCGGTGGGTCGGGCGGTCTCGGCGCAGCCGTCTGCCGAGAGCTGGCGGTGCGGGGCAGCGACGTGGCCCTGACCTATCGAGGCAACGAGGAAGCGGCCCAGCTCTTGGCCGCCGACATCAGCGAGTGGGGTCGCCGCGCATGGGCGGTCGGTCTCGACCTGACCGATCACGGCGCCGCGAAGGCGTCGGTCGACGCCATCGCGGAGGCGGCGGGCGGTATCCACACGCTCGTCTACGCCGCCGGACCGACCGTGCCGCAACGCCACCTCAGCACCGTCGACCCCGGCGAGGTCCGCTGGCAGCTCGACGCCGACGCGGCCGGCTTCTTCGCCGTCGCCCAACCGGCGATCGCCCACCTCCGCGAGACCGAGGGCAGCATCGTGGCGGTCACGACCGCGGCCACTCGACGGTTCCCGGTTCGCGACGGTCTCTCGTCGATCCCGAAGGCCGCGGTCGAGGCGACCATCCGGGGGATCGCGGCCGAGGAGGGCCGGTTCGGGGTCAGGGCCAACACCGTCGGTCCCGGCATGCTCACCGACGGTATGGCCCAGCGGCTCATGGCTTCCGGTGATCTCGACGAGCGGGCCCTCGACGTCGCCCGGGCCAACATCCCGATGCGCCGATTCGGCGTGGCCGCCGACATCGCCGAGGCGGTCTGCTTCCTCGCCTCCGCCCGGGCCCGCTTCATCACCGGCCAACACCTCGACGTCGACGGCGGCTTCACCCTCTGACCCGTCACGCCGGTGTCAGACACTCGTCACGCCGGCGTGACGAGTGTCTGACACCGCTGTGACGGGAGGGCGTCTACGGTGCGGGGGTGAACGCCGACCTGATCCCGACCGCTCGGACGGTGCCCTCGGTGCTGTTCCTCTGTGTGCACAACGCGGGGCGCTCCCAGATGGCCGCGGGGTTCCTGCGGCATCTCGGCGGCGGCCGTGTCGAAGTGCTCAGCGCAGGGTCGGCGCCGGGTGAGGCCGTCAACCCGGCGGCGGTCGCGGCGATGGGCGAGCGGGGCATCGACATCGCCCGTGAGGTTCCCCGTCGTTGGCTCGACAGTGATCTCGACCGGGTCGATGTGGTGATCACCATGGGCTGCGGCGACGAGTGCCCCCTTGTCCCGAACACGGTCTACGAGGACTGGCCCCTCGACGATCCGGCGGGCCAGGGGGTCGAGGCCGTCCGTCCGATCCGCGACGAGATCGAGGCGCGGGTGCGAGAGCTCATGCGCCGGCTGGGTGTCGTCCCCGGCTGAGGGTATGTTGCCCGGAGCCGAGCACTCCCCAGGAGGAACCGTTGTACCCCGGAGCCCATGCCGCCACGCGTCCCGATCACCCCGCCATCGTCATGGCGGCCACCGGTGAGCAGATCAGCTATCGAGAGCTCGACGAGGAAGCCAATCGACTGTCCCACGTCTTTCGAGACATGGGCCTCCAGGTCGGTGACCACATCGCGTTCTGCATGGAGAACCATCGGCGGTTCCTGGCCATCTGCTGGGGCGCCCACTACGCCGGGCTGATCTACACGGCGATGAGCAGCCGTCTCACCACCGAGGAGATGGCCTACATCATCGACAACTGTGGGGCGAAGGTCTTCATCACCTCGCCCTACAAGGCCGAACAGGCGGCCGAGCTCAGCGACCAGATGCCCGACGTCGAGATGCGGCTCATGGTCGACAGCGCGATCGACGGGTACGACAGCTACGAGGCGGCCATCGAACACGCGTCGCCCGAGCCGTTGCCGAACCGGGTCGCGGGCACCGACATGCTCTACAGCTCCGGCACGACCGGCCGGCCGAAGGGGATCATCCCCGCCGCCGGACTCGCCCCGCTCGAGGAAGCCGGCTCCGGCGTGGGCGGCCTCGGCGCCATGCTGTTCGGCTTCAGCGAGGAGTCCCGCTACCTCTCTCCGGCACCGCTGTACCACGCAGCCCCGCTGCGGTTCTGCATGGGGATCCACATGTCGGGCGGCACGGTCGTCGTCATGGAGCACTTCGACCCGGAGGAGTATCTCCGGCTCATCGGCGAGCACCAGATCACGGTGTCGCAGGTCGTGCCCACGATGTTCGTACGCATGCTCAAGCTGCCCGAGGAGACTCGAGCGAAGTACGACGTGTCGTCGCTGCAGGCCTGCATCCACGCGGCTGCGCCCTGTCCGGTCGACGTGAAGCGCCACATGATCGAGTGGTGGGGCCCGGTCATCCACGAGTACTACGCGGGTACCGAGGGCAACGGCTTCGTCTACTGCAACAGCGAACAGTGGCTCGAACATCCCGGCACGGTCGGCACCGCCATCCTCGGCATCCTCCACATCGTCGGTGAAGACGGCGAAGAGGTGCCCGTCGGCGAGGCCGGCACGATCTACTTCGAGAGCGACGCCCAGTTCGAGTACCACGGCGACCCCCAGAAGACCGCCGACTCCCGCCACCCGAACGGCTGGTCGACGCTGGGCGACGTCGGTCGTGTGGACGAGGACGGGTTCCTCTACCTCACCGACCGCAAGGCCTACATGATCATCACCGGCGGCGTGAACGTGTATCCACAGGAGGCCGAGAACCTTCTCACGATGCATCCCGCTGTCGAGGACATCGCCGTGATCGGCGTGCCCAACGACGACTTCGGCGAAGAGGTGAAGGGTGTCGTGCAGCCCTTCGAGATGCCGGCCGACGACGAGGCGGCGAGGCTGCTCGAGCGGGAACTGATCGCCTACTGCCGGGAGCACCTGGCCGACGTGAAGTGCCCGCGCACCATCGACTTCCGCGAAGAACTGCCCCGGCATCCGACCGGCAAGCTCTACAAGCGGCTGCTGAAGGACGAGTACTGGGCCGACGCCGGACGCACGATCTGACCCACGCGAGCGCTCACATCGAGCCGGCAACGGCCGATGGGTCATCTGGAACGCTCCGACCCTTCCTGTCCAGCGAGGTGCGTTCTGTGCTTGGGACACTCCCGGGGGCGCTCACACCCGGGAGTGTCACGTTTTCGGCCACCTTTTTCGTGTCGATCGGTGGGGTCTGGCAGGCTGCCTGCGATGCGCAGGGAGGTGGTGGTCACGACGCAGGTGGTGGATGCCGCCACTCGTGACCGACTGCTGAGCCCGCGGGACGACATGGTCCTCGAACGCGAGGACGGCCTGGGGCGGTTCCGTCTGGTCGAGGGCCCGTTCCACGAGTACGAGAGAACGGTCGAGGTCGGCGACGAGACCGGTGCGGGCACCGAGATCGTGCAGACGCTCCGCTACCAGGCGGCGATGGCCTGGTTCGGCGTGATGTTCGCCCGCCCGATCCGCCGCCAGATGGCCGACATCTCCGGCGAGCGGCCCTGGCCGTGGTGGAGTCCTCCCGAACGCCAGAGTGCGCGGGTGTCGGAGATGGTGGCGCTGTTGTGCGCACTCGCCTTCGTCGTCGGCTACGCCATCAGCGTCACCACCCAGACGATGACGTTCGCGGTGGACGAGTACGGCGTGTCGGATGCGGCGCAGGGCAACGCCCTGGCCTCGGTCCGGATCGGTGTGCTGATGTCGTTGGGACTCCTGGTCATCGCTGATCGGCGGGGCCGACGAGGGGTTCTGCTCGCCACCGTCACCGCGGCATGCCTGGCCGCGGCCCTCGGGGCGGTCGCCCCCAGCATCGAGTTGCTGGCCGGGTCCCAGACGATCACCCGGGGCCTGGCGACCACGGCGAGCATCCTCCTCGGCGTGGTCGCCGCGGAGGAGGTCGGGCCGCGAAGCCGCGCCTATGCCGTGTCCATGTTGGTGATGATGGGCGGCGCCGGCGCGTTTTTGTCAATCATGTTGCTCCCGATCGCCGGCATCGACGAGTGGACGTGGCGGCTTCTCTTCCTCGTCCCGCTGTTGTTCCTGCCCATGTGCCGATCGGTGGCACGGGTGTTGCCCGAGTCGCGCCGTTTCACCGCGGCCGAGTCGGCTGGTGACGACGACGAACTCC
>Ga0213866_10003405_pt1 | contig 10831 bp, 9 predicted proteins | sample PICome_11_FD_160079 | JGI IMG/M metagenome (GOLD analysis project Ga0213866, IMG submission 160079) | Coastal seawater microbial communities near Pivers Island, North Carolina, United States - PICO284 | ecosystem: Environmental > Aquatic > Marine > Coastal | place: USA: North Carolina... | reverse complement strand
GGATGTGCGTAAAGAAGGGCCGGTCTATGACTTGCCGATCGCGGTCGGCGTGCTGCTGGCTGAGCATGTCATCGGCAGTGACAAGCACAAGCGGCTGATGTTCGCAGGCGAGCTCGCACTCGATGGACGGGTGCGTCCGGTCTCGGGCATCATCAATCTCGCCCTGCTCTGCAAACAACTCGGCCTCGACGGCGTGGTCGTCCCGCAAGACAACTCTCACGAGGCCGCGGCCGTTGACGGCATCGATGTCTACCCCGCCGACACGCTCGCCAGCGTCGTCTCTTTCTTAAATGGCAAGCTTGAAATCGATCCTGTCGCGCCGATCGATGTGGACGAGAAGCTCAAGCAGGCCATGCCCGCCGCCGATTTCGCGGACATCCGGGGCCAGGAGGCGGTCAAGCGTGCCATGACCGTCGCTGCCGCCGGGGGCCACAACATCGCGATGATCGGCCCGGCGGGGACCGGCAAGACCATGGCCGCGCGTGCCCTGCCCGGCATCCTGCCGCCCCTCTCACGCGATGAGGCGCTGCAGGTCACCCGCATCTACTCCGCCGTGGGTCAGGTCCCCAAGGGTCAGTCGCTGATCACCCAGCGCCCCGTCCGCACGCCCCACCACACCGCCTCGCCCCCCGCCATCATCGGCGGCGGCTCCGTCCCCCGCCCCGGCGAAGTCTCCCTCGCCCACCACGGCGTCCTCTTCCTCGATGAGGTGCCCGAGTTCCCACGCCCCGTACTCGAAACTCTCCGCCAACCCCTCGAAGACGGCGACGTCACCATCGCACGTGCCCACTCCTCCATCCGCTTCCCCGCCCAGTTCATGCTCGTCTGCGCGATGAACCCGACACCCAAAGGTGACAAGCCCGCCGACGCCTTCGGCCAGAAAGAAATGGACCGTTACCTCGCCCGGCTCTCCGGCCCGCTCATCGACCGCATCGATATCCACGTCGAAGTCCCCCGCGTCCCCTACAAACAGCTCACCGGCAAACGCAACGGATCGTCCTCCGCCGACCTGCGTGAAGCAGTCCTCGCCGCTCGCGACCGCCAATCCAAACGCAACGGCGGCCCGCTCAAACGCAACGCCCTGCTCTCCGGCCGCGAACTCGACAAGCACGCAGCGCTCGACGACGCCGGCAAAGATGTGCTCAAACAGGGGATGACTGAATTGGGCCTGAGCGCCCGCGCCTACGACAAGGTCCGCCGCATCGCCCGCACGATCGCGGACCTAGATGCGAGTGAATCGGTTCAGCTTGCTCACGTCGCCGAGGCGATCAGCTACCGCCTGTTAGATCGAGAGCGTTAACCCAGCGCTGTTTAGCGGTGGCACTTGTGCCACTACGCTAACCCAAGGTCCGTATTCAGCGCCTCCAGCACCGCGTTCACGCGCAGTTGGTGCTTCGCCTCGCCCGCCATGCCGTTGAAGACGATGCCCACCGCCAAGCCTTGCCCGGGGTCCGCAAAACCAATAGACGACTGGGCGCCGCCGTGGCCGAAGGTGTTGCGCGAGGCGTGCGGGCCGTAGCCATACGGGATGCGGTGCCAGGCGCCATTGGGTGCGTGGTGTGCGGAGTTAATCGCCAGTCCCAGGCCCCAGTCGACGGTCTGCTTGAAGGTCTCGTCGTGGATGCCTTCGCGCTGGCGCGAGGTCATCATGGAAACGGTCTCGGGCTTGAGCAGCCGCACGCCGTTGCGCTCGCCCTGCGCAAGAAGCATCTCGTAGAACACCACCAGCTCGCGGATCGGCCCCATGCAGTTGCCGCCGGGCCGGGGCCTTGTAGACCAGTCGAAACTTGTCATCGGCGAAGGCTTGGGCTCACCGGTCGCCGTGTTGGGCATCGCCAGCAGCCTGCCCGCTTGTTCGTAGTCGTTGTATACCTCGGGGGGCATGCCCATCCAGGAGTCGTTCATGCCCAGCGGCACAAAGATTTCATCACGCACGTATTGGTCGATCGTCCGCCCATCCACCAGCCCGACGAGTTCGCCGAGGATGAACCAGGTCGTCTGCGTGTGGTATCCGCCCTTCTCGCCCGCCTCCCAATCGGCTTCCGGGGGTGCATCGCACACGGCCGCGATGATGGTGTCCCAATCGTCGGAGGGGAAGCTGAACCTGGCCGTGCGGATGCCCCCGGTGTGCGTCAGCAGGTGGCGGATCGTGATCCCCTCTTTGCCGTGGCTCGCGAAGGTTGGCAGGAACGCTGCGACGGGGTCGTCCAGCTCGATCTCCCCCTGCTCAACAAGCTGCAGGATCGCAACAGCCGTGACCGGCTTGCCGCTGGACATCCACAGGGCGATCGAGTTGGTGGTCATCGCATGGCCCGCCGAAGTCTCGCCGACCGTGAGTTCTTCGATGACCTCGCCCCCGCGCGAGACGCAGACCTGCGCCCCGAGGTGGCGTTGGTCGTCGATGCCTTGCTGGATTAGGGATTGAACGGTGGCGAGCATTAGCTGCCAATCTGCGCTAGCGACACAAACCGCTCCTTGCTCACCGCCTCCTCGAACTCCGACCAGAACTTGTTGACGATCGTCCGCACGGCCCAGTTGGCGCCATCCGCCAGGCCGCAGATCGTCGTGCCGGGCATCGAGCCCATCGATGATGCGATCTCGAGCAGGAGGTCCAGGTCCTTGGTCGTGCCGTCGCCGGCTTCGATGCGGGAGAGGATCTTGTAGAGCCAGTTGCCGCCCTCGCGGCACGGGGTGCACTGCCCGCAGGATTCGTGCGAGTAGAAGCGGGCGCAGTTTCGGGCCATGGCAATCATCGAGACGTCGTGGGGGATGATGGTCGGACAGGCGGTGCCCAGGCCCAGGTTGTTGTATTTCTTGCCGATGTCGAAGTCGAGCTCGGCCTCGTACTCGTTGGTGTCAAGGACGCCCATGGAGATCCCGCCGTGGAACGCGGCCTTGAACTGCTTGCCGGGGATCATGCCCTTGCAGTGGTCTTCGACGAGGGTCTTGAGGGTGACGCCGAGGTGGTCTTCGTAGACGCCGGGGCGTTGGACGGGGCCGGAGATGCCGAAGAGCTTGGTGCCGAAGGACGCGGGGGCCTGCGCCGGTGCGCCCTCGGGCCGGCCGACGCCGAAGGTCTTGAACCAGTCGGCGCCGTTGGTGAGGATGGGCGGGACGGTGGCGAGGGTCTCGACGTTATTGATGATGGTCGGTCGGCCGAAGGCACCCGCGACGGCGGGGAACGGCGGCTTGATACGGGGCCAGCCGCGTTTGCCCTCGAGCGATTCGAGCAGCGCGGTTTCTTCGCCGCAGATGTAGGCACCGGCGCCGCGCTGCAGGTAGAGGTTGGGCCAGCGGTCGTTGACCTTGCCCATGCGGCTGTTCTCGCCGAAGACGCCGTTGTCGTAGGCCTCTTTGATCGCGGCCTCGAAGGTCTCGCGGTGGTGGTGGTACTCACCGCGGATGTAGAAGTAGGCGGTGTCCAGGTGGCAGGCCCGCATGCAGATGGCGATGCCCTCGATGACCGAGTGCGGGTCCAGGTCGATGAGGACCTGGTCCTTGAAGGTGGCGGGTTCGGACTCGTCGGCGTTGATCGCGAGAAAGCGTTGCCCGCCGTCCTGCGGTGGCAGGAAGGACCACTTCATGCCCGCGGGGAAGCCCGCCCCGCCGCGGCCGCGCAACTCGGCGGCCTTGACGACCTCGAGGATGTCCTTGGGGTCCATCCCTATCGCCTGTTCGAGCGCCTTGTACCCGTCGGTCTTGACGTAGTCGTCATAGCTGACGGTCTTGCGGTCGGCCATGTCGCCCCACGGCGGCGTGGGGATGCGGGTCAGGAGGATGGGGGTTTCGAGTGCCATGCGTCGTAGGGGCTAAGGTCTAGTGTCTAAGGTCTAGGTCAGGACTTGTTGCTTGGTGGCGGGTCTTTGAGCTTGTCCGGGTCGGCCCCGGACTTCATCTCGACTTCTTCGATCGTCGTGCGTCGGAGGGTGATGTTCTCGTCGATCTTCTCTTCTTCGACTTCTTTCTTGACGACTTTGGTGGTGCTGTGCTGGGCAGCGTCTTCCTTGATCGGCTGCTTGACGTTGTGGACCGTCAGGCCCAGGTTTCGGCATAGTTTCTGGAACCAAGGCATGTCACTTAGTCCAATCCGTCCAGGATCTGTTCGACGTTGTCGGCGGTGAGGTTTTCGTGGAGCTTGTGGTTGACCAGGGCGCAGGGGGCGCCGCCGCAGGCGCCGATGCACTCGACGTTCATGAGGGTGAACTTGCCGTCGTCGGTGGTTTCGTGCGGCCCGATGCCGAGTTTGGCGCTGAGCTTGTCGACAAGGGCTTTGTTGCCCATGATCTCGCATGAGACGGACTGGCAGACCCAGATGGTGTACTTGCCGCGGGGCTCGAGGAAGAACTCTTCGTAGAAGGTCGCGGTGTCGAGCACGGTCGACGCGGGCAGGCCGAGGAAGTCGGCGGCCTCTTCGATCGCCTGGTACGGCAGCCAGTTGTGCAGGTCCTGGATGGCGTGCAGCAGCGGGATGGTCGCGGCCTGCCTCTCAGGGTAGCGCGGGAACATGCGCTCTTCGAAGTCTTTGCGGATGTCGGCGGTGAGGTAGGGCTCGTCGCGCCGCTCGATCTGCATCGTGCCAGAATTTTTTGTAATCCAAGCCATGGTTGGTAAATCCTGTGAGCTTAGCGGGGCAGCTCGCTGTCCTTCTTGTTCATGATACGGACCATGAGCAGGATGAGCCCGCCGAGGACGAAGGCCAGGCCCAGCCAGGCAAGGGGCATCACGTGGAGGTAGTGCAGCGCGATCATCACGATCCCGATGGTGATCGATCCGAGCGGGCCGATGGGGTGGTAGATGCTGTCGGGTTTCATTTAGCGGTCCAGCTCTGCGGCGATGATGTTGATTGAACCGAGGATCGCGACGGTGTCGGCCAGCAGGTGGCCCTCGAGCATCTTCGAGAAGGTCGCGTAGTTGATAAAGCAAGGCGGGCGGACGCTCACACGCCAGGGGCGCGGGCCGCCGTCGGCGACGATGTAGTAGCCCAGTTCGCCGTTGGGCGATTCGACAGCACTGTAGACCTCGTTGATCGGAGCTTCCCAGCCGCGGTTGGTCATGACAAGTTCGAAGTGCTGGATGAGCCCTTCGATCGAGCCGTAGACCAGATCCTTGCCGGGCTTGACGGCCTTGCCATCTGCATCGGTGTTCATCGGCCCGCCGGGGATGTCGTCGATGAGTTGGCGGATGATCTCGACGGACTGCTTGATCTCTTCGACACGGACGAGGAACCGGCCAAACACGTCGCCGGTCGTCGCGATGGGGACCTTGAACTTGACGGCGGAGGCGCCCTGACCGTCCCAGTTGTCTGCGTAGCAGAGGTAGGGCTCATCTTTGCGGAGGTCGCGCTTGACGCCGGACGCTCGGGCGAGTGGGCCGGTGAGCGACCACTGGATCGCTTCTTCACGGGACATGACGCCGACGCCCTCGGTGCGGTCACGGAAAATGCGGTTGCGGTTTAAGAGGCCCTCGAGGTCGTCGAGTGCGGGGGGCATCTGGTCATTGATGAAGTTCTTGACGAGCTTCTTGAACTGCTCTTCATCCGGCAGGTCCTGCATCGTTCCGCCGACACGGGTGTAGTCGGGGTGGAAGCGCTGGCCGGAAATGTAGTCGATGATGTCATAGATGCGTTCGCGTTCGTTGAAGCCGTAGAGGAAGCCGGTGAACGCACCGAGGTCCAGCGCCGCGGCGCCGACGCACATCAGGTGGTTCTGGATCCGGCCCAACTCCATGAGGATCGTGCGGACGACCTTGCAGCGTGGGGTGATGTCGATGTCGAAGAGCTTTTCGACCGCGCCGTGCCAGGCGATATCGTTGACGATCGGGCTGACATAGTCCATCCGCGAGACGATGGTGACATACTGGTTGTAGTCCAGGGCCTCGCCGAGCTTCTCGAAGCCGGAGTGCAGGTAGCCGATGTGGGGGACCGCGCGGGCAACGCGCTCGCCGTCGAGTTCCATGACGATGCGGAGGGTGGTGTGCGTGGCCGGGTGCTGCGGGCCGAAGTTCAGGGTCCAGCGGTCGCCGGCGATATCCTCGCGCCCCTCGAGGTAGGGGGTCGTTTCGACGTCGATGTCGATGGGCTTGAGGTCGTAGGGCATGGGAGGATTGTAGTTCGATTGGATCGTTTGTGCAGTTGAAATAGCCGCGGGCCTACGGGCCGCCGGCGAGCGACAGCAGTCATCGAGCGGGTCGCCTGCGGCCCGTAGGCCCGCGGCTATTCCTTACCATGTGACCAGTGACAGATCACTTTCAACAATCTGCCTTTGACGCCGCCGCCCTCGCGCAATCGCTCGCGAAGGCGCAGGGCTTCGCACTGTGCGGGATCGCGTCGGCCGAGGCGAGCGCGTATGCCGACGAGCTGAATCGCTGGCTTTCCGAGGGCAAGCACGGCGAGATGCACTACCTCGCCGACCACGCCGACATCCGCGCCGACCCGGGCAAGCTCGTCGAGGGCGCGGCGAATGTCATCGTTGTAGCAGACGCGTATCACCCGCATGCAGAATCACAGGTGCGAAGCGGCAAGCCGCTGGGCCGCGTCGCGAAGTACGCCTGGGGCGACGACTACCACAAGGTGCTCAAGAAGCGCCTGCACGCCGTCTGCAACGCGCTCGAAGCGCAATACCCCGGCTACACCTACCGAGCGACGACCGACACCGCGCCCATCGCCGAGCGCGAGTTGGCGACACGGGCCGGCCTGGGCTGGACCGGCAAGCACACGCTGATGATCCACCCGCGCTTCGGGTCCTACTTTTTGCTGGGGACCGTCGTCACGACGCTGCCGATGCAGACCAGCGAACTCGCCGGCTTCCCCGCCCCGCTTGGCTCCCCGACCGGTCACTGCGGCGGCTGCACGCGCTGCATCGACGCCTGCCCGACCGACGCGATCGCCCAAGAAGGCTACAGCGTCGACGCCCGCAAGTGCATCAGCTACCTCACCCTCGAACACCGTGGCGAGATCGACGAGCAGTACCACGAACCGATGGGCGACTGGCTTGCGGGATGCGACATCTGCCAGGAGGCCTGCCCGCACAACCAACGACGCAGCTCGCTTGCGGGGCAAGACAACGACCCGCTGCAGGTCCACGCGCGTTACACGCCGCACGACTACGCGCAGGGCTTTGACCTGCTTGAGGTGCTGAACTGGACCGCCGAGGACCGGCAGCAGGCGTTCATCGGCTCGGCCTTGAAACGCATCAAACTCGAGATGATGCAGCGCAATGCGCTGATCGCCGCGGGCAACCACCTGCGTGATCACGACCACCCTGCGCTGCGCGAGCGTGTCATCGAGCTCGCACATGCCGATAACCATCCGCCCCTGGTGCGCGACACCGCGAGAAGCGTCAGCCAACGGTTAGGCTACCTGCCCTAAGCGCCGATACTGGTTGCAGTTTGAACCACCGCCTTGGCAGGAACCTGTTTGTGACCAACCGACACCCCGACGAACCCACCACCTGGCGCATGGACCCGCAGGGCAAGCCCGCGCCAAAAATGAAATCCGTCGGCTACGACATGGGCATCGTCGGCAACGGCCGGACCTGCGCATTGATCGATCACGAGGGCTCGGTCGTCTTCATGTGCATGCCTGACTTCGACTCGGGCGCCGTCTTCTGCGACCTGCTCTCCAAGGGCAAGGGCGGCAAGTTCGGCATCTCCATCGAGAATGGCAAGGCCATCTGGCAGCGCTACGAGCACGCGACCAACGTCCTCGTCACCCGATACGAGTCCGACGAAGGCGGCTTCGAAGTCATCGACTTCATGCCCCGCTACCGGCTCAACGGCGACGACCTTGAGCCCTGCAGCCCGTCCGACTTCGTCCGCATCCTCCGCCGCGTCTGGGGCAGCCCCAAGTACCGCGTGGACTACAACCCGCAGCTCGAATTCGCCGAGCACGAAACGACCAGCAAGGTCATCGGCCCGGGCAAGATCAAGTCCATCGTCGAGCACAAGTTCAACGGGTCCGAGGTCTACGAGTCCGTCTACCTGCACACCGATATGGACGTCCACAAGGTCCTGTCCGGCGAGGTCAAGGAACTCAAGGAAGAACGCTTCCTGCTGCTGAGCTACAACGACAAGCTGCGCGAGCCGTCGCACGAGCTCATCCAGCTCATGCTCACGAAGACCCGGGCGTACTGGGCGAACTGGGCGATGCACACCACCCAGCCGCCCCGCTACCACGAGACTGTGATCCGCTCGGCCCTCGCGCTCAAGCTCATGCAGTTCGGTCCCTCCGGCGCGGTCGTCGCTGCGGCCACCACCTCACTGCCCGAATCGATCGGCGAGGTCCGCAACTGGGACTACCGCTTCTGCTGGATTCGCGATGCTTCGATGACAGTTTCTGTGCTGCGGCGCATCGGACACGCCGACATGGCCCACCGCTTTGTCGACTGGGTCATGGACACCGTCCCGACCAAGGACGACGAACTCCAGATCATGTACGGCATCCGCGGCGAGAAGACCCTCACCGAGCACACCCTCGACCACCTCGACGGCTACGAGGGTAGTAAGCCCGTCCGCACCGGCAACGCCGCCTACCACCAGAAACAGCACGACATCTACGGCGCGGTCATGGACGTCATCTGGCAGACCCTGCCCCACTTCGCCCGCCGCTTCGACGAGGTCGAAACCGTGTGGACACAGGTCCGCTCGATCGCCCGCGCGGTGGAGCGACAGTGGAGAGAACCCGACCGCGGCATCTGGGAGATCCGCGGCGAGAAGCGGCACTTTGTCTTCAGCAAGGTGCTGTGCTGGGTCGCGATCGACCGCGCGGTGAAGATCGCCGTCGCGCTGGGCCGGACCGAGTGGGCCGAGGAGCACCGCAAACTCGCCGACGAGATCAAGGCCCACATCGAGAAGGACGGCTGGAACGAAGAGGTCAAGGCCTATACGCAGTCCTACGGCAGCACGCACATGGACGCGTCCAATCTGCTCATGCTCGACTACGGCTTCTGCGAGCCCGACGACCCCCGCTACATCGCGACCGTCGACGCGACGCTCAAAGAACTCGGTCGCGACGGCCTGCTCTACCGCTACAAAGCCTTGGACGACTTTGGCGAGACCAACAGCGCGTTCACGATCTGCGCCTTCTGGATGGCCAAGGCCCTGGTCCGCATCGGCCGAGTCGACGAGGGCAAGAAGATATTCGAAGATCTCTTGGACAGCACGAACCACCTGGGCCTAATGGCCGAGGATTTAACGTTCGACGAACGCCGACAACTCGGCAACTTCCCGCAGGCCTACTCGCACCTGGCAATGATCGACACGGCGCTGGCGATCAATGCGGCGCTGGGGTGGAGCGAGCCGATGGATTTGAGCGAGACGGCGGCGTATTGACACCCGCCACGACACAAAAATGGCAGATAGGACTGGCACTCCTGCTTATCCAACCAAACAGCGATTTCACAACTACTCTTCGCGGGCGTCAACGGTGATCGCGGGCAGCCAAAGCGTAGACACCGGCTTGTAGTCGAGTTGCTTGACCAGGCGATCTTGCATATCCGCCATGTGGCCCGCGCCGTAAAACAAACCGACGCTCTCTAAACCGGCACGGTCTTTCAAGACCTGCTTCAGGTCCTCGATGACGATCTGGTTTCGCTTCTGGATAATGACCCGCTCAAATTCGTCACCCGCAAGATTCGCGATCTGATTTCCACCTTCGCCGAGCGTAGTAAGCATCATCTTCTTCATGAAGAAGCGCGTGGTGGCGTTTGCGGAAATGATTCCCCCGATAGCCTCCATAAACATCTTGGAATTTTCTCCATCGCCAAACGCAACCGATTCCAGAAAATTGAACACCGCGTTGTCATCGCCAAAGCTTTTGCGCAGTTCGCCCCATGAGATATCGCTGTTCACCCAATGGGGTTGATCGGTCAGCACCCGATCGGCCTGCGAGGACAGCCCCAGCGCCTTGGAGATCGTCCCGTAGAGATCGGGCGAGCTCGCTTGGTTCAAGTCGGCAAATTCGATACGGATGTCCGCGTCCAGAGCCTCGCCGCCAGCCTTGCCGTCGGCACCGTGGCTGATCAGCCCAACGGCCTTGCCGTCTTGCAATTCAAGCTGAATCGGCCGGCCCCACGCATCCACCTTAGAGGCCAGGATCATCCTGGTGAGTGTCTTGTCAAACAACTTCTGGCCATGCGAGGTCAACTCGCCAAGCGACTCGGGATACACGCCCGTGTGCTGCTCGTACCGCTGACTCATCGCCCCGATTAAGCCGATCCGGCGTTCTGTTCTTAGCCGCATCGCTTCGCCGGTGCCCGGCTTAATCCCGTCGTGTTCAGGCCCGCGGACGCCTTCAAACAGCACCAAGTCCATGCCATCGAGCATCGCCTGGGCGGAGGTGTAGAACGTGCTGTCGGCGATATGCACCGCACCGACCAACGCAACCACCGGGCCACCCCCATCAACGGGCTCGTAGAGTCGCACCGCAAGGTCCAGGCGGGTGATATTCGGCTCAACGTAGGTCAGGCGAGTCCACTTGCCTGCGTCACTGATCGCTTGCTCCTCGGCGGCAGCGGAGGGAGCGGAGGTGGCAAGGAGCATCAAACACAAGCTGGTAAACAGGGGTAGGGTCCGAAGCATCGCATCTCCTATGGAGTATTGGTCAGTGAATGAGACAACCGCTACCGTTCAATCGTCGAGCGGTTGCAGGGAATAGAACAATCTGCACAACTTCTTATTCGTCTTTATGCGGCGGCACGCCGACGATGCTGAAGCCCGCGTCGACGTGGATGGTTTCGCCGGTCACGCCGCTACTCAGGTCGCTGAGCAGGTAGACCGCGGTGTCGCCGACTTCTTCGCCGGTATTGCAGCGTTTCATGGATGACGCCCACTCCTG
>Ga0213866_10003404_pt1 | contig 10832 bp, 9 predicted proteins | sample PICome_11_FD_160079 | JGI IMG/M metagenome (GOLD analysis project Ga0213866, IMG submission 160079) | Coastal seawater microbial communities near Pivers Island, North Carolina, United States - PICO284 | ecosystem: Environmental > Aquatic > Marine > Coastal | place: USA: North Carolina... | reverse complement strand
CTCTCATTATATCCGTTGAAATATGATTCATGTAGAAGACTGTCATTTTTAATAACTAAATATGCAATAGTCCTACTATCCTCATGTAAGTAACTTAATCTTTCACTGGTGTATAAATTATTATAATTTTTGTGCTTGGGCCATGCATTTGAAGCGCCACTTTTTATAACAGAGTTTTCAAAGTAAATGTGATCGTCAATTGAAGCTGTGGTTTCCCCATTGAGATAAACAACTCTAACGGCTTTTAAAATATAATCTGTGCCAGTTAAATAAAGTAATGCGATGACAACAAATAAACTTAAAAACACCCATTTGAGTATTTTTTTTAATACCATCATTAAGTTTGTAATTTATTATAAAGATAGTTAAAATATAATCTTTTAAAATTAGCTAATAAGCTTAAGAATATCTTTTGCAAAGTAACTTGCAATTATATCTGCTCCAGCTCTTTTAAACGCCATTGTGGTTTCTAGGATTGTTTGATCATAATCTAAAAACCCTTTTTCACAGGCCGCTTTAATCATTGAGTATTCACCACTGACTTGGTAAGCTGCTACTGGAACATTGAATTTGTTTTTGACGTCTCTTATTATATCTAAATATGGAAGTCCAGGTTTTATCATTACAATATCTGCTCCTTCTTCAATATCCTTTTCTGTTTCTTTTATAGCTTCGAGCCTATTTGAGTAATCCATTTGATAAGTTTTTTTATCTGTAGGAATATTTTCAGCATTTACAGGGGCTGAGTTTAGAGCATCTCTAAATGGGCCGTAAAATGATGAAACGTATTTAGCACTGTAGCTCATTATACCAGTATTTATAAAACCATTATTTTCAAGAGCCTTTCTAATACACAAAATTCTACCATCCATCATATCGCTTGGAGCAATAAAATCTGCACCAGCATTTGCATGTGAAATGCTCATTTCAGATAAAATTTCTATTGTTTTGTCGTTTGTTATTTTTCCATTTTCAACAACACCATCATGACCATATATTGAATAAGGATCTAATGCTACATCAGTCATAATTAACATTTCTGGGCATGAGTTTTTAATGGTCATTATCGCCCGCTGCATTAATCCTTTTGGGTTTATTGCTTCTTTTGCATAATTGTCTTTAAGACGATCTTCAATTTTTACAAATAATAATACAGATTTTAGTCCAAGTGCCCAAAGCTCTTTAACTTCACTTTCTAAAGTGTCAAGGCTGTGTCTGAAATAATTTGGCATTGATGAAATCTCCTCTTTAATTCCCTTGCCTTCGACCACAAATAATGGAACTAAAAAATCATTTTCGGAGATATGATTTTCTCTAACTAAACTTCTAATTGATTCGTTAGCACGCAGGCGTCTGTTTCTTTTTAATTGTTGCATATTAGACCCAGTTTTTAGGTTGTTTCAATATATTAATTAACTCTTCTTCTTTACTGTTTGGTTCAGGGGTATAGTTATATTTCCATTGAACATGAGGAGGTAGACTCATTAAAATACTTTCTATTCTTCCATTTGTTTTAAGCCCAAATAAAGTTCCTTTGTCGTGAACTAAATTAAATTCGACATATCGTCCTCTTCGAATTTCTTGCCAATTGCGTTCTTTTTCTCCGTATGGCATATCTTTTCTTTTTTTAACTATTGGTGTATAGGAGTCTAAAAATGAATTTGCAACATCGGTGACAAATTTATACCAGTCATTAATGGTTGTCTTATCGTTAGGTTTACAATAATCAAAAAACAATCCTCCCACTCCTCGAGCTTCATTTCTGTGGCTGTTGTAAAAATATTGGTCGCAATTCTTTTTAAAATTTTTGTAAAATGTTTTATTATGTCCTTCACAGACTTTTTTACAAATGCCATGAAAATGTTCAATATCCTCCTTAAAAATATAATAAGGTGTTAAATCCAATCCGCCACCAAACCACTGATCAATAATTTCACCGCTCTTGTCATACATTTCAAAATAACGCCAATTTGCATGAACTGTAGGAGTCATTGGGTTTTTTGGGTGCATAACTAAACTCAATCCACAAGCAAAAAAATCTACATCTTCAACTTTGAAATAGGATTGCATTGATTTTGGGAGTTTGCCATAAACTTTTGAAATATTTACTCCACCCTTTTCAAATACTCCTCCATTTTGTAGAATTCTAGTTCTCCCTCCTCCACCTTCTTTGCGTTGCCAAACATCTTCTGCGAAGAATTCATTACCATCAATAAGTTCAAATTCCTTAGTGATTTTATCTTGTAAATTTTTAATGAAGCTATAAAATTTTTCCTTCATATTATTAAGTTAAGCTACTGTATGATTTTACTGCATCAATGAAAGCCTTAGCATGATTAACAGGTATATTTGGTAGAATACCGTGACCAAGATTTACGATGTATCTGTCTTTACCAAAAGAGTCAATCATCTCATGCACCATTTTCTTAATTACTTTTGGAGGAGAAAGCAGTCTTGATGGATCAAAATTCCCTTGTAATGTCTTGTTACCTCCTGTTAAATATCTTGCATTTCTGGCAGAGCAGGTCCAATCTATTCCAATTCCAGCAGCATTAGATTTTGCCATTTCATTTAAAGCAAACCAGCAACCTTTGCCAAAGGCAATTACCGGTACTTTTTCTTTTAAAGCTTCGATAATTTGATCAATGTACTGCCACGAGAATTCTTGATAGTCAATAGGACTAAGCATACCACCCCAGGAGTCAAAGATCTGTATGACATCAACTCCAGAATTTACTTTTTCTATTAAGTAAGAAATAGTAGTATCAGTGATTTTTTGTAAAAGCTCATGAGCTGCTGTTGGATTTGAAAAGCAAAAAGCCTTTGCTTTGTCAAAGTTTTTACTACCTTGACCTTGAACGCAATAACATAGAATTGTCCATGGCGACCCAGCAAAGCCAATTAGGGGAACTTCATCATTTAATAGCTCTTTAGTAGCCTTTATGGCGTCATACACATAATCTAGCTCGTTATTAACATCAGGGATAATAACATTTTTCACGTCTTTACTTGTCCTAATAGGATTAGGCAGATATGGTCCAAAATTAGGTTTCATTTGAACTTCAATATTCATGGCCTGAGGTATGACCAAAATATCACAAAATAAAATTGCGGCATCCATTCCAAACCTCCTTATTGGTTGCATTGTAATTTCACTGGCTAATTCAGGAGTTTGGCATCGCGTAAAAAAATCATATTTTTCTTTAATTGCCATAAACTCAGGTAAATATCTACCTGCTTGACGCATCATCCAAACGGGAGGTCTACTTACACTTTCTCCCTTTAATGCTTTTAAAAATAAGTCGTTTTTAATCATCTTCATTTTCATTTATAATAGAATCTTGAACTAATTCAATTACACTCTCGATAGTTGGAATTTTGGCTGTGTAAATTTTTTTGAAATATTTTTTAGCTTTTTTTGCTGTTGTTTCACCAATACAATATGCTATGCAATTTGGAGAATTCATCTTAAGAAAACTGTCAATTGTTGATGGGCTATAAAACATAACACCTTTAATGTTTTCAGGCAAACTGGGCGCTTCAAGTTTAGTGCTGTATACTTCAACTTCATTGACAACTATATTATTATTTTTTAAGATTATTGGTAAGTCTTCTATTCTTATATCACTGCAGAAATAAGTTAAAGTATCACCTTCCATGAACTCTGATAGATACTCAGCCAATGTTTTAGAATTTTTTGAACAGTGCTTAACTGTACCGATCTTTTGTTCAATTAGTTTTTTAGTTCTTCTCCCAACACAATAAATATTTTTAAAGTTCAAATCCTCCGGAGGGCAATTGTTTAGTATCGCATCAACCCCGTTTTTACTAGTTATGACAACATTTCTGTGCTCAGCTTTTAAAAGGCTAGGTTTAATTCTGTTAGGAGATGTCTTTATAAAATCAAAGCTTTCTACAACAACTGTTTTTGGAAATAGATCCAGTTGGTTTTGACTTAGAGTTTTAGACGAATATATTTTTGGTTTTTTCTGGTCATTAATAGGCTTATTTATAAGTTTTTTTCCACCACGAGAAGTAACAAATTTTACGCACTGTTCAAGAAGAGCGTCCTTGTTTTTTAATGGCGCACTTTTTTTTACCTCAATTTTTTTTGAACCGTCTGGGCTCAGAATAATTCCATGGAAATGAATTTCATCATTTTTAATAAATGCTAAAGCTCCAATTGGTGCACTGCACCCACCTTCTAAAGTGTTCAGGAAACTTCTTTCAATAGATGTACAAATTTCCGTTTCAGTATCATTCAATGTTAAACAAGCTTCTTTACTAAAACTGTTGGTCTCCAAGCATGCGATCATAATGGCACCTTGACCTGGTGCAGGAACCATCCACTCAAGGTTTACAGAGTTTTTTGGCGTTAAGCCAATTCTACCTAAACCGGCTGCGGCAAAGATAGCCCCGTCCCAATTGTTGGTTTCATTAAGTTTTTTAAGGCGAGTGTTTATATTGCCTCTTAGCCCCTCGATTTTATGAGTGGGGTATCTGTTTAGCCATTGAGCCTTTCTTCTTAAACTACCAGTTGCTATTACTCCATTTTTTTGTGCTAAGAACTCTTCGTTTTTTTTGAATACCAATGTATCTCTAACATTACCTCTTTTTAAAACAGCAGCTTGTATGATATCCTTTGGAAGTATAGTTGGGACATCTTTTAAAGAATGAACTGCAATATCAATTTCTTCATTTAAAAGAGCTATATCTAGGGTTTTTGTAAAAACGCCAGTAATGCCCATTTCGTAAATAGGTTTATTTAGTATTATATCTCCAGTCGATTTCACCTTAACGATAGATGTGTAATACCCTAAATTTTCTAATTGTTTTTGTACAACTTTTGCTTGCCAAATCGCTAACTGGCTATCTCGAGTTCCAATTCTAATATGAGTAGACATAATTAAGCTTCAATTTGAAAGATTTTATGAATGAGCTCAAGACTTTCATCCGAAGAGATGCTGTCTTCTTTAAGATGATGGGCAAAGTGATTAGTAATTTTCTGTACAATATTTGAGCTAATTAAATCTGCCTGATCAAGATTAAAAGAGGCATCTTTTTTTCTTTGATTATTAATTTCAGTTTTAGCAAATATGCTTAGCTTTTCTTTTAAAGCTTTAATTGTTGGGGCAAATTTTCTATTTTCAAGCCAAGTTTCAAATTCATCTTGAATTTCTGATATTATTGTTCTTGCTGCTGGGATTTGATTTTTCCTTTCTTTCAATGTCTTATCTGTAATTGAAGAAAGTTCATCTAGATGTATTAATTTGACATTAGGTAATTTTTTAACATTTTCACTAACGTTTTTGGGAATTGATAAATCCAGAATAAGTAAGTCTTTTTTACTTACAATAAGCTCCTTATCAATTGTTGGGTTTTGAGCTCCAGTAGCTACAATTAAGACGTCAGCTTTAGCTATCTCTTCCTGAAGTTGACTGTAATTTTTAGCAAGTACTCTAAACTTACCAGCTAATTTTTCAGCTTTTTCAAGAGTTCGATTTATTAATGTAATATGTTCGTTTTTAGTATGTTTAATAAGGTTTTCACACGTATTTCTACCTATTTTCCCTGTTCCAAACAATAAAATATTTTTTTCATTTATTTTGCTTACTGAATTTAGGATATATTGAACTGAAGCAAATGACACAGAGGTAGCGCCAGTCGAAAGTTTAGTTTCATTTTTTATTCGCTTACTAGCTTGCAGAACGGAATTTACTAGGCGCTCTAGAAAAGCATCTAACAAGTTGTATTTTTTAGAAATCTTTGCTGATAATTTTAATTGGCTAATTATTTCAAAATCTCCAAGGATTTGGCTGTCAAGCCCTGCACCAACATTAAATATGTGTGAGATTGCTTTTTGACCTTTTAAGGTATATGCAACTTTATCAAATGACTCTTTATTTCCATCTGTATTATCACATAATAAATTTATTAGTATTGAAGGGTCATTAACAAGACCATAAACTTCTGTTCTGTTACAGGTTGATGTAGTCAATAACCCTTGTATGCCTAATGACTTAGCTTGGTTTAAAAGATTGGCTTTTTTAGTTGGGCTCAAGTTAAATAACCCACGAAGTTTTGCATCTGCTTTTTTATAGCTGATTCCTATGACATAAAACGATGGGTAATTGGCGTTATTTATTTGTTGCATGAATTTGGGCCACTTTGCATAGAATTACAAAAATATAGCCAATAAAATAAAAAAAATAACGATAAAAGAACTTTAATTGTCGTTTGGAGAATTGTGTAAAATAAATTCTTATTTTTGCATACTATTTAAATATAACTGGTTAAATTTTCTAAAATTTATAATTTTTATTTATAATGAATCTAAATAATAACGATTTTTCTTCTGACTACGATTCCTTAAAAAGTATCGCTAGAGGAACTTTCATTGAAACTTCTATTGAATCAGGGTTTTTTTTAATGACCTTTCAGAATGATTTTGAGGTTCCTAAATTATTGGAAAAAGATATTGATAGCTCATATATTCAGTTTCATTTTTGTTTAAAAGGAGGAGCTCAATTTTCTTTTAATCAAGACACATATACTTTAGATATTCCAGAAGGTAATAGTCTTTTGTTATATAACCCAGATCGGGATTTACCAATAAAATTGATATCTGGCCCTAAAGCATGGGTTGTTACCATACTCATATCCATAAAAAAATTTCATGGGTTATTTTCTCACGAGGCCAATTACATAACATTCTTAAAAGGTGAAAATAAATTAAAGAAATATTATAAAGATGGATATATCACGCCATCAATGGCAATTGTTTTAAATCAAATAATCAATTATAATTTGAATACAAATCTTCGAGAGCTTTATTCAAAAGCAAAAGTTTATGAGCTCTTAAGTTTATATTTTAATAAAGGAGAAGACGTTAATATTGAACAATGCCCTTTTTTAGCTGATGAATCCAACGTTTTAAAAATAAAGGCAGCTAAAGATATTGTTATTCAGCGTATTTCTGAACCACCAACACTAGCTGAGTTATCTAACGAAATTGATTTAAGTTTAAAAAAGTTAAAAGAAGGATTCAAGCAAATCTATGGGACAACTGTTTATGGCTTTTTATTTGATTATAAAATGGAATTAGCTAGAAAACTACTTGAATCACGAGTACACAATGTTAATGAAGTAGGCTTAAAAGTAGGCTATAGCACAGCAAGTCATTTCATAGCCGCGTTTAAAAAACAATATGGTATTACGCCAAAAAAATATATTCAATCATCAAATTAAAATTTGATTATGAAAGGAGTTTTATTAGTTAACTTAGGTTCGCCGGACAGTCCTGAACCAAAAGATGTTAAAAAATATTTGGGTGAATTTTTGATGGACGAAAGAGTAATTGATGTTCCAAAATGGGCTCGCACTTTACTAGTTAAGGGAATAATTTTGAATACTAGGCCAAAGGCATCTGCAAAGGCATATAAAAAAATATGGTGGAACGAAGGTTCTCCATTGATTGTTTTATCTGAGCGTCTTAAAGAAAAAGTTCAAAAACTAGTCAAGATTCCAATAGAACTTTCAATGCGATATGGTAGTATGACCATAAAGTCTGGACTTGAAAAATTAGTTAAACAAGGAGTTGATGAGGTATTGATCATTCCTTTGTACCCGCAATTTGCAATGGCAACTACAGAAACAATTTTAGTGTTAGCGGAGAATTTACAGAAAGATTTTTTCCCCAGTGTTAAAATAAATAGTCTACAACCCTTTTATAATGATCCAGAATATATTAAAGTTCTTTCAGAGTCTATAAAACAATTTTTACAAGATAAAAAGTATGATCATCTATTGTTCTCTTATCATGGAATACCTGAGAGGCATATTCGCAAAAGTGATATAACAAAATCACATTGCAAAATTGATAAATCATGCTGTGTAACACCATCTAAAGCTCATGAGTTTTGCTATAAACACCAATGTTTGGAAGTAACTCGTTTGGTGGGAGAATATCTCAAAATGAAAGCTGACACTTATTCAACTTCATTTCAATCTAGGCTAGGTTTTGATCCATGGCTAAGGCCATATACTGATAGGACTATTGAAACTTTAGGTAAAAGTGGTACAAAGAACATGGCAATTGTAACACCTGCCTTTGTAAGCGATTGTTTAGAAACGCTTGAGGAAATTGCTATGGAAGGTGAGGAAATTTTTCATGAAGCAGGAGGAGAAAATTTCACAACTATTCCTTGTCTAAATGACGATCCAAATTGGGTTAAATTATTAGCTAAATGGATTAATAATTGGGCTAAAATTCCATTAGTAAAGTCATAAATGGTGGATTCTAAAATTTCTGATTTTGGCAGCAAATCTATAAGCAAACTTCTTATTAAACAGTCTGTTCCAGCAGCTATTGGAATTTTAGTAATGTCCCTTAATATACTTATTGATACAATTTTTGTTGGACATTGGATTGGATCTCACGCAATTGCAGCAATAAATGTTGTTTTACCAGTTTCTTTTTTTATTGCCGCTCTTGGAATGTCAATTGGTGTTGGAGGTTCATCAATCATATCCAGAGCACTTGGCGCAAGAACTATTGAAAAAGCTCTTAAAACTTTTGGTAATCAAATCACCCTTACGTTATCGCTAACTATTACTTTTATCATTTTTGGGCTCTATTACATTGACGAAATAATTCCACTTTTTGGGGGAAAAGGATCAATATATGATTCAGCGAAAATATATTACAGAATTGTATTGTACGGAGTCCCGCTACTAGCCTTATCAATGATGGGCAATACAGTTATTCGATCTGAGGGGAAACCTAAGTATGCAATGTATGCGATGGTTATTCCATCTATTACAAATTTAATATTTGATGTAATTTTAATTAAATATTTTAATCTTGGCATGCTAGGTGCTGCTTGGGCTACAACAGGATCTTATGGATTCTGCTTCATTTTTATTGCTTGGTTTTTTCTTTCTAAAAATTCAAAAATGAAGATTCAAGCAAAACATTTTTTTCTTAAAATTTCTATTGTCTCAGAAATAGCAAGTCTTGGCTCAATTACGCTTTCTCGTCAAGCTATTGTTAGCGTGACATACTTACTTATGAATAATATTTTATTTGATTTTGGGGGCGAGACATCTGTTACTGCTTACGCTATTGTATCAAGAATGTTAATGTTTGCTTTATTTCCAATTTTTGGAATTACTCAAGGATTTATTCCTATCGCAGGGTTTAACTATGGAGCAAATAATTATGATCGTGTGAAACAATCCATAAGAATAGCAGTTCAATATTCAATTCTTTTGTCAAGTTTAATTTTTATTTTTTTATTTAGCTTTCCCGAATTAATAACTAAAGTTTTTACTACAGATATATTAGTAATTCAGAAAACACCTGCGGCATTAAAGTGGGTTTTTGCAGCAACTCCAATAATCGCTATACAGTTAATTGGAGCAGCTTATTTTCAAGCAGTTGGCAAGGCCGTTCCTGCACTACTTTTGACATTATCACGTCAGGCATTTTTCTTTATACCACTGATTTTTATATTACCTTTATACTACGGTGAGTTGGGTGTTTGGATAGCATTTCCTATTTCAGATTTATTGTCAACACTTTTAACAGCATATTTTTTGAGAAGAGAAATTTATTATAAATTACAATAGTTTTGATAGAATATTATAATTACATAAAAGCTTTGCATCTAATATTTGTTATTACTTGGTTTGCAGGTCTTTTTTATATCCCTAGATTATTTATTTATCATATAGAGGCCCAAGGGAAGTCTGATTTAGAAAGGGAAATTTTATCAAAGCAATTAAAATTAATGAGTAAAAGACTGTGGTATATTATTACTTGGCCATCAGCTATTTTAGCATTATTTTTTGCGCTTTTACTTTTACATTTAGCCCCCTACTGGCTTGAACAACCATGGATGCACACAAAACTTTTTTTTGTATTTATTTTAATTGTATACCACTTGAAAACCCATTTTATTTTTAAAAGTTTCCAAAAAAATGAAATTAAATACACTTCTAATTTTATGCGTTTTTGGAATGAAGGAGCAACATTACTGTTGTTTGCTATTATTTTTTTAGTTATTCTAAAAAATACTTTAAATATGATTTATGGCTTGTTTTCATTAATAGGTCTTTCAATAATTTTATTTTTTGCTATTCGACTTTACAAAAATGTTAGGGAGTCATAAATTTAAGAATACTTCATTTTTCCTATATTTATAAAAAAGTAACCTTATGGTTAAGCGCAGTTTATCATTAAGTTCTAGAATTTTCTTTTACATGATTTTGTTAGTTATACTAGCATCAATTTTAATTGCGACATTAACAGTATATCAATATAAAGAACAATCGCAAGAGTATCACAGGATGCGTTTGGAAAGAAAAGAAGCGCAGTTGATTTCAAGTATTAACTATGTACTAAAAGATTCTAAGCTTGAAATAAAATCAGACAATATTGAAGAAATTTTTAATAATAAAATTTATGAAATTTCAAGTATTCACAACTTAGCGTTTAATCTTTACGACTTAGAGGGGCAATTATTAAAATCATCAAAGACGCGTCTTGGGAACGACCCAATTCCATTTAGGTTACCAACAGCAATCCTAGATTCACTAAATCTTAGATCTTCAAAAAGGTTTGTTTCAAAAAATAAGTTGCTAGATGGCAATTACCGTTCATCATACAGAATTTTAAAGAGCCCAAGCTCAACCCCTCTTTTAATTTTAAATGTACCTTATTTTGATGATGACACTTTAAATTCTAAAGAATTAGATGAGTTTTTACTTCGAATAGGATATGCTTATTTTATAATGATTTTAATTGCAATTGGGTTTGCATATATTATGTC
>Ga0213866_10003402_pt1 | contig 10833 bp, 10 predicted proteins | sample PICome_11_FD_160079 | JGI IMG/M metagenome (GOLD analysis project Ga0213866, IMG submission 160079) | Coastal seawater microbial communities near Pivers Island, North Carolina, United States - PICO284 | ecosystem: Environmental > Aquatic > Marine > Coastal | place: USA: North Carolina... | reverse complement strand
CGGGTGCCCGCAGCAGGCTGAGCAAAAGCTCAGTTTTTGGGGTGAACCTTACGGCGCGAGTGCTCCATGAGCGCCCACAGAATATTGCTGGAGCTCACCTGCCCAACGAGCTTGCCTTCCTTGATAACCGGGCGACGACGCTGACGGCTGCTCAGCATGGCCTGGGCGACCTCAACGATACTGTCTCCTGGGCCACACACATTCAGGTCGGTTGTCATCGCCTCGGCCACTAACGCGTGCTCCGGGTCGCCATCGTTGTAGATTGCAGCGAGTATTGCCTCCAGGCAATCGAGCTCGGACAGTACGCCCACGGGATGCCCGGTGTGGTCGGTAACCGTTATGCCCGTGAGCTTGTACTCCACAATCGTTTCTATGGCTTGCACCAGGTTGGCGTCCTGGTGGATCGTAATCGGATTACGACGCATGCAATCATTGATGGTGGTTGGTTGCTGCGGCATGGTTACACTCCTGACAATGTCACTCGACTTGAGTGTAGCGTATCGCGGGCTTTGCGGTTCTGGTGGGTGCACGCTCATCACTCGCTGATGTCACCATAGCGATCTGGCGGCGTATCGAACTGCAATTAGTCGCGCACCCCGCTAAACGCTTGGCGCGAAATTCTGAATCTCCGGGTCGGACAGGTCGATTCCGAACGCACCCGGTTTGTGCGCACGGCGAATATCAATAACGTCCGCCTGGCTACCGTTTGGCTCCTGCTGAAGATCGAGGGCTTCCGGGTGAACTACCGGGTTCTTCTCGGCGTCACGCAGCACCAGCACCTTCGGGTGCAGACGGCGCGACCGGTAGTCCGCCAACACAACGCCCACCTCGCCGGTGGATAGCTCAACGATGGTTCCGGCGGGATAGATACCAATTGCCTGAATGAAGGCTTCAACAAGTTCTGCCTGGAACTCCACGTCCCTGGCCTGGTAAAGCACCTTGATGGCCTCCGAGGGCGACAGTGCCGGTGCATGGCTGCGATCACTGGTCATCGCATCGTAACTGTCGACAATACCGGCAATGCGAGCAACAGCGGGGATGTCGTCGCCTTTCAACCCCAGGGGATACCCAGAGCCGTTATGACGCTCATGGTGGTGCGCGACCATGCTGTACACGTCAGGGTTGATCACGCCGCTCTCTTCAATAATTTCGATACCGTATTGAACGTGCATGCGCATGCCCTTGGTTTCCTCGTCGGACAACGACCTGTCGGCGCGCAGCAGGTTAGGATCGATACGAAGCTTGCCCACATCCATCAACATGCCGCCCATCGCCAGTGACCGAAGGTCTTGGCGCGGAAGGCCAAGTTGGCGGCCCAAGGAAACCGCCCAGATCGACGCACCCAGGCTGTGCTTGTAGGTGTATTTGTCGTGTTCTTTGAGCCGCGTGATCCACAAACAGGCGTCAGGGTTGCGTGAAACACTATCCACCAGTGGCTCTACCGACTTTCGTAGTTCAATGACCTTGACCTTGCCGCCACGATCAACCTCTTCAAAAATATCGTCAATGTCCGTGAGCAGCGAATCCAGGGCCGCATGAGCGAGGTGCTGTTCCTCACTGAAATCACTGCGATCGTTGTAGCCCTCGATGGGGCGGCCGGGAAATATCTTCTCGATCGATTGTCGCGGGCGCTCGGTGCGAACTTTACTTTGCAGGGCGCTCGCGCCCATCTTGCTTTGCTGAGTATCGACGAGCACGTACTCGCAGTACTGGCGGAGCTTGTCGATCTGCTGGTGATCGGTGATCCGGAAGCCCTGAATCATGAACGGCGTATCCAGCCAGGGTCGGTCCAGCGCACTCACGAACATACCGACCTCGAGGTCAGTAGTGAAAATTTTAATGGCCTGCAGCATGGTCAGGCGTTCTCCGGTTTGGTCCTAAACGGGACAGCTAACCCATTCTAGCGCTGCAGAGGGACCGCTGGCTCGCAAAAACTGGAGAAAAGTGCAGATTTCCGACTATTTCTGACAAGGATTGCCAACTTTCACCGTAAATACTTAACTAGCTGATTTTATTAGCTTTTAACGAGAGCCGCGGCGAAAGATTCCGTAGCTCGGTGGCGCAAAAATAGACAACTGGGGCCCGCAGTGCGTCACGTGCAAGATCGGTCCAGCCCTGGGGCCGATTGCTGTGCCCAAATACTAAAGCGCGAACCGCCCCCTGATTGACCACACATGAATACTGTCTTCATCCGGGTTCAGGGCAGGGTCTTTGAGGTACTGGTAGTCCGCTGTAAGCGCCACCTTCGGCGTGAGCTGCCAGCGATAAAACATTTCAACGGTGTACTGATCGTCAAGCCCGGGGCCAAAGGACAGCTCGTTGACCTCGCCCCAGTTCACGGCAACACCCAACAGATTACCTGGCACTGACGACGATGAGTCCGGTTGAAAACCCAGGCCAACGCTGACCGTTTTTTCCAATAGAGAGCCGGTGTCGTCGGTGTAGCCGGCCCGCACGAACGGCAAAAAACGGTTGTTAATGTACTTCGACCAGGAAGCGTTCGCGCCCCAGCCACTGGGAGCGCCCGCCTCGTCGCGCGCATCGACGTGCCAGAGGGTGAGGTGCACGTTGTCCAGCGCTATCCGCGAATGACCACTGGTGTAGCCCACCTCAATACTGGTGAAATATTCATTGTCGCCAAAGAAGGTATCAAAACCATCGGTAATATCGGTGGGGTCACCATTTCGGTCAATCACACTACCTATGACGTACACGTTGTTCTCGAAGATATGACCAGCGGCAACGCCAAGAGATGCGTCATTGGGAAGGTCAATGGCTGCCGACCCGGTGGAAAAAGTCAGGTTCATAAAATGCAGCCAGGGACTGGCGAGGCCGTAAACATCCAGGAAATCCGTCGTGTCCAGAAAACCGCCGACAATGGTGGTGCGTCCGGAATTCAACGACTGGCGCCAGTACAAGTTGGTTGTTCTAAATTCCTGGTCGCTAAAGGGCGGGGCCGTCAGCCCGGCGTAACCCACATTGCCGAGATAAAAGCCGCTTGGCGCATCATCACCATAGGCATGGCGATGCTCGAACTTGTAAACCAGGCCACCAGACGTTGCTGCACCGTCGCCGGTCAGATTCCAACGCCCGTACAGGCGGACCATACCGCTGCTGGCGGAGTCATCCGCGCCCTCCAGCGATTCGCTGGCCGCTACCGACACCGCCGAGTAATCCATGCCAAGGCTAAACCCGTGCTCCTCTTCCAGGCGGGATTGCCACGCCTCCAGCGGAGCGAACACCTCTGTCTCGATAAAACTGGGCTTGGGCGTCCGGTCGGTTTCGAGGACACGCTCCACTGAGTCAGGGCCACCGAAGCGCTGCGGTTGCCCGGCCTCCGCGAAAGCGACCGTGCAGATGCCAAACCCCAGCAGGACCGCTGGACGCACACTTCGGAGTCTCGACATCGCACCCACGGTGATCGCTAACGCTTCAGGCCCGGGGAATCAATCGATCCCCGACCATCCGGGCGCCATACAGAGCCGTTTCTGAGGGCTCGGCTTGAGCCATCCATTGACGGCGACGATCTGACATCTACAGCGTGTTCTTGTAGATCTCGCCGTCTTTCATGATCAGGCGGATGGTTTCCGGGCTCTCAGGTCTGGCGGCTGCTCCAAACCACTGGTCGCCGGTGCCAACAACGGAAAAGTCTTCCAGCGGATTGCTATCGACAATCAGGATATCTGCGTAAGCACCTTCCTCGATAACACCCAGCTTGCCGTCCGGGTAGGGGTTCATAAAATCGCCTGAAAGCGCCGCAATCTCACCTCCCACTGAGGTCATCGCCACCAGCGACGCGTGGGCGCCGAAAAATTCATGGTTCAGGTGCTTTTCGTAGGCAATCTGGATATTGCAGGCGCCTACGGTCCCAACACAGTCGGTGTGAAAACCACGCTTGGCCGGGCACTTTTTCATATTGTCGATGTATCCTTCAAACGCAGCACTCGCAGATTTTGCCTTGGCCAGGCTGGCTGGGACGTCGCGGACAGCGGGAATGTCGAGAAGACCCGGATCAAATGCCGTCAGATTGGTGGTTATGTAAGCGCCCTTTTTCTTCATCAGCTTGGAGATCTCGCAATCGAACATGAAACCATGCTCGATAGACTTAACGCCGGCATTCAGGGCCATCACGATTGCTTCCTTACGATAGGAGTGCGCCATCACGTAGCTGCCGTATTCGTTGGCCACTTGCACGGCTGCTTCTATTTCCGCCTGCGAACCGGCCAGTAATTGCCAAGGATCAAAGGCGGATACCACGCCTCCGGACTGCATGTACTTTAGCTGTGTCGCACCCATGCGAAAGTTGTTTCGGCCATACTTTTGCATGTCTGCAATACTGTCTACTTCCTGCGCCATGTTCAGTCGGCTGAAGTTTGACGACTCACCAACCGGCGCGGTGTAGTTGGCGAAATCCGCATGCCCACCCCTTGTGCTCAGAAACGCAGCGGCCGGGTAATGCCGCGGCCCTATGATCGTACCTGCATCAATTGCGCGACGCAGCCCGCCGTTTGCGCCACCCGCGTCTCGCACTGTCGTAAAACCCTGCATCAGGTACATCTCAGCCATCTTTGCGCCATGAATGGCAAGATCTTCCCAGGTGCTGTTAGCCTCCATAGAAGGCAGCGTCGGCCCTGGAAGCATGAGGTGCGCGTGGTTCTCGATGAACCCCGGCAACAAAGTACGACCGCCCCCGTCGATGACTTGCGCGCCTACAACATCAATGGTTCCCCGAGAAACCTCTTTGATCAGGTTCCCTTCAACCAGAACACTCGCATTCTCTATCCGCTTATCGCTGACACCGTCAAACACATGGACATTGGTGAACAGGATTGTCGGATCTCCCGACGCCTGGGCATTAACGACTGATGTCGTAGCCAGAAGGGCAAGAAAGATGGCGTGCAGCGAAATGGTGTGCTTCAGCATGGCGGGGCCTCTGGTCATGGTATTTGTGTGGAGATACGGTGGCGCTCTCAATCGACCCCGCACTCCAACTGGTCATTGTAAGAAGGTTTCTGGATCGCGGGACCATCTTTGATTGACATTTTACGCCATGGTGAGAGGATATTGGCTTAATATGCACAAAACCACGGCCTGATCAATCAGCCAGCTACCTGAGCCATGCCAGTCAGCAAGAAGCAAAAACCTCTTCCGGTCGTCAGGCTGAACCTCGCAGAGCCTTTCTTCAGCGCAGCATCTGCAAAAAAGGGTAACCTGAACAAGACCCTGCACCGGTGGGGACTCACGCCGGAGGATTTTGCGGATCCGGGGCGTTTTGTACCCGCTAGAACAATGTATGAGCTGGTAGAGGTGCTTGGAGGTCTGACGGGTGATGATCATGCGGGTGTCACACTTGGCGCTCAGCTGAATCCTTTTGAATGGAAACCGCTGAGGACAGCCGCTGCCCGATCAACAACACTCGGAGAGCTGCTGCTGCGATTCTCGATCGATGCCTTCGAAGAGGCCACCTCGGTAACCTTCATCCTGTCAACAAACGGCGATCGAACGACGTTCTCGGAACGGAGAGTCTTGGCGCCTGAAGTACCACTGCCACACAATGACGCCTTTGGCGCTGCGTATACTCTCTCGATTTTGAGAGGCGCCGTCGGAGCACGCTGGTCTGGACGTGAGGTGGTGGTCGCCGTCAGCGACCCGACAGTCTTTCCTTCGAACTACTGGGGCATCAGGCTGGCAACTGCGGATTACCGCGGTTTCAAGGTCAGTTTCCCCACTTCATGGATGCTGCTGAAACCCAACATGAAATCGGCCAGCACAAGGAAACCAGCCTCGAAAACCTTGCCAGCACCATCTGATCTTCTTGAGTCGCTGCGCATTGTGCTTGGCACTGGTATAGCAGATGCCACTCTGACGACTGAACGCATTGCCACACTGTGTGGAGTGAGCAGCAGAACGCTGGCCAGGCAGCTTTCCCAACGGGGCACGTCAGTAAAGAAGGAGCTCGATAGCTTGCGCTCCTCGACGGCCATATCCCTGTTGTCGGGGGGGGAACTTTCTATCGCAGAGATAGGGAAACGTGTCGGCTACGCAGACCCTTCCGTATTTTCGAGGACCTTCAAGCGCTGGACCGGTGATTCTCCTCGAGACTTCCGTAAGCGCAACGGCTCCTAGAGCATAGAGGTGCGGACTGATGGCGCGGGTATTCAGCCATGCACTGCAGCCACAACCCTGGATTGGTCGACGGCACCATCCTGCGGCAGTACAAACCAGCGCAAGCCCTCGGCCTCGGCCGGGAGATCAACTGACGCTAGCGACTGTTCAGGCCTGAACGCGGTCATCTCCCGTTCAGCCTGTGCCAGCAGTCTGTCCAATTCCCATGACAACGGCCCCTTGTCTGTTGCAGCAACCGAGTGATCAAACGAGAAATCAACCAGACTGACCGGCAGCTTCCTGACATCTTTCTGAAAGCGCCACACACCGCTCTCGGTATCGAACCCATAGTGAGGCAACAGGCGCCAGCCGTGCTCGGCCACCAGCTCAATCGCGCTCAGCAGGTAGTCGAACTCGGCTTCGCTGATGAAGTAGTTAAAATTGAGCCGCACCCAACCCGGCCGAAGAATCATATGCCCGGCTGAGATTTGTTCCTCGATCGCGCGGCTATACTGCATATCCATACCCAATAGCGAATGGCCGTAGGGGCCGGCGCAGGAACACCCGCCGCGCACCTGGATACCAAACAGGTCATTGAGCAGCGACACCACGTACCCGTAGTGCAGGTCTTTATCACCGTGCTTGAATCGCAGCGACATGATGGACAGGCGCGGCACATCCACTGGCCCGAGGATTTCGAGATTGTCGCAACGGGAGAGCCGTTCGATCGCGCGCGTCACCATGTCGTGCTCCCGATGCTCGATTTCATCAATGCCAACATCCTGCTGCAGCTTGAATACCAGGCCGGCACGGATGGATTCGACGATGGCAGGCGTGCCGCCCTCTTCCCGCCGCTCGGGGTCGGCCACAAAACGGTGATCCTCGGGCGTGACGTAGGACACGGTGCCGCCGCCAACGATTGCCGGCACGGAGTTTTTCAGTAGCGGCTCTTTCACCACCAATACACCGGGTGTTCCTGGACCGCCGATGAACTTGTGCGGCGAGATAAACACGGCATCCAGGGGCGATTCGCCATTCACATCAATGCGCACATAGGGTGCCGCCGCCGCGTAGTCCCAGAACGACAGTGCGCCATAGCGCTTGAGCATAGCGCTCACTACAGCAACCTCCGTCTTCACCCCGGTGACGTTAGACGCAGCAGAGAAACTGCCGATCCGCAATGGCCGATCAATATACGTCGCCAGGGCATCTTCCAGGGCACCAAGGTCGAGCTGGCCCTTGCTATCGAGAGGAATGGTCACCACATCGGCGATGCTCTCGCGCCAGGGGAGTTCGTTGGAATGATGCTCATAGGGTCCGATAAAAACTACCGGACGCTGCTCCGCGGGAATAGTGCCCTCAAGCCCATAGCCGTCGGACAGGTCTTTGGGCAGGCGCAGGTTGAGGATGTCGATCAGTTTGTTGATAGCCGCTGTGGCACCGGGCCCACAGAAAATCACCTTGTCCTGTTGCGTGCCATTGACGGCCCGGCGAATGACCTCGCGCGCCTGCTCCCGCAAGGCGGTGGTCTGCGCGCCGGTGAAGGAGGTTTCGGTGTGGGTGTTGGCGTAGTACGGCAGCACCCGGTGGCGAATAAAATCCTCGATGAACGACAGCGCTCGCCCCGAGGCGGTGTAATCGGCATACACCAGTGGCCGCGCGCCAAAAGGTGTATCAATAGGGGCGCGATCGCCAACGATGGAATCGCGGATTTTCTGGACCAGGTTCGACATGGGTTGGTTCACACGGTTCGGTATTGATTGAACGCCATGATAGTGCCGCCCTTCTCAAACATTGTTCCTATTTGTTGTTATTTTCACTCATATATCGAAATATTATTTCACTATTTAGACTTTTAACGATATTTTATGTTGAAAGAGGAGCTATCATGGACAAGACTGACCGCAAGCTGCTATCTCACATGCAACGGGATGCCTCCCTGTCCGTGGGTGAGCTGGCCGACCGGATAGGCATCTCCAAGTCCGCGTGCTGGCGCCGCATCCAGAAACTCGAGGCGGATGGCACGATCAGAAAGCAGGTCACCCTGCTGGACCCTGCTGCACTGGGCGTTCCGCTCACCGTGTTCATTTCCGTGCGCACCAACCAGCACAATCAGCAGTGGGCCGAGAACTTCAAACATGTCGTGGAGGGGATTCCCGGCGTACTCGAGGTGTACCGAATGGGCGGCGAGATCGACTACCTGATCAAGGCAGCGGTGGAAGACATGCCCGGCTACGACAGGCTCTACCAGGACCTGATCAAGGCCGACCTGTTCGACGTGAGTGCAAGTTTTGTGATGGAAGCGCTGAAACAGACCACGGAGTTGCCGATTGTGATGAATCGCGCTGATTGACATATTTTATCGACCGCTTTACCGCATTACATGTTGTTGATCGATAGTCTATGTGTATGACTTCCGTCACTGTTTCGCCAAAGTTCCAGATCGTCATCCCCAAGGATGTCAGGGAAGCCATGGGCATCTACTCGGGACAGAAAATACAGGTGTTGACCTACCAGAACAGAATCGAGCTGATCCCGTTGAAGCCAATGAAGGAAATGAAAGGCTTCCTTAAAGGTATGGATACAGACATTCAACGAGATCCCGACAGGGTATGAATGTTGTCGACTCGTCGGCGTGGTTGTCCTACTTCGCCGCCGATGCCAACGCTGCCCGGTTTGCCAAACCCATCGAGGATCTGCCGAATCTGCTGGTTCCCAGCATTACGCTCACCGAAGTGTTCAAACACGTTCTCAGACACCGCGACGAAGAGTCTGCCCTGGCGGCGGTGGCGCACATGGAACAAGGTACGGTAGTGGCCCTTGACTCAGAATTGGCTATCAGCGCTGCTGCCTATGGTGTTTCCCAACAATTGCCGCTCGCAGACAGCATCATTTTTGCAACCGCGCGCAAGCACAACGCCACGCTCTGGACTCAGGATGCAAACTTCAGGGAATTAGCGGGCGTAAGGTTTTACCCTAGAAAGGTGTAGGCCTTCGTCTTGCAAGTCGACCGAGCTTAAAGGAAACCTTGCTTAAGCCTTACGGAGAACCGTTAGCGCAAAGGCAAGGCCAATGCCCGATGTGCCGCCCATGATAAACGCCACCTGACCCTTGCGGATTTTCACCCGGCCTGACTCCTGAGTTCATTGGGATCTGGAGTATCTTGCGAATCAGCGGTCACTCACGGCTATTCGAACAATCTTCATGGTAAATCCGGTATTTCTGCCGTCATACCCTCGCAATCAGTCGTTTGAGCCCAGCAAATCCGAGTAACATGACCTTGGACCATCGAACTCAAGGAGCACGTGCTGATGCACTTCAAGAAAGTACTCACCGCCACTACTCTGTTGAGTGCAATAACCTCTGGCGCGACCCTGGCCGAAAACTGGCAGCCCGTAACTGGTGCAGACAACCTGCGCACACTGGTTTCAGGGAACGACTTTAAAGCAACGCTGGTGGACGGCGTCACAGCAACGGCTCGCTATGAGGCCGATGGCACAGCCGTTCTCAATGCATGGGGCAAGGCGTTTCCGCGAACCTGGGAAGTGTCAGGTGAGGACCAGTTGTGTATTGATTATGGCCAGCGCCTAGACTGTGTGAAAATTGAGCAAGACCTCGATGCTAGCGGCCTCTATCGTGCCACCAACCTCACCACTGGCGAACAACAGGTGTTCACCGTTGCTCGCGAAGGCAAACCGGTAGTGCTCACACCACCTGCGGGGAATCAGGGCGGTGGCGCTGCGTCGCCGTCTGCAGACGAGCTGGCCAAATCCCTGGCCAATCCCAACACGCCCCTGGCAAGCCAGAATTTCAAACTGCAGTACAGGACCTTTGAAGGTGATTTGCCCGGTGCTGATGACGAGAGCAGCACCACCCTGCTCTACCAACCTGCGTTCCCTTTCCCACTCGACAATGGCGCGACGGTATTTTTTCGGCCCGCCGTTCCCATCATTTTCGACCAACCCGTGTTTAACCAGGAACGTGGCAACTTTGATTCTGAAGCGGGGCTCGGCGATATCAGCTTTGATCTTGCCTACGGTAGAACCACTGAAGGCGGGCTACTGTGGGCAGTGGGAATGGTGTCAACACTGCCGACAGCAACAAAGGATGAGCTCGGCCCTGATCGCTGGAATCTCGGCCCCGAAATTTTGATCGGCAAGATCACGCCTAAGTACGTGCTCGGCGCGCTGACCACCCACCAGACTGACATTGGCGGATCCGGCGACTCCGATGTGAGCCTTACCACTGTCAACGCCTTCGCTACTTATCTCCCGGGCGGAGGCTGGAACTTCGGCAGCGCGCCAATCATGAGCTACGACCACGAGAACCATCAGTGGACGCTGCCCATCAACTTTATTTTCGGTAAGACGGTGGTCTGGAACGGTCGCCCGTGGAAAGTTGGCGCTGAGATCAACTACTACCTGGAGCAGCCCGACGCTTTCGGTCCAGAATGGATGCTTGGTATCAACATCAGCCCGGTTGTCGAGAACGTGTTTGCCAGTTGGTTCAATTGATGCGCGATTTCCTGCGACATGCTACCGCCCTCCTGACAATCGTCATCACGTCGGGGGTGGCGGCTCAGAACGAGACTCTCCTCCTTCGTAACGTGCAACTCATCAGCAACGAGGGTGCAGACTCAACCCGCATGGTGAGCATCCTGCTCAAAGATGGCCAACTGGACCTGATGTCCAAGGACCTCATACCCATCGACGCGGCGCACATTGCCTA
>Ga0213866_10003400_pt1 | contig 10837 bp, 9 predicted proteins | sample PICome_11_FD_160079 | JGI IMG/M metagenome (GOLD analysis project Ga0213866, IMG submission 160079) | Coastal seawater microbial communities near Pivers Island, North Carolina, United States - PICO284 | ecosystem: Environmental > Aquatic > Marine > Coastal | place: USA: North Carolina... | reverse complement strand
GGAGGCTTTATGAAAAACATTGACGTTATTTTTGAAGGAGACTTGGATGCAACTGAGAATGAATTGTATATTCTTCCCGGACTTGCGGAATACAGACAAAAATATAATAAAGGGAATTTGGTTTTTGATGCAAGAATAGGTTATAAGCTAAATGACAATTACCGACTTGGTTTCATGGTAAATAATTTATTGAATTCTGAATATACAAGTCGTCCAGGAGATATTCAGCCTCCTCGAAATTTTTCACTTCAAGTCCAAATGAAATTTTAATGAAAGTTATTGGTGTAATACCATCAAGATACGACTCAAGTAGATTCCCTGGGAAACCCCTTATTGATTTGGATGGAAAATCCATGATTAGAAGAGTGTACGAAGGTGTTGCTTGTTCTAAAAAAATTCATAAAGTCATTGTTGCGACTGACGACCAAAGAATAGTTAAGGAGGTGGAGTCTTTTGGCGGGAATGTAGTGATGACATCAACGGATCACAATTCAGGAACTGAGAGATGCATTGAAATAGCAAATAATCACGAAGACTTTGACATTCTCATCAACATACAGGGAGACGAGCCTTTGGTTGAGGCAAGACAAATTGAACAATTAATTGATTCATTCAAAGATAGTTCTGTTCAGATTGCCACATTGGCCTCTAAAAATATTTCTACTCAAGAGCTTTCTAATCTAAATCGAGTCAAAGTCGTATTGGATTCTTCCAAGTATGCCTTATTTTTCAGTAGGAGTATCATTCCCAATAATTCAAAATTGGGCAATCAATATTCATATTTGAAACATATTGGACTTTATGCGTTTAGAAAAACAGCATTGCATAGAATTTCTTCCATGACTGCTTGTGAATTGGAAAGGGCAGAATCTTTGGAACAGCTGAGATGGATGTTTCATGGAGAAAAAATAAAAGTGGTGGAAACCCATATTGAGACGCCAAACATTGATGTGCCAGATGATGTTGAAAAGGTTTTAAGACTATTAAAGAAATCAGATTAATGATTGGATTTTCTTTTTAACTTTGAGTATGACGAATTTTGATAAAGTACTGTTTGACCTATTGGTTCATCACAATTGTGTAATCATTCCCGAATTTGGTGGTTTTATCTCAAAAAGGGTTTCCAGTCAAATCGACTATGAAAAAGGAATCATTTCACCTCCTTCTAAGCATCTACTTTTCAATCGATTCCTCACGGTAGATGACGGACTACTTGTTTCTTCTTTCGTTCAATCTGAAGGAGAAGATTACGATTCTGTGAAAACAAAAATTTCGAATATTGTTTCAACGCTGGATAAAAAACTGAGTAACGGCGAGGAGCTTACCTTTAAACATATAGGAACATTGAAGCGTTCTGAAAATGGCAATTATGTATTCAAGCAAGATCGGACATTTAATATGCTTGCTGATGCATACGGACTAACAGAATTGGACTTTGTTTCAGCTGAAGAGGTCAAAGAAGAGCTTGTTGAAGAGCAAAGCATTCTTGTTTCAGACAATGATCATATTGATAGTGTTTCAGAGACTCAAAACAGGTCTATTGGGATTAAAAAAATATTGAGATACGCGGCTGTAGCATGTATTCTTCCCTTGGCTTTTTATAGTTTTTGGATTCCATTTAAATCTGATTTCTTTAGCTCAGGTTTGATTTCAGTTGATGATTTGAATCCATTTTATACGAAAGAAGCGGGAAAATACGAACCTAAACCTTCGAAGCATATTATCACCGTTGGAAATAAATCAACTCGATCAAAAAAAGATGTTCAAGATGATGAAGTCATCAAAGTTGAGGAGATTATAGCTCCTAATGATGAAGCGATAGTGGTTAAGACAAATCTTTCTACAGGTGATGTAGCTTCAGCAGTATCAAAAAAAGCTCCTTACAGAAAACAATACATTGTAGGGTGTTTTGCAGTAAAGGAAAATGCCCTTAACTTTAAAAATAAAATTGAGGGGGATGGCTTTTCCCCTATTATTAGCAAGTCAGGTAAGTTGTATCGAGTATCGATGGGCATTACCTTCTCTAAGGAGGAGTATGATCGTCTCATAGCCACAGTTATTTCTAAAGGCTACAAAGGTTGGACTTTAAAACAATAAAAAAACATGAATTTCAGAATATTAATCGTTGCAATTTTTGCAAATTGTGCTTTTGCTCATGGACAATTAAAAACAAATGTTGAAGGAAGTAAGTTTGAATTTAAAAAGGTAATTAGCCATGATGCTTCTCCGGTTGAAAGTCAGGGAAGGACAGGGACATGTTGGAGCTTCTCGGCATTGTCTTTTTTAGAATCAGAAATCATGCGCATTAACAAAACGGATAAGCCTATTTTGCTTTCTGAAATGTTTATTGTTCGTAAGGCATACGAGGCCAAGGCTCAAAAATACATCCGAATGGATGGTAATACGAATTTTGGTCAAGGAGGAGCTTTTCATGATATACCATACGTGATCAAAAATTATGGAATTGTTCCACAAAATGTGTATACAGGTCTAAAGAAAAAATCGGATACCTACAATCACGCTGAGATGTTTAAAAAATTAAACCAAATTGTTGGTAATGCAAAAGCTGAAGGTAAAGGAATTCAAAAATCTTGGGTTGATGCCTTCAATGCGGTTTTGGATAAAGATTTAGGTGAATTACCCGAAACTTTTAAGTACAAAGGAGAGAAATATACAGCCAAAACGTTCTATAATTCATTAGGAATCGATATGAATGATTATTTATCAATTACTTCTTTTACAAACCACCCAATTTATTCCAAATGCATGCTGGAAATTCCAGACAATTGGTTGTGGGATGAAAGCTATAATGTTTCTTTGGATGAAATGTATGAAACGGTGCTGTATGCATTAAAAAGTGGTTATACCGTAGCCTGGGGAGCCGATGTTTCAGAAAAAGGTTTTAGTTTTAAAAATGGATTGGCAATAGTACCACTTAAAAAAGAAGAAATAGTTGTTGAAGGAGAGGATAATGAGAATTTTTCAGATGCTGGGGCTGATAAAAAATCCTCCTATTTTACCCAACCAGATTCAGAGGTTGAGGTAACGCAAAAAATGCGTCAAGAAGGATATGATCATAAAAAGACGACTGACGACCACGGTATGCATATTGTCGGCTTGTACAAGGATAAAAAGGGTAGAAATTTTTTCTTAGTTAAAAATTCTTGGGGAACATCTAACTATCCTAAAGGTTATCTATATGTTTCTGAGTCTTATTTTAAACTAAAGACAATAAATATTTATCTTCACAAGGATGCGATTCAAGACATGTTAGCTTCTAAGCTCGGTTTGAACTGATATTTATCATTACTTAGTGTCATTGATACACTTATTTATTTAATTTTGTTTTATTAAGTCATTCACGTTACGTAAATTTGTTAAGCAATGAGTAAAAATAAAATTATTGGAGTAAATGGATTCGGACGTATTGGACGTTATTTGACACGTCTTGCCATTCTTGATCCTGAGGTTGAGGTTGCCCTTGTTAACGATCTTTCTGATGTGCATACGCTGATGCATTTATTCAAATATGATAGTGTTCATGGCCGTTTTGAGATTGATTATAAAATTGAAGGTAATGTGGTGCTTTTTGAAAATGGAAAAAAAATGTCATTTTCGCAGCAGCGAGATCCTGGCTTAATTGAATGGTCTAAATTTGGTGCTTCAACTATTGTTGAGTGTACGGGCTTATTTCTCACAAAGGAGTCTGCCTCTCAACATTTTAATGGAGGCGCGAAAAAAGTAGTTTTATCAGCTCCCGCAAAGGATACAGGAATAAAAACAGTGGTTTTAGGTGTTAATGACCACCTTTTGTCTGAAGATGATCGCATTATTTCCAATGCCAGTTGCACAACAAACAATGTGGCTCCACTTATAAAAGTAATGCTCACGATGGCTGAAATAGAAATGTGTTACATCTCCACAATTCATAGCTATACATCGGACCAACGGCTTCATGATTCACCCCATAAAGACCTCAGAAGAGCTCGTGCAGCCGCTCATTCTATCATACCAACTTCAACAGGTGCTGCAAATGCTATTGTTAAAATATTCCCTGAATTGAATGGAAAAATATCAGGTGGAGCGATAAGAGTACCTGTTTCAGATGGCTCCATGACTGAGATCACGCTTATTTTAGATAAAGAACTGCAAATGGAAGCCATAAATAAAAATATGGCAGAAGCCTCAAACTTTGATTTGAAAGGAGTTTTGGAAATAAATGAAGATCCAATTGTTTCTATAGATATTATTGGTGCTCCCGCGAGCTCTGTTTATGACAGCACTTTATCTAATGCTTTTGGAAAAATGGTTCGAATTGTGTCCTGGTATGATAATGAATCAGGATATTCCAATCGACTTTTAGAACTCTCTAAAAAAGTAAGCTAAATTCAAATTACGTAAATGCACGTAATTATCCATTTTATTATACTTAGGCTTTTCTAGGTACCCTATTCTATTTTTCTTGCAAACCATTTGTATTCTCAGATTTTCGGGCCATTCTGTCTCATCTTTGACTTGTAATTAACAAATACAAGGTCATGAATGCAAATAAAATTTTCACAATACTTTTTTCACTTAGTCTTCTTTTTGTATCATCAATTTCTTTCGCAAACAATAACATAGAGGATGACGATCTGATAAAAAAGAAAAAACATGGGGTGAGAGTTGTCACCTCAATAGTATCTGATGGCGATGCCACAATAAAATGGAACGATAACCGAATTGATTATCTAGAAATCACTCTTGGAAAAGAACAATTTATGCCTTCAATTCCGGTATTAGAGGCTTCCTCTCTTCATCTACATGATTTAATGAATGGAATTTATCTTATTCAATTTAAATCAGAAGGGGAGGTTTTATATTATAAAGAGATAACTGTGCAAAGGTGATTGAGTATATGCACAATTATCACGGGGGCCTAAAAGGCCCTTTTTTTATGCTTCAATAGCACGAATTCCTGGTAATTCTTTCCCTTCAAAGTATTCCAACAAAGCCCCTCCTCCTGTACTGACATGACTGATTGCTTTTTCAACACCAAATTTCTTTGCAGCTGCCGCACTATCACCACCTCCTATAAGACTGTATGCACCATTTGATGTAGCCTTCGCAACTGCTTCTGCGATTGATTTTGTTCCTGCTTCAAAAGACGACATTTCAAATACCCCCATTGGCCCGTTCCAAAGTATGGTTTTGGATTTTAGGATTACCTCAGAAAAGTCTTTTGAGGCTTCAGGTCCAATATCTAATCCCATCCAATTATCCTCAATATTGTTGCTTTCTGCGGTATTGATATTCGCATTATTGTTAAAATCGTTGGCGATTACTGAATCTTTTGGAAGATGAATTTCAACTCCCTTTTCTTTTGCGTTTTTTAGTATATCTAGACAGATATTTAATCGATCGTCTTCGCATAGACTTTTTCCGATTTGTCCACCGAGTGCTTTTTTGAAGGTGTATGCCATTCCCCCACCAATGATAATATGATCTGCTTTTTGAATTAAATTTTCCACAATAAGTACTTTATCAGATACTTTTGCTCCCCCAACAATAGCTGTAAATGGACGTTTTGTATCCTCCATTACCGCTTTCGCACTTTGAATTTCTTTTTGCATAAGAAATCCACACATTCTATTATTTGGAAAAAATTGAGCAATTTGGCAGGTGCTGGCATGCGCCCTATGGGCAGTTCCGAATGCATCATTCACATAACAATCGCCTAACATGGCTAACTGCTTAGCAAAAGATTCGTCTCCTTGTGTCTCCTCTCGATAAAAACGCACATTTTCTAATAGTAAAATTTCTCCTGGCGCTATTTTTTCTGATAATTCTTTGGCTTCAATGCCAATACAGTCATTAGCAAAATGCACTTTTGCCCCTGTTAAATCTGCAATTCTATCAATAATATGCTTGAGAGAAAATTTATCTTCAGGTCCATTTTTTGGTCTTCCTAAATGGGACATCAGAATTGCAGACCCATTATCTGAAAGAATTTTTTGAATTGTTGGAAGGGCTGCTCTAATTCTTTTATCATCAGTTATCGTCAGTGTTTCTTTATCTAAAGGAACATTAAAATCGACTCGAACTAATGCTTTTTTTGAATTAAAGTTGAAATTATCGATTGAAATCATGAGATATTTTTTTGCAAATCTAATAAGTTGCCATAGAATTCAACCATTAATTTCATCAATGTATGTAACTCATTTAAAATTATTTGTTCAGTTTTGTAGAAAATATACCTAATTATGAAAAACATTTCGATACTAATAATATTAATTTTTTTAACTCTTTCAGCATGTAAAACCCAAAAAGGAACAAGTTCTAACGCTGAAGGGTTTCCACCTGAAGATGCTTTTCATATGGATGAAGCTGCTGATATGTCGGGATCAAATAATTGGGATATGGACCCTGAAGAGCCAAAGGTGAGAGCCATTTACAATCCTTCAAATACCATCCTGACGGATTTAATACATACCAAACTTGAGGTATCTTTTAATTGGAATGAATCTCAGCTTAATGGTAAAGCTACCATAACTGCAAAACCTCATTTTTATGAATCAGACGAATTAATTCTTGATGCGCGGGGCATGGATATCTTAAAAGTTCAAATGCAAGGGAATGATTTAGATTACACTTATGATGATGCTTTGAAGCTTAAAATTAATTTGGGTCGCGTTTACAAAAATACAGAGGAGTATACGCTATCTATTGAATATGTATCTAAGCCAGACGAACTTGAAATGGGGGGGAGTGCTGCAATTGCAGGGGATAAAGGACTCTATTTCATTAACCCTAAAGGCGAAGAAAAAAATAAGATGCCACAAATTTGGACACAAGGGGAAACCCAAGCCAATTCCGTATGGTTTCCTACCATTGATTCTCCAAATGCAAAAACCTCTCAAGAAATTTATATTACAGTTGAGGATAAATATGTGACCTTATCAAATGGAGATTTGATTTCTTCAAAAAAGAACAAAGATGGAACCCGAACAGATTACTGGAAACAGGACCTTCCTCATGCACCATATTTATTCATGATGGCTGTAGGAGAATTTAGTATTGTGAAAGATTCCTACACCAAGAAAGATGGATCTAAAATTGAGGTAAATTATTATGTAGAGCCAGAATACGAAAAAGATGCAAAAGGTATTTTTGGAGAAACTCCAAATATGATTGGATATTTTTCTGAATTATTAGACCTTGAGTATCCTTGGGATAAATATAATCAGGTGGTTGTTAGGGATTATGTTTCAGGAGCAATGGAAAATACGGGTGCGGTAATATTCGGAGAATTTGTTTACAAAGATGCTGAAGCTTTACTTGATGGAAATGACCAGTCGACTATTGCACATGAGTTATTCCATCATTGGTTTGGAGATTTGGTGACTTGTGAATCCTGGGCTAATCTGCCGCTTAACGAATCTTTTGCCAATTATTCTCAATATTTATGGGATGAGTATCGATATGGTATGGATGAAGCCGATTATCAAGCTGAACTTGAGGCTGACGGATATTATCAGTCTGCCTCTTATCAGGGATATCATGATTTGATTTGGTTTGACCATTTTGATAAAGAAGATATGTTTGATGGTCACTCCTACAACAAGGGAGGTCGAATATTGCATATGTTGAGAAGTTACTTGGGTGATGATGCCTTTTTCAAAGGTTTAAATAATTACTTGACTACAAATAAATTTAAGGCAGCTGAAGTTCACCATTTGAGATTGGCTTTTGAAGAGGTAAGTGGTGAAGATTTAAATTGGTTTTTTAACCAATGGTTCTTGGGTAAAGGGCATTTAATTTTATTTACGGAATACGATTTAATAGATGAGCAGACTGTCGTTTTAAAAGTAAAGCAGCGTCAAAATATCGAAGATTTCCCGATTTATAAAATTCCTACTCAGGTAGCCATTTTCTCAGGAAATCAGCTGATTCTTGAAGACATCGTAATTGATGAACTTGAACAAGAGTTTACATTTGAATTTAAGGGTGATTTAAAAAATATTCAGATAGATCCAAAGCAAGACTTATTGGCTAAAGTATATGAAGACAAACCGGCTGAATTTTTCATGCATCAGTATCATTTTTCTCAGGCTTACAGATCGAGAATTACCGCGTTAAATAGAGCATGTAAGAAAAATACTAAAGAGGTTCAAGATTTATTAATTGATGCTTTGGCAGATCCATTTTGGAAGATTCGTAGTGAAGCTGCATCTTTAGCATATCGTTTGGGATGTTCGAACAACAATGAAATTGCCAATATGATGTTGAACTTGGCTCAGAATGATTCTGTTTCTAAATCTCGCGCTTCTATTCTTCAACTTCTAGATAAAAGCGATATAGATGAAGATGAGCTGCTGACTTTGTTTAAAGGCCGAATAAACAATGACCCCTCCGCTATGGTTCGTTCTAGTGCTTTTCAAGCCCTAGTTGACCTCAACCCATCTAAAGCGCTTGATGAGGCCAGAATGATGCAGGAAGGCGCATCCATGTCACTGAAAATAACCCTGGCTGAAGCATATAGTAAAATGGGTGAAGCACAAGAGCAGGCTTTCTTTGAGGATCTAATTTTTAGTGGCGAAGTAGATGGTCAAGATGAAATGCGTGTTTTGTTTTCGTATTTAACATATGCCTTGAAGCAGGATATTGATCAATTCAAGGAAATGCCAAGAATTTTGGCACATTATAAGGAAAATGGTGGTGGATATGTAGCTATGTATTTCGATCGTATTGTTGCCTATTGCATTGAACAAAGCCAGGAGTTGATTAATACTTTGGTCATTGAGGAAAAGGTTGAAGAAAGCGAAAAGTTCATTGAGGTTGTTTCGCAATTAGAGAAGCTCAACGCTGAATAATATTCTTCGCTCAAAACTTTCTTAGTTTTTTACTGTTTTTTTAATTGACATGTGATAATTATAACTATATTTGGTTAAAATTACGTCAATATTTAATGATTAAAATATAAACACAATGAAAATATTAAAGGTTGGAGAAACGGCGCCGTCATTTGAGGGAGTAAATCAGAATAATGAAAAAATATCTTCTGATGATTACGTTGGGTCAAAATGGGTAATTTATTTTTATCCAAAGGACAATACGCCTGGATGTACAGCACAAGCATGTAGTCTTCGTGATGGTTATGACGCTTTAAGAAATCATGGTATTAAAGTATTGGGTGTAAGTGCCGATGGAGTGAAAAGTCACGATAAATTTGCTTCAAAATTTGATTTACCTTTTGCATTATTGGCTGATGAGGATAAAGAAGTAATCAACAAGTTTGGAGTATGGGGACCAAAAAAGTTTATGGGAAGGGAATACGAAGGGATTCATAGAGTTTCTTTTGTTATTGACGAGAAGGGGGTGATCACCCATGTTATACAAAAACCAAAAACCAAGGATCATGCTAATGAAATACTAGGTTTATTAAATCTAAATTAGTTCGTAAATTGATTACGATGTAGTGAGTGTACATTTGATTCATTACTAACGGGCAATGCTCAATAAAACAAACGATATGTCAAATAAAGATGTCAATTCAGAAAAACTAAAAGCTTTAAAGCTTACAATGGAAAAATTAGACAAAACCTACGGGAAAGGCTCTGTCATGAAATTAGGAGATGCGCCGGTTGAAAAAGTCGATGTCATTCCAACTGGTTCTTTAACACTTGATATGGCACTTGGTGTCCAAGGATACCCTAAGGGTAGAGTAGTAGAAATATATGGTCCTGAATCTTCGGGTAAAACTACACTTGCGATTCACGCTATTGCAGAAGTTCAAAAGCAGGGGGGGATTGCCGCATTTATTGATGCAGAACATGCTTTTGATCAGTTCTATGCACAGAATTTGGGTGTTGACGTAGCAAATCTTTTAATCTCACAACCTGATAATGGAGAACAGGCGTTAGAAATTGCAGATAACTTAATACGTTCAGGAGCAATTGATTTAATTGTAGTTGATTCAGTTGCAGCACTGACACCCAGAGCCGAAATTGAAGGTGAAATGGGGGACTCTCAGATGGGCTTACAGGCTCGTTTAATGTCCAAGGCCTTAAGAAAACTGACGGCATCAATAAATAAGGCAGGTTGTTGTTGCATTTTTATCAATCAACTTCGAGAAAAAATAGGAGTGATGTTTGGAAACCCTGAAACGACTACTGGTGGAAATGCTTTGAAATTTTATTCTTCCATACGAATCGATATTCGCAGATCTACACAGCTAAAAGATGGTGACGAAATTAAAGGCAATAGAGTTAAAGTGAAAATTGTCAAAAATAAAGTGGCACCTCCATTTAGAAGAGCAGAATTTGATGTGATGTATGGTAAAGGGATTTCAAAAATTGGAGAAATCATTGATATCGGTGTTGACTTGAACATATTGAAAAAGAGTGGCTCTTGGTTTTCCTATGGTGAAACGAGGTTAGGTCAGGGTCGGGATTCGATTAAAAGTTTGTTGTTAGACAATCCCGAATTGGCTGAAGAACTAGAGAACAAGATTAAAGAGGCCCTTGTAAAACCCGAGGTTGAAACTACGGTTTTACAAGATTAAGAGCAAATCGTTTGGTTATAACGGCATCGTAAGGTGCCGTTTTTTGTATTCCAAAAATTAAATTATTTTTGGTAAAACATTTCAAGAATATATTATGAAGAATTTTACCTACTTATTTTTATTATCGATCATTGTATTTAGTTTAAATGCCTGTAAAAAGAAGGGATGTACCGATATTGATGCTGCCAATTATAATGCAGAGGCCAAAAAGGATGATGGTTCATGTGTTTACACTCCGGTCATCACACTAATTGGTGCTTCAGATACCACGATTAGTGTTGCTTCCGAATGGTT
>Ga0213866_10003399_pt1 | contig 10844 bp, 4 predicted proteins | sample PICome_11_FD_160079 | JGI IMG/M metagenome (GOLD analysis project Ga0213866, IMG submission 160079) | Coastal seawater microbial communities near Pivers Island, North Carolina, United States - PICO284 | ecosystem: Environmental > Aquatic > Marine > Coastal | place: USA: North Carolina... | reverse complement strand
ACGATTTTGTGAGCATCGAACCGATACCACATACCATCAGCACCTAGACCGGTGAATTCACCCAGAGGTGAAAGCGATTGTTCTGGTCTTTGTGCACTGACGACAAGCACAGGAAGCGATCCTCGAAGTTTCTTTCTCTCCATAATTTCGCGCGAAACGTTCTCACCGTACTCGCCCTCATCCTCCTCGTCCTCGGCGGCGTAATCGCTCTCAAAAATACCGTCCACGTCCACGTCTTCATCCGCAAAGAACTCTTTTACTGATTCCTCTTTCTCAACGACGAGAGAACCGTCATCCATTATTCCAAAAGTTGTGCCTTTCACCGAGGATTGCCCCGACGTCGCAAGGTTTACTCGCCATCCTACGTCGACTGCAATCAGCTTCACCCCTTCCTCTCCGAGCATAAGCGCATCCCAAACATCTTCACGCAAACTCTCCACTTTCGTTTCTTTACTTTGTGACTCCAAAAGCTCCAATAATCCCTGCTCTACCCGCAAGCGTTCTTCCAATTTCACAAATCTCTTCCACTCACTTTCATCTATGCCGTCCTGTATGATTTCGCTCGAATTCTCTTGTGCTTTCAACGTGTTGAGCTTGTCCAAGAGACGATTCAACTCACGCATTTGACTTAAGCGCGCTTTGCCACCGAGATAATTTCCAAAACTTTTTTCTACTATGCTCCGAATCTGATTCAATGATTTATCGCCCCGCAGAAGATTGAGAACCATGCCGTAACTAATTGCGAACTGCGACTTTAGGTTCTCGGGCTCCCCGGTAACCAAAGCAAAGGCATCCTCAGGACCATCAAAAGGTGATTGTAAGCAAACGACGTAACCAACGTCGTCAAAACCTCTTCGCCCAGCTCTGCCCGCCATTTGAAAAAATTCGTTAGACGTGAGCGTACGCGGCCCAGTGTCGCCGCGTTTACTCAGTGCGCTAAGAACCGCGCATCTCGCCGGCATGTTTACACCCGCGGCCAACGTCTCGGTAGCGAAAACAACTTTAACTAGTCCTCGTTGAAAAAGCGCTTCAATTAAACCTTTCCAAGCGGGAAGTAATCCAGCGTGGTGAGAGGCGACGCCGCATTTCAACGGTTCAATCATTTCGTAACGAACGGCGTCTTTGTTGGAAGCAATAAATGCATCAATTTCGTTTGCAATTTCTGCTTGCTCTTCGCGACTTACCAAGCAGGCGCCCGCATCTCGACATAAATACTCGACAGCCTGGTCGCAACCTTTCCGAGAAAAAATGAACCAAACCGCGGGGAGCATGTCTGCAGAGATCAATTGGCCTACCGTAGTTTCGACGTGAGGCACGAGCCTTCGACGCATCGATTTTTGGTCGTTATCTCTTCTGTTATAATAATAACTCTCTTGTTCCTCGCCGTATCGAGCGAAACTTTCCCTAACTCCTTCCTCCGTGAACGGATACAAGTCCGCGTTCATTTTTGTTCCTCTCGAATTTAATAGATAACCTAATCCTGGCCAATCTCGGTTTGGCTTCATGGAGTAAAACCAATTTAAAGGCACCGGGCGGTAATTGGAAACTAACGTTTTGCATTGGACACTTGTCGTCTGTTCCCGATCGTCTTCGGCTCCTTTGTCGTCCGCATCACTCCGTCGCACTTCTTCTATCCACCCAGATAAATCGTCCGGATTTCCGATCGTCGCAGATAAGCACAATAATTGAATATTCGAAGGACAATATATAATAGTCTCCTCCCAAACGGTTCCTCGATACGCGTCCCCTAAATAATGCACCTCGTCGAGAATCACCACCCCTACGTCGTCCAATCGCTTGTCGATAACTCCTCCAGCCGCACTCGAATACAACATGTTCCTTAAAATTTCCGTCGTCATCACTATAATCTCCGCTTTTTCTGCATTTACTTCCACGTCGCCAGTTTTCAAACCCACTTTCCTTTTGCCAAACTTCTTTGAAAACTCGCGTAACTTTTGATTAGACAGCGCTTTCAGTGGCGTTGTATAGATTGCTTTCTTCCCTCGCATCAACGTGTTCATGATTGCCGTCTCGCCAATAAGTGTTTTACCAGATCCAGTAGGAGCGCTGACGACTAAAGAATGACCATCAATGAGTACGCGAGTGGCGTCTCGTTGAAATTCATCCAGCGGGAACTTGTAGGAACTCTCCATCTTTTCTAGGATTTTCTCCGCTTGTTTCTCGAGTTTTCCTTCCTCCGAAGAAAGAAAGAAGCTTTTGAAATCAAAGTCGACGACATCGTCGTTTTTACTTTTGTTGTTTCCGCCATCGTTATCATCACCATCTAATATAACATCTTCATATATTGGATCGTACTCGAATATCATCGCGTCTATATCTTCGCTCCCGTTTGATGAAGAAGGTGAAGAAGAAGCGCGAAGTGAAGGAAAACGAGATGACTTTTGTTCTTCTCTCTTTGATTTTGTTCGGCTTTTCGTCGTAGTTTTCGTTTGAGGAAAAAGATTTCGTCGTAGGTAAGAGTAAGAGGCTGACGAGGATGAAGTGGTGGCCATCGAAGATGACATTGTTCTATCGCTGATACCTGCACAAATCAAAGATGTCATCGATGTGCTCGTCATCATCGTCGCGCCCTTTCCTCGCGTGTTTATTTAAAACGAAGAAGAGGAAGAAAAAGTCAAAAAGAGTGCGAGTTTTCATAGCAGGTTTGTTGCTTTGTTCTTTTTTCGTGTTTTTTTTCAACACTCGTGCGTCGCGCAAGGAGGGATGGCCTTTGACAAAACCAACATATCTAAACCGGTTGTTTGTTTTGTAATATAAAACGATGGCTGCTCCTACTTCGTCCGTCTCGCCCTCCTCTATCTCTCCCACTGTGAAGTTCATATCAGAACCTTGGACGATATGGATAGAAGATACGTTGTCTCACCTTAAATCCCGAGGGTTGTTGCGAGACTTGAAACCGCTTAATTTAGGTGTTGAAGAAGGAGATACGAGCAATAGAGGTATAAACGATGTACCAACGACTTCGTTTGAGTCTATTCGCGCTGGAGTAGATGAGAAGACGTACGAGAGATGGCTCAATAATGCCAGCACTGCAGGAACATCATCACCATCATTGACGACAACGACGGATTCGTCACTTGAACACAAACCTTTAGGGAAAATCGTGACGCTTTTTTCTTCGAACGATTATTTAGGATTGAGCGCAAATGCTCGCGTTCGTCGAGCTTTTGCAAACACAGCTTTGGAATATGGTGCGGGGTATCGCGCGTCGCAGCTCATAGCTGGATATACGAGTTATCATCGAGCACTCGAAGAGAAATTGGCAAACTTAGAACGGAAAAGTAGTTGCGTGTTATTCCCTACGGGTTTCGCCGCCAACGTGTCAGTTTTACAAACGTTAGCAGAAAGTGTATTTAGAAAGAGAGATGACCGTGATAGATGGTACAAAAGAATAGCAAACGTAGGATTCTCAACGCCGCCAGAGGTTGAGATATTTAGCGACGCGCTCAATCACGCTTCCATCGTCGACGGGTGTAGACTCGCAAAGGCGCCCGTTTCAATATTCAAACACCTAGATTACGACGATTTGGAAGCGAAACTAAAGAAGTCCTCAGCGAAACGCAAGATTGTCGTCACGGACGCAGTTTTCTCCATAGATGGAGACGTTGCCGATATAAAACGCTTAGGAGATTTAAAGACGAATTATCCGTTCTTGTTAATAGTTGACGAGGCGCATTCGACACTCGTATACGGCGAATTCGGTGGCGGCCTAGCGGAAGCCCAAGACGCACAAAATGATGTTGATATTACGATTGGGACATTATCCAAAGCTGTCGGTGCGCATGGTGGATTCGTTTGTTGCTCAGAAGATATGAAATCAATTTTACTCTCTAGAGCTCGCGGGCAAATTTACTCGACATCGCTACCTGTGCCAATTGTAGCGGCGGCGATCGAAGCCTTGGACGTAGCACTCGAAAGACCGGATCTTGCGAATACGCTGTGGAGAAATGTGCACTATTTTCATAACAACGTCTTGCGATCGAGGAAAGAAAACAACAGTAACGCAGTGATGGTTAAAAAGAATAAAAACGCTTCTGAATGCGCGAAAAGTACTTTTGATATCCGGGACTCACATATCGTGCCGATATTCTGCGGAGATGAAGAGACTGCATTACGAGTAGCGAAGCATCTCTTGCTTCGCGGCTTTCATGCACCCGCAATTCGTCCACCCACCGTTCCCAAAAATGAGTGCGTTATTCGCTTGGCAATCAACACCATGCATACGACGAAAGATCTCGATGATTTGGGCAATGCACTGAACGAAGCCTTTTCGCTCTTGTCGAGAAAGTCATTATTTGCGTCTCGATTGTAAAATAATTATTTATAGCTCATCGAACATCGATTTAATGCCACGGTCTGTCGTAAATACCTTCATCGTCCCAAAGTCCACCGCCATTGCTATCTACATCTTCGTCATCTGAAACGCTGGGTTGAAAATTTTCGTCGACGTCGAACATTTGTGGAGTGAATTTCTTCTTATCATTCACGTACCAAATGACGCTATATCGCGTTCCCGAATATCCTCTAACCCAATGGCACGATCGACCATCACACTTTGCTATTCTATTTTTGGTATTTACTCTATATCTCTTTTTCCCGAGGCGGCTTTCAATCATTAACTCGCCACCGGAATCAAATTCGCCCAACGACAGTGCGAATTGATAGCTCATGTCTTCTTTATCAACGTGAGGCGAGGCTACAAAGTTCTTCGTTATCGCCAAGGAATCGTACTCGAAATCCTTTTCGGCGAAATTCATGATGTCTTCGCAACAAGCGCGCAAAGTATTGTCTTCTGCAATTGTTGTCGTACAGGTGCTAGATTCTTTTGGCTTTCTTTTTAAGACCAGGTAACGCTCGGATTCCATCGCCGGCCGGTGCGAGAGAGCTGACCACCTATAGGCCTCAAGGCATTTTAAAAGCTTTCCAAGCATATGCTCGGGAACAGGGACTCCTTCCACGTCTATCAATTCACGTCCACTGTCATAATTCAACCACGAATATGTCTCTGGATGCTCGTATGCTTCCCTCATTTCCGCGCGCTTTTCGATTTCGTCACCGCGTTCATCGCGCACCTCTCGAAGCCAGGCGTAGTAAATTCTTTCTTCTAGGGGGTCTGCGTTGCTCTCCACCGAGCGCGTTGCAGAGACATCCAAAACGTGCTTTTCTTTCGAACGCGCGCTTGCTTTGAGACGATATTCTTTACTTTGAACATCACCAATGTAATTATCGCTGCTAATCTTCACATCGATGCCGTCCAAAACTGTGATGGCCATTTCTGCTTCTGCTTGATCGCGAAATCTCAGAAACGCATAAGAGAGCCATTCCTTACTCTTCGTTTTCGATCGCCATCCTTTCTTACAAATCCACAACACTTTCGGTGCTTGGATATTTCTTAAATTCAGATTGAGATTCCAAATGAGTTCAGAAAGTCCTTTCATTGTCGCCTGTCCTTTAGGAAAACCGCCGAACCAAACATCAGCGTTTGAATGCGGCGGAGGTTTCATCGTTTCTTCTCGCTTTCGTTTTTTTTCTTGCTTCACGCAACTCGACGACGTTAAATTCGGAACGACATTCCGAACGACACATTTTGCATCACCACTGTCATCTTCATTCATATTGCTTGGGTTCTTATCGCACACATCGAGATGCCGGAAAACCGCGTTTCGTGACTTGAAATATCTTTCGCACAATTGGCACTGCGCATTGGCGGCACTCCTTTCTTTTGGAACCGCGTTCGCATCCGGTGCATCTCTTCTCTTCTTTTTCTCTGTTCCTCTTCCATCTACATCGCCGGGCTTCAAAAATCTTTTCAATTCTAATGTGTTTCCTTTTTTTGTCTTCTCGCAATACTGCCGAGAGATTATAGCTAACCCAAACGATGGCGCGCGGTGCGTCATCCCGGAACGGAAATGGGACACGACGAGAACCTGGTTTTCAACCGTCGTTGCTGACTTTTCCCCTCTTTCACATTTATCCACCAAAATGCTCTCCAAAGCGCTTCGTATCATCTTCTCGTCTGTGAGTTTTACATCGTTACTCCTCGGTGAATCATCTCGACGGCACCAAACGACGGCATTCCCGATGGTGATATTGCCCCGCTTCTTCCTTCCGATAAAGTCTCTCACTCTCTCTTTTAACGCTTCACCTCCTTCATCTTCACCATAAACAGAAAACGTTTCATCGATTGGTATGATTCTGTTGGCGTATTTAAACGCTAGTTTTTTCTCCAACATCCACTCTAATGGCGAAGAAGTTACGAGTTTCTCGTGCAAGACGTCGAGAACGATAACACCTTTGTGCGCAGTAACCGCAGGTTTTGCCAGCTCGAAATGCCGAGGAAGAGCGACAAAAACTCCACTTTCTTCTCCATCTTTTTTCTCGTCTGAATGTAAACAATCTTCCAATCGTCTCAGCAGCGCTTTCTGTACCTCAGCTTGCGCACCGCTCGGATTGTTCGTAATTATTATGAGTCTCATATCATCGTTTCTTTCTGCGTCGAGAAAGAGTGACGGCAAGGATTATATTTTTCTTGTCCTGCTTTTTTTTTTCGTTGTCGTTGTGTGTGAAAAGATCTAAAAATAGGTGATGGTGTGTTTTATATGTCTTTCATAGTGTGCGAGCTCGTATTTTCACTTGTGATGCATCGCTCTCATCATCCGAAATCATGCGTGAACTGCTCGCATTATTAGAGACCATTGATGATGCCGATCATTCGCGTCATTCCAAGATATCTTCTTCGTCGTCCTCCTCCTCCTCCTCTTTTGCAGAAGGACTCTTTCTTCGACGTCTACTCAAACACGCGAGATATTTGAGAGAGGAGTGCAACCTCGACAACGCGACGGTCTCTCGAGCCGCGTTGCGCGACGCCGAGGCGATTCAAGAGTGCTGCAAACGGGTTCGAGAGTGCAAGAAGAAGAGAGAGAAGAGGGAGACTAAAGAAAGCGCACCCCACGGCACAGAATCAAACGCAACGACGATGACGGCGGCATCGCGCCTCTGCGATGATAATAATATTTTTAGGGGTAGGGGATCACAAGAAAGAAGAGGGAAAAAATCCGGGCGGGTAAAAAATACGCGAATAGTCGAAGAAGAAGAAGAAGAGCGGGTACAAACGAACGCGTCAACTTCATCATCATCGTCTTATGCGTCGCAGAGAACAAAGACGTCCTCGATGCGCGAACGTCGCGCGCGAGATATAGAGCGAGCGAAAAGTCAGCGAAAAGAGCGAGAGAGGAAAGCGGAAGAGAAGAAGCGGAAAGAGGAAAAAGAAGCCAAGGTCAAACGTTTAAAGCTCGAATCGCGAGCAAAGGAGGCGATGCGAGTGGTTCTTTCGCGAGAGAATACCACGAAAGACCGAGGCTGCAGAAATAACGCCGCGGCTGAAAAATTAAATATTAAGAGACATAGTCCACGTTGTTCTCAGCGCGAACGAAAAAGACCGTCCTATATGAAAGCGATAAGAGAAAAAGATGTCGACGCGCACGCGGTGCTTGCAATTGAAGAAGTTTTGGAGACGCTCATCGCTGCGACCGTGCGAAGTGCATCAAACGCGGCGTGGAAACGTGCTAAGATGCTCGCGATGCAAGCAAATGAAAATGAAAAAGAAATACTCGGCTCGGTACCAGCTACGGACGAAGAGGCGGGTGAGTTTCGTCTCACGAAAACCGCTGCTCCGGCAACAAGTACAAAAAAGGAAAAGAAGCCAGCAAAGATTGTAAACTTTGTAGACGTGGTGAAAGCTGCAGCAAAAGAATCTGCGCTACAAAAACGAAACAGAGAACGAAGAGAAGAGAAAGAACGCGAACTGGCAGAAAAGAAACGCCTCGAAAAGATTGCATTTAAGAAACAGCGCGAAAAGGCAGAACTCTTGAGAGTAAAGCTCGAAGAACTTCGTAAGGAAAAAGTAAAGTTAGAAGAAGAAGAAAAGAGAGAAATGAGAGAAAAGAAGAGGATTGCAGACGAGAAGAAAGCTTGGAGAGAAGATCGGCAAAGAAGGAGAGATCAGGCTGCTCTGGAAGTGGCGAGAAATGCCAGAGAAAAAGCAGAAGTAAACGCATTTCTAGATGCTTTAGTCAACGAGATCGTGCGGGACTTTTGCAGGAAAGCGCCGGTGCTGAGAGTTCCAGTAGACATACGGAGGAAAAATAGGCGACAACAGCGCGCATAAGTTTAGTCTACTTGACTCCTAAAAAATAAAAGCTAAAACTAAATCTCGCGTCGTTTACTGCAGGTACTACGCGCCGATAAAAAGAATATTTTCTACGCCACCATCTTCCTTTAATAGTGTCGTGAGATCTTGAAATGCACGATCCGCGTCGTGAACCTCACACCAAATGCCCGTGGTGCCATCATCCATAACGTTCGTAATCGCATCAGATCCATAACCGTCGCACACGGGACCTGCATGGTAGATTTCGGAGTATTCAAGCTTGTTCTTAAGGTAGCTCAGCGCCTCGTAATTGCTCGCTTCGCCGTTCAAAGCATCTTCACGGTCAAAACTATTACCCGTATCTTCCTCATCGTGCGCGTTGCAGCCGCCAGCGAGTTCTATTAAAATCACATTTGGACGCAGCACAGGACTACTAAACAATCGCAAGCTCCCCGCTAGAGGTCGTGCAATTCTCCGAGTTGCTGCTATCCGCATCGCAACGCGGCGTCTTCGACCCTTTTTCAACCCCAATAGCTTACCAACACTCTCGCGTTCGTGAAGAAACAAAATATCATCAACTGTACTAAACGCTGTGTGCTCGCAACGATCACGTTCTTCATCGCTCGTCGCTAATCTCGAGCACGAAGTTTTCGCATCGGCAAACGAAGGATAAGTGTCAGGTATATGCATGATTAAATCGCCGTTGTGATTTCGTGCAATGGCACTCTTCAACATATCCGAAACCATCGAATTCGTTGTCAGCGACGAGAATGCGAGCACTTTATGACCTCGTGCAGCTGCGCAGAGCGAAAAGTAGCCCACATTGGTACCAACATCTATAAAAAATCCTCTCTCTTCCTCTTTGGGATCTTGCTCGTAAGGCGCAAGACTAGAACGAAGCGGAAGTTTCCTTTCGAGCACATTTATAATGGCTTCTGCGCTCGTTGGAGAGGTTCGAATTCTAAGCGAAGAACCGGGTTGATATTCACCACGGATAGTTAACTGCGCGCTCATACTGGAAACACTGAAATCATCGTGCAAGAAATCATCAAGAAAAAAGCCATTGCCGATATCGCTTCTATTGCAAGTGTCGCCGTTGTTACCTGGTACCATTCCACCTACGAAGACTTCAAAAGCTGGATCGAACAAAGCAGTGACTGGATATTGCGACCTCTCTTCCTGGTGATGCATTTTTTTAAAACCAGGATCAAGTTTTACTAGAGATTCCCGATATTCTGGCAACGTTCCTTTGACCGAGTGCGCGATCAAATTCAATTTATTGAGCACGCCGTCTCTCCCGTACGCACCCCAATCTTTTTTCCAGGAGCCTAAAAAGTAATGCGCAACAAAAACGTTTTTCTCTTCTATTTGACTGAGACCATCTAACGAGTCACTTTCGGAAGGATGTGTACCAAAAGCCACTCTCGGCAATACTTTTATCGTCCACTTCTCTTCATCACTATTGAAATCTTTCCAGTATGCACGTACTATAATATCCGTAAACGCACCTGGTCCCGTTTTTTCTAAAGTGTTCCTATTCGTGTTGTTCATGAAGTGTGCGTTTGCATGTTCTCTGACGTGATTAGCCATTTCTCTCAACGCTGGATGTTCAGGGGCACCCGCAAAAACCCAGTTGGTGATTTGCCGCCTTCTCGCAAAATGCCTCGAATAAGCGCGTTCGTCCGTCGCGCATTCGTTTTCCCATCCTACAACTAGCGCATCTGTCGGTGAAAGATACGTATCGATGGGTTTTATGCAGCCAGCATCCATGTCCGCATACACTCCGCCTTCGCGTAAAACGACCAGAATTCTAAAAAAGTCGCTCCGCTCCACGTTTTTTGGTAAATTGACGTACGCGTCGTAATATTCTGGGAACTCACGCTCGACGAAATCAGAACAAGCTTTGTCGTCGTAAAATTTATATTCGTATTCAGGATTCATCGATTTCCACGTTTCTGAAATTCTCCTCAGCTCTTCCGAAATCCCTTCCCGTGACCAATACGTTTGATGAATAATCCGGGGTATTTTCCTTTGTTGTCCAAATCGTCGCTCCAGTCTCCGCTCGGCATCTGATTTTCTTGGTTTGGGGATACCAACGCGTTTGCCGATATTGTTGTTGTTGATGTTGATGATGTTATAACCATTATTATTCTTAGCGAGTAACGAAGACGACAAAGAGGAAGAAGCACTGCGCTCTCGAATGTTTTTAAACAACGCTTCGTCGACGGAGACAGCCTCGTGCTTGTGCGCTCGGAATCGCCCTCTCTCACCCATCAATGATTTCGATTGCGCGTGGCTCATATTTGCGCACCTCGAACTATCTCTTCCACAAAACGATGAAAGTGTGAATACGATTACGAATACAAGCGCCAATAAATATCGTCGTTTCATGTTGGTATTCCTTCTCAGCAACCAGAGGAAAAACGTTGGAACTCGGAATATAAATCCACTTCCGTTCAAGCACGGCACAACGACAGTGTTTATTCCTCGATGTTGCTTGTTCCTCAATTTCATTGTTGTGCCACTTTCCACGTCCGCACTCTTCGATGAAGTGTTCGAATCTTCGATCTCTTTTGTCGTGTTCACGCGCTCGCGCATTCTCGCGCGCTTATTTATTTTTCTTGTTCTTTTTCTTCTTTTTCTTCTTCTTCGTCGTCGTCTGGTGAAGTAAATG
>Ga0213866_10003397_pt1 | contig 10844 bp, 5 predicted proteins | sample PICome_11_FD_160079 | JGI IMG/M metagenome (GOLD analysis project Ga0213866, IMG submission 160079) | Coastal seawater microbial communities near Pivers Island, North Carolina, United States - PICO284 | ecosystem: Environmental > Aquatic > Marine > Coastal | place: USA: North Carolina... | reverse complement strand
TCAGTATCACCTAAAGCTAATTGAACGTAACTTGTATTAGGAGACGTTACAGACAGAGCTGTGTTACCGTCACCTTGAATACTTAATTTTCTCGCTGGACTCGTTGTTCCTATACCAACGTTGCCAGTTGAATTAGAAAGTGTTAACCTTGTAACACTACCCGTTCTAAGCTGCAAGTCTTCATTATAAGATCCAAGTAGACCTCCATCAATCTTAACCGCATTATTAATGTATACACCAGAAGAAAATGACGTATTGGGATCAATGTAAAGAAAGTTCGAGGAAGAACCTAGAGCGTAACCTCCTTGAATGAATAACTGAGTACTACCTAAATTACCATTAACGTCTAATTTATAAGCTGGAGTTGCTGTTCCTATACCAACGCCACCATCTTGTAAAATAGTAAGAGCCTCAACTTGAGAGCCAGAAGTTTGATTATCGCTAAAAAATGCCAGTGAATTATTGTTTCCTGATCCTGAACCTTTATACCTTAAAGAAAATCCATAATTACTCGAATTACTTTCTCCTTTATTAACAGAAGACTCTCCATCAACCCTCAGAAGAGTAACATCATTATTTCCTCCACCAGCTCCAATTCTAATAGCTGTTCCACCATTGGCTTGGACCATCCTTAGTGTGTTTGATGTGCTTGCTGTATCACCACCAATGTCTAATCTATAATCAGGACTTGTTGTTCCTATACCAACGTTTTGATTACTATGTAGAATTGACAGTGCATTAGTGTTCCCGCCTGTGCCTGTTTTTATAGAAAAGAAAATAGTGCCAGAGCCTAAAGTAGCATCATTATCACCCGTTTGGTTTAGACGCAGTTGAGTAGACGAACTACTGTTTACAATATGTAATTTGCTTTCTGGACTCGTTGTTCCTATACCAACATTTCCTCCCCCATTAACCATAGAGATATGGCCAGAACTTACGTAATTTAAATATAGGTCATCTGTGGCATCAGATGTATGTAGCTTTCCATCTATGTGCCTCACCAACATGCGTCCATTTCCAGTGCCTCCTACATTTAATAAAGTTGTGCTTGAACCACCACCATTTTTACTTAATTCTAATAAAGCATTTGGACTCGTTGTTCCTATACCAACGTTGCCAGAGGAGTTTAGAATCATATACTGTGTATATGTAGGTCCAGAACTTGTTTTATACCACGCGAAATCAGCTCCACTATAAGCGGCGTGAGTACTACTATGAATGCCAAAACCAGCTTTCCAAGCATTGTTATCATGTAAAACAATTCTGTTAGGGCCATTGGCCGCAGTATTAAACTTGTTATCGAGAACAATCTTATCGAATTGAGTATATGAATCTGTAGAACTTGTTGCTGTTGTAAAAGAACCAACGTTAATACTACCTGTAACATCTACATCACCAGATACATCTAAAGCGCTACCCGAAATAGCTCCAACACTCATACTATTACTAGAAGTATTACCCTGCCCAAGAACGTTATCTAAAGTTTGTTGTTCGCTTGAGGCTGTGACGTAGCCCTGTCCTGTCACCCAATCTCTCGTAGCAGCAGTCTCTCCACCAATCTCCACAGAACTACCACTGATCACTAAAGCATCAGTTCCATACTCTCCAATAGTGATTTTGTCATAATCAGAAGTGCTTTCAACCTCGATAATTGGCAAACCAGCAGCGTCATTAACAGAGAAAACAGTCCCAGTCACAGCATCTGAGACCCCAAATAACCTACCATTTGCACCCTCCACGCTGAACCTATCAAGGTAATCAACTCCAGTAGCGGAGCTATTTATCTCGATACCCGCATATCCATCGTATTGGATGGCGACCCCTGAAGCGTTCCCCGTCAACGTAGGGATATCTGCGACCCCCGCCGTATTACCATCAAAATATATGCCAGATTCTGGGGCTGTGATTATGTTTGCCATTGTTTTTATTTACACTATTTTTAGAGGCCAAACCTCGATTTTGTTGCGTTAAAGTTTTGGAGGATTTCTTTTTGAGATAACTCTTTATTATAAATGAGCATATTGATTGCCTTAGCCCCAAAATAAGAAGATCCCGTTCTAAAAAATTCACTAAAATTTATATCATCACCGCCTGTCCACCCACCAGAGCTATTAGATAAAACTTTTGATTCTCCATTTTTGCTATAAAAACTATAAGAACTTGAGGTGCTTCCAAAGTGAAGAATAGTAAATTCAGAACTATTTAAAGTCGCAACAACAGAAGAGCTACCAATTATGTTATCTTTAAATTGAAATTGATTACCATTAGTGCCGTAACAACCAAATTCATATTTATGGCCATCATTAGCAGTCTGTTTAAACCAGTAATTCCATGAACTACTTGACTGTGAATCATTTACATTAATAGCCATCATTACAGTAAAGCCTACCGCTGGCACAGTTACATTTTGACTTAAGCTAATATAATCATCTGTACCATCAAAAGCGGTCATTTGTGCATTACTATCAAATGATACGTTTGATAAATCAATTGTTGTATTACCAGTACGGTCTAGTAGTCCTTGGGTAGCTGATCTGGTTCCGTCTACGAAAGGAGTAGCGTGAGACTTCAGCTCTACTTGAAAGTTATCAACATAAACTTCCGTCTCATTATAGTTACTGCTCAATCCAAATCTCCAGTGAGTATTTCCTGCTGTCGTTATAGTAGCTATACGAGTTGCTCTTACCCACCCGTTACCTAAATCAGTAGTAGTAATTGTCCCAAGACTTGCTGCTGAAGCTGAGGTTGGAGATTTATACCCATTTGCGTATGCAACTATTAACGATGGTGTGTTTGTAGATTTAGTTACGTAATAGTCAAACGTTATGGCATATACATCTCCTACTTGTGAACCTCCTGATTTATAAGCTTGAAATCCAAAATCGGCATAAGGTTGAGAGCTTTCACTTCCTGTAGGATTTATGTATATTTTTAGTACATCTGCTCTTCCATTTATGTTAGTTTCTAGGGAATATGTCCACTCCGCAATATGCCAAGATTGGCGTTGTAAAACTGTTGTTAAGGTTCGGTCTCCGACTGGTACTAAATTCTCTGTAGGCTCACCTTTATATGATTTACCATCATCAGTATCATACAAAAATACTAATCCATCATCAACAATATCTGGGTTTGCACTTGCACTCATAGTCCGAATCTTCCTTTCGTTGCGTTATAGTTTTGGAGGACTTCTACTGATGTAAGAGCTTTAGAATACATCTTGCAAGACCCCATATCTCCGTAGAATTTAGATGTGAGTGAATTATAGTTTGTCCCTATCCTCAAATCATCTGAATTACTTCCCACGGCTCCCTGACTAAACGAATTAGTATTAACCACTATTCCATTTTTGTAAAAAATAGCTGAAGTGTTATCGTAGGTAGCTACAATATGATTCCACTGATTATTATCGACGGTAGCACTGGATATAGAATAGCTCCCATTTATGTAAATATAAAAAGTAGAGGTATTACTTATGGAAAAATTATAGGTATTGTTATAGTTTTTATCATATATTCTTCTGTAAGCAGAATTATTATCAGGTTTAACCCAAGCTTCAAAAGTTACACTGGAAAACCCATCTAGAGTGTTAGAATCAGCGACATTGATATATTCGTCAGCCCCATCAAATTCAACAATCCCATTAGAAAAAGTCGGGCTATTAATGAGCGTTCCGTTATTACCATTCCCGCTTCTATCAGTCCAAGTAGATCCACTACCACTATACGATTTACGATCCCCTGCATCCAAGCAGAGAACCAACCCATCTGTTATTATTTTTGGTGAATATGATGCAGCCATAATTATGAGAATCTACCTTTTTGGGCGTTATAGTTTTGAAGGACTTCTGAAGCTGTTAGTGCTTTGTTGTACACTCTTGTCAATGCGACTTTACAAGGCAAAGCTATAGACTGATTATCTCTATTAGCTATCAATAAATCTGTTCTTGTCCCCTGCGTAGATAGATCACCCTGACTTGAACCAGTATCACTATCTACATAAACACCATTTCTATATACTGTTGCGGTATTACCTCCAGAATACACCGCAACATCATGATACCAAACGTTTAAACTTGGATATGTCCAAGTAGCACTGACTCTATTATTAAAATCAGAAGTACCTGATACAGTGAACGCCCAATTATTCTCCCCTCCTTGGCCAAGCGAAAATCCATTAAATGGACTCCCCGCTCTTCTTTCAAAAACACCCCCTCTTCCTCCTGAACCAGTTAATTGAAAAAGAAACTCGATAGTAAAATCCCCTGTATCAGAAGTAACAGAACCACAATATGCCCTATCATCAGTACCATCGAAAACTATATTGCCTCCAATATCAGAATTAAAAGTGGAATCATTTGTAAGAGTCCCATTATTACCATTCCCACTTCTATCCGTCCAAGTCGTACCACTTCCAGAATACGACTTACCATCCCCTGCATCTAAGCAGAGAACTAAACCATCAGTTACTATTTTTGGTGAGTGGGATAATGCCATAATCTATTCTTCCATTTGACCAGTAGGAGTCCACGCTTCACCAGTAAGAACCTCAAGGATCTGGCTGTGAGAATATGGCCCTTCGGTATTAGTAAGATCAGAAACAAAAGATGGAGTTTCACCCTCCCATTTAACAAACGATTTTGTTTCATCTACTGATAAGCGCAGCGTTTCCGTTGACGTTTCCAGCACGTTAGTGAAGTCAATCGAATCAACTTCCGACATATTGAAGATCAAGTAATTTCTGTTTTCGAACATATTTTTATTTATTTTAAATGTTTTTGGAGCTTGTCTACATCAACTCGCTCACCATATACTGTATAATTATATTGGCCGCTGGTGGCTAATCCACCTATTTTTATTTTTTTATTGTCTTGGGAGATAACAAAGAGACTTTGGATTTGTCCAATAGATGTGAGTTGGACGGTGACGCTATCTGGGTCCACCAACCACTCCCACTCCTCTGGGAGTTCAATCAAATTAGTATCATTCTTGCCCCGAACAAACACGCTATGTTGATCACTCTCAACAACACCATATTGAAGCTTCCCGCCAGTTTTGGGGTTGTCTACTATAAATGATTTAGTTGTAGCTGCGAAGTGGCCATTAACTTCAAGTTTCGCAGAAGGAGTTGTTGTTCCTATACCAACGTTGCCGTCAGAACCTCTTACAAAGAGCGCATTAGCTTCTCCGCTTCCTTCAACTCTAAAGTCTACATCAATCCCAACCTCGTTAACCACAACAGTCTTTTGTGCTGAATTTCCATCAACACGAAGCATGTTTTGCCCCGCAGCAGTTAAGTTAACATCATTAGTTTGGAATCTAATAAACGTATCAGTATCGCCAGTATGATATATGTATTGCGATACAAGTAAATCATTTGATACTTCTACATCATGGCCACCATTCCCCAAAAGAATTTTACTACCATCATTCCAAACATCTATAGCTCTTTTTAACCCAGCAGAATTATCCCAACTAAACCAAGTTGAAACACTAGTACCTACACCAAAAGCAAAACCATCTGTGCTGTTTTGAACATAAAAAGAGTTTGATTCTATAGTAGAACTACTCCATAAACTAGCAAACTTTGATGCACTACTAAATGTCTTGGCCCCGCTAAACGTCTGAGTTCCAGAAAGATGAGCTGTATCTGCGTCTAAGTAAGCAGAGGCAATAGCAGTTCCTTGCCATTCTCCAGAAGTAATCGTTCCAACTGTTGTAATACCAGATGAGTTTTGATCAGTAAAAATTTTAGCCCAAGCACTATTCCCGTTGTAAGCTTTTGCTCTTATATAGAAATCATCATTAGTATCTACATCATAAAAAGTTAATGTAATATTACCAACAGATGCATAATGAGAGTTGCCAGAAACAGGTTTGTTGGAAGCTGCATTAGTTAAATAGCCATGCTTAATATTATTACTTGTAATATTATCTGCGTCAGATGATTCTTCTATATTAGCTTTGTAACCATTGGCAGAAGTAATATCGTTAAATGTCTTAGCCCCGCTAAATGTCTGAGTTCCAGTAAGGTGCGCCGTATCTGCGTCAAGATAAGCAGAAGCAATAACGCTACCATTCCAAGTTCCAGCTGTAATAGTGCCAAACTTTCCTATGTTAGACTCGTCAGAACCTGTATTAGTTGTGGTGGTTGTGCTACCGTCTAATAAAGTTGCTGTACCTTGGTACTGTTCTACAATATGAACCCTTACACCTCTTCCAGTAGTATAATTAAGCTTCTCCATGTAGACATGACCACTAGAATCAGAACTAAAAGCAATATCATTACTATGAACATGCCAAGTGTAATTGTTAACCCTGTGAATGACAGGAGATGCGCCACCAGCACTATTGTAGTGGATATCCAGTTCTATTGGCTCTACATAAGAATTTTCAGATGAAATAATAAATACTTTAATAAAGGTATCATCGCTCAATGTCAAAATACGCATCTTTGTTCCGATAGCTGGCAAATTTACAGTTCTTTTAGAATTCTGTATAATTTTTTTAGCAGTACCGCTAAATGTAATGTCGCCTGTTATTGTTCCACCTGTAAGTGGTAAGTAAGATGTACTATTGAAAGCATTAGAACCAAGCTCTCTATAACCAACATTAGTACCATCCCAAACAAGAGCAGTTGCTTCAGATGCTTTAGAAGGAATGCTATTAAACTCAATATTTGTGGGGGTAATATCTATACTTGGAAAAGAATCATTTCCACCACCTCTAATATGAACTGATGCACCATCTCCAGCACTAATGTACGTATCGCCACCAGTAGTAAGAAGAACATATTCATTAGTACCCATATTGGCGGTACCAATCATACCATAACCACCACCACCCGGCCATGTCCTCATCACCATACCACCGTCTGGTCCTTCGGCTGTTACTGAACCAGAAGCAACAACATCACCAGTAGAACTAATAGTTAAAGCTGTACCGTCTACTGAGTTAATAAACTGGAATCCGTTACCTGTTAATCCAGTTGTGGCTTTCCATGTGCCACCATAGTTTCTAAAATCACTACCATTACCTGAATAAACATTAGCTTGTGAAAAAATACCAGCAGAGCTAATATGCGCTCTCTTACCACCCTCAGTTGAAAAAGATATTAATTCAGCAGCGCCAGATAATTCTCTAAAGAGTCCAGTATCAGTATCATTAGAAAATGTTAAAGAAGGTGAAGCGGCAGACCCAGCAGGAATCGAAATCCTTTCGCTAAACGTCCAAGCGTCAGTTGAGTTTACCCAATTGATTGTTTTATCTGTAGCACCTTTAAGAGTGATACCACCACCGTCAGCGGTAGTGTCAGTTGGTGTAGCAACTGTTCCTAACTCAATGTTCTTATCATCAACTTGAACAGTCGTGCTGTTGATCGTTGACGTGGTTCCGTTGACTGTAAGGTTGCCTGATACGATTAAATCGTTGCTAATTGTGACATTACCAGTGTCATTGATATCCATACGCTGGTCACCTGAAGTAAAAAACTTTATGTGAGCAGTAGTACCCGAAGGATTTCCACCATCGCGAAGCTCAATCTTAGACCAATTGTTAGAATAGCCTGATGCTTCTACACCAGCTTTAAGAGTCAGATAACTCCCATAATGATAAGTAGTAAGTTTAGCATTATTACTATTTGATAAAAGTTTAACAGGATAAGTGCTAGAAGAATCTGCAATTTCACTCTCAGGCGCTATACCTATAGCTGTAGCTCCAGAGCTTGTGGTGGCAAGAGCTGTATCCGCCAAGATAGTACCTGCTACATGCAACTTCTGTGCTGGACTAGTTGCTCCTATACCAACGTTACCGTCATTTTTAACTCTAATAACATCACTACCATTAATAAGAAACCTAATATCTTTATTATCTCGGAGGTTAAAGATGGCATTACCTACGGAAACTTCTTGACCAACATCTAAACCTGTAAAAGCCCCAGAGGATATTCTTACATAAGGGTTAGATGAATCGTTTTTTAAATGCAGTAATTGTAGAGGATTAGTTGTTCCTATACCAACTTCACCAGAGGAAGTGATACGTATTTTTTCAGTTCCTGCTGTCCTAAAAGCCATGTAATCATCGCCATGCTTATAAGATATTTGACCAACATAAGAATCTGCATTTGCAAGACCATCACCAAACAATATATACCCATACCCAGTTGTAGAAGTAAGAATATTTAAACCATTCTGACTATCTGAAGTATTACCTACTTGTAAATCTGTTCCACTATAACCATAAGTTGTTCCTCCAACAATTAATTGACCACCAGAAAGAATACGAAGCCTCTCTGTCGGAGTGTCTGAATTAGTTCCATGACCAATAATGAAATTACCAGATCCATCGTTATAAATTCTGCTATCTAGACCTCCAGAAGGGACGGTAAATATCAGATTAGGAGCAGCTGCGGTTATTTTTAAATAACTATCGTTAATGAAAGTATTTCCTTTTGAAACGATGTTGCCACCACCTTCAATTATGAACCTGTCTATCCCACCAGTCTTTAAGTTTAAATCTCTACTTGAACTGCTATGGCCAATATCTAAACCAGTATCGTCCATATTAAAAGTAGTTACGTAACCACTAGTTGAATTAGCTGAAAAATTAAAACTAGCATTACTTCCAATATCGAAACCTACCGCAGTAGTATTATTATCCGCTAATACAGTTAATTTATGAGCAGGATCTTGATCTCCTATACCAACGTTACCAGCAGAATCAATTCTTACTAATTCATCATTAGCATTATGAAACGTGGTTGACCCACTAGCATAAAAATAAATGTTATTAAAGTTTCTAGTGTTAGTACCAACCGTTAAAGTTTTATTAGTGTTTGTTGTAGGGCGTAAATATGAAACAGACCTATTGAATTCTATTCCATAACCATGAATATCAAGGTTTGTATTATCGTTGAAGAATACTTTTACAAAATCATCAGCAGTCCCATCTCCAACATGTAACTTGCTAGATGGACCCGTTGTTCCTATACCAACGTTACCATCATAATCTATATGGAGTTTCGTAGTAGGAGAGGTTGCAGTAGCAGTATCTAAAGTCTGAAAAGACATGCTTGTACCTCTTGTTGTGTAAGTAGAGTCATCGTTGATTTGATGTAGGATTCTACCGATTGTCCTTTGAGTGGTTCCATTATATGTTGAACCCCTGAACACAAGCCCTTGCCCAAAACCATTATATTCTACAGTGGATGTATGTTCTGTTTCAAGTGTTAAAACATCAATTGGAGTGGTTCTAGAACCAGTGGTTCCTACATACGCATGTAATTTCGTCTGTGGACTAGTTGTTCCTATACCAACGTTACCATCTTCACCATCAACTGTAAAAAGCCAATCACTAATAGTTGTGCTTCCTCCGTGCCTTCCGATTCGGAAATCAGCACTAGAAGTATTATTATTATTACTATCTAAGTTAATATAAACAGCTCCGTAACTATTAATTCGAATATCATCAGCAATACTACCTGCGGAATTTCTAGCCGCAATCGCGTGATTTGCACTGTCATCTCCATAAAAGGTAATGTAGTCACCCAGATCCCTCATATTTAACCGATCAACAGTTAACGCCCCAGCGGTGGTGAGGCTAGTTGAACCAGCAGTAGGAGACTTACCAGCCAATAAAGTATCAACTTCACTAGAAGTATACGCTCCAACTTGCAATGCCGTAACACTGTGTGGATTGTTGGTAGCGGAAACGTGGCTGTAAGCTGAATCCCACTGACCAACTTTTGTATCTGTGATTGTATTAGATCCACCACCAAGAGTAAGCTCAGCTGAACCATTAAGTTCCATCTTTTCAGATGCGCTTGTTCCATCATTAGCGGCGACATACCACCGCCATGCTTTTTCTCCTGTAGAGCTAGACCAAATTTCACTCCTAGTATAAGCTACAGTACCATCTGTTTCATCTTGCCTATGCACTATTTTGGCAGAAGCGTCATCAACGCTAAAACCAAGATATTGATCTATAGCTCTACCAATTTTAACTTGATGGGTCGTAGGTAAGGAACTACCAGTAGTATATATTTCTAACCCTGCATCGTTAGAATCGTGGGCGATATTTAAAGTGTTTTCACTCTTGTCCCAAAAAAGAGATCCACCTGCATTGCCGTAAACGTAAAAGTCACCACTACCTGTGATCCCCCCAACATCAATACCCAATTCAGAACTATTGCCTTGGGTTAAAACCTCATTAAGAGTTTGATCGTCGGTTTCGGAGGTTAAATAGTTCTGTGAGGAAACCCAAGATTGTGTAGCGACTGTGGCTCCAGTCATCGTGATGTTACCTGTAACATCTAAACCAGCAGCCATATCTACATCAACGTCAAAATTAACGCTATTAGTCCCACTAATACTTAATATTTCTGTACTATGATCATACGAAATAGAGGCTTCCCCCGTAGTCTGATCTCTGAATGCGATTGTATCAGCTGTAGTTTGTATATTGTGTCCTGTCGCCGCCATATTCTCTTTTAGTTACACTTTAAAGGCTGTTTAAAACCTTACATTTTCCTAATCATTGCTTTAATATTATACGATTCCCCATCACCGCTTTCCATTGCTTGTGCGATAATCGTACCAAATGGGTAAGGTTGATTTGATTTCTTACCGTGTCCGAGGACATCAGAGGTGGTGATGTAATCACCCACTTTAATTGGGCCAGTAACTTTAATTGGTTCAGCTCCCATGATTATTGGCTGCTTATAGCCTTTTTTAACTACGCCGAAGACCATCGTGTCATCTTCTTTTGAACATGGAACCAGATCACCATCTTCGTTCATGACAAGGATGGTTCCCGTCCTCATGGACTTGAGAGATTCGTGAGATGCGTTCT
>Ga0213866_10003396_pt1 | contig 10848 bp, 5 predicted proteins | sample PICome_11_FD_160079 | JGI IMG/M metagenome (GOLD analysis project Ga0213866, IMG submission 160079) | Coastal seawater microbial communities near Pivers Island, North Carolina, United States - PICO284 | ecosystem: Environmental > Aquatic > Marine > Coastal | place: USA: North Carolina... | reverse complement strand
GTTACGACGCCAACGGGGACCCCATCGAGTCCGAGGGCCTTTGCGACTGGGAAGATTTGGGTTTGAGCATGGTTCTTACGGGACCCGTTCCCATCACCAACGCCGTTACGGAATTCTCGTTCCGTCTGTTTTGGGAAATTTTCCCAATGGCCGTGGTTCTTGTTGCGATGGGATTGTTTGTGTTCCACTCCGATTTGCTTCAAACCGGATTGACAGGTATGCGGCCGCTCCAAGGCTTCAAGGTCGTTGTCATCGCTGGCCTGCCGACGTTATGTGCGGTGTTTTGGACATTGGGACTCATCGGCGCCACCAATTATGAGGTGACGATGACGGTTATCATCGTCGGTCCGATTTTATTGGCGTTAGGGGTCTCTTACGGTCTGCACATCACCAATCGCTACGCAGAGGAAGAGGGAACACGCAGCGAGAAGATGAAGGCGTCCCTGTCGTCAACAGGAAGGGCGGTCTTCCTTTCTGCCGTGACCACGGTGATCGGCTTTATTTCGCTGGTCTTTACACCGATGGCCCCGATTCAAACGGTGGGTATTGCCCTCTCGGGAGGTATCGTCATCGTCTACATCTTGACGATGTTTATGGTTCCAAACCTCACCCTCATTCTCGATTTGAAGAAACCGAAACATCCTCCGCTCAAAGCCTTTGATGTGTTGGTTGACGTGCCCGTCAAACACAACAAAGCGGTCATTGCTACGTTCGTTCTTGTCATTCTGCTTTCAGCCACCGTTGGTCAAGCGAACGTTGAGGAGAACATCGACCTGCTCGGCATGGCCCCGGAAGGCGAGTCTCCGGTTGTCAAGATGAAGCAATACAGCAAGGAATTTGAGGCCGGACAAGTGGGCATGATCCTCGTCAATGCGAACGTCAGCGGAGATTTCAACGACGACGATGTATCGAACGATGACCCCGTTGAAATTCTTGAAAAAATCAACAACCTCGAATCGTCTCTAAACACGGTCGAAAACACCACCGCCGTTTCGGTCGTCTTTTTGATGAAAGCCTCTGGCGTACAAGTGACCGTATCGGGTGAACAAATCAACGAGTTGTTCCAGTTGGTTCCCTGCGGCGGAAACGAAGGCTGCGAGGACATCAAAGAAACCGCCGAGGTGTTGTTCGGCCAAAGTGTTTCGCTCGACACTTCGTTTTGGGACCTTCTCACCGACCCGGATGACTTCAACTTGCCCGCCTCCACGCAAAGCCAGATTTTCCTATTGGACGTGTTTTACGCCTCGCTCACCAAAGAGACGCGAGAAATTTTCGTCAGTGATGATTTCTCTCGTTCCCTCATTTACGTTGACATGCCGTTCATCCCTGTTGCCGATACGGCGAAAAGCGTTGATTCGGTGAACATGAAGGCTGCAACGTTCACGGGCCGTTACGGAGAGACGGCTGAGGACTTGACCGGCGTTGCCGCCACCGCCATCGAAGTCAACGAATTAATCGTCGGTTCTCAATGGACATCGCTTGGTTTCGCCATCATTCTGACCCTCATCACGCTGGCCGTGGTGTTCCGCGACATACGGTACTCCATATGGACCACTTCGCCTGTTATTGCGACGGTTGCGCTTCAATGGCTCGTGATGTGGCGGATGGACGTTCCGCTCTCCCTCGTCACGGTCATGATCGGTTCAATTCTGGTGGGGGTCGGTGTTGACTTCTCAATCCACATTGCCAATCGCATTCGTGAATTGGGTGGCGGTATCGAGGCGATTCGCAGCGCCGCGGTCGGCACAGGCATGTCGTTGTTTGAGGCTGCGGTGGTCACTTCCCTCGGGATGTTCACGGCATACAACATTCCAATTCCCGAAATTCAACCGTTCATCACCGTCATTTTGATTCTGCTTTGGGTGGCGGCAGCAAGTGCCCTGATTTTGCTTCCTGCAATCTTCGTGACACTTGAAAAAATGGGCATCGGAGCGGTCAGCGGCTCAAACAGCATGGCCAAAAAACTCGGGCTTATTGGAGCAGGAGAGATGACGGACGCCGTCATGGAAGCGGCGTTGTTGGACGACGTGACCGATGTTTGGTGAGCGAGCATTCCATAGACCTCGTTTGTCTCCGAATCAACATGAACCGGTGGCTGATGAAGTCGGAGTTGGATGTCTATCCTTATTCACAACTTGTTGAAGACGGCCAGACACATTGGGACGGCGTTCGCAATTATCAAGCACGGAACATGATGAGGGACGACATGAAATTGGGCGATCTCGTCTTGTTTTATCACTCGAACACCAAACCCCCACACGTGGCCGGGGTAGCGAAAATCGTGCGTGAAGGATATCCAGATTTCACCTCTTGGGACGTGAACAGCAAGTACCGTGACGAAAAATCAAGTCCGGAAAATCCTCGATGGTTCATGGTGGACATCGCCCCCGTCAAGGAGCTCGCCATGGTGTCGTTGGACGCCATGAAGGCCAATCCTGCTCTCGAAGGCATGCCCCTCTTGCGGCGAGGGCAACGTTTGTCGGTCCAACCGGTTAATGTTGAACACTTCAACGAGGTTCTTTCCATGGCCGGTGTCTCTCCCGAAGATCTTGAGTGAGGTGATTTCGTTGGATGCACCCGTCCCCGTTTCAAAACGAGCCGCCGCTATCGAATATGCGATTCGGGACGTTGTCGTCCCTGCAATGGCACTTGAGGCAAACGGTCACGAGGTGATCAAACTCAACATCGGTGACCCGATTGCCTATCCAGGGCTCCCAACCCCGCCCCACATGGTTGAAGCCTATGCCACTGCATTACGTACCGGTCGAAACGGGTACTCGCCTTCATATGGGCTCCCTGAGCTCCGTGCGGCACTGGCTGCCGATGAGCAACGGAAGGGCTGGCCTGCCCGGGCTGATGATATCTACGTCTGCCATGGGGTGACCGAGGCATTGCAGATTCTTTTTGCAGCCGTGCTTGAGGAGGGGTCAAAAGTGCTGGCTCCCGGACCGCATTATCCGCCGTACATGGCCTACCCCCAACTTTTCGGAGCCAAAACCGTGGAATATGCATTGGACGCGAACGATGGATGGCGTCCCGATTTTGACGACATCGAATCAAAAATGGACGAGAACGTCCGATTGCTCGTGCTCATCAATCCAAACAATCCCTGCGGCTCGGTTTGCGGTGCAGAGGACGTCGACCGATTGTTGGCCATTGCCCAAAATTACCCGAACTGCATCGTCGTCGCTGACGAGATATACGACGGGTTGGATTTCACCAACACGCATGTTTCAGCAGCCAGTCGAAGTTCCACCGTGCCGGTGGTTGCCTTGAACGGCGTTTCCAAGGTGTACTACGCACCGGGTTGGCGCATCGGTTACATGGCGTTACACGACCCAACCAACAGGCTCTCTTTGGTTCGAGACGGGATTGAGCGTTTGCTTCGTTCTCGTCTCTGTGCTTCCACGCCCGCCCAACTGGGCTACCTCGCAGGCTTAACGGGCGACCGTGCTTGGATGGAAAGGTACAGCGAGCGCGTGTTGCGTCAACGAGATTATTGCATCGAGCGCATCAACGATATCGACGGTTTGGAAGTCCAATCCCCGGGGGGCGCGTTTTACATGTTCGTGAAACTGACGGATTCAAAGTGGTCGACGGACGACAAACGGTTCGTTCTTGAATTGCTTCAAGAGGAACATGTCTTGCTCGTTCACGGCAGCGGCTTTTCGCCTGAATTAGGCAAAGGCCACGTTCGTTTGGTTTACCTTGCCGACATTGCGGTGCTTGAAGAGGCCTTTCTTCGTATTGAACGGTTCTTGGAAAGGCACCGCTGACATGACCGAATTGCCGGAGATTTGATGAATTACGGTTGGGGGGTGATTTTCATGCGGTGTCGGCTCCAAGCATTTTTGGCCGTCCTCGCGCTGTCGTGGTTGCCGACCAGCGCCTCTGCGTCGACCGTGTCCTCCAGCACGGGTGTCACCGTGGATTTGGTCGCACCCCTCGGCATAGCTCTCCTGGTTGCCTTTGCCATTCGCCGTTGGTTTATCCCTGCACAACTCAAGAACCTCCAAGTTGCCTTCGAGATCGACAACGACCTCTACGAAGTTCACCGAATCACCAGAACCCTACGAGATTCTCGTCGCTTGCTCAAAGAGGGGCGGACCGGCTTTGGGGTCCTGCTCTACATGATGGGTCTGACGGGCGTCTTGATTTTGATCGCCGAACTTCTCTTCAAAGCCGCTGTCTTCTCGAGCATCAACCTCTACATCATCGCCTTTTTGATTTTCATCCCCGTGGTGATTTCGCCCTGGGAATCGTTGAGCAGTTTACTTTCCAACAAAAAGCGCGAAACCAGGAGTTCCCTCGGCGCCGATTTCGTTCGCCGTTTGACGACCCTTGCGCTCCTCTTGATTGCAACCGCTCTCGTCTTGGCCTACGGTTTCCAAGTTGAGGGCGAGTTAACGCCGACGTGGGTGGCTTTCGGTTTGCTAACCTTCATGGCACCCACGATTTTTGCTTACGGACGCATCATGGGGGCCTCGTGGAACATGCTCCTCATCAGTAAATGGCGTACCTCCCGAGGCCGCCCCAACCCCATCGACCCCGAAAAGAACGGTTTCATTGGGCGTTTGTTCTCCATCATCCTCGTTTTGTTCCTTCTTACCATGCCCATCACGGCCTTGAACGGCATCTTGACAGTTTTCTACGTGATGCTCAACAACCCTCCAAACGCTGAGGAAATTCTCAACTATGGTGGTATCATTGGATATACGATTTACTTGAACATCGATGTGGTTTCGGAGATCCTGTTCCAGTTGGAGTTCATCAAATCCCTCCCTGAAATCCTCTCGCTTTATTTGACCATGAACATCGCCATTGTTGGTCTTGCGTTTATTTTTGAACTGACACGAAACTTGATTCTCGGTGGACAAACCTTTGGCGGAATGTTCGGTGTAACCTTGGACACGCCTCGCGAAATCCGAGCAGAGAAGGCGGCCCAAGCTCGCCAGTTGACGTTCGCCTTCGCTGGTTTTTCGGGCTATACCGTCCTTCTGCTCATCCTTGTCTGCTACAAGGAGTTTGGAGACCTCATGCCGATGACATCTTGGTTGGAAGCACGCGATTTCAACGAATTCCAACGCCTTCTCACCACCTGGCTCTTTATCGCCGTCGGCCAAGCGGTGTTCTTGATCGCTTGGCTGCTCTCGATTAGTCGCTTCGGTTCCCTCGTGAAACTGCGTTTTGACCTCAACCCCGATGAGCGTCGGGATGGGGCGGTCAAACTTGCGGGTGGTGACCGATTGCAACAGTTGGTTGAAACAGCGGCGTACAACGAGGACATCGACCTCTTGATACGTGTTCAAACCCATGATTTCCCTGGCGACCAAGCCCTCATTCGCCAAGAGCAATCCCGTGCATCCATGTGGGAAAAGGCACTGCGTGGCCTCTGGCCTGAAGCGATTGAGGAAAGCCGGAAATTGCTTGCCCAGTCCGGTGGAGACAACGACGAGGCCCGAATGATCATCGCCACCGGCTACATTGCCTTGCGCCGACTTGATGCAGCGCGAGAAGCATTGCACGGCCTTCAACAACCCGAAGGGTACGACGAACCCGAATTGCTCTCCTTTGTCTGCGAATGGTTGGACCCTTGGCACGGCACGGTCACGGAGGACGACCTTTGGGATTGGGAAAACAATTCCGTGATCGATCATTTGCAAATGCTCCAAAACATGATGCGTTATTGGCGTCCACAACCAAAAGACATGTTGGTTCACAACGACAAAATTTCCCAAGTTGGCCAGTTGACCATGGTGGCGTTGTTGCGTGCTCAACGCCTTTACGACGAGGCGCTTGAATTGGCCCTTACGTTGGTTCGAGCAGACCCGACGGGCGTTCGTCCCCGCATTGCTGCGGCCCTCACGCTCATGGATACGGGTCAGTGGCACGATGCGAAAACGGTCGTCGATGAGCTCATTCGGAGCGACAGCAAGGACCCTCGGGTGATGGCCCTCGCCGTTATCTTTGGATACGGCAAAAAAGGCAACGAACACATGGAAGTCTCGTTGTTGTTGGACGATGCGAAAGCGACGAGACATTGGATGGATGCCGCCCCCGTGAATGCCTATGCGGCACTTCTCCAGAAGGGGGGTGTTGACGAAGCGCTAAACGCAAACGCCTTGATGGTCGCCCATGAAGCAACACGGCGGGCCATGCCTCCCCGCTATGCTCCGGGTGTTTTATCCCGTATTTTCCAATTCTTTGTTTTGGTTCCGCTCTGGTTCGTTCTTGGAATCCTCGCCTATCAAGAAGTGGGAACTGAGGAGGGATTGGCCGTGGTTGGCGGTCTGCTCGGCCTCCATTTCTCGTACTCCAGATACACCGCTCAACAAGAACATCAAATCAAGCACCGCGACCAGCGGGGTCTGATCAAATACGCACGTCGTATGCGCCGATTCAAGGTCAAACCGGGCCCGGAAAACATTCCGATCGGCAATCACCTGCTCATGAGCGGGATCTTGGTTTCCGTCAACGGTGTTGTCCTCGATGTTGGCTTCCCGGCGTGGTTGTTTGAACGGCTTCCCAAAGAATCCGAAAAGAAAGTTCGTGGAAGGCTTCGCCGCCGGTCGGTCCAAATGGACAAGGGAAAAACTCCGCGGGTAAGCACGCTTGGGAAGGCTTGGTGGCTGAAGAGGCCCAAAGAGCACAACGAGGCAGGACCGATGCTTGAACGAGAAATCGGCCCGGTTGCTTATCGTGGACGAACGAACTACATTCGGAAGAAAGAGCCTCACTCTCTAAACGCCGCTGCAGAAGGGAGGGATGACATCGTTCAGGAGCGTTTCATTCCTCGCAATACCATCCGTAGCGAACGGGCAGGCTAGAATGCAAACCCCCTTTCGGAGCATTCAAAGACTGGCTCAAGTCAAGGGAGAGCATGGCCCAAACGCAGGAAGCAGAGGACACCACGGCCCTCAACAGGGAGTATGCCGAAACCGTGATGCAAGCGGTTCGGGCTAGCGGTCAACTCTATGCCAAAGGGTTAGGCATGATCGCAAGTGAAAACATCGTTTCCCCTTTGGTTCAGGACATCGTTCGAAGTGACCTTCACGGTCGCTATGCTGAGGGGTTGCCAGGCAAGAGGTATTACCAAGGATGTCAAGATTTTGACACCATTGAATCCTTGGGTATCTCCCTTGCGCAAGAGGTGTTCCAAGCACCGTTTGCCAACATCCAATCCATCTCGGGAACCGTATCAAACATCGGTGCACTGAAGGCGCTTGCAAAACCGGGCGACCGAATCACGGCGGTTTCAACAGCGGACGGAGGTCACATCTCGCACGCTCGGATGGGCGCCGTAGGCCTTAGAGACCTGAACTTGACCACCTACCCTTGGGACGAGGAGCGCATGGAACCCGATGTTGAGGCCTCTTGCGCAGTGATTCGAGAGGTGCAACCCAAGGTTGCTCTTTTTGGCCAATCGGTCTTCCTCTTCCCAACTCCCATGAAAGAAATGGCTGATGCCGCCAAAGAAGTCGGCGCAGCGGTGATGTACGACGGTGCGCATGTTCTCGGTCTGATCGCCGGAGGTCAATTTCAGGACCCTCTCCGTGAAGGAGCCGACGTCATGACAGGCTCAAGTCACAAAACATTCCCGGGGCCACAGGGTGGTTTTCTGCTCTCCTCATCCGAAGACGAAGCCTTCCAAAAGCGATTGAACAATGCGATGTTCCCCGGCGTATGTTCATCGTATCACCTGCACCATGTCGCAGGCAAGGTAATGGCGCTCGCTGAATTCAAAGAATTCGGAGCAGCTTATGCAAAAGACATTGTCACGAATGCCCGTGCTTTTGCCGAAGCACTCGCCGCAGAAGGCTTTGATGTGCTTGCGGAATCCCGAGGTTACACGGCTTCCCACCAAGTCCTGACACGCCACGGTGATTTGGATTCTGGCGCTGGTGCTAAGGCTGCCGCCTTGCTTGAGGAAGCCGGTATCATCACGAACATGAACATGCTCCCTGGTGACACCAAGGCCATGTCACCGTCAGGTCTACGCTTGGGTGTCCAAGAACTTACCCGGGTCGGCTTTACGGCGGATGAAATGAGCGACGTCGCTTCGCTCTATGCACGGGTTTTGCTCCGCGGCGAAGACCCGAATTCGGTCAAAGCTGATGTTCATGAACTCAAATCCACCCACCAAATCATTCGATATTGTTTCAACGACGATGAGCGAACAGGCTATCCTTTGTGAGGTAGGTCGTTTGTCCAACAGCCCGAGGAAACACGCGTCATTTTCGTTCCGACCGAACGGATGTTTTTTCGATGACCACGGTTTTCCAATCGGTCTCTGGGGCGTGGTGGAGCTGGAGTCGTTCTTCCGACACCTTGACGCTCAATTTGAAACACCGATCGGGCGTAAAATCCTCTACGCCGCTACCGACGCTGAGGAACTTGTTCTTCGCCATCCTTCCTTCGCTAAGCCCCGTTTTGGAGGTCGAAAGAAATGGCATCGCCTCCTCGCCTCCCGTTCGAGCCTGATGGGTTGGGGGCAGTACGAGGCCGGGACGATCCAATCACCGTGTCATGATGCTTTGTCGGTCGGCTTCGCACTTGCACACGAAGAGCACCTTGCTCGCACTCGATTGGACATCAACTGGCGACAATCGCAGGCGGAAGTGATTCGCTTTGAGGTGGCGCAGAAATCCACCCCGATGCAACCTGTTCAGGTGCCGATGTTGCCTGACTGGGGGCAGAGCACACCGGATTCGTTGCCCGCTGAGGACTTCGAATTGGAACTTGAAGAACGAGAACACGGTTTTTTTCTCGGGGAGCAACGGAGTTTCTTCCTCCCGCTGCCGGTTTTGGATTTTCTTGTCCATGCACTGCAGGGGCGACCATGTGCACCATCGGTTGACACCTCTTGGCTCCGAGTTTCTCCTCAAGGAACGGACACGTTCCTTTTTTCCGCATTCGCATCGGCAGCGAAATCGATGTTTGAGGCGAGTTCGCTTCCGGTGTACGTACTTGAGGAAAACGATTGGACATCCCAGGTTGTCAAACGAATACAGCACCGTGGCATGGGCCTTGTGATGGTGCTTGAGACACGGCTTGAGGGTGATTTTGAAACCGTATTCCGAATTCGGTCGTTCCATCCGCCGGTTGTCTGTGGAATTTTGATTGGTATGTGGGAGCGATGCAACGGGCGGCGGTCTGAGGCACGAGTTGAGATCGGTTCGGGATTTGTGGATTTGCACCTCCGTTCTCCTTCGGTAGAATACAACGAAATCATCTAACAAAATGCGCCGGCGTGCTTTGAAATGTTGCCCAACGGAGGTCAAGGTTCATAACCGAATCAACGCCTCGGAAGGTTTGCACAGTTGTGCGGGGTATGTCGGATGAGTTTGAATCACAACCAAATGGCGTATGTGGCGATTGTTTCTACCTTGATTTTTGGTTCGCTTTTTGTCGGTGTTTCTGGATTTTTCCAAACCAGCGAAAACGTGGGCGGTTTCGAAAGCGCCGTAGAAGAGGACATCCGTGGTGAATCGGAATTGATGGAAGCCGCAACGGATTCCGACGGCGATGGTCTCTCCGATAAGTTGGAAGAAACCCAATACGGAACCGACCCCGACGATCCCGACACCGATAACGACGGGTTAAGCGACGGGTGGGAGGTTCAACACGGCTTGAATCCCCTCGACAACGGCGAATCTGAGGATTTGGAAGTTGACCCAACCCAAAGCGAAGACACGGAGGCCGAGGGTCTCGAAAACGAAACTGAATCGTGGCCTGACCCAAGTCAGGGTCCAAACGGCGACCCCGACCGAGACGGCCTCACCAACCAAGCTGAAGCCGAACTTGGAACGGACCCCCAACGAGCCGATACGGACAACGATGGTTTGAACGATCGATGGGAGTCTCTGTACACGATGGGCGTTCAAACGCCGGGTGGTGAAGTCGTTCTCTTCAACCCCCTCGACGGAAACTGGGATTGTCTTCTGCTCGACCAAGCCATGGTTGACGCTCTTGAATCTCGCTTCAACGGCGAGAACGGGATGGCTGACTGGGATGACCTCGCCTCCAACGGACGCCACTCCTGTGACATGGTTCTTGACACCGATGACGATGGTCTCGCAAACTTTGAGGAAGAGGCTTTTGGCACCAATCCGACGGCTCGGGACTCTGACCAAGACTTGATCGACGACATCGTCGAGGTTGCCAACGCCACCATTGCCTCTTACATGGGGATGGGCGAGCAATGCAACGAAAATTTGCTCGACCCTGTTCCTCGGGTCGGGCCCTTCTTTGGGGTTGAACGCAGTTGGTTCATGATGGACATGGACAACGACGGCCTGCTCAACGGACCTTCGGATTGGGACACGGACGGAGACGGCATGCCAGATGGATTCGAATACTGCTATTCCATTCCAGCCATGGCTCCAAACGCAGCCTATGTTCTCAATCCTGCAAACGCTTCCGACGGTTACGGTGATTGGGACGAAGACGGCATGAACAACTTGGAGGAGTATCAAGTCGCTCAACTGTTCGGTGAAGGCAACTTTACTTCCCCTTGGCTGGAAGACACCGACAGAGATGACATGCCCGACCAGTGGGAAGCCTCCAACGGCCTTCACCCCCGCTCTGCTCAAAACCGGGATGAGGACCCGGACTACGATGGATGGGACCTCGATGGCGACGGCGATGTCATGTACGATACCCTCGAGAACACGGCTATTGTGCACACCCTCGACATCGAACTTGGCGAACAAGTTGAAGCGAACCAACAAGTAGCCTCCGCTCGAATCACGCTCGCAGGAGGGAATCAGCAGGTCATCCCACTTCGTGCCCCTGTGGACGGATACGTTTACAGCATCAACGTTGCACTGGGTCAGACGGTCGACTCCC
>Ga0213866_10003395_pt1 | contig 10848 bp, 21 predicted proteins | sample PICome_11_FD_160079 | JGI IMG/M metagenome (GOLD analysis project Ga0213866, IMG submission 160079) | Coastal seawater microbial communities near Pivers Island, North Carolina, United States - PICO284 | ecosystem: Environmental > Aquatic > Marine > Coastal | place: USA: North Carolina... | reverse complement strand
TAATTACTAAAGCCATTTCTACTCCAAAATTTTATTACGCGTCGCCAAGTCTAATGATTGCATTAGATGAATCAGCAGTTGGAAACTGAATAACGAAATCACCGTTAGTTGCAGTTTTTGTTCCGCCGAAGTCTAGAACTAATACAGCTTCATTACTTGAACCTTTATAAATCAGAGCGCCCACTGCTGATAACGTTACAGATGTAAAAGTTAAATCTGCAAAGTCAACGTATCCAATGTTACTTGATATTGCTACACCATTATTAGTTAAAGTATTTCCACCCGCTGTATAGTTTGTACCAGATGAAGAAACTTCATTAGTAGTTGTATAAGCTGTAGTTGAAGTACTGAAACCAGATATGTCAGTGTATAATGCAAGTTTGAAAGTTGATCCGCCAGAATCAAAATCAAATACACCACCAAGTAGGTCTGTTTTAAAAGAGTCAGGTACTATGTTTGCCATTTATATTATCTCCTTAGTTTGGTGATGGCGACTTAATTTGAGAACGAATAACGCCATCTTGCCATTCATCTCTACGTCTTCTACCTTCTTGTTCGATAGAATAAGATTTTGCAGCCCTTCTATATGACTGTTCATAGTATTGTAACAGATCCGCTGGACCTTTCAAGTATCCATATGCTTCTACCAGACATGAGTACAAAAGTAAATCCTGATATTTATTACTTGTGTAAGTACCAGATGTGCTTCCTGGAGAAGCTGTTATTGACTCTGGTTGTTTTGTATAAGCTAATGTTATTGAATAAGTGCTGTCTGGAGTAGGTGAAACTACCCAAAAATTTGCGTCCCAGTTACCATAATACTTAGGTAATCCTGATTGAGTGCCTGGAGTGTTGTAGTATTCTGCCATAAAAGATGTGTCTCTTTTATCTAGAAACACTTGATTTCCAGATGAATCAGTTAGTTGTACATATCGAATAAATCTTAAATCAGATGGTATTGTTACATACCTATTTCCAGCTTGTAAATTTGATGTAGCATAAAATCTATTGTCGTCAGAATCTACTTCTCTATAAATTCTGTTTTCTGCGTTTTTAATTATAGTATTTAAAACACCTGAAGATAAAACAGAACTGTCTACCTCCGTGTAATTTCGAATATCGTCTTGTAAGTTTGTAAGTGTGTATGCCATTATGGTGTAAGTGTAACCGGACCAGCCGATATACTTCCTCCTCCTATTTTTTCAGTTGCAGTTGCAGTTCCTGAAGCTGTAAATGTATAGTTATTAGCATTTGTAACTGTAATTGTAAATCCCGAAGCGTTATTAATATCTGCAGCAGTAATACCTGCACCTTCTTCACCATCTCTAAATCTAACTACATCATTTGTAGATCTTCCATGATTTTCTTCAAATACAGTTATGGTTTGAGATCCACTTGCAGTGGTTAATGGATTTAATGTTAGTATTCTTGCAACAGCAGGTTCTACTCTTGCAGGTCTTGCATTTAATAAACCTTGAGGATCAGCAGCATGTGGTTTTGGTTCTAATTGAGGATGTTTAGGTTCAAATTCTGATATATGAACTCTTGCTCCATTCCATTCTATTACCATTTCAGAATAAGGAAATGCTAGTCCCGATCTGTCTGATATAAATTGTGCATATTTACCTGAAGAAAGACTAGACATTAAGACTCCGGATAATAAACTTTAGGACTTATATAAGTACTAGATGATGAGCCGTCCTCTTGTAGTGCTCTTTGTAACTCATCTTCATATAACATTTTTAACATCTGAACTCTGTCTGGTGCATTTTTAATTGAAAGATAATAAGCTAATCCTGCAGTCATACACGGTACAAATCTATATGGAACATCTGCTTCATTACTGTAAGCCCCTGCGTCTTGAATTCTTTTTACATAATAGTAATTTAAAAAATTACCCGCTTCTGTTGAACCAGGCGTCAGGTACAAAGTGACTGTAATCTTGTCTATAAATCTTTGAACAAAATACTGTGAAGGTGTTCCTTCAGAAGTTTTATTTGAAAAAGCTTGATATTGTGATCTACTTATTTTTGTAAGTGGTGTGTCTACATTAGAGTTTCTATAAGAAGCTTCTAATATATCATCTACACCATAAACAGCTGTAGCATCAGAAGTTCCATCTGCTGTTGATCTAAACATTGTATATGTTGCTTGACCATCGACTAACGTAATTGAATTGTTTGCAACTTCCCAATAATGCAAACCTCTATTAGCCCATTCTTGAAACAATATATTAAGAGATCTTCTTGCAGACTTTAATTGATGTCCAGAAACACCAGTAATCCCAATTCTTTCATAAGACTCTTCGACAATATCTGAAATAGAAAGACCTGATTCGAAAGTTGTAGTTCCGGAAGTTGCCATTCAGCCTCCTACTTATCTATAAGTAATGTTGCGCCTTCAATATTTGTAATAGTAGAAACTTTCATTCCTCCAGGAAATAAAATCCCATCTTCAGGAATATTAAATGCAAAGACATCTCCTGTTGGACAGTCTCCTTGGAATAAAGTTGTACTATCAGTATTGTCTTGTAAAATTATTGAACCTGCACCGCCGCCATCTGAAGCAAGAATAAGTCCTCTTAGTCTTGTTCTTCCAGCGAAGACAGCACCTGTACCAGAAACTCTTACCGCTTTTACATCTGATTTCATATTTTGTTTCTCCGTTAAAATTTTATGTGGGGCCGAAGCCCCACACTAATTATTTATTACGCTTCTTTAGCAAATACACCTTGAGCATCAACAACTGTCCAATGTGCTGTTGAATTCAAAGATGCAATTGTAACAAAGTCACCAACTTTTGATGTAGTTTTTGTATTAATAAGATCTTTATCATCTGTTAAAGATCCAGCATACAAAATACCATCATTAGCATTTGGACTAATAGTTAATGCATTAGTTCCATCTTGACCTGTATTTACAAAAGTAAATACGTAACCAATTGCTATTGCTGGTAAAGTAAATATCACACCATCAGTTGATGACGTAAAAGTCTTTCCAGAATCAGCTGTAGCTACTGTGTAGTTAGATGATTTGTTTTCTAGATTGAATCCAGTTAAACCTGCTTCGTTAAATTTACCTTGCAGAACTGGTCCTCTAAATAGTGTTTGAGCCATGATTATTCTCCTAGTTAAATTCTACATAGTCTCTAGGCCGTCGACTATACTGCGTCTATGCAGAATATTAATTTATGTATAGTGAGTTTTTTATATACTAGTTTTGAGTAGAGTGCAAGAAGTCCTACAGTGCGGAGTGGAATTTTTCCAACGATGTAGCTTTTTACTAAGTAGCTACTGAAACTTCAGGAGCAGAACCTTCAATAGTGTTCTTTAAGTGAGCGATTCTAGCTTCTTCAAGCTTGATGTCTGTGATGATCTGTTTGACTTTATCGTCAATCCTAACCATCTCAAGAGTATATCTACCGTTAGACAGATGCTCCTGTTCCCACTTCAACTCCAAGGACCTTTTTTGTTTGTATAGGTCTTGTATCATCTATAACCTCCTCATAGGTTATTCTGTATTTATCGGAAGCAAATACCTTAGTTCCGATATGTTCCCATTTTATAACATTTTCTCCTAGTTTGTCAACTATGGCTTGTTCTAAGGAAACTGAGTTATCTTCTGATAACACTTCAAATTTTGCGTAGTGGTCGTAGGCATTTATTGTAACTGTAAATTTTTTCATGAAATTCCTTTCTACTTTCATAATGAGGCGGAACTGTGTCCGCCTCAAAATTTCTAATTATTATGCACCTGGTGATGCAAAAATACCTCTATAGTCAGATACACCAAATGAGTATCTTTCTCTAGCTTTGTATCTTACGTTACCAGTGTCAAAGTCACCTTCCATTGCAGTTTTGATAGCTGCTCTGTCAAAGTACTTCATACCATTAGGCACGTCTGTGATAATGTAGAAAGCATCTGGGTCAGTTAGGAAGTTGTTCACTCTATAACCTTGAGGAACCATTCCCATTGACGCAATTGCGTTTACATCATTATCAGCAGTACCAACTCTACCTTGAGACTTCATAAGTCTTTCAGCAGTGAACTGAAGTTCAGAAGGGATAATCATTTTAACACCTCTTGCAGCAATTTTTAGACCTCTTTCGTCTGTCATTGCAGCAATGTCAATTAATGATTGCTCTAATGAAGTTTCGTTCAAGTCGGAAGCCGTTGCTAATGTGTTTGATACAGTTCCACTTACAGTTGGGTGGTTAGTTGCAAATAATGCAGAACCATCACCTGAAGTGAATGTACCGAAACCATTAATTAATGGTTGTACCGCTTTAACTTGTTTTGTGTTCGCCATAGATCTAGCTAACGCTTTTGTATATCTACTAGCAAGTCTGTCATACAAGTTATCCTCAATAGCTTCTTCAGTAATTGCAAAAGCAAGAGCCACAGTTTCGTGTGTGTATCTTGCAGTGAAAGTTTCTTGAGCATTGTCAAAAACAACTCCACTTCCTTCTGCTTTAGTCTGAGCTTGAGCAAAACCTGATAACATAACTTCTTCTTCAAACGCTCTGTCTGAAGACTCAGTAGTGTATATTTCAGCATGCTGATTCTCGTAACGTTTATATTCCAGTCCGAATAGTGCATTCAAACCTGGTTCTAGTTCTTTGACTAGTTGTCCTCTTGATATCGCCATGTTCTATACTCCTTACGTACCAGTTGTTACTTTAAGTTCATGTTCTGCAATCACAACAACCCAATTAACGTTAGCAGATGCTACGTCATTGTTTGATGGATCTTTAGATGCTCCCATGATCTTTAATTGTTGAGCAGTAGTATTTAAAGTAGAATCATCTAACTCTACTCCTGAGATATAGTCAGGTGAAGATCCTGCTGCGTATACAAGATCTGCAGTTTTACCTACATCAGTTACTGCTGAAGCACTAGCATTGTTTGATTGAATCTCGAACCTTTCATAAGGGTCGTCAGAAACATAACCAACAATATCTGTTGCTGTGTTACTAGCTTCCAAGTGGTTAGCCCACGTTGGCTTGCTTGTTGATGCGTCAGTATAAAAAACACCATTTAGTGATCCTCTAAGATTGCCGCCTGCGCCAGCTACTAATAAGTAACCGCCTGAAGTTTTCACTGGATCCCATTGATAGATCGCAGCTGAACTTGCAGCAATGCTGTATTCAGATAAACCTTGGTTGTCTCTATTCTGACCAACTTTTCCTATTGCTTTCAATCCGAAAGCGGCGTCTTGATTTGCCATAGTTGTGTCCTCCTATTAGACATTAGTTTAGTTTATCCTTGGATAGCTCTAGTAATCGTTAAAAAATTAACTTTTCTTTGAACCACCGAAGGTTACACGAGTTTGTCGATCAATATTGATCGGCATACTTGGGTGCTGTTCCTTCATAAGATCGTTGTCAACTGCGTCGACGTTATCTTGAGCTTGTTTCTGATAGTAATCAGTTCTTTGCTCTGCAATCTCTTCCGGTACCCTAGCCAGCACTAGGCCTCCTACTCCGATCACTCCCTTGTATTTACCATCGTCCACAATTGGGAAATCTGAGTCTGGATATTCATCAGCTCTTACAAGCTCGTATCCGGATCTAATTCTTCCAGCGACGTTTTTAGTGTCTTGGAATCCCATAGATTCTACTCTGATCCATCTGTGTTTAAAACCTGTTGGTGCAGGGGGTGCATCTAAAGATGAAGGTGGAGTCCAAACTTTTTTCTTAGATTCTTTTTCTCTTGTTTGACTCGCACGGGATGCTCTTTTATCATTATTATTTTCCATATGCTTATGCCTCCTTCGTGATTTTTAATTGTTTCGCATATTCTTCTAGTGGCACACCTAATTTTTTAGCGATTGCTACCTGAGAGGATGTGAGTCTCACAGTTTTGCGACCAGTATTTGTACTTCGCTTCGCACTAGCTACTGTTTGTACGGGTTTGGTCGGAACTTCCCCTTTATCTGATGTAGTTGTATCAAATTTGTGGGGGAATTCAAGTCTTATTCTCTTATCAATTTCTTGATAATACTCGTCAGATTGAGGATCATAACCCTCTTGCTCTGTAAGTTTCTTATGTAGATCAAAAGCAGTGTAAGTCATAGCTGTATCTTGACCAAACCAAGCATTTCTAGATGCCCATGTTTCAGCCTTAGGATCAGGTGTTCCTTGTGATGCTTGTTGTCTATTTAAGTTTATTTCTGGTTGTTTAACTTCTTTTCTTTGTTGATTATATTCTTCTTGAGCAACTTTAGTTTCATTAAATTTAGCTCTTTTATAACCAAGTTCAGAAATTGCAGTTAAAGCTTCTGCTTCAGCTGTTAGATCATTTGCTTCTCTTGCTGCTGCAAGTTTTGCTTGAGCTGCTGCTAAACCATTAGTTATACTATCCTCAGCATTTTTTAAAAACTCAGGTTCGTATCTAGAGATTTTCTTTTCTGCTTCTTCTTTTGCTTTTATTTGTGCTTGAGCATAAGTTAAAGCTTCATCTTTCTGTCTCTCAGCTTCTCTCCATTTATGAGTTAGTTTAGCTATTCTTCTTTGTACTCCATCAGAGTATTTTTCTAATTCTTTTTCTTTATCGTCCTTTGTAGGCTCTTCTTTCTTTTCTTCTTTTGCTTCAACAACTGTTGAAGTCTCTTCTGTTTCACTAGTAGATGTTTCTACCTCAGGTGTTTCTGTTTCTGAAGTTTGAGTTTCTTCTAACTCAATTTCTGTATCAGGACCTGATGTATCTATATCGACTGTTTTATTTTCTTCTACGTCTAGCATAGTTTATCTCCTTCTATGATTAATATTGATGAAGTATATCTTCAGGGTTTTCAATGGTTGCTAAAACTTCATCATCATTTAGCATTCTTACTTCCCCACCATCTATTTGAATTCTTGATCCTGCATATCTTGCAAAGATAACCCAATCACCTTTTTTACACCAAGGACCTTCTGGAAATTTATCTTTGTCATAACAATGAGGACCCATTGCAAGAACTAAACCACAAGTAGATCCAATCTGTTGTCTCTCTAAAGTTTCTTGTCCAAGTAACAATCCACCTTTAGTTTTTTCTGGCATTTTAAATGGTAGAACAACTAATCTCCATCCAGTTGGTTTAGGTAATTTATTTGATTCTTTTGTTTTAAGACGTTCGTAACCGTCTACTTCTTTTTGTTTTTCTTCGTCGTATTTATCTAATAGTGCCGATTTAACTTTCGGGTCGTTCGAAGTCGACGACGTTTTCTGATCTTTCAATATCATTTTTTTGCTCCTTTGGTTCTAGCAGGTTAGAGATTTCCTGTGATATTTTTAAATAGGCATGTGCCTGTCCCATCATATACTTGTATTTTTCCATATTGTCAATAGCGCCACCAATCATGGCATCTGCTATGTCTTGATAAGACTCTTTAAGATGTTTTTGTACTTTATGAATTATTACTGTTTCTTCGTTTAACATTTTTCTTTCTCCTTTTATTTAGTAAATTTACTCTTGAATGCCAACACCATTCGGTCATTCTTATAGCACCTGTTTCAACAAATGCAATGGCATCATCTAGAAAACCAAAAAATCTATATACTAATCTGTCTAGCATTTCCAACGTCTTCTAGCTTGTCTAATTCTAGAATTAGGATCATTTCTAGTTTTAGCAGAAGATCGTTTAAGTTGTCCAAGTGATCTTGCACAATATGACTTTCTACGTTTAGCAGCTGCTGAACCTTTCTTGACTTTACCAGTCACGGCTGTTTTTAATTTTGAACCAGGATTCGCTGCTCTATAAGCTCTAACACCTTTTGCTGTCATACCAGCACCAGATTTAGTTGGTCTATAGTTTGCACCTTTACCTGTAGTAGTTTTTCTAATTGGGTTTTCTTTTTTTCTCATTAAATTTTTTGCATCTCTGGATTATTTGATAAAATATTTTTTTCTGCTCTAGGTCTTGCAACAGAATCTTTACTTCTTTTTCTAAGTTGTGCGATAGCAGATTCTTTTAATGCTTTTTCTTTTTTTAATCTTTGTAAATCTTTTTCTAAATTCATTACAGCATACCTTTATAATATTTAGCATATGAAGGATTGTTTAATTTAACTCCACCATACTCTGAATTAATTGCTGGTCCAGTATATCCACCCATAGCTTTCTTAGTTCTTTTTACAAATGTTGCAACGTTAGTTGGTTTACCGCCTGGATTACCTGCAGCTCTTTTTCGTTTGACAGCACTCGCCTTTTGCGACTTTGTCATTCGTGTGGCTTTTGCAAGTGGTACGCACTTTGGATACTTTCTCTTCGAACCTTTTGAGCGCCCGCATGGCTGATACTTCCCATCCTTCTTTGGTGCTCCAATGTCTACCCATTTTTCTTTCACCCATTTTCTTAAAGACATTAAACAAGACCTTTATAATAATTATCCATTGTCATTAAACCCCCTGTAGCAGCTTTCTTACGACTACCTTTTTTACCGCCAGGTGTTATCTTACCAGAGCAAACTCCTGAAGCATACATGTTAGCGTACGCCGAAGGGTAAACTTTAAATTTTCTTTTGGCAGCTGCTTTGCCTTTTGCACAAAGTTTAGCCATTATACTTTCTTTGCTAGTTTTTTATCTATTTTAACTTGAACTGCTTCTGGTAATTTTGAAAAACCTTTATATTTTTTCTTCATAGATTTTTCACCAGATTTTGGTGAACCACTACCTCTACAAACTCTAGTGTTTGCTGTTTGTTTATTATATCTTGGATTTGACATTATTTTTTTCCTCCGTTTCTAAATATTTGTGTACCCTTTATACCATAAATACTCGCCACGACAAGAATCCATAAATTAGTGAACCATCCCGGCAGCTGTGAGAACATCTCGAAGAATAATTTTACCTTGTCCATCGCTGTTGGGTCATCCGATATCACTGCCCACGCAAGCACCAACACGGGCAAACTGAGAATTATGAGGACCGCCTCGTCTTTCCAGTCTGACTGTCTAGCTTCTAGCAATTTGCCCTGGTATTGTTCCTCACCCTGGGCCATCTTAGTAGCATGCATAAGCTGTGCTTCTGACATTGCCATTTTTGTCTTCTGCTTGTTAGCGTAAATCTTACTTCCAGCAGAGACGGCTAATTTAATTGCCGATAACCACATATTAGATCCACTTAGCTTTTTTAGACTTTTCTTTTAGCATTCTTTTAGTTCCTCTTACTTCAACTTCTTCACCTTTTGCGATGTAGTTGTAAGAACCATCAGCTGTAGTCTTAGATCTAGGGTCAATTTCAAGATTCATTTTGTCTTCTGACTTGATTTCAACAATTTTATCTAATTTTTCCATATTTTCTCCTTGTGTGTTTTATTTTAACTGTTTTTTTAGTTTTTGTCACTAGCCTTTACGCATAATTGCAACATTTGGCATCATTGAATCAGAACTTGGTAGTGTTTTTGACAAAACAGTCTTTTCAATTGATGTGTCAGCACGTAATTTTGCTAATTCTTCGTTTTGTTTTAGTTTTTCGTCCTGATTTTGTTGATTCATCATTGCTTTCATCTTATCAAGGTCCATTCTCTCGTTAGCTTCCTTCTCTTTTCGAGCATTTTCTTGTGCTCTAAGGTCTAACTCTCTTGATCTTAGTTTAGCAATTGGATCATTGTCAAATTGTGAAGTAATTTTTTGCTCTTCCTTCATAAATTCTTCCATCATGTCTGCAATTAGTTGAGCTTTTCTTGCTTCAATCTTCTGAGTCATCTGCATAACTTGCATTTGAATCTGTTGAGCCATTGCTGGGTTCTGTTGTGCCTGCATTTGCATCTGTTGAAGTTGTTGCATTTCATCTCTGTACTCTAATTCAACTTGTTCTTGCGCCATTAGACTAATATGTTCAAAAACATTTTTCTCTAAACTTGCCATAACCATTGGATTATTTCTAGCCATGTTAGTTGCCATAAAATTTAAGTGTGAAGTAATGTGTGATCTATGATCTTGACCTGGAAAAGCTTGAAACTGTTTACCACCTAAAGCATCAATGTGCTCTAACGCCGGATCTTTTGGCATTGGTTGCATTGGTTTAATTAAAACTGAATCAATATTCTTTACACCCAAGGCTTCATACATGTTTCTATATGCTTGATATAGATTATGCATTTGCGGATTTGATTGTGCCAGTTGGAGTTCCGTTTGCGCGAGGGAAATACGCTGTGTTTGAGAAAAAATGTTAGGGTCAGCAACTGGCAATATATCTACCCTATCATCAAAGTCTTGTTGTTTAATTATTCTTTGACCCCCAACTACATCATACGGATATTCTTGAGGTAGATATAACTTGAATACTCTAGCCATGATTCTGAATTCATTTTTCAAAGCTGAGTAAATTCTTTTGTGAATCGCAGACATAGTTCTACTTCCTCGCTCTAAAAGAGCTACTGTTGTTCCTACTGCCGCTTGTTGATTTCCATCGCCAACTTGTAGATCTGCAATAGATGCAAATCTTTGACCAGCGTTTACTACAACGCCCATTAGTGATAGTAAAGTTTGTGATGGTTCTTTAAATGGTAACATCATAAATGAATCTCTTAAATTTCCACCTGGTGCATCTACATCTCTGAATTCACCTGGTTGAATTGATTGTGCATCATCTCTAATTCTAATACCACGTTGTTTAAAACCTGCTGGTAAGTTAGATAAAGTTCCTGCATCTAATAATTGTCTAAGTGCACTTGTTGCAGTACGTGACAATCCACCAATCATGTGAATTAAACCAAAACCATAAAAGCCAAGTCCTGGTAAGAATTTAAAATGTACAAAATATTGTATTTTCTTTTTTAATGGATCTCCTACTTCATAGTTTCTTTTGATAGATAAAATCTCTCGTGATCCTTCTTCCAAAGTTACGATGTAAGGTATTTTAATT
>Ga0213866_10003393_pt1 | contig 10852 bp, 11 predicted proteins | sample PICome_11_FD_160079 | JGI IMG/M metagenome (GOLD analysis project Ga0213866, IMG submission 160079) | Coastal seawater microbial communities near Pivers Island, North Carolina, United States - PICO284 | ecosystem: Environmental > Aquatic > Marine > Coastal | place: USA: North Carolina... | reverse complement strand
CGAGCAATTTAGCTTTTTCATTGTTGTTCATAATATATCCTATAATAAAATTTGAGGGGACTTTCACCCCTCTAGTATTAACCTTCGACTGATTCTTCATCAGCAACTTCTTCCACCGGTACTTGACCTTCTGGTGTTTCGTTGCCTTTGGAAGCTGCGTTTAGAAACTTAACTGTTCTGTTTCTTAAACCGCCAACTGCTTCAAGCTCAGGGCCTTCAAATCCACCTCTTTTAGAACAAATATCAATTATTTGTACCATTGTAGCGATGTCCTGTAGACTTAACTGTACGCTTTCTTCAGCTTCAGTTTCAACGTTATTCACTTCTTCTGACATAATTTTCTCCTATGCATAGTTACGAAAATAAGAAGACCCACCCCATGTGGCATCTTCCATTCCTACAATATATTTATACATCGTAGCTTGAGTTTTTCTCAAGAGCGATAAAATAATCCACCGGATAGTTACTGTTAGTCCAGTTAGAGATTAGCTTTGAGCTTATGCTTACAAAGTAATCACCTGGCAATAACTTCAGGTTAGGAATACTTACCACGAAGTTAAACTCATTTTTACATGAGTTATCTTTATCAAGGTCAATCTCAAATAGATTTGAAGTAGAGTCTCTTGTATCAAGTACAGAGGCTGTTATAACTCCATTGCTACCTGTGATTGCCAATTCAGTGTGACCTAATACTGCTGCAGCTTTACGAATTTGATTTAGTTTATCTTCTTCGATATTAACTCCAACTTCTGGGTCTGGCATCTGAATGTCTTTTTGAGGAGTGGTAAGTATATCACTTTCTGAAAAGAAATATCTAATCTTTTGACCACTACCTGTTATTAATACTGCTTTGTCTTCAAAGACCAATGTTGGATTATCTATAAGACTTAACACAGATAAGAATTCGTTTAAATCATAGATTCCAAATTCTTTTGGAAAGTCTTCAACAATTGTAGCAGAAGCTAGAATCGTTTTAGACTCTGAGATTGTCTTAAGTTTTTGTCCTGGCTTAAAGACTAAGTTAGGATTAATTGTTGCGAAGTTTTTTAACACATTCAAGGTGTCATTTGATAGATTCATTATTTTCTCCATAATGTATTATTATACCATGTATTTAAGTAAAAGTACACAGTTATTTTTCATTTGCTTTATCATGCTCATTTAAAGCGATAATAGCGTAATGTAAAACTTTTTGTAAATCTTTTCTATGGTCTGCAGTAGTTCCTTTTTTACCATAGCGCTGTGCATACTTAAGAATGTTACCTATTGCAAATCCAATACCATGTCCACAATCAGAGATAAACTCGGTAGATTGAAATCGATTCTTCGAATAGTGACCATCATAAGTTACATCAATATAAGTCTGAAGCTCTTGTATCAGAGCTCCTTCATTAAACTTATAGTTTATTTTATTATTCTTTTTATTAAACATCTACATCCTCAGTTACTTCAGGGTTATATTCATCAGCATCTACTTTACTGTATAAGTCAAGAAATGCATCTTTTGTATCATCATCAAATCTTGAGATACAAAGGTCAATTGCTTTATCTCTCTTTTGAAAGATTGAGAAAGTTTGAACAATGTGGCAAAGCCTTCTTGTTGAAATGACTTCATCTACACCATCATCGTAAAATGTTTTTCTGATAATGTCAGCCCAAAGTACAAGCTTTTCTGCAAAGTCTTCATCAACATAGTTGAATTTTTCCATGTGCTTAATTACGATTTTCTTTTCAATACCAATTGATGGAAACTTTTGGTCTACTGAAATAGTAAACCTTTCAAGGAAAGCATCATCGATAATAGAAGCAGCTGTGAATCTACCATCATCTGAACCTTTACCTTTTGTGTTTGCAGTTGCTATAACATTAAATCCATTAGCAGGCTCAATAACTTCTCCAGTCTTTTTAACCAATACAGGTTTACCTTCGAGGATTCCTTGTAAGCACATAATTTTATTTGTAGCTCTATCGATTTCATCCAATAAAAGGATTGCGCCATTTTCCATAGCTTTAAGAACTGGACCTTTTGAGAATACGGTTTCACCATTAATAAGTCTGAATCCACCCAATAAGTCATCTTCATCAGTTTCAGGATTGATTTGAACTCTTATGAATTCTTTACCGACTTTAGCACAAGCCTGTTCAACCATGAAAGTCTTACCATTGCCAGAAAGACCACTGATGTATGTAGGATAAAACATATCCGATTTGATTATTTTAACGATGTCATGATAAGCACCCCATGCAATGAAAGTTGAATCTGCTTTTGCATATGTTTTTTCATCGTTTACGATTGACTGCATTTGAGCAGCATTAGTTGGAATTGAAGCAACAACTGTATTTGAAACAGCTGATTGTCTTACTGGTTCTAATAAAGAAGCAAGGTCATAAGTACCTATTCTTACTCTATTAGTTTTATCTAGTAATGGATTCCAATCCTTACCTGAATATCCCAGGCTTTTACCAAGGTCTACAATAAGACCGGTTCTGAATTGTGTTTGGTCTGGATATTTTGCAGCCAATTCTTTCAGTATAATTTCAGTTGATTTTTTCATAATATAGTTCTCCTTATCAATTTATATGTATATTATACCACAGTTCTCTGTGAATGTACACCCTTTTTGTGAAAATAATTGCACTTTTTTCACTCAGCGACCGCCTTACCAAAGTTAGTCAATAGTGTTTTATTAAGCTTTTTAGACTTACTGAATTTCTTAAAAGCTTGTGTTATTTGTCCTTTTGATGCATCATCAGCAGGAGTAAACTCTTCTACATCAGTTTCGAGTTGCTTTCCTTTTAAGACATATAATTGGCTGTAACCTAGTACATCAGAAAGTGTTACACATTTCTTTTTACCATACTCTTGGTTAAATGGTTTTAACTGATAGTTATCCATCCAAGAATCGCCTATTGCTTCACCAATTTTATTTTTAAAGCTGTATCTGTCATCAGCAATAAAGAATCCTAATGTTGTAGCATTGAATTGCTTTTTGATATTATTAAGTAATGCTTCAGTTCCACCTTTTCTACTATCTGGCATTTCAACAGATTTACCCATAATATTAATATACATTTTTCTATAAGTACTGTATCTGTCACCAATATCAGTTCTCTTAATATTTTCATTATATGTTTTAACAAATCTACTTCCATTTGTATCGCCATCTGATATTACAACAACATTCATATTTTCAACATTATGTGTTCTTTTAAATTTATCGATAATGACATGAGATGCTACGAGTGCTTCATTTAATGGTGTTGAACCATAGTCTTCATTTGGTGAAAGCACATATCTTTCAGTATAATTTCTAGATTTGCATAATGCATATCTTAAATACATATGACATATAGCTTTTTCAAAATCTGCTTTCTTTAGTTTTGAAGTAACTAATTGTGGCATTGATAATCTTTGGTGATATAATTCACCATCTGTTTGAGATGATGTATCTAACCCGTCATCATCATATAACCCACCATCGCCTAAAGCTTTGTTTGCTGTAGAAAATGCATATACTTCGAAAGGTATGTTTACTGCTTTACAAAACATTACAAGGTGAATAAGTTGGTCCATTACATTACCCATTATTTCACACATAGAACCTGAGAAATCGATAATCATTACCATTCCATGATTCTTTGCATCTGCTAATTGAGTAACTCTTGAAAAAATATCTTCATTTGTTTTATAAGACCAAACTTTATTTACATCAATTGAGCCTGTTTTTGCTGTTTGAGCTCTTGAGTATCTATATGCAGCTTTTCTCATTTCAAATTCTTTTACAGCAAAGTTAACATCTTTTTTTACTGCTTTGATATAATCTTTATATTCTGCCATAGCAACATCAACATCTTCAGAAGCAAACGATGGCATGCCAGATATAACGTTATCTCTTTCTTTTGAAAGCTGGTCGAATGGTATTACTAGTTTGCTTTGAGTATCTTTACTAAATCCATTACCTACTAATACTTGTGTTCCATCTTCTTTGATATCAAGTAATTCACTTTCTTTATTTCTAAAATTTTCATCTGATTGTGAAACATCTTCATCTTGTGGTTCTGATATATCTGGTGCGCCAGGTCCAGCTTCACCTGCTTCTTGACTACCTTCTGAATTAGATGGTTGTTGCTCTTCTTCTTTCTTTTCTTCTGGTTCTACATCATCGTGACCAGGTGAAGATTGCGTTTGTTCTTGTTCTTGTTCTTGCTCTTTTTCTTCTTGGTTATCGCCTTCGTCAACTTCAGGCGCTGGTGGTGGTGTAAGTAACTCTTCTTGATTTTCTTTTGTATAAGCTAATACATCTCTTACTAACTGCAATACTTCATCAAAAGTTTCAGTTGTCATTGCTCTATTATAATATACGATTTCTTCGTCATTCATAGGAACATCAAGATGAGCACCAACCTTTGCTTTTAGATTGATTTTATCGATAAGCTTTACGTTATCCCAATCCATATCATGAAATTCTTTACCAAAGAAACCATCATCAAATAGTTTTTTGTAGCCTCTTGCCATTGGAGATATAAGACCAACATAAGCATCTTTGATATGTCTTTCAATTCTAGCATCTTCAATAACATTAATATAAGTACGTGGACAACCTTCTAGTTTTTCCGGACTATCATGCCAACCTTCGAAAGGTGTAAATAAGGCATGACCAACCTCATGACCTATTAATAAATCAGAAACATCTTTACCCATATCTTTCCACATAGGTAGACCAAGAATTCTATCCTTAATGTCAAACCATGCAGTAGAATAGTTACCATATTGCACGGTAATATTCTCTTTTGCAAGTAATTTAGCGAGTGTCGATTTATGTTTAATCATAGGGTTCCTTATCAATGTATGGTTATATTATACACTAGTACAACGTAAATGTACACCTTTTTTGTGAAAATAATGAAATTGTAACACAATTGTAACATTCCTGTAACATTCCTGTAACAATTGAAATGGTGGAGCTGACTGGAATCGAACCAGCGACCTCCTGCGTGCAAAGCAGGCGCTCTCCCTACTGAGCTACAGCCCCTATTTTATTTTAGAAAAGTTCTTTTCTTTAAAGAATTCAATCTTACTTCTAAACTTATTCTCTAATACATCACCTTTATGTGATATAATAAACACATTGCTTCCATCATCTAATGTATCTAATATCTTTGTAAGGTTATCAACACCATCTAAATCTAAACTTGAATCGAATGTTTCATCTAAAATAAGTAAATTAGAAGCTGCACTATTCTTCATTTTTGCTATTTGTCTCCAGGTGAAAAGAAGAGATAAATCAATTCTTTGTTTCTCACCTTCAGAGAATGAAGCATAGTTAAATGAATCACGATGTCTAGACCTAATCGTTTCATTGAAGTTTTCATCCAAATGAAATGATACAAAGAAATCTAGAATCTGTAAATACTGATTAATTAACCTATTCATTACTGGTAAGTATTGCTTAATGACTTTTGTTTTGATACCAGTGTCTTTAAGCATTTCACCTATGACTTCATTATAGGTTCTTTCTTCTACATATTCTAGTTTCTTTTCAGTAGATGTATCTTTACTTTTTCTTAGAGTATTTAACTCTTTCTTTGCTTTTGATACATCACCTGTTTGACCTTGTAAGCCATTAATTTCTTTTTGTATTTTATCAACTTCTTTTTGTAGTAAAGCAATAGCATCATTATTTGAATTAATCTTTTGTTGCTTTTGCCTTAACTTATTTAAGCTATTAGATACTTCCTGTTGTTCAGTTCTTAATTCAGAAATATTTTTAGATAAGTCTTCTTTTGCAGTTTGTATTTCTTTTGCTTTATTCTTTATATAAGATATCTTTTCTTCTTTCTTTTCTTCACCAATTTCTTGGTCACATGTAGGACATTGGTCATTTTCTTCATAGAATCTACTTTCATCTACTAGACCTTTTATCTTATCATTGAATTGCATATCATACGAGTCGAGTTGAGACATTTTCTTTACAATATCTGTACTATGCTTTTCTTCAGTTGATATTGAAGCAGATAGATTCTTTCCTAGCTTTTTACTTTCTTTAAATAGCTTATTGATTTCTTCTTTATGAACCTCTATTGAATCTCTTTTCTTTTCAATTTGGTCATCATTTAGTTCTTGTAAATCTTTAATATATTTACTTTGTGCATCAATCTTTGTTTTAAAAATATCTATCTGATGATTAATATCTGTTAACTCATCTTTGATTTTAGAGTTTCTTTCTTTTAATAATGTATTCATCTTAGAAAAAATATTAATATCTAATAAGTCTTCAATGATATTTCTTCTTGACCAAACTGGCAATTGCATGAATGGTATAAAGGAAGATGACCCAAGTACAACTACCTGGTGAAATGATTTATGATTTAACTTAAGAATATTTTGTTCTAGAAACTTTTGATAATCTCTAGCATTAGAAGCCTGGTTAATCAAATTGCCGTTTTGATATATTTCAAATTTGCCTGGCTTTATACCTCTTACGATTTTAAAGTCATGACTTCCTATTTTCATTTTAACCGTGACTAATGTACCTTTTTTATTGATACTGTTAATCATTTGGTCTTTCTTAATATCTCTATGTGGTTTACCAAAGAGTGCAAAGGATAGAGCATCAAGTAAAGTTGATTTACCTGCTCCATTTTGTCCAACAATTAATGTTGATGGTGTTTTATCCAATAAGATTTTTATTGGGTCGCTTCCGGTGGATAGAAAATTCTTCCACTCGATAGATTCAAAATGTATCATACTACCTCTAGATTCTGTGCTTCAGTATATAGTTTTCTCAATTCAACTTTTAGATGTTCTTTATCTAAGTCTGTGTCAACAGCTTCAACATACGAGTCTAGAAGTTCATTAGTATCTTCAAGGGATATTTTCTCGTCTTCTACGCTTTCTCCCAAATACTCTTCAAAAGATTCTGCAATCTTTAGTTCATATGTTTCAATATTGTTTAGTCTATCAATAAATTTATCAAACATGTATAAGTCATTTTTATTTATAACGATAAGTTTAATAAACTTTTTCTCAAATTCTGATACATCTACTTTATCGTAATCTGTTTTTGTATCATCATATATAACCTTTTTAAACATTGTAATAGGATTACGAACTGGTGTAATTTCTCTTGTTTCTGTATCTAATACATGGAAATACTTAGGGTCATCTACATCAGCCCAAGTAAATTCCATTTGAGAACCAAGATATGTAACATTGCCTTGACTTGATTTTGTATGAAAGTGTCCTGATAGAACCATTTCAAATCTTGAGAATACATCTGCACTCATCCCATGTGGATTAGGCATCCCTGCCATCATGTCGAATCCTTTCAATTCCAGGTGTGCGCCCAAAATTGGAGCTCCGCAATTTTGAGCAAATTCAGTATATTCTTTATAATTAGAATTATTAATCCAAGGTATCACTGCAACGCCAAGACCATCATAGTCAAGAACTGTTGGCTTCATTATAATGTTTACATTTGTGGTAAAATAACCAAGCAACTCTTTGAGGCTACACAACTCGTTAGTATTTTTGAAATAGACATCATGATTTCCGGGTATAATATCCATAGTAATACCGGCATCACGCATAGGCTCAAGGAAATGCTTCCTATTAGCATTAAGAGCTTTGAAGTTAACGAATTTTCTATGCTCATAATAATCTCCTAAATGTAATATTTGTGTTATGTTATGTTCTTTTAGATAAGGAAAGAATACCTCTTCATAAAAGCGTTCCTGATATTGTAAAAAGATATCACTGCTATTTCTCACTCCACAGTGAGTGTCATTTAATATTGCTATCTTCATGCCTGTGCTTGTCTTGCAAGCTTCATCATTCTTCTTTGAGCTTTAGCAATTTTTCTTTGTGCAACATTAATTCTTCTTAATTGTTCTAGAACTAATTTTCTACGAATCTTTCTATTAGACTCAGTCTTAATTCTTTTATTCATAAGACGCAAATGTCTTTGTCTTTGTTTTTCGCTTAATTTTTTCATTACATAAACAGCTCAAGTTTTTCTTTCTCTCGCTTCTTCTCCTCTTTTGCAAATTTCTTAATGGCTTCATCTTTAGTACGGATTGTACCAATTCTTTGTCTTAAAGTGTCTACATAAGCCATTGTTTGTTCAGCACCTTCATTATCCATACCCATTGCAACAAAATCTTCAATACCCATTTTTTCAATGAACTTAAATTTAATATCTTGTTGTTTCTTTTCTTTGGTTATTCTACGGATAAATGCAAAGTAACATATTTGAGTAAAGTATGAAAATGCATTTGGTTTACCTGTTCTTGTAGCAGTTTCGATATTATAATTACTAATTGCTCTTAAACAGTTTTCAACTGCATCCATTACCATTTCTTCTCGATAAGTATACCTCACAAAGTTCGGTCTGTGAGACAGTCCTTCAGATATTCTTATGAAACATTTTGCAATATAATCTGGAACAATAGGAACTTTCTTATTTGCTTTTCTACATGCATGAACTTTAACAGCATAATCCATTACGGCTTGAGAAAACTCTTTGTTATTCACGTAATGAGGTTTATCTTTAGGTTTGACTTTAGTCATATATTTTTCTCCATAATGTTATATTATACCATACTTTTTAGTATTTGTACACATAAAAATTAATTTAATTTATTTTAAAAAAACTGTGTACATTTACTCGTTTTTATGATATAATAATATAGTTATCCGGGGAGGATAGAGGTATACTAAATTAATGAATAGTACGTTTCTTATCCAAGTCCGGAATACCTTCATCAGCATATTCATTAACCAGACGGTTTTCATACTCTTCAAGTAGTTCTTGGTCCGTTCTAGTATCAGGTACACTAATCGGGTTATCCATCTTAAGAGCAAAATTGACATACGTATCTTTTATAGACTCTGCTATCGGTACGTGCTGTATTATTGAACTCTTAAGAACTTTAAATTGTTTTGATTCAGAAAAAGGAAACCAGGCTGTAAATTGAATTCCACCCATCAATCCAGGATTCAATCTTACTGGTCTTTCTATAATAAAATTATCATCATTCTTTACAGCGAGCAATCCAATGATTTCTTCACCATTCATGAGTTTAAAATGTCTTATATTTAATCCTTCCATATTATATATTTATATCCCACATTTTGTAATTAAACCTTTCTTTTGAATATATTTTAATTCTTTCTGCAGCATGTTGTAGTGTATAATTCTTTTGAGATTTCCAATGTAAGTCATCAGCAATATCATACACTTTTGTATTTCGGCCGTCTTCGCTTTTTCTTAATCCTCGGCCTATACTTTGAAGAACCCTAATTTGCGACTTAGATGGAGAAGCAAAGATAATATTATGTAGATTACGAATGTTAATACCAGTGCTAAAAGTTCCAATGGAAGCAACAATAATGGCGTTCTTTTCTTTTTCAGTAATCTCACGGATTGATTCTCTTGTATCGACATCTGTTTCTCCTGAAACGTAAAAAAGCTTTCTATCATCTTTCATTTTTTCTTGTAACATAGAATGCATTGGCTTACCATGTTTCTCTACATATTGAAATAATATAAGTGTATTACCTTCTTGGTCTAAAGCAAGATTAGTAATAAAATTATTTCGAGGTTCATACTTAACAATAAAATCCAGCTCTTGTTGATATTTATTCTTTATTAACTCTCTACATATCTCTTCTTTATATTTAAGTAATATAATATCGATATCCATTTGAGATAGATTGTCACTATCCATTAAAGCTTTTGTTGTTGTAACTTTATATACTGGACCAAACAAACCTTCTAATACTAACTGATGAGTTTGAGTTCCATCTAATGTTCCAGTAGTACCAATACGATATCTAGCATTTACACATTTTTCTAATATTGATGTGAGTGACTTAGCTTTAAAATTATGTGCTTCATCACCTATTACCATACCAAAATTAGAGAACCAATTACCTGGTAACTTATAAACTGATTGCCAAGTAGATATAATAATTCTTTGTTTTACACCAAATTTTTCGCGCCCTGAATATATTCTATGACATGTCTCTTCATGAGACCAACTATCTTTGGCAGAATAATCACCGAAATCATTATACATTTGTTCTACCAAAGATGTTGTAGGTACGATAAGTAATATTTGGCCATCATAGTGTTCTAAAAAGAATCGAATGGCTAAATATATAATTAAACTTTTTCCAGATGCTGTTGGAGATAGTAATAACCTCTTTTCATCTGATAACGCGCACGAGAGTGCATCTAATTGATAATCCCTTGGGGTTATACCTACTCCGTTCACGGAAAGCCCCAATTTCTTAGTATAGGCCTCTAAAGCCCTTGTTTGTGTTAAATGTGCTATATCTAAAGCCCTTACCTCAGGGCTTTTAATTTTATACCCTCTTACATCACAAAATTCTTTTAAATATTGTAAAAGTCCACAGTATAATGTCTTTTTTCGAGTATCAAATAATCTTATTTTACCGTCCCACATTCTATTACGATATGCAGGCATAAATTTATAACCAGGAACAAAGAACTGGAAATGTTCTGATAGTTCCATTTCAATTGAAGGGTCGCATTCTATATTTAAGAAGACCTCATTCTTCTTTATAACGGTTACAATATCCATTAGATTCCGCTGGTAAATTTTCTCCACTCAATCATATTCTTTATATTTTGATGTCTCCACTTTACATTTTCAAGTATTTCTTTTAATGTAGCACAAACTTCTTCTAAGTATTGTATCTTTGCTTGATGCTCTTGTATTATAGGGTCTGAATCATAATAATAATCCATATCACCTTTTAGAACAGTTAAACCATTTAATGGGTCATAATCCCAACCCTTTTCATCTATCTGTTCTTTCGGCATCT
>Ga0213866_10003391_pt1 | contig 10855 bp, 17 predicted proteins | sample PICome_11_FD_160079 | JGI IMG/M metagenome (GOLD analysis project Ga0213866, IMG submission 160079) | Coastal seawater microbial communities near Pivers Island, North Carolina, United States - PICO284 | ecosystem: Environmental > Aquatic > Marine > Coastal | place: USA: North Carolina... | reverse complement strand
TGTTCCGCTGCCAGCAGGAGGTCGTGGCTGGAAGGGATGGGGCTCAGCGATTCCGGCCCACCGTTATCGCCCAGGCCCCGACCGCTTTGCAGTTGCCAGTCTGGCGGCAGCGCTCTACTGCTTTGCAGCGAACCTGTACCCAGGTCGTAGCGCAGCAGCGCAGCGGGCTGGGCCGGCTGCCGCCTGCCTTCGGTGGCCACCCAGATCTGCCGAGCGCCAAGCACCAGGCCTTCGCCGTCCATGGGCTCCGGTTGGTTCAGGGGGAGTGGTGGCATGGCCTGGAGTGCCTTGAGGCCACCAGCTGCCAAGCCCCGCCAGCGGCTGATGCTGCCGCGGGGGGCATCACTCAGCAGCCACAGTTCATCGCCCTCGGGGCGGTAGGCGCCGGCGGAAAAGCCCCCCCCCTGGCTGGGTTCGACTTGCCGTTGTTCGACCACATCCCAGCCGGCTGACAGCGGACAGGGCATGGCCAGGCTGGGAGGCAGGTCCATGGCGCGTTCAGGTCGAAATCAGGGCCTCAAAGAATTTGTCCGCGGTGGTCCTGCCAGGCTGGCTCCTCCCTTCCAGCTGGGTACCTCCTTGATGTAGGCCTGAACAATGCGTTTGCCCATGGGTCTCTCCCACTTGCCAAACGATGGCCCGGCAGGCATGGCGCCAAGATCATCAAAAGGTTAAGGCTGGTGCCCTGGCTTGTTCAGGCCTGGCTTCACTGCAGCGAGGTTGGTCAACGCAGTGATTTCTTGGCAGTAAGCCCCTGGCAGTGATCTCCCGGCCGTGGCCGGTAATGGGGCGGTTGGTTTGGACGTCAGTTGCCCCGGCTGAAGGCCTCGACGGCAATGGCGGCTGGGGTTGGTCCATTGGAACTTGAGGCCCAAGCCGATTCACGGGCCGCATCGGCGGAATCAAGCCCGGCGAGCAATTCAGGAGCCATGCCGGCGTCAAAGGAGAAGCGGCCCGGACCATTGAGCAACAAAGCCAGGCTGCCGCCCAGGTAAAGCACCACCAGCTCCAGCACGTAGATGTTCAGTCCGGCGGTGAGGATGTGTTGGTAGGCCGCGGTTGCCATGGTGCCGCTGAGGGCAAGGGCGCCCAGGGGGGTCAGTAGCCCCAAGATGACCAGCCAGCTGCCGATCAGCTCGGAGAATCCAGCCAGGTAGGCAAAGAACAGGGGAAAGGGCAGATGCAGGGACGCCACGTAGGTGTTGGCGAATTGCACGGGATCTGCCAGCTTCTCCTGGCCGTGGTGAATCATCATCACGCCAATGCTCAGGCGCAGAACCAGCAGACCAAGGGACCCCATGAGCCCGGGCTTCTGGAGATAGGCCAGCGCTGCTGGCCTGAGTGGCGCCAGCGAAGCGAGCCAAGCGATCCGCGGTGAGGGCAGGCTCTGACTCGCCAACCAGAGAGCGAAACACGCCCCGGCGAAGGCGCCAAACAGCTCGAGCAACAGAGGGGTGGTCATGACCAAGGCACGTTTATGAAATCTTGGCAGTCAAAATTAAGAAACGTGAAGTGCCACCAAGAAGCGATCAAGCGAGTCAAGTCAAGGGCTCCCAGCACTGAGGCCAGGTCGCCCGGCTTGCCCTAAACCTCCGTTTGCCGCATTTGTAACAATATCGTTACAAAGTTGTGCTCCCGGGCTTCGGGGAGGCCCTCGGCTTGCGGTAGACCCGCAGACAGCGCCCTCCCAGCCCGCAGCCATGGCCTTGCCCGACTCGACCCATGTCCGACTCGACGCTGTGCGCCTCTACCGCATGGACACCCCGGATCACGCTTGCCCCTGGGGCTTGCGGGCCCTGGAGCTGTTGCGGCAGCAGGGGATTCCTTTTGAAGACATTCCCTTGCGCAGCCACGCCGAGCTGGAGATTTTCAAGCGCCGCTACGGGGTGAACACCACGCCGCAGGTGTTCTCCGGCCAGGAACGGATTGGTGGCTACAGCGATCTGGCGGCCAGGCTTGGTGTCCGCGCCGATTCGATCGCGATCTCTTACACGCCGCTGATTGCCGTTTTTGGCACCGCTGCGTTGGTTGCCCTCGCCCTCGGTGCCGGAATCGGCGGCTTTCTGGGCCTGTCTGTCTGTTTGCTGGCGATGCTCAAACTGATGGATGTCTCGGCCTTTGCTGCCAGCTTCATCCACTACGACCTGCTCAGCCAGCGCTGGCGGCCCTGGAGCCGCCTCTATCCGGCGATCGAGCTGCTTGTGGGGTTGGGCATGCTGGCTCCGCTGCCGGTCGGCGGCCCCAACGGGGTCATCGCTGGCTTGGCCGTTGCCCTTGGCCTGGCGGGGATGGTGTCTGTCGGCAAGGCCGTGTTTGTCGATCACATGGCGCTCAATTGCGCCTGCGTGGGTGGCAACTCCAAAACGCCCCTGGGGCTGGTGAGCTTTGCCGAAAATCTGATCATGGCGGGGATGGGAGTGGCGATGCTCAGATGAAGGAGATGGGGCGAATCACCGGCTGCAAGGGGGGCATCGGTGGGAGCATTGGATTGCTGCGCCTGCCGGAACACGCCAACAGCCGTGGTCATCCAATCTGAATCGACGTAGAGTCGTGTCTCTACGTTCTGCAGCACCGCCATGGATCAGTCGGTTGCTTCGGGTCGCCACTTCCAGCAGGCGATCCGCCGCTGGGGCAACAGCCTGGCGGTCAGGCTGCCTGCTGATTGCCTGCGTCAGGCGGGTCTGCAAGAAGGCGATCAAATCGACATCGTCGTTCGCACCGACGGCCGCTTGACCCTGGAGCCGCTGCAGCAGCTTGATCGCTCTGCCCTTGCCGGCGAACTCCGCCAGCTGCAGGCCTCCATGCCCCTCACGCCAGCGGTGATGGAAGAGTGCCGCGCCGGTGAGCGCTGGTGAGGCCAAGGCTGCTGGAGACACCATGATTTACCTCGACACCAGCGTGGTGGTGGCCCTGCTCACGGCGGAAGAACGCAGTGCAAAGGCCCTCGATTGGTTTGAGCAGTGCCGCAGCACGTTGATCAGCAGCGACTGGTTGATCACCGAAACCCACAACGCCCTGGCCATCAAGCAACGTCATCACGGGCTGAGCCAGACCGCGCGACAAGCCGCTGCTGAGCAATTCGAGCGGCTGGTGCAAGGGGGTGTAGAGCTGCGATCGCTGGAGCGTGAGCGGTTTCGCCACGCCGCAGAACTGTTGCGCAATCCGGCCCTGGGCCTGCGGGCCGGTGATGCACTCCATCTTGCCGTAGCCCTACACAGTCGCTGCACCCACCTGGCCAGCTTTGACGCTCGGATGCAGCAGGCGGCTGCCGCCGTGGGACTGAACACGGCTCTGGCGTAATGCCATGGTCAGCAAGCGCACCCTCAACGCCAAAAACCTCGCAGCCCTCGGTGCTGAGGCCTTGTCAGAGCTGCTGATCGAGGTGAGCGGCGGCAACGGGGTGATCCAAAGGCGGCTGCGGCTGGCCCTCGCTGCTGCAGAAGGGGTGGATAGCGCCGCACAGGAGGTGCGCAAACGGCTGGCCACGATTGATCGCTCCAGCACCTTTGTGGATGCAGCCAAGCGCAAGGCGCTGATCACGGATCTCGACGCCCAGCTGCAGGCCATCACCGGCCCGATTGCCGCAGCCGATCCCAAGCTGGCCTGCGATCTGCTGCTGCGCTTTCTCGACTTGTCAGAAGGTGTGCTGGCGCGTTGCTTTGACAGCACAGGAGCCCTGCTGGCGGTGTTTGGCCGGGCCGCCCAGCGGTGGGGTCCATTGGCCCAGGCTGCCCAGCTCGGGCCTGAAGCCCTGGCCGAGCAAGCCGCCGAACTATTGGCTGAAAACACCTACGAGCAATTTGATCAGCTGGTGCCAGCCCTGAAAGATGCTCTTGGTGACTGGGGATTGAAGTTGTTGGGCAGCTACTGCCGCCAGCGCGGCGCCGCCGATGGGAATCTCCACCTGCTCCAGATCGCCGTGGCCCGCGGAGATGTGGATGGCTACCTGAGCCAGTTCAGCGCCGACGATCTGCGCTGGCGCGACACGGCCACCAGCGTGGCCCAGCACCTGTTGGCCTCAGGGCGCGCCGAGCAGGCCCTGGAGATCCTCGATGGGGTCACGGAAGAATGGACCGGTTGGCCCGAGTCCGATTGGTTCGACTGCCGCATCGCCGTGCTCGATGCCCTGGAACGCCCCGAGGACGCCCAACAGATGCGCTGGCAGTGGTTCAAGAAAAGCCTTTCGCTTCCGCACCTGCGGGATTACCTCAAACGCCTCCCTGCCTTTGAGGACGTGGAGGCAGAAGAGCGAGCCCTGCAGCTGGCAGAGGAGCACCCAAGCAGCTTGCTGGGGCTGACCGTCCTGGTGGAATGGCCCGCCCTAGCCCGGGCCGCCCGCCATGTGCTGGCCCATGAAGACGAATGGGATGGGGATGCCGCTGCAATCCACAGCGCCGCCGCCGAGCGCCTCAGCGCCGATTACCCCCTGGCGGCCACGTTGCTGCTGCGGCCGTTGGTGTTCTCGGCGTTGTGGATGGGCCGCTCCAAGCGTTATCGCGATGCCGCCGACCATCTGCGCAGCTGCGAACAGCTGGCGGCCCGCATTGATGATTGGCAGGGCCATCCCGACCACGCCGCCTATGTGGAGCGCCTGGTTGATCTGTTCGGGGCTCAGTGGAGGTTCTGGACACTGGTGGATTCCTGAGTCGTATGCCTGCGCCATCCCTGCCCTACTTCGACCACGTGCTGCAGCGCCTCGCTGCTGGAGACCCCCAGCTCGAGCGCTGCTTTGGCACCCATGTGCACTGGGGCTACTGGCAGGATCCCGATACGACCAGGCAACGCGCCCGCCAGGAATTCCCGGAGGCCGCCGAAGCCCTGACCCGCTTGTTGCTGGATCAGGCCCAACTCCAGGCTGGTCAGAGCGTGCTCGATGTGGGGTGTGGCTTTGGTGGAACCATCGCCAGCCTCAACCGGAACTGGGATCACCTTGACCTGACGGGCCTCAATCTGGATGCCCGCCAGATCGAGCGGGCCCGGCAATCGGTGCGACCACGGGCGGCCAACACGATTGATTGGGTGGTGGCTGACGCCTGTGCCCTGCCCCAGGCCGCGGCCAGCGTGGACGTTGTGCTGGCGGTGGAGTGCATCTTTCACTTCCCCAGCCGTCAGGCCTTTCTGCGGGAGGTGCAGCGGGTGCTGCGCCCCGGAGGACGGCTTGTGCTGAGCGATTTCGTGCCCTGTCGCCCCCTGGCGCTGGCGCTGCGGGCGCTGCAGAGCCTGCGTGGTGCCCCCTTCAGCAGCGGCACCTACGGCCCGATTGATTGCCGCTGGGATCGGGGCCGCTACGCCCGCCAGGCCCGGCGCCACGGTTTGCAGCTCCGCAACGATGCGGACATCACAGCCCATACCCTGCCCACCTACGGGGTGGTGCGCGACCTGTTCGAGGCCATGGGGGCCGCGGCTGCGGTGGAGGACACGGCACGGCTTGAACAGCTGAGCCGCCGGAGCTGGCTGCGCTATCGGATTCTCACCTTCAGCAAGCCGTTCCGCAGCCCTTGGCCGCCTGGATGAACGGCTCCAGCCGCTCACCCGCACGGGCTGGTCACCCCCCAGGGTGAAGCGGGAGACTGGGAGGCAATTGCCCATTGGCGTTGAGATTCTCCCCAGCGGTGCTGTTGTTTGTGGGCCTGGCTGCCTTGGCTCCTGGCCTGGCCCGGGGGGATCAGGGAGTCCGGGATCAGGGGGTCCGGGTGGAGACCCTGGTCCGCAGTGATCGCTCCTGGAATGGCACCCGCTTGCCTGCGCTCAGAGCGGAGCAACCTGAGGTTTCGATCCTGAGGATCACGGTGCCGGCGGGGGTGAGTCTGCAGCGTCATTTCCATCCGGTGATCAATGCTGGCGTGCTGTTGCAGGGGCGGTTGCGGGTTGAGGCTGACGACGGTGCCACCAAGCTGGTTGAAGCCGGCGACGCCTTGATCGAAATGGTCAACACGGTCCATCGTGGCGTCAGCATCGGCCCCGATTCCGCCGTGATCCTGGTGGTCTACGTCGGCCAGAAGGGTCAGCCGCTCACGGTTCCGTTAGCTCCCTGCCAGCTAAGACCCACAGGCCTTGGCGACCAACCGGGCCGCGCCAGGGCGTGATCGGGTCGACTGCAAAGGTGGGTTCGCATCGCAGAAGAACTGGCCGCCTGGGCTTGTATTGAACCCTTTTATGCGTGTACGCTCATATTAAAGAACAATTGGTTGCCATGGCGCTCCCCGTCACTGCTGGTTTTTGCCTGGCTGCCGCTGCCGGCGGCGGCCCGCTTTTGTTTCGCCAGTTGCTTGATGCCGACACCGGCACCTTCACCTATCTGCTCGCGGAGGTCGCCAGCCGCGCGGGCGTGTTGATTGATTCGGTGTTTGAGCAGCACGGCCGCGACCTCTCCCTCATCCGTGAGCTGGGGATCGATCTGGTGGCCTCGATCGACACCCACGCCCACGCCGACCACGTCACCGGCAGCTGGCTGATGCGGCAGGCCACCGGCTGCGCGATCGGCCTGGCCGCCGTCGTTGGTGCCGAGCACGTCAGCCTGCCCCTGCGGCACGGCGATCAGATCGCGTTTGGTGCTCGCCACCTGGTGGTGCGCAGCACGCCTGGCCATACCAACGGCTGTCTCACCTTCGTGCTCGATGACCAGTCGATGGCCTTCACAGGCGATGCCCTGTTGGTGCGGGGCTGCGGCCGCTGCGACTTTCAACAAGGAGATGCCGCCACCCTCTGGAGCTCCATCACCGAGCAGATTTACCCGCTCCCTGAGGCCTGCCAGCTCTATCCCGGTCACGACTACACCGGCCGTGGCGTCACATCCGTGGCTGAGGAGCGTGCTTTCAACCCCCGCTTCGGTGGGGCTGCCACCGAGCGTGACTTCGTGGGCTATATGCAAAACATGAAGCTCCCCCACCCCCACAGGATTGCCGAGGCCCTGCCCGGCAACATGCGCTCCGGCAAGCCGCGGGGTGATCAGGACGCCTCGGCCTGGGCGCCCGTGCAGCGCAGCTATGCGGGTCTCCCGGAGCTCGATCCGGCCTGGGTGGTGGCCCATCGCGATGGGGTCACGCTGCTGGATGTTCGCTCAGCCGAGGAATACGAAGGGCCCGATGGCCGGCTGGCCGGCAGTCTGTTGATTCCCCTGCCCGAGTTGGGTGAGCGCTCTGGTGAGATTCCCCTCGATCGGCCATTGGTCGTGGTGTGCCATTCCGGCAGCCGCTCGGCCCTGGCCACCCAGCAACTGCTCAAGGCCGGCCGCACCCAGGTGGCCAACCTGCGCGGTGGTCTGCATCACTGGGCGGCGGCGGGCTATCCCCTCGAAGGGGTCGGCGCCAACTGATGCTGGTCACGGCGGGTTCGCTGGTGCTGATCGGCGTGGTCTTGAGCCAGCTGGTCGCCCCGGGCTGGAACCGGCTCAGCATCTGAGCGCTGCCTTGCTCGCCGTGCTGGCTGCCGGCGGCTCGCGCCGCGGCTTTCCAACCATCAACGCCGGGGAGGGTTTGCCGCCCTGCTGGTTGGTTTGGCTTTGTTGTCTGGTGGGGAGGCCTGGCCAATCCAGCCACTCAGCAGGCAGACAACACCGATGCCCACGAACAGCCATGGGCTAAGGCCCACCAGCAAACCCACCACCACGCCGGCGAGGATCACCAGCCAGGGGCAGCAGCGGGGCCAGGGCAGCAACAGGCCTGATCCCATGGGCTGGCGTTGGCCGCGTGACGGCCTGGCTTGCTTGTCTGGTGAAGCATCCGCCATGGCTCAGCGCAGCTCAAACAGCAACAGGTCGGCGCCGCCATCCCCGGCCCTGAAGTCTTCCAGGCAGCCGGCCCCAAAGCCCAGACCATCTCCCCGTTGTAGCGCCTGGCTACCGGCCAGACCCGACCCGGTGATCATCTGAATCCAGCCCCTGCTTGCGGCCGCGATCGAAACGGCCAGTGGTATGCCTGGCCCTGGCTGGGCCCGCCACAGCCGCACGGGTCGGTGGATCGCCATGGCGCCCTGACGCCGTTCTGGATCGAGCAGGGGAGTCCAGTCTGGGCCAATGGCGAAGGGCTTTTGGGCGTAGGCCGGGGCGATGCCAGGGCGGTTGGGCTCGATCCAGATCTGGAGCAAGCGGCAGGGGCTGGTGCCGGCGTTGATTTCACTGTGCTTCACGCCGGTGCCTGTGCTCATGCACTGGACGTCACCGGCGTGAAGCACCCCCGCATGGCCGAGTGAGTCGACGTGGTTGAGCTGGCCCTCGACCATCACGGTGATGATCTCTGTGTTGGTGTGGGGATGCATGCCAAACCCCCGACCGGCTGCAATGGTGTCGTCGTTGATCACCTTGAGGGGGCCAAACCCGACCCACGCAGGGTCGTAATGGCTCGCGAAGGAGAAGGTATGCCAGCTATCGAGCCATTCATTGGTGCTGTGAAAGCGCCCACCGGCAGGCCGAAAGCGAGTCATGCCATGGTCTGGCGTCATTAACACCTTTCAATCAGTTTAGGTAGGGGTTCAGGAAGCTGAGCGGCCTGGCCATGGTGGTCGAAAAGCCAAGGATGCCCGGGTCCCTGTGGCTGTACAGCAGGGTGTCATCGGCCTCCAGCAGGAAGGTGCCGCCCCGTTGGGTCAGGAAGGCGTTGGACGGGACGTAGGTGCGCCAGTTGGCGAGCACCTCCGCCATGTTGCGCAGGCGCAGCGTGGCCAACTCAAACGGGCGTTGGAACCCCGTGCCCCCTGCCCTTGAGAAGAGGGACCCCTGGATCGGCGGCAGGGGGCCGGCCTGGATGACCTCGGTGTCGGCGATGCGTTGGGGCGCCTGCCGATCGCCCGTGTAGCCGCGCAGAACCTCCGCCAGGGTGCCTGGAGAGCCGATGCCGGCGCACATCAGCAGCAGGTTTGGCCAGGGTCCGCCCAGCTGCTGGAGCCCTGCATAGAGCCCCAGGGCCCGGTGCAGCTGGGGCTCGGCCTGCACCTGCAGCCGCTCGAGCGGAAAGCCGGTGAAGTCGCAAAAGCGTTGACGGCTGGCCCCATTGCCGATGCCGATCGCCAGCAGGGCGATGCCGGCAGACGCCAGCTGCGGCAAAGCCGGCACCAGGGCCTGGGCGTATTCCAAGCTGTCGAAGTCGCCCAGTTGGGGCAGCAGCAGCACCAGCCGCCGGCGCCCCGCCCCCATCTGATCCAGCCCCGCCAGGTGCTCCAGCAGGGCGACAGGGGCGAGGGTGTCGTTCATGGGGGAGGGCTGATCGATCAATCTGGTGATCACCCTGGCTGATCCCGCTGGCCCCGCCCCCGTCATGACCGCCCGCCGGCTTCGCAGACCATCAGCAGCAGGCGATTTCCCTCCGGATCCAGCACCCAGGCCTCCGCCCCAAAGGACTCCAGCCGTGGAGGCAGCAGAGACGAGGCCCCCAGTTGCTGGGCTGCCCCCATCCAGGCTTCGAGCGTTGCGAGGGGCTCCTGCCCTGCGGCCTGCCGTTTCAGGCAAACAGCCAGCCGACCCTGCTGGCGCGGTTGGGGCCGATCCCGCGAGGGGCCGTAACACTCGAGCCAGCCGCCCGTCGGCCAGGGCACCAGCCAGTGACGGGCACTGAAGCCCGGCTGGCGCTCCACCCCAAGCAGGGCGGCATAGAACTGGGCGAGGGCGGCTGGGTTGTCGGCTGCCAGCACAAGGGCGCTGTCGATCACCACCAGGCCCACCAGCGCCGCCGAGCAGGGCTGAGGTGGCTGGCGTCGCAGCGGGGATAACGCCGGGAGCGGCCGCAACGGCACATCAGCACTGTGGTGGGTGCCTGCAGGCGCAGCTCGTAGGACACTGCGCCGCTACCGAGGTGGGCCCCATCGCAGAACCAGCCATGGCGGCTGCGGCCACAGCCGCAGAGCTGGTGCACACCGGCGGGGAGTTCGAGCCCTTCAGGGCCTGGCGTGGGGGCATCGCTCTGGGGGGTCACGGCTTGAGCAGGCCCCGGCCTGTGCGCTGGCTCCAGTTTGGCTGGTCGGCGCCAGGCGATCGAGCACCCCAGCAGGCTTCACAATCTGTTAGGGTTGTCGAAACAATCCGCAACACCCATGGCTGAACCCACTCCCCGCTTCGGTTTTGTCCAATTCGCCGAGACCTGGAACGGTCGCCTGGCCATGCTGGGCTTCGTGATCGGTCTTGGCACCGAGCTGCTCACCGGCCAGGGCATCCTCAGCCAACTGGGCCTCGGTTGATCGCCATGAGCACCGACTACACCGTTGCCATTACCGCCGTGATCGGGCTGGTTGTGCTGCTTACCGGCATGACCGCTTATGTCTTCACCAGGCCCAGTGACCTTTCCCCGACCAGCAACCGTTGACCAAACTTCTCTGCCAGTGAGAAGTGGTTTCAGAGCTGGGCCGTCGAGCCAATCCATCTGGAGCAGCTCAAGCGTCTCGAACGCTTCGATCGCTAGGCCGCCTGGAGCTCCAGGTTCCTACCCTTCTGCTTCAGAGCCTCGCACCTGGTTGTCTTGACAGGAAATCTCCAAGCCATCGGTTTTCTGATCACCTGGGTGCTGGGCTGGGGGATTGGTGGTTCGCTGATTGACGCTGGATTGATCAACGCTGGCCTCTACTCCCTGGAGGGAGGCCAGTTGGGCACCACCATGACCTTTGTGTTGTGGTCGCTCCTCTGGGGAGCCGCTGGCACCTGGCTGTTTCAGTGCTGGGTGACAGGCGAAAAGCCAGGTTGATTTACTGACCCACCAATTCCGTCTGGTCGCAAGCTTCAATGGCCTGCCGCAGCACTGAATAGCGCTGCACCATTGCCGCGTATTGCTCGGAATGGCGGTAGCTGTGCTCCAACTGGCGGTAGTGGCGGTCTGCCGGCTGCTGGCAGTGCTGCTCTGCATGCACCAAGGCGGCATCCGAACTGGTGCTC
>Ga0213866_10003388_pt1 | contig 10858 bp, 9 predicted proteins | sample PICome_11_FD_160079 | JGI IMG/M metagenome (GOLD analysis project Ga0213866, IMG submission 160079) | Coastal seawater microbial communities near Pivers Island, North Carolina, United States - PICO284 | ecosystem: Environmental > Aquatic > Marine > Coastal | place: USA: North Carolina... | reverse complement strand
GCAAAAACAGGGCGGCGCGGCTTTGCCCCTGCACAAAACCGGTGCGCCGCAGTAATTTGCGCAATTGCCCCGATGAGAAAGGTCGTCCCGCGCCAAACGGGGTTTGGTCGCGGCGCGCCCAAAAGCCGCGCCGATTGGGGACAATGAAGAGGGCGCGGCCATTCGGCACCAAGACGCGCCAGGCTTGTTCCATCACCGCATCGAGATGATTGGCCGCCTCCAGCCCATGCAGCACGATTAAGCGATTGACGCTCTCCGTGCGCATCGGCCATAGCCGCTCATCGCCCAATATGCGGGGCCGGTCATTTTCTTGCGGGGCCAGTGCGCCCTGCTGCGCCGGCATGAGAAATTGCCAATCGGCTTGCGGCCAAAGCGGTTCAGCCAAGGGCAAGCCATAGCCATAAGCCAAAACCGCATCATGCGGGCCGGCCGCTTGGGGCCAAATATCGGAGATTTCTGCGACCAGACGCGCCGACACATAAGCGCCGAGCGGCGCCTCATAAAAGCGCGTTAAATCGACAATATCGATGGCCATTTACCGCTCTCTTCCCTTTATCTTCCTTTTGCCTTTACTTTCGCACTATATTGCAAGCAGATGAAAACGAAAATGGGGCGTCGCTTATGACGGATTTACAGATTCACCAATTTCCCTGTCTCGGTGATAATTACGGCTTTCTGGTGCATGATGCCGAAAGCGGCGAGACAGCCTGCATTGATACGCCGGAAACGGCGCCGATTATGGCGGCGCTGGATGAGACAGGCTGGCAGTTGACGCAAATTTGGAACACCCATCACCATTATGACCATGCCGGCAATAATGAAGAGATTAAGCGGGCCACAGGCTGCATCATTAGCGGCCCGGCCGGTGAAGCCGATAAAATCCCCGGCCTTGACCGTGCCATTGATGAGGGCGATGTGGTGAGGCTGGGTGCGCACGAAGCCCATGTGCTGAATGTTGGCGGCCATACTTTGGGGCATATTGCTTATCATTTGGACGGCCATGCTTTTGTCGGGGACAGTCTTTTTGTGCTGGGCTGTGGGCGCGTTTTTGAGGGCACGATGGCGCAAATGTGGGACAGTCTGCAAAAGCTCAATGCATTGCCCGATGGCACGCAAATTTATTGCGCCCATGAATACACATCGGCCAATGCCGCATTTGCCGTGACCATTGACCCGGATAATCAAGATTTGCAAAAGCGGGTCGCTGAAATTGCCGCGCTGCGGGCGGCTGATAAGCCGACCGTGCCGACCGAGATTGCGCTGGAGCGTGCGACCAATCCATTTTTGCGGGCGACAAATGAGGCGGTGCAGGCGCATCTCAATATGCGCGGCGCTGCGGCGGTCGAGGTGTTTGCCGAAATTCGCCAGCGCAAGGATAATTTTTAATGCCCGAAACGGCGCATTCAGGCGGCGATAAATTGCACTATGTCGCGCCATCGGGTGCGCTTATTGAAGAGATTGCATGGCTCGATCCGGAAGCGGTTTTTTTGCCGCATGCCGATATGCCGGGCGCTTTATGGCTCGATAGCTCGGCCCCTGCGCATGAGTTGGCGCGCTTTAGTTTCATTGCCCTTGCCCCTTATGACATGGTGCGCTTTTCGGCGCAGGAGGCAGCGTCGGGGCTTGCCGCATTGCAGGAGAAACTGGCGCGCGAGGCTGATTTATGGCGCGATTTACCGGCCGATATTGACGCGCAAGTGCCGCCTTTTCGCGGCGGTGCTGCCGGCCTTTTCGGCTATGATTTGGGCCTCGGTCTGGAGCCCGCATTTCAGGCCGATACGGCACATGCTGTGCGACAAGCGCAAACAGATGCTTTGGTGGTCGGCCTATATGCCAGTCTTTTGGCGTTTGACCATGCGGCGAAACGGTGTTTCATCATCGCCACCGGTCTGCCGCAGCAATCGCCGGCGTCACGCGCCGATGCGGCGCGGCAGGATATTTTGTGCTGGCAGAAAATGCTGACCGGCGTGCCCAACACCATATTGCCGCCGCCCGCTGCGCCGCCGCGCTTGGCCGCCATGCCGCGCAGTAATTTTTCCAAAGCGGCCTATTGCGATGCCGTGGCCGCTTTGGTGGCGCATATTCTCGATGGGGATATTTTCCAAGCCAATTTGGCCCAGAGCTTCACCGCCCAATTGGCCGAACATGACGATGCCTTGTCTTTTTATCGCCGCTTGCGGCGCGCCGGCCCGGCGCCTTTTTCGGCATTTTTTCAAATCGGCGGACGCGCCTTGGCGTCGGCTTCGCCGGAGCGCTTTTTACAAATCGCTGATGGTCGGGTTGAAACGCGGCCGATTAAAGGCACACAAAAACGCGGGCGCAATGCGCAAGAAGATTTGGCGATTGCCGCCGCCTTGGCGGCGAGCGAAAAAGACCGCGCTGAAAATGTCATGATTGTCGACTTGCTGCGCAATGATTTGGCTAAAAATTGCCGCCTCGGCTCGATAGAGGTGCCGCAATTATGTGCCTTGGAAAGTTTTGCCAATGTGCATCATTTGGTCTCAACCGTGCATGGTGCTTTGCCGCCGCATGTTTCGCCGGTCAAGCTTTTGGCCGATTGTTTCCCCGGCGGGTCGATTACCGGTGCGCCGAAAATCCGTGCCATGCAGCTTATCGGCGCTTATGAAAAGACCGCACGCGGCGCGAGCTATGGCAGTATTGGCTATATCGGTTTTGACGGGCGCATGGATACGAGCATTATCATTCGCACCGCAGAAATTACCGGGCCGCATATCAGCTTTCATGTCGGCGGCGGCATTGTTGCCGACAGCCAGCCGGAGGCCGAATATGTCGAGACATTGGATAAGGCGCGGGGGCTTATGGCCGCCTTGGGCGTTGATGTCGATATATGGGCGCATGGGCAAAATGATGAGAGGCGGTCGGCCACCCAATGATTGTCGTGATTGACCATTTTGACAGCTTTGTCGAAACCTTGGCGCGCTATATTGCCGAGGCCGGATTTGGCGTCAAAGTAATCCGCCAAGACAGCACGCCCGAAGCGGTTTTGGCGCTGAACCCGCAAGCCGTGGTTTTGTCGCCCGGCCCGGGGCGGCCGGAGACCACCGGCCTGACTTTGCCGCTCTTGCAAAAATTGCCGCATGATGTGCCGGTTTTGGGCATTTGTTTGGGCCATCAGGCCTTGGCGCAGCATTTGGGCGGCACGGTCGGGCATGCCCAAGAGCCGCGCCATGGCAAAGCCTCGCCGATCAGCCATAATGGCGATGCGCTGTTTGACGGTATGGATAATCCGTTTGAGGCAGGGCGCTATCACGCGCTGATTGTTGAGTGCCTGCCCGATACGTGCCGTGCTTTGGCGGCCAGCGCGCGGGGTGAAAATATGGCGTTCAAGCATGACAGCCGTCCGCTTTACGGCGTGCAGTTTCATCCCGAAAGTATTTTGACACCGCAGGGGCGCCTTTTGGTTGAGAATTTTTTGGCTTTGGGCAAGTGCCGGAAAGATGCAGCATGATTTGGTTAAATGGCGATATTGTCTCGGCTGAAGCCGCCATATCGGCCAATGATCGTGGCTTATTATTGGGCGAGAGCCTGTTTGAAACGGTGCTTGTGAAAAACCAAGTGCCGCAATTTTGGGCGGCGCATTTGGCGCGGCTTTCAGCTTCCTGCACCGCATTGGGGCTGAGCAATCCCCATAATGCGGCAGCTCTGCGCGATGGTGTGATGGCGCTTTTTGACGCTGATAAAGCGGTGCATGGTGAAAAGCCACGCGCCGTTTTGCGCCTTACGGTGAGCGGGGGCAGTGGTGGGCGCGGGCTTGTGCCAAGGGTAGAAGCACGACCCATGGTGATGATGCAGCTCAGTGATGCACCGCCGCGCCCTGACGCCTTGCGCTTGCACATGAGCGATGTTTTGCGCTTTGCCGGTCAGTTCAGCGCGGCGCATAAGAGCGGCCAATATGTCGATAATATTATGGCGCGGCGACAGGCTCTGGCCGCCGAGGCCGATGAGGCGGTGATGGCCAATCAGCATGGGCGGCTGGCCTGTGCTGCGGCCGGCAATATTTTTGTCCGTTTGGGTGAGCGGCTCATCACCCCGCCGCTCCGTGACGGGGCGCTGCCGGGGATTATTCGCGGGGCGTTGCTCGAAGAGAGGCAGATTGACGGGCTGCAAATTGAAGAAGCGCCGATTGATATGGGGCAGCTTGAAAAAGCCGATGCGCTTTATGTGACCAATAGCGTCAATGGTGTCGTCGCCGCGGCTTTTGTTCAAGCTGATGCGGCACAAAAAAAACAGGGCCTCGTATTGAACGACGCCCTGCCGGAATTTTCGAGCTTTTAAAGCTTAATCGCGCGGGTCCAAAACCTGACGGCCACGATACATGCCGCTTTTTAAATCGACATGATGCGGGCGGTGCAGTTCACCGCTATCGGGATTTTCAATATAGGTCGGCTTGGCCAACGCATCAGCCGCGCGGCGTTTGCCACGGCGTGAGGGGCTTACTTTTCGCTTCGGAACAGCCATTTTGCGTCTCCTGAAATATCTCTAACCCATTCGGGAATGGCGGTTTATACGCCATAAGCGGCGGGGCGTAAAGGGCAAACTAACGGCGGCTGACACGCCATAATTTGCCATTATCGCCCTCTGACAGAATGTAAAGCGCACCATCGGCACCGGTGCGGATGTCGCGCAAGCGGTCACCGATTTCGCTGAACATATCGCTTTGCCGCTGCGGCGCACCATTGACCATCTCAATATGAATGATTTTGTTGAAAATCAGCGAGGATACGAAAATATCGCCCTGCCAATCGGGGAATTGCGCGCCGTCATAAATCGTCATGCCGGACGGGCCGATAGAGGGCGTCCAATCAACCAATGGCTGCTGCGTGCCGTCATAAGATGTATAGGGGCTGATGCGGGCGCCCGAATAATCAATGCCGTAAGTGGCAATCGGCCAACCATAATTTTTACCCGGTTCAATCAAATTAAGCTCATCACCGCCGCGGGGCCCATGCTCGGTTTGATAGATTTTCCCAGTGCCGCGCGCCACCGCAATCGATTGCTGGTTGCGATGGCCGTAAGAATAAATTTCCGGCTGCGCACCGGCCACGCCGATAAACGGATTGTCTTGCGGCACTTTACCGTCATCGGTCACGCGCACCAAACTGCCGAAATGATTGGAGAGATTTTGTGCTTGCTCGCGCAAATCAAAGCCGTCGCCGACATTTATCAAAAGCGTATTATCGGGCAGAAAAGCCATGCGCGCGCCATAATGCACAAGGGTGTTTTTGCTCGGCGCTGATTCAAAAATCGTGCTGATATCTTCCAGCGCCGTGCCGGTAAAGCGTCCCCGAATAACGCGCAGCGCATTGGCATCATCCGTGCCGACCGAGAGCGACAAATAGACATAGCGATTTTCGTCATAATTTGGGTGAATGACAATATCCATCAGCCCGCCTTGTCCGCCATACAGGCTTTGCGGCACACCGGCCACGGCCTGCGCCACCAGCTTGCCGTTACGGATATGGCGTAAATCACCGGTCAGTTCTGTGATCAGCATGTCGCCATCGGGCAAAATGGCCAAGCCCCAAGGGCTGTCCAAACCGTCAACAATGGTTTCCAAATTATAGCCGGCCATGCCTTGTGCCGAAGCTTGGGTGCTGGCAATCAGGCCGCTCAAACCAAAGCCGCTCAAGCCAAAAGCCAAAATGGCTGCAAAAGTCCAGTTCTTCATAAAACTCTCCGATTTCTGCCCGCACTATATTGGCTTTTGCGATAGTTGCAATAAGGCACCATAAGGCTTTATAAGAACTTTGTCCTAAAGGAGGCTTTCATGCAGCGGTTTTTACCCAATCTGGCTCAGTTTCTGGCGTTTCTGACGGCGCTTATCGTGCTCAATGTAATCGGCGCCGCCGTGCAGACACAGTTTAATCTCGGCCATTTGCTGGCCTTGGGCATTGATGTGCCTTTCAGCACCCGCCTGTCGACCACTCTGCATGATATTGTCTCCCTGCAACCGCTATTCGGCGTGATTTTCGGTTTCGGTTTTCTCATCGCCATGATTGTCGGCCATTTTATCGCCAAATTGGTCAAAATTTTGCCCGATATGGTGTTTGCGCTGGCCGGTTTCGCGGCCATGGCGGTGACGCTGCTTTCAATGAAAGCGGTTTTCCAAGTAACCGCTATTGGCGCGGCGCGCGAATGGGACGGTTTCCTCGGCCTCTGCATTGTTGGCGCTTTGGCCGGTTATGCATTTTCCGTCGCCACAACCCGCCTGACACGCACCGGCTAATTGTTAAACCGGTAAACCGAGCGCTTTACTCAGCCGCTTTAAATTCCAAACGCCGCTTATGTAAAAGCGGCTCCGTATAGCCGCTTGGTTGCGCGCGCCCTTGGAAAATCAAATCGCACGCTGCCGCAAAGGCAATCGATGTGTCGAAATTGCCGGCCATTTTCTGATAGGCGGCATCGCCGGCATTTTGCTCATCGACCACCGCTGCCATGCGCTGCAGGGTCTCCATGACTTGTGCTTCGCTGCAAATGCCGTGATGCAGCCAATTGGCAATATGCTGGCTGGAAATGCGCAATGTGGCGCGGTCTTCCATCAGCCCGACATTGCGAATATCGGGCACTTTGGAACAGCCGACGCCTTGGTCAATCCAGCGCACCACATAACCCAAAATGCCTTGCGCATTATTGTCGAGCTCTTGTTGCACATCTTCCGGCGACCATTGCGGATGGCTTTCCACCGGCATGGCCAAAATCGTATCAAGCGCGGCGCGCTTGCGGCTTTTCAGTTTATCTTGCACCGCATCAACATTGACTTGGTGATAGTGAAGGGCGTGCAAAGTGGCGGCCGTGGGCGACGGGGCCCAAGCGCAATCCGCACCGGCTTTGGGCTGGCCGATTTTCTGCTCAATCATATCGGCCATCATATCGGGCATGGCCCACATGCCTTTACCGATTTGCGCGCGGCCCTGAAAGCCGCATGCCAAGCCGATATCGACATTCCAATCTTCATAGGCATTGAGCCAGCCACTGGCTTTCATATCGGCTTTGCGGATCATCGGCCCCATTTCCATAGAGGTGTGAATCTCATCACCGGTGCGGTCGAGAAAGCCGGTATTGATGAAAATCACCCGCGCTTTGGTGGCGCGGATGCATTCTTTCAAATTCACCGTGGTGCGGCGCTCCTCATCCATAATACCCATTTTAAGGCACAAGGCAGGCAGGCCGAGCGCCTGTTCAACCGCGCCGAACAGCGTATCGGCAAAGGCCACTTCTTCGGGCCCGTGCATTTTCGGTTTCACAATATAAACCGAGCCGGATTTTGAGTTTTTCGCGGCATTATCGGTTTTGGCAAAATCATGCTGTGCCAAAAGGCCGGTCATCAGCGCATCCATAATGCCTTCGGGAATCTCATCGCCACGATCGTCCAAAATTGCCGGATTGGTCATTAAATGGCCAACATTGCGCACCAGCATAAGCGACAGGCCGGGCAGGGTCAGCGCGTCGCCATTGGGGGCGGTGTAATCGCGATTATCGGCCAAAGCGCGGGTCATTGTTTTGCCGCCTTTTTCCATGGTCACGGTCAAATCGCGCCGCATCAGGCCGAGCAGATTGCGATAGGCTTCGACCTTATCTTCGCCATCCACCGCAGCTACTGAATCCTCGCAATCCATAATTGTCGTGACCGCGCTTTCAAGGAAAATATCGGCGACATGGGCCGCATCATCAGCCCCGATAGTGTGGGTCGCATCAATCCAAATCTCGGCGTGCAAATCATTATTCTTCAGCAATATGGCTTGCGGCGCTTCCGGCGCACCGCGATAGCCGACAAATTTCTCGGCGCTTTCAAGTTCGCTCGCGCCACCTTCATATTCTGCAATCAAGGCTCCATTGACCACCTTATAGGCCGTCACATCGCCATGTTTGACGCCGCTTAAGGGCGCCATCTCGTCGAGCAAAGCTTTGGCGCGCTGAATGACGGCGGCGCCGCGCAGCGGATTATAGGCACCGGCGGGAGATAAATCGCCCGATTGGTCTATCGCATCCGTGCCGTAAAACGCATCATATAAAGAGCCCCAGCGTGCATTGGCAGCATTGACGGCGAAGCGCGCATTTTTGATCGGCACAACCAATTGTGGTCCGGCGATTTTGGCGATTTCATCGTCAACATTGGCCGTCTCAATGGTGAAATCATCGCCTTCCGGCACCAAATAACCGATTTCGCTCAAAAACGCTTTATATTCGGCGACATCATGTGGCTGGCCCTGGCGCGCTTTATGCCATGTGTCGATTTGCCCTTGCAGTGTTTCGCGCTTTTCCAAAAGCGCCTTATTGGTATCGCGATGGGCGTTCAACACATCGGCACAGGCTTGCCAAAAAACCTCGGCCGTTAGTTGTAATCCTTGCACGGCCTCATTGGCGACAAAATCGGCCAGTTTTTTATCAATTTGCAATCCGGCATGGTTTACCCGTTCGGTCATTTATTGCTCCACAATCAAGGTTTCTAGAATTCAGTGCAAATTATAGTCTTTTGTGGCGCGGCTCAATGTTTCAGTGCATAAAGGGCAAAATTAAATTGAATATGGGGTTGATCATGTCATCAAAGACAGACAGTCGCGCTTTGCGTTTTTATTCTGACGTATTGGGCCTGGAGCATTTACATTATGGCTTATGGGAGCGCGATGAAGAATTGACCTTGGCCAATTTGAAAGCGGCGCAGACACGCTATCAGCAAGCGATTATCGACCTTTTGCCGGCCCCGCCGGCCCGTATTTTGGATGTCGGTTGCGGCACAGGCGAATTGTCAAAAGCGCTGAAATCAATCGGCTATGAGGTGGAAGGCTTGTCGCCTGATATTAATCATATTGACAGCTATGCCGCGAAAGTCGGGCAACCGTTTCACCATTGCGTTTTTGAAGATTTTGAGCCGCAGCAGCCTTTTGACGTGGTGATTATGAGCGAGTCTTGTCAATATATTCAACTCGACAAGCTGTTTTCGGTGCTCACTGCGGCGATGAAAAAAGACGCTGTGTGGGTTGTTGTCGACTATTTTGTCAAAGACGGGGTGAGCGGTGTGATGGCCAAAAGCGGCCATACATACACCATGTTTCATCGCGCCGTGGCGCACAGCCAATTGACCATGGATTATGACCGCGATATTACCGAGGCGGTTCTGCCGACTTTGGATTTCGCCGCCAATTTGGTGGCACGCGGCGAGCTTGCCTTGTCCATGCTCAAGCAGCGCATTGACCAACGCAGCTTTATTTTGTCGAAAACCGTCAATTTTATTTTATGGTTGGCGCGCAAGGAAATCAGCAAATTTGAAGATAATCGCATTTTGATCGATAGCGCGGCTTTTAAAGAGGCCAAAACCTATCGTTTAATGCGCTTCACCCGCGCTTAGGGGATTGCCGCCCCTTTCGGCGTTTTGCTTTTGCCGGTTTTATAAAATATCTGGCGGCGCTGACGAAAAATCCTCCATCGGATCGGAGGCAATATAATCTTCAATCACCTCGTCACATGGCTCCATGGATGCGCCATGCGGGCTGCTGGCGCTGCCTTCCATTTCATCGCTCATTTCACCATTGGCAAAATAATTATCTTCAAATGCGTCATCGCCCGGCGGGCCGATGTGAACCCCCACAATTTGCGTGACATTCGGGTCATTAATGGCCGTCACGTGAATCTCAATATAGGAAAGGAAAGGCAAGGCATTGAGGTCAATATCGGGGCGCAGCCAGATTTCATTGCCGTTCTCAACCCCGAAAATCCGGTCGCCATAGTCTTCGGCGCCGCGCACGTCAATGGTAATCCCGCCCGCATTGAGCGCCGCGTCGTCAAAACCGATTTCCGTCAATTTTCGTGACGTGGTGATTTGCCGATTGAGCGGAATTTCAATGTCGGCAGCATTGCTTTCACCGCTTTCCTCGCCAAAGCCCGCTTCGCCTTCTTCCGATGCATCAGCCGTAAAATAAGTGTCTTCAAATGTCGTATCGCCCGATGGCCCGACATAAATATCCAAAATGCGAAACAGCGTCGGGTCGGCCAGCGAAATAATCGAAACCGGCAAATTTGACAGATAGGCATGGTCGTTCAAATCAATATCGGCCACCAGCCAGACCTCATTGCCGTTTTCAATACGCACCAATTCCTCTTCCAGCGGCACGTGATGGGGCATGCGCAACACAAAACCGCCAGCATCTAAAACCGCATCGCCGAAAGAGACTTCCAACAGCAAACGCGCTTCCGTGACGTCTCTATTGAGCGGCACTTCATAGGGCGGTGCCACTTCATTTTGCGGCACGTTAACATCGTTGAACAAACAGTCCCAAAGCGCTTCTTCTTGCGGTGTTGGCGGTACGAAATCCATATTGCCCGGACTTGCTTGCCCCCGCGGCTGGTCAATATTTCCCGAAGCCGTCGGGGCATCATCGGCCATTGGCACCATCATCTCGTCATTATCTTCTTCGGTCATTTCCTCATCTTCCTCTTGCGGCGGCGGGGGTGCGTCCGGCAAGGGTGATATGCTTGGTTGCGGCACGGTCTGCCAATCAATCGATGCGGGTGGCGTGACCGGCGGCAATAAATCGGCAATCAGCAAATGCTCGGTCTCCTGCTGATTAAAGACATTGCGTTGGCTCGGCGCGTGGCGCGGCGGCGCCGGCAAAATCGGGTCGGCAAAAGGCGTTTCATTAAGCGTCGGCGCATCTTGCAGTGCTTGCGCCGCGGCTTGTTCGCTCTGTTCGTCCGGCGCTGCATTATGGCGCGCCACCAGGGCCAGCCCGGCCATGCCGGTGGCCGTCAGCGTCGCCAATGTCGGGTCAAATCCGAGTTTTTGCGTCACACGTTTCTTGAGCTTCATCACCTCGCCTTTCACCAATACGCTCAGGCTCAT
>Ga0213866_10003385_pt1 | contig 10862 bp, 6 predicted proteins | sample PICome_11_FD_160079 | JGI IMG/M metagenome (GOLD analysis project Ga0213866, IMG submission 160079) | Coastal seawater microbial communities near Pivers Island, North Carolina, United States - PICO284 | ecosystem: Environmental > Aquatic > Marine > Coastal | place: USA: North Carolina... | reverse complement strand
TATCAACTTCAGCACCAAGACCTGGAGTCTCTTTATGTTCATAAAATTCAAGACCAGCAACTGTATTAAAATCATTTTCAATAGAAATGTAACCGAACAAAGTTCCCCATAAACCGTAACCTCTAACTGGAAGAATTACTTTGTTAATAGAGTTGTCTTCATTGCGTAATAAGTAAAATTTGCCAATATTTTCTCTATTTTTAATAATAGCAATGTCTTCTGATGTTGAGAGAGATTTAGAGTAGTTGCTGTCTCTTGTTGCAGCAATCTGGTCATAATCACCTTTATGCTCAGATAAAAATTGTTCTAAAGATGAACCAGTTAAAAGCTTACCAGAATTAAAATCAATATATTTAGGCTCCAGAGTCTCGAATTGATCTTTTATATCTTTTGAAGCATCAAAAATTCCAGCCGCTTGCAGAATTTTCATTCTTTTATCATTGGCTTTGTTCTCATTTTGCATATCTCGAAGACTTACAGCAGTTGAAGATACAACGAAAGAACAAATTAAGCATATTGCAAATGCAACACCTAAAGTCTTTATTATTGAATCATTCATTGTGTTAGAGCCTTTCTTCTATTTATATTTGAAACCATAACCATATGATCAATTACTGGGGCCAGTAAATTAGCAAAAAGAATTGCTAACATCATACCCTCAGGAAACGCTGGATTAATAACTCTTATTAATACAACTGTAACTCCTATTATAAACCCATAAACCCATCTACCGGTATTAGTTCCGGAACCAGAAACAGGTTCTGTTGCCATAAAAACTAGACCGAATGCAAAACTTCCAATGACTAAATGCCAATACCAAGGAATTGCAAACATAGGATTGGTATCAGAACCCACTATATTTAGAATTCCAGACATAAATATCATTCCTAACATAGTTGCAACAACTATTCTCCAAGATGCTACTTTTGTAGCTAGAAGAATTATTAATCCTATACCAATAGCTATTATTGAGGTTTCACCAATGGAACCTGGTATATATCCCAGAAATGCATCCATCCAAGTAAAGTTTTGATTAATACCAGCCATACCACTTTCTGCTGCTACTCCTAATGCTGTCGCTCCACTATAACCCTCTGGCACAATATTATTATCAGCTAAACCTGCAATCCAAACTTTATCTCCAGATATTTGTGAAGGATAAGCAAAATATAAGAACGCTCTTCCTGTTAATGCCGGGTTAAGGAAGTTTTTGCCTGTTCCGCCAAATATCTCTTTACCAATTACTAGTCCAAATGTAATACCAAGAGCTGCTTGCCATAAAGGCAAATCAGGCGGACAGCTTAATGAAAATAAGACAGTAGATACAAAAGCTCCTTCATTTATTTCATGCTTTCTAACAACTGCAAATATAGTTTCCCAACCAATTCCAACTACAAATACAGTTATGTAGATAGGCATAAAATAGCATGCACCAAACCAAAGCTTTGATATAAAACTTGATGAGTCATAACCTACTAAACTTACTAAATAATGATGCCAATCACCTGTATTTAACTGATTGATTGATTCTAAGTATTCAAGTGAGTGAGAACCAAGATTATACATACCAAAAAACATTGCTGGAAAAGTAGATAACCAAACAATTACCATGATTTTTTGAATATCAACACCATCACGAACATGAACTGGATTAGAAGTTTTTGTTTGTGTTGAAAATACAAAATTTTCTACAGCATCAAATAATGGGAACCATTTTGAATATTTACCCTCACCAACAAAATTTGGTTTAATAGAATTTATGTAATTTCTTAGACCTTTCATTGTTCTAAATATAGTTCATTTAAGTTATTGGCAAGTATTGAACAATAGTCATACTTACTAGGACAAATATATGAGCATATAGCCAAATCTTCAGGTGCTAGTTCTAACATACCTAAATCAACAGCCTGCTCTCTATCACCTACTACCAATGCTTTTAATAATTGTGGGACTAATATATCCATAGGAAGAACTTCATCATATGATCCAACTGGAACTATAGCCCTATCACCACCATTCACTGAGGTATTAAATATAAACTTAGAAGGCTTTAACAATGAAGAAATAAATACATTTAACTTTGAATGCAAGTTTGAACCAGGCATTAACCAATTTAAAAATATATCATTAGCTTCGTCAGGAATTGCAGAAATAAGAGAGTCATAAAATCCGAGATAATTCATTACACCCTCAGATGCGTGACCATAGAGAACAGATCCTGAAATAATTCTAGATCCAGATTCAATTTTACCTGCAGTTATTTCATCAATATTTCCTGAAATCCTAGCTTTAATTAGTGATGGATTAAATACAGATGGTCCACCAAGCGCAATTATTTTATGAGTTCTTAATGAATTATGTTCAAGAAGATATCCGATAGAGATTAAGTCTTGGAATCCGATAGTCCATGCTACTCTTTTTAAATTAACAGGGTATATTTTATTAATGTGTGTGCTGGACAAGCCAGCTGGATGAGGACCAGAAAATTGATGATAGTGAACATTATCAATTGAAGTATCAAAATCAGAATTTTGATAACAACAATGAACAGGACATGAAAAAGATTCAGATAATACTTTTAATGCTAGATTGAAATATTTTAGATCATCTTGAATTATATGATGTGGATCTATAGCAAGCGGATTAGTGTCACAAGCATTTATAAATAATGCATCGGGGTTTGCCTCTACCCCCGGTGTCCTATTAAATGGTCTTGACCTGAAAGCATTCCACAGACCTGACTCAATTAGAAGAGATTTAATATTGCTAGTATCAAAATGGACATACTCTTCATCGTCTGAAATTTCAATGTCAATTGATAAAAACTTTCTTTTATCACCTCTACTGATTTCTTTAACAATGCCGCCTGCTGGTGATGTATAAAAAACACCGGGATTTTTTTTATCTTCAAAAATTTTGGTTCCTCTTTTTACAGAGTCACCTGATTTAACAAGCATGGTTGGCTTCATGCCAGTAAAATCATTGCCTAATATAGAAACAGATGTAACTTTAGGAGTATCTGAAATTACAGGATTAGGAATACCGGAAATTGGTAAATCTAGACCTTTAGAAATTTTTATCACGTGTGCTTAGCCTAAGTATATTTAAATCCATCAAAAACGTGATGATTATAAATGTAAAGAGCCCTTGATTCTAGCGTTTTATTGAATTGGTTTAGGAAATCTTTTTAAGGAGATTCCAGCTACTTTTTTAGCTAAATTAATAACTTGTTTGGAGTATCCATACTCATTATCGTACCAACAATATAAGGTAACTCTTTTACCACTTGTTATTGTTGCTTGAGAGTCAATAATTGAAGCAAAAGGACTTGAATAAAAGTCTGATGAAACAATCTCAGGTGAATTAACATAACCAATCGTTTCTCTATATTTTGAATGAAAAGCCATTGATTTTAAATAATCATTAAACTCATCTCTAACAACTTCTTTGTCTAAAACCAATGAAAGTATTGCTAAACTTACATTTGGGGTAGGAACTCTTATAGCATTTCCTGTTAATTTACCTTCTAATTCAGGTATTGCTTTAGCAACAGCTTTTACAGCACCAGTTGTGGTTATTACCATATTTAATGGAGCTCCACGGCCTCTTCTGTCACCTTTATGATAATTATCAATCAAGTTCTGATCATTAGTATATGAGTGAACGGTCTCTATATGTCCACCATCTATACCATACTCATCATTAATAACTTTTAAAACAGGAACAATTGCATTCGTTGTACATGAGGCGGCTGAAATAATATTATCTGCATCTTTTAAAGTCGAATCATTTACTCCGTAAACAATATTTTTAATACTTCCCTTTGCTGGGGCTGTGAGAATTGTCTTTGAAGCTCCTGAGTCAATGTGTTTAGAAAGTCCATCTTCGTCTCTCCATACTCCTGTGTTATCTATGACAAGCGGTTCATGTATATCATGATCAGCATAATTAACATCAGCTGGGCCTGAAGCATAGATAATTTTTACAGGATTTCCATTTATAACGAGTAAAGAACTTTCCTCATCAACTCTTACTGTTCCATCAAAAGGTCCATGAACAGAGTCTCTTGTTAAAAGACTTGCTCTTTTATAAATATCATCGTCACCAGCTTTTCTTATAACTACTGCTCTTAATCTATAATAATTACCAGGGCCAGTGTTTTGAATCATCATTCTTGTTACAAGACGACCAATTCTCCCAAAACCGTATAAAACAATATCTTTTGGTGATTTAGGTCTAGGTGATTTAGCATCAATTACATCAGCAAGTTCAACATTTATGTATTCGCTTAAACCAGAAGTATCATTTTTTAGTTCACTAAAATTTGGATATTTAATTGCTAATTCACCAATGTCTATTTCACAATCAGCTAAATTTAAACTATCAATGTATTGAAGAATTGGAAATGTCTCTAATTCACTTACCTCATTATCGTCTGCTTGTCGGGCAAACCTATGAGCTCTCATAATTTCAACTGGAGACTGATTAACTAAAGATTTACCATATATAAGAATATTTATACCATCACGATATAATCCACCTATGATTGGGATCATTAATTCAGCAAGGCCTTCCCTCCACTTCCAATCTCCAAATGAATCTTCAGGTAATATACGATCCTGACGTTTAGTGGATTGAAAACTTAGATCTCTTTTATCATCCATAATTTTGTAAAAAATTTACATTAATAAATTATTTTAATCGATTAAGGTTTAAATAAAAATCATTTATTTAGAGAATGATTTTAGATGGTAATCAGCGTTACCAAACATAGCATCAATAGCAACCATCTTTTTTAAATAATGGCCAATCATCATTTCTTCACTAACACCCATACCGCCATGAAGTTGAACAGCATTTTGTGCAGACAACTTACCAAATTTACCAACATGAGCTTTTAAAGCAGAAACATGTTTAAACTTATCTTCAGAGTCAGCATCAACTTCTAACATAGCTTTAAATAGAAGCGATTTAGCAAGTTCACTGTCAATAAACATGTCTACCATACGGTGTTGTAAAACTTGGAAATTTGATATCGGCTGATCAAATTGTTCACGTTCTTTTGTATATTGAACTGTCTTATTGTAGCAAGATACCATGCAACCAACAGCTTCAGCACTAATGCATAAAGTTGCGAGGTTAATAGTTTCAGTAAGAAGATTTTTTGCCTCATCGCCAGAAGCAATAACATCTGAATCCTGAATAGATACATTTTCAAAGGTAAATTCAGCACATGTCTTTTCATCAATAGTTCTAAAAGTATTAAAAGAAACACCTTCAGCAGTTTTATCGACTAGCACTAAAGATAATTCTCCATTCTTAACACAAGAAACAATTACTTTTGATGCATTTTTACCATTCAATACAAGTGTTTTTGATCCGTTGAGTTTATTATCATCTGATACATTTGTATCAGGTTTTAAGTATTCGTATGAATGAGCGGCCTCAGCGTATGCAAGGGATACATGCATAGAGCCTGAGCAAATACCTTCTATGAGATCAACTTTTCCTTCAAAGTTAGATTTATCTAAAACAGAACCAGCTAAAACAACATTAGATAAATATGGTTCTATCACAAGTGATTTCCCGAATTCTTCAAATAATATAGAAAGCTCTATTGGGCCAAAACCAAAACCACCTGATTCTTCTGAAAAAGGCATTGATAACCAACCTTGTTCTGCAAATAATGACCAGGCATTTGCATCAAAATCATTTTCTGATTTAACTACCTCTTCTCTTTTATAAAAATCATACTCTGTTTCACAAAATTTCTGAATCTGTTCTCTGAGCATTACCTGCTCTTCTGTATAACTTAAATTCATTTTTAAACTCCTAGTACAAATTTAGAAATAATATTTTTTTGGATCTCGTTACTACCGCCATATATAGATGTTTTTCTAAAGTTTAAGAATTTTTCTAATGAAACAGCTGCATGCTCAGGACCAGATGGCTTATCGTTTGATCCGTAGCCCCCTGCTCCAGGATACATTAATGCATATTCACCTGCTGCTTCAACAAAAAGCTCAGTAAGGCCTTGCTGTATTTCTGTGCCTTTAATTTTTAAGATAGATGATTCAGCACCTGGATGACCACCATTCTCAAGATCTGATAGCAGTCGCAATTCTGTCATTTCTAGAGCAGATATAGCAATTTCCATTTCAGCAACTTTCTTATCTAAATCTGAATTATTTAACTCAGCAACAACTTCTTTTAACTCATTAAGAGCTCTCATAGATGCTCCAACAGCAGCTATACCAAATCTTTCATGAGCAAGTAAGAATTTTGCGTATGTCCAACCTTTACCCTCTTCACCAACTAAGTTCTCTACTGGAACTTTTACATCTGTGAAAAATACAGAGTTAACTTCGTGATCACCATCAATAGTTATTATTGGTTTAACTTCTATACCAGGAGTTTTCATATCAACCAAAAGGAACGATATGCCTTCTTGTTTCTTACCAGTTGAATCAGTTCTAACTAATAAAAAGATCCAATCTGCATTTTGAGCTAAAGTTGTCCATGTCTTAGAACCGTTAACAACATAATGATCGCCGTCTTTGACAGCTTTTGTTTTCAGTGATGCTAAATCAGAACCGGAACCTGGCTCAGAATAACCCTGACACCACCAAGTATTAAAGTCTAAAATATCAGGCAAGAACTTTTTCTTTTGTTCTTCGTTTCCAAATGTCCAAATTACAGGCGCAACCATGCTTACACCGAAAGCTAAAAGCGGCGGACAGCCTGCCATTCCGAACTCTTTATTAAATAAATATAGTTGAGTTGCGCTCCAACCAGTACCACCATATTCAACAGGCCAGTTATAGCCCATCCATCCTTTCGCAGATAGAGCTTTATGATAATCAACCATATCTTGTCTAGTAAGGTGTTCGCCTTTATCCATTTTGTCTTTAACGTGCTTTGGATAGTCATTAGCCAACCATTCTCTTAGCTCATCTCTAAAAGCCAAATCTTCTTTTGAAAAATTAATGTCCATAATTACCTATATTATTTTTGAGTTGATAGAATACGCACAACATTATACAAGTATTTGTAAAAAATTTACCATTAAATGCATAAAAATAACGACCATAGAATCGCACATCAACTGATTGATAAATATCATGATTCTGATACTTCTTTGTGCGTTGTTGTTAAAGATAGTAAGGAAGCTAGACTCATTAATAATGAATTGTCTTTATATTTAAAGACAGAAAATATTAACTATTTCCCAGAAAATGAAATACTGCCTTACGACCATTTTTCTGCACCCGATAATATTTTAAGCGATCGTTTTTCAATCCTTAATACATTAGATAAAGAAAAGAAAATTATTATTACAACAATAAAGAGTTTATTTGAGCTATACCCTACAAAAGATTTTTTTCAATCAAAAGAAACTTTTAATTTAGGTGATTCTTTATCGTTACATAAGCTTGAAAAAATTCTTATTTCTTTGAATTACGAAAAGGTAAACAGGATTGAAGGTATTAATCAGTATTCACTCAGAGGAGGAATTATAGATATCTATACTCCTATATATAGAAATCCCTTGAGAATTGAGATTTTTGATGATTCAGTTGAGTCTGTTAGATTCTTTGATCTTGAAACACAATCATCTGTTGAAAAATCAAATAATTTTAGGCTATCTAAAAGTTCTTTATATACATTCGATGATCATAATTTAAAAATATTTCGAGATAATTGGAGAGAATATTTTCAGGAATATGACGAAAGACATTGTGAAATATTTCAAAATTTAAATACCTCTAGAAAAGCAGAAGGTTCAGATATTTACTTGCCATTATTTTTTTCAAAAACTTCAAATTTTTTTGAAATATTTGATAGTCATTCATTCATTGTATTAGATAATTTTGATGATGAAATAGACTCATACAATAACTATATTCAACAAAGATTTGATGATGAGAATATTGACTCACAAAGACCATTATTATCACCTAACGACTTATTTTGTTCGTTAGAAACTATTAAAAATAAACTCCCAAAAAAAAGTATCTGGCATTTTGATATTTATGAAGATTTTAATTACAAAGATATTGATGAGCTTGTTAACAATATTGGTCAAAGCAAATTAGAAAAGTATAAAATTGTCTTAATTACATCACTTCAAAGTGAATACGAAACATTATTTGAACGACTGAAACCAGATATTAAAGAAATAAACAATATTTCTGAGGCTTCTTTTGGAATAAATTTAATGATTTTTGACATTGTTAGACCTATTCATATAAAAGAAAAACTTATTATTTTTAATAATGAATACAAAGAAGATTCAAACTTAATATTTCTTGAGACTCAGGAAAGAAAATCAGTAACGCATAACAGAGATCAACTATTTAGCGATGGCGATTATGTTGTTCATGAGAATTATGGTATTGGCATATATCAAGGTTTAGAGGTTGTAGAAACTAATAATAATTCTAATGAATATATGAAGATTATGTATTCTTCAAATGAAGCCTTATATGTGCCACTTAGAAGTGTTGATTTAATTAGTAAGTATCACAAAAATGATTTAACTGAAACTATAAAACTTGATTCTCTATCATCTAATAAGTGGTTAAAAAATAAAGAAAAAGCGCAAAAAAGAGCATATGATCACGCCGCTGAAATATTAGATATCGAATCAAGAAGACTTGAATCTACTGCATTTGTTTTAAGAGCTAATGATGAAGATTTAAATATTTTTAATAAGGATTTTCCATTTAAGGAAACTGCAGATCAATTGGAAGCAATTAGTGCCATTCAGAAGGATATAGCTTTAGTTAAACCTATGAATAGAGTTTTATGTGGAGACGTTGGCTTTGGTAAAACAGAAGTTGCCATGAGATCTGCTTTTGTGGCAATTAATTCAGACAAACAAGTAGTTTTGCTATGTCCAAGCACTGTCCTGAGCGAACAACACCATGAATCATTTCTAGAAAGATTTAAAAATACAGGCGCATCTATAAAACTAATTAATAGACATACTTCTAAAAAAAATAAAGATAATTATGTAAAAGGATTTAATGATAAAAATATTGATATAGTCATTGGTACGCATGCATTATTTACTTGCGGTATTAATTTTTCTAATACTGGTATTTTGATTGTAGATGAAGAACATAAGTTTGGAATCAGACAAAAAGATCTTATTAAGAGCAAGCAAGAAAATATACATATACTCTATTTATCGGCAACACCCATTCCTCGAACAATGAATTTTATATTTTCAGGTTTAAAAGAATTTTCTTTTTTACACACGCCACCATCTAATAGATTGAGCATCAAATCTTTTCTTAAGATTGAAACAAATCAGCTTTTTAAAGAGGCTATTTCAAGAGAAGTATCAAGAGGCGGTCAATGTTTTATAGTGCAAAACAATATAGGCAAAATGAATTCTCTAAAAAATCAACTAAACAAGCTATTACCTGATATTAAAATTGATATCGCACACGGTAAATTAAAGAAAGATGAAATATCAAATGTTATGAGAAGCTTTGATACAGGATCGCTGGATGTTCTAATTTGTACAACCATCGTAGAAATGGGCTTAGACATACCAAATGCAAATACAATGTTAATAATAGATTCTCAAAATTTTGGATTATCACAGCTTCATCAGCTAAGAGGTAGAGTTGGAAGATCTGCAAAACAAGGTTATTGCTATTTTTTAACTCCTTCACCTGAATTATCTAAAATTGCAAAAAATAGATTAGATTCAATAATTAAACTATGTAATTTAGGTTCTGGATTTTTTATTGCTCAAGAGGATCTTGAAATTAGAGGCGGTGGAGAAATATTAGGTGAAAAACAAAGCGGCCACATTAATACTATTGGTATGAGCTTATATTTATCAATGTTAAAAAATGCAATAAATACCTTTAAAACTAATGATGAAAAAGAGTTTATAAACACAGAAATAAATTTTTATGACTCATCTTATATTAACGACTCCTATCTGCCCTCCCCAGTTGAAAGATTAAAAATTTATAAAAATCTTAATAATGCATCTTCTATTAATGATATTAATAATATCTCAGAAGATCTGAGAGACAGATGTGGTTTATTTACAAATGAAGTTCAAAATTTGATAGATGATTCTAAGCTATTAGTGATGATTAAAAATACAGGCGTTATAAATATTAAATCTAATTCCTCAAAGACATCATTATTGCTCTCTGCAAATATTAATAAATCTGTTTTTGAGAATATATTGACTCTAGTAACAAACAAGCCCAATATTTATTCTATTAATAAAGAAAATAAATTTATTATCGAGTTAAATGAAGATAATTCATCTCTTAGAAGAAAAACAGTTATAAAGTTATTAAATGAAATCATTTAAATTATTATTTGTATCACTATTTTTAAGCTCTCTATCAGCAAATTCAGAATTAAATTTAGATTTAAAAGAATATGAAATAGAACTAATAATTTTTAAACATGCTAATGTTTTGACTGATGAAAACTTTGATAAAGAATTTTCAACACCTTCAATTGAAACAGTATCTTTTTATAAACCAACCTTACAGATTAATGAAAATGCCTATCAATCAAAACCAAAAGATAATTTTTTTAACAGGCTATTCAAGGATTTTAATCCAATAAAAAAAAGCAATAATGTTTTAACAAAAGACCAAGATATTTCAAAAGTATCTAATCCAAAAACTTGGTATAGAAAAACTGACAACTTAGTAGTTTTAAAAAAAATAAACAATAAATTAGAAACCAATAGTAACTATGAGTTATTAGATAGTTTTAAATGGATACAAAATATTGATTATAAGGATGACGCTAAATTCTTATTTTATGAAGATAAACAAAAGGAATATGGACTATATTTAAAATTTTACAGAAGC
>Ga0213866_10003384_pt1 | contig 10866 bp, 4 predicted proteins | sample PICome_11_FD_160079 | JGI IMG/M metagenome (GOLD analysis project Ga0213866, IMG submission 160079) | Coastal seawater microbial communities near Pivers Island, North Carolina, United States - PICO284 | ecosystem: Environmental > Aquatic > Marine > Coastal | place: USA: North Carolina... | reverse complement strand
GGATTTAGGTTTGGATGAAAATTGCCAGTAGGCGTCATCACGTCTACCCAATCACCCGCTGAAAGTTGCTCATTTGCGAACGTCGAAAAACGACCATTTTCGAGTTTTTTGACTGCTACACGAAGATCCTTTTCGTAGGGACTTGCGCAAATAGAATAAGAACGTCGAACCTCTTCTCCATCAATTTGAGTTTTTAAAGTCAAATATTGACCTGAAAGAAATTCAAAATCTTTTTTCAAATCAGTTGGCACTTCGAAGGCTACGGAAACGCAGTCGTCCGTTTCTTTCCTAATTTCTTGAACTTTCAGCGAGTGAAATTTGGGCATGATTGGTTAAGGCTGATTTTAATTTGGTGGTGGACTTGAGCATTCAGATAGCGCGATTGTCACATGCTAGTCTGAATAAAAGTTCATTTTACAAAACGAACACTTGTTCGGGTGCAAATATAAAAAGTTTTTTATTAAAATCTGCCCTCGGCAAGTTCAAAAAAAAAGGTGCTAATACTTAATTGTCAATTCTTTAATACTCAACTGATTAACTCTATCCATGTTGAAGCCTGGATCGGGAAATTCGAGCGGATATTCTTTTTCGACATAAAGCCCGCTGAACGTGACGGTTTTTAGTAAATCTTGAGTCAATGCAGTATCAATATTTTCAATAATGCCTGCGTCATGGTATTCGACACCATCAATCATTTTTGAAGTAACAATTCCGTATTCTCCAAAACAACCTAAAAATTGAAGAGTACCTGAGACATTTTCAATTTCTTCAAGGCAATTGACAACTTCACAGTTTACATCATAGGTGAAAATAGAGTCATCCGCTTTTGAACAAGAAAAAGCGATTAGTAAGAGCGTTCGAAGAAAATTTTTGAGATAGTTTTCATAATTGAGATTTTAAAAGAGTTAATATTTAAGCGTTATTTTCTCAGACAATGCCAATATGAAAAAGGGTTGGGATGTTATTGAAATAGCCATCTAATTGTCACATATAAAAATAATCATAATAAATGGATGTCAATAAGTAGTTTTGATGTAATTTTGAGCGTTAAAAAGAAAATCATACTAAACATTCCCTGTGACTCCAACCTACACATGTTGAAACTCAATTTTTTAATAGACAATCTCAAAAAAAACTATATTTTTTTGATGTAGATTATTATGGTTTTTCTGATGAACTAAATTAAAATTTTTAATTGAAAATTCATATTCAACCATGAAAATCCACCTCAAAAAATAAAAATCCGATTTACCCAAAAACGAGGAAATGCGGAAGTACATAATCCCATCGATTACAATGTTTTTTGCCTTGCTCCCTTTTGTCATGACGGCGCAAAATTGCGGCTGTGCGGATGAAGGGAATTGTCCTTTTGAAATTGCAACAAATTCAACATCTCAAGTCTGTTACACAATTGATTCTGCTGTAAATAATAATCTTTCCGATCCGAATCAAGGTATTTGTGGTGTATCCATTTCATTCAAACATGGTAGTATTGGAAATCTAAATTTGACGCTCACTTCCCCAGATGGAACGACAGTGGAATTAGTCGGTTCTGATAATAATTGTATGCCTTTTACACCTATTGCGACATGGGATATTCTGTTTGTCCCTTGTGTTGAAGTTTGTGACCCTGTAGCTCTAAATAATTGTGATGATGTATGCGCCTTCGATGCTTGCTGTGGATGGGGCAATGCACTTTACTCCGCAACCTATCATCCTTATCAAGGTTGCTTGGAAGATTTTAATTCGGGTACAGTAAATGGGCAGTGGTGTATTGATATAGATAATAACTCTTCAAATAATGGTGGCGATATTTTTGACTTTGAAGTCATTCTTTGTGACGATACAGGTATTTTCTGTTGTGATGCTGATGGGGGAAATAAATTACAACTTGATGCTGCTGTTTGTGAAGGAGACAGTAGTTTGATTTTTGATTTGGAACCTAATTGGGGATCTATTCAACCAGATAGTTTGGAATATGACTATACATATATTGTATCGGAGAATAATGAGATATTAGAATATACAGAAAACCCAAATCTTATTGATGCTGCACCTGGGGTTTATGAAGTTTGTGGGTTATCTTTTTTGAAAATAGACGAACCCTTGATTCCCTCTGTAGGTTCTATTACTTTGTCTGATTTAAATGAAAATTTAGACGGCTTGTCCCCTCTATTTTGTGGAGATATAGATGGATGTTTTACAATAATCATTTCTTCTCCGCCTCTACCTGTGAACTTGGTTGACACAATTTGTGAGAATGCCTGTTTGATGATAGGCGATACTTGTATTTACGAGGAAGGTAACCATAGTTTTACCATCGAGTCCTTCGCGGGATGTGATTCAATCATTAATTTGAATTTAACCGTTTTAGAATCGGAAGTGATGAATATTTCTGCCACAATCTGCGAAGGACAATTCTATCCCGTTGGTGATAGCATTTATTCAGAATCGGGGATTGATACGACGATTTTAACTTCAAATTTGGGCTGTGATAGTATGGTTATTTTGGACTTGACTGTTTTGCCACCCGTGGAATTGGATTTGATTGAAATGATTTGCCTTGGAGATTCTATTGAAATTGGAGATAGTTTGTATTTCGAAACGGGTCTTTATGTTGATACTTTGATGTCTTCCAATGGGTGCGATAGTATTGTGAATTTGGATTTGACGGTTATTACATTAGATATTCAGATTGCTACACCTGATACTTTAACTTGTGCTGAGCCGATTATTTGGCTAGATGCAACGGGTTCTTCAGTTGGTATTGATGTTAACTATTCTTGGGCAACAACTAACGGAAATATTATTCCTCCTACTAATGAACTAACTGTTCAAGTTGACCAAAGTGCTTGGTATTTTTTCACTGTTGAAGAAAATGGATGTGTTCGGACAGATTCCGTTTTTGTTTCCGAAAATATTGACCTTCCTCAACTCGAAATTGCTGAATTTGACACTTTAAATTGCCTCATTGATAGTATTACTTTAGATGCTTCCATTACTTCTGGGAGTGGTAACTTGACTTTCCATTGGACAAGCCAAAATAATCTCCCAATTGATAATCCTAGCACCCCTTTCCCAACCGTTTTCAATGCCGATACCTTGAAATTAGTTGTTACAAACGAAGGTAATGGTTGTGTCGATTCCACTGAAATTGAAATTATTCAAGATATAGAACAGCCTATTGCGAATGCAGGAAATAATACAAATCTGACTTGTGTCGATACTTGTTTGACGCTCGATGGAAGTAATTCTTCACCATTTAGTTTATTAACTTTTGAATGGACAGGAGGCAATATTAAATCAGGAGAGAATACTCCAAATCCAATCGTCAATTTGGAAGGTACGTATGAATTAATTGTTACTAATACAGAGAATTTCTGTAAAGATACCGCGGAAGTGTTGATTGGAACCGATACACTGCCACCAATTGCAATGATCACTTTGCCAGATGGCGATACCTTAACCTGTTCAAATAATGAATTAGCTTTGGATGGGAGCAATTCAATTGGACTAGACCTTAATTATCAGTGGGCTGGTTCTGGATTATTATCAAACAATATGTCAATTGTCACCGCAAATATGGCAGGTGAATACACATTAGTTATTCAAAATGGAATAAACGGATGTATTGATTCAACCAAAATAAATATTGCTCAAGATACACTGTCTCCGAGTGTGGAAGTTGGGCCGCCGATTGAATTAGATTGTGGGTTGCCGACTTATGTTTTAGGTGGAAATGCTAGCCTAAATCTTAATGAAACTTACGAATGGACAACTGTCGATGGGCATTTTGTAGATAATCCTAATCAACTCCATCCGACTATTGATTCAGCTGGAATTTATGTTTTAACGGTTACAAACATTTTGAATGGATGTACTGCTCAAGATTCTGTAAGTATTTTGGAAGATTTTGCTCAACCTGTTGCCAATGCAGGTTTGGATGGAATTATCGATTGCGATAATCCAATTTATACACTCGATGCTTCGAATACCTTTTTAGAAGGAACTTCATTTAATGACACCATCCTTTTTTCCTTTGAATGGGAAGCATTTTTTAATCCTGACTTCAATCCAAATTATGCGCTTGCGGAGGTTACTTTTGGAGACACATTTTTAATTCATGTAACGCATATTACATCACAATGTACAGATACAGATACGGTCGTAGTTACTCAAGATGTTTTTCCTCCTCAAATTGATGCAGGCGATAATGTTTATTTGGATTGTGAAACTGGTGAAGCGATTTTGAATGGCAGTATTTTAAATCCAAGTACTGATTTTGAATTTAATTGGATGACTCAAAATGGGCATTTTGTTTCTGGAGAAGATACGTTTATGCCAACGGTTGATTCTAGTGGAACCTATATTTTAGAGGTCACGGATCTAACGACTAATTGTGTGTCTATTGATTCTGTTTTTGCATTGGTAGATACAACACTTTGTACGCCTTTCGTTTTTGCTGGTCAAGACAGTTTGATAAATTGTTATTGTCAATGTTCAGAATTAACTATTCAAGCTAGCGGTTCAATAGGCGTAAACTACTCTTATGAATGGACTGATTTGGATGGAAATATCATCATACAACCTGATCCATTTTTACCGTCCCTCCCAAACGGAACTTTTATTTTCACTATTACGAATAACGAACTTGACCTCTCCCTTTCTGATACTATTTTTATTGGTATCGACACGTTACATCCTGTCGTTAATTTGTCGGAATTAATGCCATTGACTTGTCCTGAACTAGAAGAATGCATTGAGGTTGATGTTAGTGAAGTTCCCTTCGGGATGAATTTTTGTTATGCATGGGAAAATTTTGGAGGAGAAATTTGTACTGATCCAACTATTCGAAATGCAGAAATTCGAGGTGTTGGAATTTACTCGGTTATTGTCACAGATAAGAATAATGGTTGTGCGGCTGATGCTTCCACTGCTATCGAAATATTGGGAAATATTCCTGAATCGAATGCAGGTATTAATCAGGAATTAGCCTGTGGTGATTCGATTACAGTTTTGGATTGCAATGCTTCCATATTTAATGGAAATGATATCTTAGAATGGTATTCTGATAATGGAACTTTTCTTTCAGCGATGGATATTTGTGACCCTTCAGTGAAAATAAACTCTGGTGAAGATGAATTCGTTTTAGTCATTACGGATATGGAAAACTTGTGCTCTGATACTAGTTCAGTGACCATTTTTGGTGCACCCGATTGTCTTCCTGACTGTGATGCTGGTGCGGATATGAGTTTGACTTGCGATATTGATACCCTATGTTTGGATGGATTTGCCTCGCCGATTGATACGAATATTTGTATTCAATGGACAGCACTTTCAGGCAATATTTTGGATGGAGATACGACTTTGAATCCATGCGTTGATGCCGCAGGATTTTATCGGATCTCAGTGACTCGAAAGGTGAATGGGGTAGAATTTACTTGTACTGATGAAGTTCAAGTTTTAGGAGACACGATGCCTCCTAATGTGAATATTGAAACTCCTGACCAAATAACTTGTGTGGATACCTGCATTACCTTAATTGGTAGTCCGACTAATCCAAATTTCATTTACGAATGGTTGACTTCCGATGGAAATATTAAAAGCGGAATGGATACCCCCAATCCTGAAATAAATGAAACAGGTACTTATATTTTAACAATAACAGATACTCAAAATGGTTGCTCTGAATCTGAATCTATTATTGTGACCGAAAATCTTGAAACACCGACAGCAGTAATCAACCCTTCCTCTCCTCCTGATATTGACTGCGATGGAAATCCAATTACGCTGTCTTCTAGTGGGAGTTCTACGGGTAGTTTCCTTTGGACGACTATTGGTGGAAATATTATTACAAATCCTCCAACAAGCAGCGTCATTCAGGTTGATGCTGCAGGAACTTATTGTTTGACTGTAACGAATTTAAGCTCGGGATGTGAGGACATAATTTGTGTGAATGTTGGAGTCAATGCAGATGCGCCGCCATGTAGTATTGCTGATACGCCAAATTTTGTTTGTGGTACTTCTTCGATCCAATTAGAAGGCTCAACTGACCCAATCAATCCAGTTTTGGAGTTTGAATGGACAACTTCAAATGGAGGGACGATTCAGGATTCAAATACTTTAACACCGACAATTACTCAGGCAGGTACTTTTATTTTTACGGTAACTAACCCTATAAACAATTGTAAATGCACCTCTTCTGTGACTATCTTAGAAGATACAATGCCGCCTTCAGCAAATGCAGGCGCTAATGTGGAGATTAATTGCGAGAATCCAACTGTTATCCTTTCAGGACAAGGTTCACAGCCTTCCAATGACATTACTTATCAATGGTTCTTGAATACTATTTTAGTTAGTGAAAGCAGTTCATTTCAAACGGATTCGGCTGGTATTTACGAATTAATAGTGACGGATACCTCTAACCTTTGTATAGATTCTGATTTTGTTGAAGTGACTATAGACCAGAATATTTTAGTTGCGAATGCAGGCGATGATACGACTTTTACCTGTTCCCGATTAGAGGTTGATTTAAGTAGTTTAGGTTCCACTGTGGGATCCAATATTTTACATATTTGGGAAGCACCTAATGGGGTTTTGGACACTATACCTATTCTACCCACAAATCAAGTAGGAGAGTATATTTTGACTGTATTTGATACAAATACTCAGTGTGAGATATTCGATACAGTTTGGATTGGTTTAGATACCATTTCGCCTAATGCGATCATTGATACGAGTGTTGAACTTGAAATAACTTGCGAAAATGATTTTGTTACTTTGGATGCCTCTGCTTCAGGTTCTTCAGATAGTCTAACATTCAAGTGGGGAAATAATATGGGAGGGGCGATTATTGATGTGACACAAGCGGGAGGTTATGACTTGATCGTTTGTCATGAAAGAACCGGGTGTACAGATAGTAATTTCATTGAAGTTGGAGTAGACACGATTTCGCCAATGATTAGTATTGCGGCACCTGATATATTGACTTGTGACATTCAAAGCGTTCAGATCCTTTCAATTCCGAATGACACTTCTTTAATATATAACTGGAGTGGTGGTATATGTGATTCTTTATGTGATACAGCAATGCCTTGGGTCAGTGAGCCCGGTGGTTATACCGTTACTGTTACAGATGGTGAGAATGGTTGTACTACAGCAGATTTTATTATTGTCGAACAAGATATAGTACCTCCCTCAGCAGAAGCAAATGCTGATGGGAAGATTGATTGTACTCAAAATGAAGTAGCCCTTTTAGGAAGTGGTTCGAGCCTTGGCAGTGTGAGCTATTTTTGGACAACTACAGGTTTAGGAAATATTACTTCACCAACTTTTTTAAATACAGATGCCAACGCTCCTGGTTGGTACTTTTTGACAGTCACGGATGGAATCAATGGCTGTATATCCGTTGATTCTGTTGAAGTTATAGCAAGTGCTGTTCCAATTGATAGTCTCAGTATTCAACTGGATCAACCAGATTGCCGAGATCCTGATGGGTATATTTATATTGATAAAGTTTATGGCGGAACTCCCGATTTCGTTTATTCAATTGATGGGGAAGTTTTTGTTCCTTATTCACAATTTCAGTTTCTCCAAATTGGCACTTATGAAATTGTAATTGAAGATGTAAATGGTTGTCAATATGACACAACGGTTGTGCTCAAAATGCCTGACAATATTGCGGTAAATCTGGATGCGGATTTGGAGCTGATTTTAGGCGATTCTACGACAATTAAATTACAAACTAGTCTATCTCCAGAAGAAATTGATACGATAATTTGGAATCCATTACCAAACATTGACTGTGCTGGCTGTTTTGAACAAGGAATTAGACCGGAAGAAACAAGTACTTATGAAGTGACTGTTATTGATACTAATTTTTGTCGCACTACTAGTCAAATTACAATTTTAATTAATGAAGCATTGCCTGTGTATATTCCGAATGCTTTCAGTCCCAATGGAGATGGTAATAATGATCACTTTATCATTTATGGTAACAATGACAATATTAGAATTCCCTTATTTCAAATTTTTGATCGCTGGGGGAATCTTGTTCATGAAGCCAAAGATTTCCGCCCAAATGATCCAAATTTTGGCTGGGATGGTTTTTTTCAAGGGAAACTCATGAACCCTCAGGTTTTGGTTTGGAAAGCGGAAATAGAATTATTAGATGGCAGGGTGGAAGTCATTAGTGGCGATTTGACTTTAGTGCGATAATATTTTTGAATAAACCATTGACAATAAAATTACCGTAATTTGCATTGCACATAGGTTATTTTTTTCCCATTCGCCAAATGCTTTTTCTCATAAAAAGTTTTCAATTCTAACTCTTTCAAAATCAGCTTGTCTTTATATATATCAGCATTTTGATAAATCATTTCAAAGATGTCTTGATTTGGCAAAGACGCTTCAACTGTATATTCATATAATTCAGCTGAATCCGTTTTCAAGTGCACGATTCCTTCCATTTTCAAAAACTTTTGATACAATTTTAAAAAAGGTAATGCTGTGAGCCTTCGACTTTCTTTATTTAAAAAAGGATCCGGAAATGTAATCCAAATTTCAGAAACTTCATCCTTGGCAAAAAAGTGGTCAATTTGCTCTATCCGAGTTCTTAAAAAAGCGACATTATCTAGTTTTTCTTCTAAGGCTGTCTTTGCGCCACGCCAAATTCGATTACCCTTTATATCTACGCCAATGAAATTTCTATCAGGATACATTCTAGCCAAACCGATGGTGTAATCCCCTTTCCCGCAAGCTAACTCAAGTGTAATTGGATTATTATTTTTAAAATAATTAGTATTCCAATTTCCTTTCATTTCGACGGGTTTGCCTCGTTCACCAGATAAACTTGGATTCGGAGAATATTCTCCGAGTACTTCAAATACATTTGGAAAGGCAAGTATTTCTGCAAACTTTAGGAGTTTATTTCTCCGACTCATATTGTTTTGATTTTTTCAGGGCGCGAATTTCGGAAAATTTTTAGAGCTGATCAATTTGTATGAGTAACCAATTTTTATCAGGGAGAGGGTTAGTTCCCTCGATTTCCGTTTTTAGATTTCTTTTTGCGGCTCTATCAAAGGGATTCACATTCATTACTTTTTTCAAAAGGCTCGTAAAATTGGTAAAGGGTGTTTTATGGTACCCCATCACTTTTTTCCTTTTCAAATAAGCTCTTGTACTATCAATTGCGGAACTAAGGGCGTCAATTTCATCTAATTCAAAATACATTTTCAAGAGCATCAATTTAGCATTTAGGTTCATTACAATTTCATCAGAGTCATACTGAACTAATAACCTCATAGCATCGTCGTAGTTTTTCTTTTCGAAATTTAGTCTTGCTAAACTATAATGAACAATGTTTTCTCGGTGCTCCTCTTCTAAATATTCTTGATAATTTTCAATGAATAGCTCAATCCAGCCGTACTCTTTTAATAAAATACCTGTTGTTACAACGTTTAGGAAAGTCCATCTTGTGACTTTATCATTTTCGAATAAAATTTTTCCTTCCATTCCGGCTTTATATAAATCGAACATTTCTCTATAGAAGCTTTTCTTGCCGGTGTTCACTCTATTGATACAATAATTTATAGATAATAAATAAATGATTCTTAATTCATCGAATGGAAAATAACCACCGAAAGAGTCAATTTCATCTTTTAGGCTATAAAAAAAATGCTCTTCATCGCGATCAGTCAATGCCTTAAATCCATAATAATAAACTGCAATAGCTGGATATTTTAAATAATCGTTTTTTTCAATGTATTCTAAAATCTCTTTTAGAAGCCCCTTGTCATATTCCTTTTTATAGACTGCTTCATGTGCTAGCATGAAACAACTTTGCTGGAGTTTATCTGCAAAATAAGTTGAGTCAAGTGCATTAGAAACCTCTTGAAGGTTTACATCTTTTCGTTGAAATCCAGCAACATAATGATAGCGTTCTAATTGCAATTGATAATCGTTTCTAAAAAACTCTACATTTCTAAAAACACTCTTTCCTTGCATAGCGTCTGCATTTTTTAAAGTCGATTCGCAAAGTTTGTGTAAGCTTCTTTTTCGATATACTCGGGCAAGAGTGATTTCTGATTTTACCTGATCATTTTTTAATTCTTCATAAATTAAAAAGCCCTCAACGGCTTTGAATAAAAAGTGAATTGCCTGCCTCATTTTAGCGTCGTCATATGGTTCTTTTGGATAAACAATAGGATATACTTTCTCTTTTTCTAAATATTTATCTCGCTCTAAGTGATTCTTTTCGAACAAATATTCAAATAAATGAAGGACATCTTCTCGTTGATTATGGGCAGGTGATTGTAACCATTTTCTTAATTCACGGACCTCTTTCTTATTAAATGTCTTTAAAATGTGTATTAAACGACTTTTTTTCATGGGAAAAATATAAAAATGTTCAACAAATTGGAACCTTTGGCTTATGTTGTAAAGCAATGTAAAATAAGGGTTTTAAGCCCATTATTGACCTGTTAAAGCTAATATTTTGCCAAAAGTTGTTCAACAAATGGCAAAAGATGTCTTTGAATTCAACTCTCGATATAATGACATTTGTAACGTATTTAGTTAATGACGATCTTTTTAATAGACTTGTGCCCATGAATTCGAAACTCAGAAATAATCTCAAATGCACATTACTACTAAATTTTTTGGTAGTGATGGGGATGGTTTTTGGGTCTCTAGAAATGCAAGCACAAGGGTGGGAAATTTATTTTGGCAGCGATAAAGACGATTTTGGTGAGGCTATTTTACAAACAAGAGATCAGGGATATATCGTTGCAGGATTTAGTCAGGTAGGAGGAGTTGGAAATAATCTTGACCTATACATAGTAAGAGTTGATGTAGATGGAGATGAAG
>Ga0213866_10003378_pt1 | contig 10872 bp, 11 predicted proteins | sample PICome_11_FD_160079 | JGI IMG/M metagenome (GOLD analysis project Ga0213866, IMG submission 160079) | Coastal seawater microbial communities near Pivers Island, North Carolina, United States - PICO284 | ecosystem: Environmental > Aquatic > Marine > Coastal | place: USA: North Carolina... | reverse complement strand
CGGCACAGCGCGGGCAAGAGGATCGCAATCAGCAATGCGATGATTGAGACAACAACCAATAGTTCGATTAGCGTGAAGGCTTTTCGCATCGTCTATACCCGAGAAACCGGGCGAGATAGGGAGCATCGAAACACTGGCCATGACAGCCCTGTTTTGCGTATGGATCAATTTTCTAGTCTAGACGCTGCTCGCTTCTGTGCGAAGCAAAATTCGAAAAATGACATGATTTGCTACGTTTTGGCGCAATTACCCAAGCGGCGTGCAGAACCAGCCGCTCTCTCGGCCCAGCGTGACCTGCTGCAGCAGGTGCAGTTTGACCTGGCCGGCGAGCTTACCGACGAGTTGCGCGGTCAGGTCCGCGCGGTCGGTCATGAGGTGTAGCACGGGGTCGGCTTCAACGAACAGTTGGTCGCGCTGGGTCAGCGCGATCAGTTCGAGGTGGTCGTTGATCCATTGGCCGGCTTCGATGAGTTGCATGACAGCCTGGCGCGCATCGGCTTGATCGCTTTCGTGTTGGGCGAGGATGTGCACGACGCCCTGGGCATCAACGGCCAATTGTGTGTTGGGCTGATCGGGGATGCGGGCGTCCAGTGCGACGGGCTGGTCGAGCGCGGCGGGGCCTTGCGCGAGCAGCGCGACGAGGTCGAGTTCGGGCTGGGGCGTGAGCACGCGCGGCTGGGGCGCGGGGCGCATCGGCTCGCGGACCACGGCGGGCTTGGGCGTTGGCTTGGGTGTGGCCGCGGCGGCGGTTTGCCTGGGCTTGGGTGCTGCGGGCGCGGGCGGTGCTTTGCGGAACATCGGCGCGGGGTCGGGCCGGGACGCCGGGGGTGCTTGTCGGGTCGGTTGTGGCGCGGCCTGTGTTGGCGCGAGCGCTTCGGGTTTTGGCGGCGGCGCGGGTTCGGGGGTGGGCATGGGCTCGGGCAGCTCGAGGGTGTCGAACCAGGAGACGAGCTTGGGCCAGAGGCCGACGGGGTCGGGGAAGCTGCCCAGGTCGCGGACCTGCACCGGCTGCATGCGCTTAAGGTGGCCGATCAGCTCGACGGGGTTGGCCAGGTCGTGCTCAAGGTTGTCGGCGATACGGTTGGCTGATTCGCGCGAAGCATTCTCGTCCGAACCCATGACCATGACACCAATGTTGCGGTCGGCCAGGCGCGGGTCGGCGTGGACCACGGCGCGGAGTTGTTGGCTTGCGCCGGCGATCGAGGTGTCGTCGCTGCCGCAGAGCAGGGTCCAGTCGTCCATGGCGGCAAGGCGCGAGAGCGTCTGCGGGTCGGTTGCCGCGTCGATGCGGACGAGGATGGTGCGCGTCGGCGCGTGCTCGCTTCGGACCAGCGCGTCGATCAGGCCCACAATGCCGGTGCGGTTGCCGCGCATCGGCGGGATGCGGACGGTGGCGGGCGGGCTCGCGGGTGCGGGCTCGGCTTCGGCGCGGGGCTCGACGAGTTCGAGGTCGATCGCTTCTTCGCCGACGTGCAAGAGCGCGACCGGGCCTTCGGTCTGTGCGAGCAGTTGGGCGTACTGGGTCAGCCACGGGCCGGACATGCCCGGCAGGTTGCCAAGGAGGACGGCTTCGAGCACGGCGCGGGGCGCGGGCTCGTTGGTTGTGTCATTGGTTGGTGTCGTGGGGGGCTCGAGCGTGGCTGCGGCGCTGTCTTCACTCATCGTGGGCACATCTTCTTCGCTGCGGTCGGTCTGATTGGTGTCTTCGGTCAGCCGCAGCACGGGGTGGCTGTCGTCGGATTCGTCGATCGTCGATTCGATCATCGGCGTGTCTGGATTGTCGGGTGTTGTTGATGCCGCCTCGCCGCCGAGCTTTGGCGCGAGCTTGATCGGCGCGGGGCCTTCAACGGGGCTAGGGGTTGGCGTGTCGCCGTCCTCGCCGGGTGTGGTGAGGTACAGGTCCGCCAGTTCATCGATCTGTTGCCGGCTGGTGTAGTCGTCCATGACTGTCTGAGCCTGGGTTGTTTGCTTAGACCACTTCGAGCACGCTGTTGAGCTCGCCGAAGGGGTTGGTCTCGGTGGTGGGGTTGTAGGGGTCCTTGACCCATTGGCCGTCGACGACCAGGCGGTAGCGGTACCGGCCAGGGGGGATGTCGATGCAGGCCTGCCAGACGCCGAGCTCGTGGTGCTTGTCCATGGGCGTGGTGGCGGGGTTCCAGTTGTTGAAGTCGCCGGCGATGCCGACCTTGGTGCGTCCTTCGCTGGGCTGGACGAAGAGGATGCCCTTGTGTGTTTTTCGGATGCCGTAGAGCTTGTTGAGTTTTTCCTGAAGGCCCGGGCGCTCGACGGGTGGCTGGACGGCCGAGGCGACCGGCTGGACGGGCTGGATCGCGGCGGCGGGCTGAGGGGAGATCGCGGTTTCGGGCTCGGGCTGCGGGGTCGGCGGGATGGGCTTCTCAAGCCCCTGCTCGGCGGTCTGTCGGCTTAAGCGCTGGGTGAGTTGAGCGGTGCGGGCGGACAGCTCTCGGGCGCGTTCGACCAACTCGGCGGCGCGGGAGACATTGGCGCCCTCAACCCCGTTCTCTTCCGGGGTCGGCGCGCTGCGCGGTGCGGTGGGCAGACGCCCCGCCATCGGGTTGGTCACCCCGTTCTGGGCTTCGCTTGCGATTTCGATGGCGGACGGCGCGGCGGCGGCGGCGGGCGGGTTGGCGATGAGCCAGTTCGTCAACTCGTCGAAGTCCTTCATGCCACGCGATGCGCCGTCGTACTCGGTGATGGGCTGGCCGAAGCTGGCGGCTTCTTTGAGCTTGGCGTTGAAGTTAATGACGAGCGGCAGGACCTTGTCGTCGAAGTGTTTCTTGAGTTCACTCAGGATCTCGCGGGCGAGCTTGGTGCGGACGTCATAGAGGGTGGGCAGGACCTTGAAGCGGACGTGGTGGCCGATCTTCGCGGTCAGGGCTTCGATGGTTTGTTCCTGGCGGTAGCTGCCCTGCATCGCGAAGTAGCCGGTCTCGACGGGGACGATGACCTCGTCGGCGGCGCGCAGCGCGTTGAAGGTGAGTAGGCCGATGGACGGGGGGCAGTCGATGATGCAGTAGTCGTAGCGGTCGGCGGCGGGCGCGAGGACCTGGATAAGCCGGCGGTCACGGTCGGCGGCGTTGGCCAGCCGCTGCTCGATGCCCGCCAGCGCGACCGTTGAGGGCGCGAGGTCGAGTTGTCTTGAGATCTGCCAGACGATGTCGGCGATGCCGATCTGCCCGTCCATGCCGTGGCGCAGGAGGTCGGCGATAGATTGGCCGACCTGTTTGTCGGGGACGGCGAGCCCCAGGGCGCAGTGGCCCTGCGGGTCCATGTCGACGAGCAGTGTCTTGTGCCCGCGTGCGGCAAGCGTGGCCGCGAGGTTGATCGACACGGTGGTCTTGCCGCAGCCGCCCTTTTGATTGATGATCGCGATGGTGCGCACGAGGCGTGCCCCTTCGTCCGTGAATGGGTGCGCTGGGCCGGTCCATCCGTGCCCGTTCGCTTGGGTCGACTTTGGCGGGCTCCGCCCGGCCTGTTACATCCGTGTCTCACGGGAGTTGAAGAAAGACTTCCTATAAGAACCCGCTCATCGAAGTTATCGGGGTTCATCTCGTGAAGCCTTGAGATTTGCATCTTCTTAAGATGCAACTCAGGTGTATGCCCGATGTCGTAGCCCGTTCGGGAGTGCTGCTACCATCTCGTGACCGCTTAATGAACACCGATCCCCCACTCATACTCGCCAGCCAGTCGCCCCGCCGTGCCCAGTTGCTGCGCGAGGCGGGCTTTGTGTTTGAACAGCGCTCCCCACCGTTTGCCGACCCGGATCAGCCGCCCGGTCACTTGGGTGGGCACGAAGCGGAGGACTATGCCCGCTCATTGGCGATACAGAAAGCCGAGAGTTTGGCGCGCGATATCGATGGGCCGGCGACGATTCTCGCGGCGGACACGATCTGTGTGGACGAGGCGGGTGCGCTGGTGGGTAAGCCGAGGGATCGCGAGCATGCGCGGGCGATGTTGCGCTCGTTTGTGGGTTGCGATCACCGCGTGTTGTCAGGGGTGGCGCTGCTGCGCGTTGGTTCGAACAGCGAGACAGCCACCGAGTCGTTTGCGGACACGGCGGTGGTCACGTTTGGTGCGGTCGCGAGTGAGCAGCTCGAAGCGTATCTCGCGACTGAGGACTGGCGGGGCAAGGCGGGCGGATACAACCTGTTCGACCGGCAGGCGGCGGGCTGGCCGATCACGGTGGTGGGCGACCCGACGACAGTGGTGGGCCTGCCGATGGATCGGTTGGTGCCGATGCTGGCGTCGTCGCTACACTCGGGCGGATGAGCATGCGTGAACGCGCTTTGAAAGCCATGTCGGGCGAGGATGCGGGCCTGGGCGGCGCTGCGCTGCGCGCGCTGATGGCCGCGGCGACCCCGCTGTATGCGCTGGGCAATGCGACGCGCTCGGCGGGCTTCGCGCTTGGGCTCAAACGTTCGCACCCGCTGGGTCGGCCGACCGTTTCGATTGGCAACCTGACGACGGGGGGCACGGGCAAGACGCCGATGGTCGGGCACATGGTGCGGCAGCTGGCCGAGAGTGGGCATCGGCCCTGCATCCTGCTGCGGGGCTACCGCGGCGGCGACGAGGCGGAAGAGCACCGGCGATTACTCGGCGACCTCGCGCGCGTCGAGCCGAACCCCGACCGGGTCGTGGCGGCGAAGCTGGCGTTGGCGGAAGACGCGTCGATCACCTGCTTCATGCTGGATGATGGGTTCCAGCACCGGCGTGCGAAGCGCGACCTGGACCTCGTGCTGATCGATGCGACGAACCCGTGGGGCTACGGCCACCTGCTCCCGCGTGGCCTGATGCGCGAGCCGAAGGCGGCGCTGAAGCGGGCCGACGCGGTGATCGTGACGCGCTCGGATCAGGTTGAGGCCGGTGTTTTGTCCGAGATCGATGCAGAGATCAAAGGGCTTACCGGCCAATCGCCGATCGCGCACGCCGAGCACACGTGGGTGGGTCTGCGCGACGCCGACGACAAGCCGATTGAACTGTCCGCGCTTGGCGGGCTTGCCGTCATGGGCGTGGTCGGCATCGGCAACCCGGATGCGTTCGTCACAACACTGACGCATCACGCGGGTCAGGTGGTGCACTGCGAAGCACAGCCGGACCACCACCACTACACCCGCAAACAACTGCTCGGGTTGATCGATCTGGCTCAGGCCGCGGGCGCGCAGGCGATCGTGACCACGGAGAAGGACTGGGTGAAGTGGTCGGTGTTGTTGGAGGACGGCAAGGCGGGGTTGCCGATCTATCGTGCCCAACTGGCAATGCGGTTTGGCGATGGGGAGGCCGAGCTTGCGGGTCTGATTGCTGAGCGGATTCTCTTGCGAAACAACTAGGGCAGGCGTTCTTTGAGCGCGTCGATTCGGGGGTGCTTGGGGAAGAGGGTGACCAGGTTGTGCAGTGACACGCGGGCGGCGTCGTAGCGCTGGGCCTTGATCTGCCAGTCGGCGAGCAGCGCGGTGAAGTCGGCGAGGACCAGGTTGTCGCTTTCCTCGGCCAGGCGGTGCCACTCGCAGACCGATTGGACATAGTCCACGGCCTTGTCCAGCTGTTGGGCACGTTCGTAGAGCTTGGCGCGCAGCCTGGCCGACTCGATCCGCCACAGCGCGGCGGGGTGCTGGCTCCAGGTGTGGCCGAGCATGGTGACCGCGTCTTCGTCCCGGCCCGCGTCCATGTAGATGCGCGCTTTCTGGATGCGGTAGCCCGCGATGTCCGCCTCGCTGTCGAGCCTGGCCATCTTGATCGCGTGGTCGATATGCTCGAGGGCCGCGTCGTATTCGCTGCGCACCGCGGCGACGTCGGCGAGCCCGGCATAAGCCTCGTGTTTCCAGTTCGTCTTCTCGCCAACCCCCGGCGCGTTCTGGGAGCGCTTGAACATCTGCTCGGCGGCTTCGGGGCCCTCAAGCGCCAGGTGTAGACGACCCAGGGCGGCGTAGACTTCGCAGTCCGCCTGGTCGTTGGCCGCCTTGGCCGCGTCCTGGTAGTGGACGAGCGCCTGCTCGAGCCGACCTGTCCGCGCGGCGCTGAACCCCGCCATCTTGTACAGGTCCACCCCGCCGGGCTGCTGCTCGATCGCATTGAGCCAGGATTGGTAGGCCTCTTCCCATTGGTTGAGCCCGATGCGGAGCTGGGCGAGCAGTACGTGGCCACCCGACTCGTTGGGGTGGCGCTCGGTGAAGACGCGGGCCTTGGCGGCGAGGCGATTGAGGTCCAACTCTTCCTGGAGCGCGGTCTGGAAGGATTGTTGGAGTTCGCCGAGTTCGGTGTCGATCTCTTGCTGCGTCATCGGCCGTGGCGACACCCTGTTCGGATCGTCAGCGTCCGAGGGCCCACGGTTGAGCGCGAGGTAGGTCACCGCGGCGCCCGCCAGCGCGAGCAGCACGAGCACTACGACCCAGTCCAGACGGACTCGGCCGGCGCGCGTTGCATTGAAGGATCGTTTGATCGGCTTAGTCTTCACGCACGCAGCGTATCAGACGGCGACGTCCTGCTCGACAGCGGGCTTGGGTAGCACGGGTGATGGCAGCGGGTGCGCGGGAGGCTCGGTGTCCTGGTAGACGCTCGGCTGGGGCGGCGGGACCGGTGCGGGCCGCTGCCATGGCTGGCGCGCCAGGGCCCCGGAGATGAGCAGCCCGACATAGACCGCGACGCTGTATCTAACCCAACTCGACATGCCTCAAACCAACGATACAGGCCCCCGTCAGGCAAGCCCGTTAGGCGGACAAAGGGCTTGCCCCGTCGCTAGAGCCCGGATAACCGCTACAGCCCTATACTCCGGCCATGCTTGAGTTGTCGCGCACGGTACGTTTTTGTTTGTCGGGGAACGGGGCGGACCTGGATTCGCCGCGCGACAACACGTTCAGTGCCTGGCCCGCGATGCGTGGGCTGGGCCGGTACTACGAGTTGAGGGTGACCTGTCAGGGCGAGGCCGACGCGCAGACGGGGTACTTCATCAACATCAAGGAGATCGACCAGGCGGTGCGTGAGGCGGCGCTGCCGCTGCTCACCGGGCGCCTGGCCGACGAGGCACAGGCCGCCGATACGCCGATGGGCCGGCTTGTTCACGACCTGCTCGCTGCGATCGGCCCGCCGCTGAACGACGCCGCGGCGTCCGCTTCGCTTGTTCTGACCCCGACCCTGAGCTTGACCGCCACGAGAGACGACATGCACCACGTCCTGCTGCGACAACAATACGAGTTCTCCGCCGCCCATCGCCTGCACGTGCCCGCGCTGAGCGATGAAGAAAACCGCGCGGTCTTCGGCAAGTGCAACAACCCCGCGGGCCACGGCCACAACTATCGCGTCGAGGTTGCGGTCAAGTGCCCCATCGATGGGAACGGCCGAACCCTCGAGCCCGCGGCGCTGGACGCGGCCGTCGATGAACACTGCATCAACAAGCTGGACCACAAGCATCTGAACGACGACGTCCCGCAGTTTGCCGAGACCAACCCCTCGGTCGAGAACATCGTCAGGGTCGTTTGGTCAATGCTCCAGGCGCAGATGCCCGGCGACGCAACGCTTGATGAAGTCAGGGTCTGGGAAACAGGCAAGACGGTATGCGCATACCGGGGCGATTAAAGGCCTCTTTGGGAGGGCGAGGCTCCTGCCGAGCCGCGAGTGATTTGATGCATGCGGCTCGGCAGGAGCCTCGCCCTCCCGATTAAACTCATGCCATGCACCCCGCTGCTTTGAACGAAGACGACCTGCTCAAGGACTGCGACCTGTCGTCCGGACGGTCGTCTGGGCCCGGCGGGCAGAACCGCAATAAGGTTGAGACGGCGATCCGACTGACGCATCGTCCCAGCGGCATCACCGCGAGTGCGACCGAGCGCCGTCACAAAGAACAAAACCGCAAGCAGGCGATCTTCCGTCTGCGTGTGAAGCTGGCGATAGAGGTACGCGAGCCCGTTGACCCCGGCGTCGAGCCGAGCGCTTGTTGGGCGTCACGCGTTAAGGCGGGTCGGCTGCTCATCAACCCGTCGCACGAAGACTTCCCGACGCTGTTGGCTGAGGCGCTGGACCGGGTCGCGATGGTTGAGCAGGACGTCTCGGCCGCGGCGGATCTATTGGGGGTTTCGACCTCGCAACTGGTCAAGCTCATCAAAAACGAGCCGGCGGCGTTGTCGCTGTTGAATCAGAAGCGCGAAGCGCTGGGCCTGCGCGCGTATAAGTGATGGCTGCGTAACACCGGGCTCTTGCCCGGTGTGATGCGGGCTCACAGGCTACCGATCAGGGCTAAGGCCACGATCCCGGCGAACACCGCGGCGATTACGAGTAGGGTGGCGATCGTGCCCTGCGCCTGGATCCGCAGGCGCATAAACCTTTGCCGCATGACGATCAACAGGATCGAGAACACGGCGCACGACAGCGCGTAGAAGACGAGCAGGAGGAAGATGATGCCTTCGGGTTCACTGAGCGCATCGCTGGGCGTCGCGCCGTGGGACAGCGCGATCAGGATCAATAAATGAAACGGCAAGCCACATGCCGCGGGCACGATCGCGCCCACCAGCGCGGTGATCCAGAGATTGCTCAGCCCAACGATCCCCACCGACAACATGAGCTCCCTGCCGCACTCGGGGCAGGTGTTGCTTAGGAGTTGCTTGATGTTGTAGCCGCAGGCCGGGCACGGAACGTTGCGGTTCTTAAGATACTGCCGGAGCATCTCTTGCTCGGAAGCGACGGCCTCGTGTTCATCTGACTGATTCGACTCGTCCATCGCCCGGTCCTTTCGTCAACCCGCTGCCCGCGGCAAGCCTACATGCTGTGAACCAACGCACTCCCGAAGACGAGCATACAAACAAGGGCGATGGCGATCACAGCATACTGGTATCCGCTTCGCATCCGGCAGAACGGCCGACGGAGGAAGAACAACGCGATCGGCGCGGGGATCCAGGTCATCGGCCCGATGTACCAAATGTAATCCCAGAATTGGTAGAGCGGTGGTTCGCCGGACGCGATGGTTAACAGGATGAACACCAGCCCGATGCCCGCGAGCATGGCGCTGAGGCACAGGGCGATCGCCCATGCGCGCCTAAACGCGATACCGCTTCCGACCGTCAGCGTGATCGGTAGTCCGCACTCCGGGCACACGGGCTTATGAAGCATCCGCAGGTTGTAGCCACAGGCCGGGCACGGCGCATCACGGCTGGACAGGAAATCCAGCAATGCCTGCTCGTCGCGCTCCGCCGCAGTGGGGACGTCATCCTCGATCGTTTCACTCATGGCTTGATCTTATCGGCAACGGCTTGGCCGGCGCTTTCCCCGCGGTTTCCTGGTATCTCATAACCGTCATAACCGTTCGCTGGTTTGGTGATCTGAGCGCGCCGGCAACGATGGTCTAACCCGCCATACCGAGCCGGTCGATGTAACCGGAGCAGGACCCTGCAACGAGTGATCCGATGCTGCGAGTTGATATCCGATCCGCACGGCCGGGCATGACCCTGGCGCTACCCGTGATGAACCCCCGGCTGCCGGGGCACGAGCTGCTACACATCGGCTACGAGCTGACGCCCGCGGTGATCGAGAAGCTCGACGACATGCGCGTCCGCACGGTCTGGGCGGACTACCCGTGCCTATCGTTCCTCGGTAAGTTCATCGACACGAAAACCATTGCGCTACGCTCCAACATTGTTGTGCAGATGCAGAACACGTTCGAGACGCTGCAGAACAACTCCGCGGCCAAGCTAAATTACGACGCCTATACGGACACAATCGGCAACCTTGTCGACAGCGTGATCTCCAACCCGGAAGCGGCGCTGTTTCTTGGCGACATGTGTGAGCAGAGCAGCGGTGACGAACTGATGCGCTCCGGGTCGAGCGTCACCTACCTCTCGCTGCTCCTGGGGCTCAAGCTCGAGGGCTACCTGATCAAGCAGCGAAGGCATGTCGACGCGCACCGCGCCAAGCAGGTCATCCCGCTGGGCGTCGGCGCGATGCTGCACGACATCGGGGTGACGATGCTGCCAGACGAAGTCGTTCAGCGCTACCGCGAGACGCACGACGAGTCCGACCCGAGCTGGCGCGAGCACCCGGCCGTGGGCTTCCGCGCGGTGCGGGGACGGATCGAACCGACCGCCGCGACCGTCGTGCTTCACCACCACCAGCAGTTTGACGGCATGGGCTACGCGGGCAAAGACTTCCCGGTTCAACAGGGCGAAGGCATCCATATCTTCGCGCGCATCGCCGCGGCCGCTGACGTGTTCGACCGGCTGCGTAACCCCGCCAGCGGCACGGCCCCACCACAGGTCTGGGTCCTGGCCGCGATGCTCGGGGACAACCTGCGCACGCGTTTCGATCCCAATGTGCTGCGCGCCTTGGTCGAGGTCGTTCCCCCCTACCCGCCGGGTAGCCGGGTCACACTCAGCGACGGTCGCGAGGCGGTGGTCATCGACCACCACGTGATCGACCCATGCAACCCAACGGTTCAGCGTCTGCCCGAGAACGACGAACTGGCCCAGGGCCAGCCGTTAGGCGAAACGATCGACCTGCGCGAGCAGCCCCAGCTCTCGATCGTGTCATGTGACGGCCAGCGGACCGAGGACTACAACTTCGGGCCCGACCGCATCCCCGGCGCGCGCGAAGCGATGCACGGCTGGGTGTGAGAGATCAATCATACGTTTGAAACGCGCGGCTCATAACGCCGGGCTCCCACCCAGCGTTATCGCAGTGTGTTGGGCAAGCTGAGCGCCGCTCGCTGCCTTTGCAAGCCCATCTATAGATCACTCCGATAATAAACGGACGATGTCTGCGCCCACACCGACCCTCACCAAGAACCTCGCCGCGATCGCCCGCCATGACCCGGCGCTGGCCGAACAGCTTTCATCCGCTGAGCCCGCCCCGCTTCAATGGACGGATTCCAAG
>Ga0213866_10003377_pt1 | contig 10873 bp, 9 predicted proteins | sample PICome_11_FD_160079 | JGI IMG/M metagenome (GOLD analysis project Ga0213866, IMG submission 160079) | Coastal seawater microbial communities near Pivers Island, North Carolina, United States - PICO284 | ecosystem: Environmental > Aquatic > Marine > Coastal | place: USA: North Carolina... | reverse complement strand
CTCTACATACCTTTCTTCATCTTCATATGTCCTATGAATCTCAAATATAAGACCCAATGTTATAGTTACACTTTGATTATTAGAGCCGCCAATAGCATAAGCATTTATCACCTCACCATCAGGATCAATAAACAGCCTAGCATTTTCCATACCGAATTTCTTTTTTAACCAGTCAAACGATTGCATTATTTCATACTGACGTGGAATTGCTGTCATTATATTAATAGGCCGAGCTTTTTTATTTAAATATTTCGCAGTAAGGCCAAATAGCATATCAAGAAACATATACATAAGAGTAAAAACACTTATTAATGCTATAAAAAATAAAAAAAGATCCGACCCAGCTTTTATAAAAAAGTCTGCATAGATTATATATAAAGGGAAAATTATTATTGATACCGGTAACATAAGAAAAATAAAATTAGCTACCGTTAGCATGAACGTTAAAAGGAATATAAATGGCTTTGCTAACATTTTATATATACGTAAAATAAAAAATTAAAATTGCATTATAATATCATAATAAATAACACTCAAGATAATTGAATTATAAAGCGGCCATGATGTTTTTGTGCTTGATATACCTTTGTTTTACCTAGATTACTATAGCTACAACCTTGACAGTGAGAACGTAATACTATACCACATATAATACAATCTTAATTTATTAAGCATACCACTATAATATTGAGGGACAATCATTGCCAAATGATAAAACAAAATCAAAGGTTATTTCATACGCAAATTCTGACACAAACCTAATGTTTAAAAAAAATCGTGTTCTTATTGCAGCACAAGAATCTACACCTGAGGTTTTCAAAAAAATATTTAATGATTTGCCAGAACATATAAAAAGTAACACATTACTTAGCTGTGATGTCTTTAATAGAAATACACTTCATTACGCAGCAACAAATCAAAATCCAGGAATGATACGAACCCTTTATTCCATGATGCCCAAAGAAACATTTATAAATCTTCTCGGCTCCCCTGACGATACAGGCGAAACCCCAATGCATGAGGCTGCTCAAAATAAGAATAAAGAAATCTATTCATTTATAAAAAGAAACATAAGTGAAAAAAAATTTGAAATGCTAAATAACATAAGAGATTCGGAAATGATTACTCCAAGTATGCTTGTAACAAAGAACAAAAGATCTCTAAGTATAGTTACAGACTCAGGCAGTGAAGCATCCTCACACAAACGTGCAAGATACTCCGATAATGAAAGTAATAGTACTATTTCACCTGATAATATTAAGAAAAGTAAAACAGAAACTAATTATCGAGCTTAAGAAAATACTATCTTTCATGTACTGTGTAGGATAAGTCTTCACGACTTGTTAACCAATCCTTTTGTAAATTTTCAGGGTTATGGAAATCTAATCGTCTTGTATGAGTGTGTCTAGCTACAAGATATACACCGGATTCTTTGCTATCAATATTACTGGTTGCATATAACAATGCGGCTATACCATCACTTACAATACTTTGCCCCGCTTCATCGGATTTTCCGTGCATTGACAAAGGTACCATTGAGCCAGTAAATGCGGTCACTGCGTTTTTGTCACTGCCGTTCTTATCAAATATTTTTTTAAATAATGCTGCATTCTCAGCCATTCTATCAGTGCCATGAGTTATAACAAAATGATTGTAGTCCTTTGACTCATTAATAATGTCAAATAACGTCAACATATCTTCTTTATCGAAAAGCTTACTATCTTTTACAAGAATTTTTCCCTTTCCATGCTTTTCCCAATCGAAAAAATCAACTCCAGAACGCTCTATTACACCCTGCATCATATTGGAGCTTTCTCTGTCATGAAGTGTTTCTACAATAGTTGGCGGTTTCCTTGGACAGTCATACCCATTTGCTCCTATTGTACCCCCTGTAGGAATAATCAAAACACGCGAACCACCATCCATTTTACTATCACTTTTCAACCACTTACCTCCCATACAAAAAAATACACTTTCAAAAAAGTTAAAGTATTATACAATAAATTTCAACATTTTTCAATTTTGCAATTAAACAAACCAAAAAGAATTAAGATATTTACACTTTTTAATTAATATGGTATTAAAATTTTTATGGCGGATCATAACAATGATGGATACTACGACTTACACCCACCAGCTCCCAAAAAAAGCTGGGTTAAAGTTGTTGCAAAAGAACCACCTTCCACTACCCCCTTATACGATCCAATTAATCCTGCTGAAGAGGGGTCTATAAGTCAAGACACTTATGATGATTACATTCCAAGGCCAGATCCATTGGTAAGGTTTGCAGAACATGAAGTTTTTGAAGAATCGTCATTAGACAGTGAAGAACCTGAGAATCCATTTTATGAAAGAGGCAATAGCAACCAAAATCCATTTGATATCTTTTCTGAAGGATTAGAATACGAACCATCACAAGGTGAAAGAGAAGTAGCCAGCAATCCATTTGACCAACTTGCCGCTTTAGCTGCTTCAAACACAAATGATAATAACTATAGCCATGCTGAGAACGAACAAAACAGAAGGCACTCAAATAATAATATCCAAGGTAGATTTGTCATATAATAGGTGAACTATTAATCGCCACAACCGCCGCCACAACTGCTACACCCATCTGACGAGTCACTGCTACTACAACTACTACATGAGCCACACTCGGTAAAATCGAATAAACCTAAATTTGACGAAGCCGTATGGCCATTTTCAAGATAGTTAAAGTAATTAATCACCCCAAATGAAATTACAAGCGTAGTGATTGCAGCATAAAATGGAATAAACCCCATAAAAGCACACACAAAAGCCAGACATGAAACTATTGAAGCAGTAAACGCTCTAAAGCGCCCTTTAGTCCTGTTCCATACAGAATCAGGAGGATTATGCCCAAACTCAAGTCTGTAAAGGTCTTTTGTTTTCTCAAAGTCTTCAACATCTTTACTTTTCGCCTGAGATGATGATTCGGAAGGGTTGTGGTGAATTTTCTTTTTTAGAATCCCTTTACAAAACTTATCCCAATAATTAGCCGTATACGTTAGGTGCATATGCCAAACTTTATCAACTATCTTCGGAGGGCATACTCTATTATCTGAAATGGCAGCTAAATATATAAACTTCTTATATTCTTTTATGGCGCTCCTGCATAAACTCCTAGACCACTTGTTTTCTTTTATAAGTTTTTCAAAAAAACTTTCAAAGTTAAGGTCATATTTATCTATCTGCTTCCACAGCTCTTCATTTGATAACATATCCCCCCCTAATATATTATACAAAGATTAGTTAAGATGGCATAGGTGTTAACGTAGGATCCGTCTCAGGTGTTTGGTCTGTATCTATATTATCTGCAAACTCCTGTGACTTTTTATTAATCCAAGACGCTGGTGTTAAAATCAACTCTAATGCACCTCTTAAATCATTAATCACTTTTTTGATTAAATCTTTGTTTTTATTCTTTATTATATCTTCTATATTATTCATCATTTCCGTTAACAATTCGTTACCTAAAATACCATCTGCCGCCTCTAGAAACTTTTGTAGCGCTTCCAACCTTTCATATATTCTGTCATCATCTTCACAAATCTCAGCTTCTTCAAGCAATAGCTCAATAAATTCAATAACACTCATATTACCAAGCTCAACTACAGAACCTGAATATTTTATAGTCCAATTCCCAATGCGAATTAACCATTTGATAAGCTTTTTTATTTTTGGGTTTATATTATTATCATCAACTTGATTAGATTCGTTTATAAAGCTTAAAGAATTTTTCTGAACAAAATTATTTACAACCTCGGCATTATAAATAGCGCCTCCCTTTTTGCTCTTATCAACTTTTTCGGTAATAAGTTGCACTAACAAAACTTCTGTCATAGAAAACACGGCAGCTACTTCCTTTACTTCCTCAGGAAGAGGAGGTAACAATACCATAGCATCCAAATTCCCTCCCTCGTCATAAGGAAGTACTTTAACATCATCATCTAGGTATTTAATTTTCAAAGTATCCTGAAAAAGTTCCCTTTCAGTACCTAGAGTTATCAAATTGAACAGAATTTTATCTATGTTATCGACGTCTTCACTACCTTCAAATACCTCAAGTGTCCTAACGACATAATCCTGAACCTCATTCAAATAATGAGAAAAGCTCTCAACCTTCTTAGCATCAACCATATTTACCCCCTTAGATAAACATTGATTTTAGAAAGCCTCTTCCTTCATAGACATTACAGGTTTTGCACCATTGACAATCGAAGCCAAAAGGCCATAACTTTGCGGAAGAACTTTCTTCATAAAGAATCTTGCAGTAGCAAGTTTTGATTCATAAAAATCTTTATCAGCACCATCTTCCTTTAGCTTCCTGAGTGAAACTTCTGCAAGCTGTGCCCATATATATGCAAAAACTACCAACGCCATAAGCCTTAGATATTCACTAGAACCTGCGGCTGCCTCTTCAGGATTTGCCATACCATTTGCAGCTATCCATAATGAAGCTTGCTGACCGTTTCTAAGTGCCATATATAAATCCTTAGTAAACTCAGCCATTTCAGGGTTATCACGATGCTTATTAACAAATTCATCCGCCGGATGAAAGAAAGAACGTAAATACTTACCTGCATGTTTTGGCAGCTTACGCCCAACTAAATCCAAAGCCTGTATACCATTAGCACCCTCATATATCTGAGCGATACGTGCATCCCTTACATATTGCTCCATACCATATTCAGTGATATAGCCATGACCACCAAATATCTGCATGCCCATATTTGTCGATTCAAAGCCTAAATCTGTATAGTATGATTTTAATATTGGAGTAATGAACTGAACAAAATGCTCCGCTAATTCACGTTTCTCTTCATCATCATGCTTTTTACTAATATCGATTTGCAATGCTGTATAACACGCAAGTGCCCTTGCACCTTCATTAAAGCTACGCATTGTAAGTAACATACGCCTTATATCAGGATGAACCAACAATGGGTCAGCATCTTTGTCAGGGTACTTAGCCCCCTTTAATGCCCTGCCCTGCAATCTATCACGAGCATAGGCTACGGCATTTTGGTATGAAACCTCTGATAAGCCAAGCCCCTGTATACCGACATATAGCCTGGCTTCATTCATCATAGTGAACATTGCTCTCAAGCCTTTATGAGGGTCACCAACTAAGTAGCCAACCGCACCATCATAATTCATAACACAAGTCGGAGATGCATGGATACCCATCTTATGCTCAATTGAACCACATGTTACATTATTAGTATCACCTAAAGACCCGTCCTTTTTAACATTTATCTTAGGAACAACGAACAAGCTTATCCCTTTTATACCTTCAGGAGCATCAGGCAACTTTGCCAAAACAAGATGAATGATATTTTCTGTAACATCCTGTTCGCCTGCTGAAATAAATATTTTTGAGCCTTTTATCTTATAGCCATCTTTGCCATTAGGAACTGCCGTAGTTCTTATAAGACCAAGGTCTGCACCGCACTGAGGCTCAGTTAGGCACATAACACCCGCCCAAGTTCCATCAACCATTTTCGGTAAAAATTTCTTTTTTATCTCATCTGAGCCATGCATGAATATCGCATTATAAGCACCATGTGTAAGCCCAGGAGTTATGCCGAATGAAAGATTAGAGGAGCATATCATCTCGCTAATTGACATGTTCAACACTTCTGGAAGCCCCTGCCCTCCAAATTCCGGGTCGCACGTAAAGCTTGTCCAGCCAGATTCTACATAAGTTTTATACGCCTTTTTAAAGCCGGACGGAACTTTGACTTTCCCTTTATCGAACTTCACTCCCTCTTTGTCACCAGACTGGTTAATAGGAAATAAAACTTCTTCACATAATTTTGCACCTTGATCTAGTAACGCACTTATCAGATCATCATCTACTTCTTCAAAACCACTCACTTGAGAATATTTAGAAACATTTAACCATTCTTTTAGTACAAATTCAAAATCTCTTATAGGTGCGTTATATTGCGGCATTAAATTACTCCTTAGCTATTATTCTCATCAGGGACCACTAGTTTCAAAGTGGTTATTACCGGATAGTGATCAGAGCCCATTGCTGGCCCTAACTCCCTGTTGTCTACTATTATATTATCTGAAACTAAAACATTATCTATAGTTATTCCCATCAAATTAGGTAGGAATGAAGGCCAAGAAGGTTGCAAAGCCTCAAAACCAAAGCCCTCATTGCTATCATTTAATTCAGACTTATCTATCATATCTTTGAAATGTGGTGAAAATCTAGTTCTATTAAAATCAGCAACCAGCATTTTATGGTCAATTTTCTCTTTAGCGATATGTCTGGCTATAGAGTCCAAAATAACGCCATTAGCCTTTGCATAGCTTGGCAATATAGGAGGCGGTGGATGAGCGCCATACAGGACAAAATCTTGTTCATATCCTGTTGTTTCACCTCTTATGACTATTGCAGGGGATTTATTTTCTCCGAATTGTTTAATCTCAATTTCATCAACATATAAACGGCTAAAAACAACCATATTGCGTCCACCACGCATATCCTTACTGATATGATATGGATATGCCCACTTTATCCTTCTTATTGATTCTTGCCATCTTTCATTGACTTCAAGCAGTACAACTATATCAATATCTTCACTTTTAGATACTATCCATCTAGCCATCTGCTCGACGTTCTTGTTATTCCTGTTAACATTATATTGCAGTATCTTTACTTCATCATACGGACTATCGGTTACCTCATTTATACCAAAATAAGGTTTAACCTTATATACCTGACTTCCCATTATTAAAACGGCTACCAATGCCCATCCCTTTCTTTTGAAAAGCAATAATAGGATAGCTAAAGCAGCGCTAACGATTATATATTGAATAACAAAATGTGAAAACAGATCAAACACCCAGTTAAGGTGGGCTAATAATGAAAAAACTACAGACAATAGCAGCATGAAAGTACATAGTACCCATAGCTGCGAGAGCTTTCCCTTCTTATTTCTATCTCTTCGGCGTCCCATCTGCTACCTGCAATTTATGATTAACCAGCAATAATAATTTTTAATTCCTTAGTGGCTTTCCGGTCTCAAGCATATGTTCTATTCTATCAAGTGTTCCTTCATTTTTTACAAGCTCCATAAACACATCAAGCTCTAGATTAAGTAAATCCTGTTCACTTAATTCCTTAGTTATATCAGTATCACCACCGCTTAGTACCGTGGCTAATGCTTTAGAAACTACTTCATCGTATTTTGTAGCCTTCCCGTTTTTAACATAGCCATCAATCGCCATATTAAGTGCAGCTTTAGCTGTTTTACCTGGTAAATTAACATATCTTTGCATCGGCGGATGATAATCTTCAGCAAGGCTTAAACATTTATCTTTAGCATCGGATAAAAGCCGCTTACGGTTCATTGTTATTGAATCTTTCTCAAGCAAAATTAGCATATCCTTAGCTTCATCCGCTGACTTAGCTACCTTCGCTAACCCTATATTTTCAAATGATTTAATTATGGCAGGCATAGTATTAGCCGTCTTTATCAGGCTAAGAGAGCTAAACATACGGCCAAGCTTTGCAGTCATGGTTTGCTCATCAAGCCTTTTGTCTATATTCCTAATTAGCATTTCTTTACAGCCCCCCCAACCAGGAACGATGCCAACACCAACTTCAACAAGACCAGTGTATGTTTCGATGTGAGCTTGAACTGCATCCGAATGCATTAATATTTCACACCCGCCACCAAGAGCCATGCCACTTACCGCAGTAACAACTGGGAAATGAGCAAACTTCAAAGCCATATAAGCATCTTGCCCTTGCTTGATTATATTTCTAATATCTTTCCATGCAGCAACGTTTGCAGCAAATAACAAAACTCCTATATTCGCACCAACGCAGAAATTATCTGCATCATTTGCTATCACAAGCCCTTTATATTGTCTTTGAACTAGTTCAACTGTGTTTTCAATCATTTCAAGTATTAAAGGGTCAACACTATTCATTTTGGACGTGTACTCAAGGCACACAATGCCGTCACCTATATCCCATAAACTCGCCGATGGGTTTTTTAGTATAGGTTTATCGCCAACTTTTTTATCTGCAAGCATCCATGAATCTGGCTTAACTTCAATTGACTGATATTTGCCTTTAACCGACAGATAAGAACGCTTTCCGGACTCCTCTTTATAAAAAGGACTATCACCGGCTTTTTCAAGCAGCGTAGGTACACTCATCCCCTCTGAAGCTAGTTTTTCTGCAAGCCACTTAGGGCCAGCTATATCTTTGCAACCAAGCCTGTCTATCAATTGAAAAGGGCCATATTTCCAGTTATAGCCAAGACGCATAGCTTCATCTACAGCAGTTATCTCGTCAGCTATTTCAGGCACTAAAGACGCTGTGTACTGCAATGTTTTTAATAAAACTGACTTGCCATATTGACCGCCAATATCTTCATGCTCAATTAAATTCCTTAAACCACCTTTAGCTGCATCAACGCTTTTCAACTTAGGTCTTTTAGCCGTTGAATAATCGCCACTTTTCAAATCTAAAACTTCCTTTACTCGCCCACCACCTTCAGTGTTCAAACGATAGAAACCACCTTTGCCTTTCCTTCCTGTATAACCATCATGAATCATTTTCTTAATTAGGTCAGGCTCGCTATAAGCCTTAATAAACGCATCACTTTCAGGAAGAGTTTTTGAAAATTCGTTAGCAATTAATGGCATTAGGTCAATACCTATAAGATCCAAAAGGCCAAAAACCCCAGTTTTAGGAATCCCCACAGGACGTCCCATCACAAGGTCAGCTTCTTCCACTGAAACACCTATATCCATAGCATCTAAAACACCAACCGTCATCCAATAACAACCAATACGGTTTGCTATAAACCCTGGTGTATCCTTACAATCAACTACACCTTTACCTAATTTAACGTCGCAAAATTCATTTATTATATCTGCAGCGTCCTTGCTTGTATCCTTGCCCGTAACTAATTCAAGTAATCTCATATAGCGCGGAGGGTTAAAGAAGTGAGTTATCAAAAAATGCTTTTGGAATTCAATAGGCATATCCTCAACAAGCAAATGCAACGGTATCGTAGATGTATTTGAGGAAACAATTGACTTAGGTTTTCTGACAGTATTAATCTTCTTGTATAGCTCCCTTTTAATTTCAAGGTCTTCAAGAACTACTTCAATTATCCAGTCTACATCCGACAATAACTCAAGGTCATCCTCTAAATTGCCAGGTGTAATCAATTTTGCTTTCTTCTTATGTGTAAAAGGTGCAGGGTCAGTTTTAAGCATTTTCTGTATTGCACCTTTAGCAAGCTGATTCCTATCTTCAACGCCATCTGGCACGATATCTAGGAGAACCACCTCAGTACCTGAATTTGCAACATGAGCGGCAATCGAAGATCCCATTACACCAGAACCTATTACCGCAACCTTATTTATACGAGAACTCATACTTTCATTTCCTGTTTAATTCCAACTTGCCTCTAATACCGTAGCTATACCTTGACCGCCACCAATACACATTGTTGCAAGAGCATATTTACCTCTATTCCTATTTAATATACTGGCAGCCTTCCCAACTATTCTAGCTCCAGACGCACCCAAAGGGTGTCCAAGTGCAATCGCACCACCATCAATATTTAATACTTCTGTATTTATATTAAGTTCTTTTATAACTGCCAATGACTGGGCTGCGAAAGCCTCGTTAAGCTCAATAACGTCCATATCTTCAAGACTTAGATTTGCACGCTGCAACGCCTTCTTAGTCGCATTTACAGGCCCAATTCCCATTATCTCGGGAGCACAACCTGAAACAGCAAAGCTCTTGATACGAGCTATTGAATTTAAGTCATTTTTCTTAGCATATTCTTCACTACATACCAATATGGCAACAGCACCATCGGTCAAGGGTGATGAGGTTCCTGCTGTAACGCTGCCTCTATTGTCAAAAGCCGGCTTAAGTTCAGATAGCTTATCAACAGTTGTATCCGGTCTTATACAACCGTCTCTAACAACCTGTTTATCACCTTGAACTATTTTTAGAATCTCATCATCAAAATTGCCATTTTCAGCAGCACTTGCCGCCTTTTGGTGACTCTCAGCCGCAAACTGATCTTGATGCTTACGCTTAATATTATATTTTTTCGCCAGATTCTCAGCGGTTATTCCCATACTCTCATATGCCTCAGGATAACGCTCATAAAGCTCAGGGTGTGGCAGTGGGTTAAAACCGGTCATAGGAACTCGAGTCATCGATTCCATACCCGCAGCTATATATACCTCACCAGCGCCTGCTGCAATATTAGCAGCGGCAATATGGACAGATTGCATTGATGAGCCACAAAAACGATTAACTGTTTGCCCCGCAACTGATATTGGCAAGCCGGCTATAAAAGAAACAAGCCTTGCAACATTAAGGCCCTGTTCCCCCTCAGGGAATGCGCAGCCCATTATTAAATCTTCAATATCCGTTGCTTTAACATTAGAACTTTCCACCAAATGTTTGACAACTTGCCCTGCAATTTCATCGGGTCTTATATCAAACATTTCACCTTTATGCGCCGGAGTAAATGGGGATCTGACATACCCGGCTATTACAGCATTACTCATTAATTCTCCTACTACTTGTTAAGAATTATAATAGTAATAGTTCTACAACTAAAACTCTACTATTTTTTTACTCTTATAATTAATCTTCATCCTCTTCAACAACTTCTTCATCATTTGACTTTTGCCGCGCTTTAGACGACTCTTTCGTTACATCTGGAATATTCTTATCATTTTTGACAAGATCACGTTTCAATATTTTTCCTATAAGAGATTTTGGCATATCATCAATGAACTCAATATAAGAAGGTAATTTATATTTTGCCATCTTACCTTTAAA
>Ga0213866_10003376_pt1 | contig 10874 bp, 11 predicted proteins | sample PICome_11_FD_160079 | JGI IMG/M metagenome (GOLD analysis project Ga0213866, IMG submission 160079) | Coastal seawater microbial communities near Pivers Island, North Carolina, United States - PICO284 | ecosystem: Environmental > Aquatic > Marine > Coastal | place: USA: North Carolina... | reverse complement strand
AGGGCTCGCTGCAGTAATCGACTGGGAGCTGACCCACGTTGGGGATCCGATGGAGGATCTGGGCTGGCTTTGCGTCAAAGCGTGGCGGTTCGGTTTGGTGCCTCCGGTCGCAGGGCTTGGTAGCTACGAGCAGCTGTTCGAGGCGTACGAGGCGACCTCGGGCAACGTCGTCGATCCCAATGTTGTTCGTTGGTGGGAGGTGCTTGGCACGTGGAAGTGGGCGATCATGTGCATTACTCAAGCCAACGCCCATCGATCGGGCCTCGCACGGAGTCACGAACTCGCTGCGATCGGTCGCCGGGTCTGTGAGAACGAACACGATCTCTTCCTAGCTTTGGAGGGTTACTGGTGAGCGACGAAGGGGACCTTTCCTCGGTCGGCGCGGCGGTCAACGATCTGCATGGCGCACCTACAGCGGTCGAACTTGTCGAATCCGTTCGCGAGTGGCTCGAACGCGAGGTCGTGGACTCAGTCGATGGTCGCCTTCGATTCCACACGCGCGTGGCGGCGAACGTGCTTGCGATGGTCGAGCGCGAACTCGAACTCGGTGGCGAACAACGAGTAGCTCACGGAACACGGCTCGCCGGTCTCGGAGTCGCTGACGATGCGGAGTTAGCAGCGGCTATCCGGACCGGCGAGCTTGATGACAAACTCGACGTGGTGCGTGATGTTGTTCGCGCATCCGTTGAAGCGAAGCTCGCCGTGGCGAATCCCCGCTACGCCTAAGCCGGAGGCACGGGCTTGGCTCAGCGCTTTGTTACTAGAGAGACCGGTTGGCCGGCCGCGAGCTGACCGCAGGCGGCGTCGATGTCGGTGCCGCGGTTTTGGCGGACTGTTGCGTTGGCGCCGCGGGCGTCGAGACGATCGCGGAACTCGTAGACCCGTTTCAGAGGTGTGCCACGTGTGGGGTAGCCCGGCGTCGGGTTGAGCGGAATGAGGTTCACGTGGGCTGATGGGCGGAGCCGTCGGCATAGCACTGCGAGTTCGTCAGCGTCGCTATCGCGATCGTTGATGGCATCAATCATCGCCCACTCGAAACTTACGCGTCGGTTCTTGACCCGCAAGTAATCGGCGCATGCATCGAGGAGGTCGTCGATCGGATAGCGACGATTGATTGGGACCAACTCGTTTCGTAGGAAGTCGTTCGCAGCATGGAGCGACACAGCCAGATTGACGGGCAGCGGCAGGTCGGCGAGCCGCTTGATGCCGGGGATCAAGCCCACCGTGGAGATGGTGATGTGGCGCGCTGACAGCCTGAGATCAGCGTGTAGGCGCTCGACCGCAGGCCACACCGAGTCGAGGTTGGCCATCGGTTCACCCATACCCATGAAAACGATGTTCGACACCCGGCGGCCTGCTGCTTTGGCGCGTTGTGCTGCCCTGATGACCTGTTCGACGATCTCGCCCACGCTGAGGTGACGGGTGAAGCCGGCCTGTCCGGTGGCGCAGAAGCCGCAGGCCATGGCGCAACCGGCCTGGCTGCTGACGCAGACGGTCGCCCGCTCGGGATAGAGCATTAGTACGGTTTCGACCCGTGATCCACCGTTGAGCTCCCACAGGAATTTCACGGTGTCGCCCTTGTCGCTCACCGCCTCGGTGACCGCCTTGAGTTCGGTGGGAAGCACTTCGTCGAGTCGGGCGCGGAGTCCTTTTGGCAGGTTCGTGATGTCGGACGGATCGGCGAGCTGTTCGTAGAGCCCCGACCAGAGCTGGTCAAGCCGATACCGAGGTTCGCCGTCAAGCAGTTCGGCGAGTTCGTTCCGGGTGACGTCGTATCGACTCATGGGGTCGGCGCGTACTCGCTGGCGAGTGACTCGTACTGGTCGATACGGTCACGGATGACGTCGAGGCTCTCAGTCCAAAACGCTTCGCTGGTGACGTCGAGGCCGAATGCCTCGCCGAGCTGCTCGGCAGTGTCCATGCCGGCACGCGACAGAACATTGTCGTAGCCGACCCGGAACTTCTCTGGATCGTTCCGATACTCGGCAAAGAGGCCGAGACCGAAGAGCAGTCCGTAGGTATACGGCCAGTTGTAGAAATGTGACCCGTAGTAGTGAGGTTTGAGCAGCCACATGTAGGGGTGCGCCGTCGCCTGGTCGATACCGTCGCCATAGGCGTCGGCCTGCGCATCGTTCATCATTTCGCAGAGCTCACCAGCCGACAGGGTGCGGCGCTGACGTCGGGCGAAGACTTCGGTTTCAAACGTGAAACGCGAGCGGATGTCGACGACGACCTGATTGGTTCCCTGCAGATCGACGTCAAGCAGAGCGAGGCGCTCGGCCCGGTGCTTGTCGCCGGCCAGGCGTTCGAGTCCCGCCTCGACCACGAGTGTCTCACAGAAAATTGATGCCGTTTCAGCGAGGGCCATGGGCAGTCGACGCTGGAGTGCCGTCCGATGGGCCAGCATGGTGTTGTGGTAGGCGTGTCCGAGTTCATGGGCGGTGGTCTGCGCCGACTCAGCCGAGCTCGACCAGTTAAGCAATACGAGTGACCGGTCGTCGATGAACGGCATGCAGAATGCGCCGCCAGTCTTGCCGTCACGTGGCTCGGCATCGATCCACTCTTCATTCAGTGCGCGATCAACGATTCCACCGAGTGCTGGGGAATAGCTCGAGAATGCGTTCGTGATGACTTCGATTCCGTCAGTCCAGCTGAGCCTGCCAGAACTGACCGGTGCCGGGGCAACAAGATTCCACCACGGCAGGCATCCCGACTCATCGCCGTGGAGGTTGGCCTTGACCTGCATCCATCGACGAAAGTCGGGTAGCGAGGCGCTTACTGCGGACTGCATCGCATCGAACGTGTTGCGACTCACGCTGTTCGCATAGAGCGAGGCATCGAGTGGGGCTTCCCAGTTGCGGCGTCGGTTGATTGCGTTGGCCTCGCCCTTGATCGCGTTCATCGCAGCGGCGACCGGAACCTCGATTGTGGGCCATGCCGCCAGCTCGGCTTCATACGCAGCCTTGCGAACGATGGGGTCGCTGTCGGTTGCGAGCCCCCGAACAGCGGTAAGTGGCAGCGAGGCGGTACCGGTTGGCATCTGGACATCAGCTGCGAGCTGCGATGTGACGTCGCGCTGGAGTTTCCCCCACGCACCCGAGCCCGTGGTCGACAGCTCGGCGCAGAGGTTCTCTTCGGCCTCGGTCATCTGGTGCGCGGCTCGGTCGGTCAGACGGCGGAGTGGGCCGAGGTGCTCGACGACCTCGGCACTCACTTGGGCCAGCCTGTCGACGTTGAGGGAGTGGATCCAATCTGCGAGTCGAGCGAGCAGTGGACGGAGCTTTGCCCCGGCGGGATCGAGCTCGCTCATGGCCGCCATCGCCGTCGTGTTCCGGCTGTCGGTCGACACTGTCGCGTAGATGTAGGCGTCGAGCAGGTCGATCGAATCGGAGACCCGGTTGAACTCGGCGATTGCTCGATCGGCAGCGGCGCCGTGTTCTGGTGTCGGTTCGGCGGGCTCGATAGCGCGCACGTTGAGCTCGTCGAACAACGTGACCAACCGATCAACGTCGGCCGCGGCGCGCTCCTTTGCATCGAGGAACGATCTCGATTCGAATCCGTCGTGGAGATCGGAGACGCTCCAGCGAGGCAAGTCTTCAGTGATAGGGGTGGTCCGAGAAGCGTCGGTCATCGCCACAGTCTCGCAGCAGGTCGCCGAGCTGGCACCTCGGCGACGGTCTTAGCAGTCGCCGAGCCGTTCGGGAACGGCGATGGATCGGGCATCAAGTACCGCAGTGAAGGCGGCGTTGGTTGAGTGCACGCTGAAGCGCAGCCGCTCGTACAGTCGAACGGCGTCAACGTTGGCGGCGTCGACGTAGAGAATCGCCGTCGTGATGCCGAGGCCGGCCAGATGATCAAGGCCGGCGAGAGTGAGTTCGGAGCCGAGCCCGAGCCCGTGGAAGTCGGGGTCGACAGCAATCACGTAGATTTCACCCAGGCGTCCGTCACCGGCGGATGTGTCGCTTTTGCTGTCGTGGACCTTGGTCCAACAGAACGCGGCCATGCGGCCGTTGCGTTCATAGACGCGGAATCCCTCAGGGTCGAACCATGACTCACCCTGCCGTTGGCAGAAAGTGTCGATGGTCCACCCACCTTGCTCGCCGTGGCCGGCGAAGGCCCTGTTGTTCACCGATAGCCAGGCGTCGTCGTCGGAGCCGGGTCGAAATGATCGGGTTTCGATGGTCGTCTGTCGATCGGCAGGTAGTGAACGCCGCATCTGATAGAGGGTGCGGCCGCGCACGAGCTGGCGCTGCTTCGCGAGTGTCTCATGAGCACTCGTGGGTTCGTAGACCCACCAGTTAACGCTGCCGCCGCCATCGGCGCGCACGACGTCGAGAGCCGACTCGAGCAGCTCGGGCCCGATGGTGGCCATCTCGTAACGGTGGTGTGGATGAACGACCAGTTCCACGACGTGGGAGTCGTTGGCATTCGACACCTGTGCGTAAGCGACCGGATGGTCGTGGCCCGGCTCCCATGCGAGGAGCCCAGCAAAGCCGGAGGTGGCACCGCCGTCAACCAAGTCGAGGTAGAGGTGATCCGAAAGCGGGCGGCGTCCGTCAGCGCGGGCTGCAGCTTCGAGGAGTTCGGAGATCGCCTCGATGTCGGAGCGCTCCATTTCGCGCTTGATCTCAAGGCATCGCATTGCGGTTACGGTAGCTCGGCCGAGCTTGGCCAGCCGGGGACAGCAACACGAGTGTCGACCTTAGCGAACTGCTTTGCGTCGTTCAGAGTTCGAGCTTGTTCTACGAACGGTCGATGCGGTGTCATGACACGCTCAAGCTCAGCAAGGTTTCTGACACCTGGGGTCGCTGCGCGACGGTCCGTTCGGCCAGCGGCCATCGCCGTGTTTTCGTGCGGGTTCGACTGCAGCTGCCGACAGATCAGCGCGCCGTTCGAACGGCGCGAGTAAGAGCGCGTTCGGCCACTCGGAGCTGCCGTTCGGCCTCGTAGATCGCAGCGACCAGGTCGTCTCGTTCGCTTCCGAGGTGCCGTTCGGCCACGGACGAGACCCTCGACCGGTACTGGGCGATGTTGTCGGCCATCGTGGCGAGCTCGTTGGCAGTCGTCTCGATTGGTTCGCTCACCCTGTCGACCGTAGCGACGCGTCGGGTCGGGTCGCTAGGTCAGTTGTTGTGCTGGCCGTGTAACGCTCGGGGTTTGACGACTAATAAGAACGTGAGGTTGTTCGACCGGTTCGAGTCGCCGTCGCTGCGTCCGCGGGCGGGCCGAGCTGGGGATGATTGGAATGGTTTCGTTGGCCGTAGGTGACCCGGCCCCGATGGGGATCGTCGCCACGGGCGTTGAATTTGGTGCCGTTCGCTAGCGGAAGCGGCCGAGAATCAGTCCGGTGTCTGGTTCGGAGGGTGAGTACTCTCAACCGGGTGATTCAGGTTCGAGACGACCTCCAACTCCTTGAGAGTTACCACTCGAAGCAGGTCGATGTTGAGGTTCGTCTGAACACGAATGAGTCGCCGGTGCCGCCACCCGATGCCTTCAGTGACGCTTTGGCAGCCGAGGCTCGCCGGATCGATTGGCACCGGTATCCAGACCGGGCAGCGTGGGCGCTGCGCCAGGCGATCGCTCAATATCACCGAAACGAGGGCTTCACTATCAGCGCCGAGCAGGTTTTCGCGGCCAACGGTTCGAACGAGGTGATCCAGTCGATTCTGCTCGCCTACGCAGGCGCTGGGCGCACGGTGGCCACTTTCGAACCGACGTACCAGATGCACGCCCAAATCGCTCGAGTGACCGGTGCTTCGGTCGTTGAAGGGGAACGGGCCGCCGACTTCACGCTGGACCCTGCGGAGGTGGACCGAGTGCTCATCGAGCACGAACCTCACGTGGTGTTCCTCGCGTCACCGAACAACCCGACCGGGCTTGTGGAGCCACCGGAGCGCGTTCGCCAGTTGCTGGCCGCTTCGTCTCGCTTAGTCGTGGTCGACGAGGCCTATGCGCAGTTCGCCGAATGGTCGGCGTTGGAGCTCATCGACGAGCAGCTGCCTCTAGTGGTCACTAGGACTTTCTCGAAGACCTGGTCGATGGCTGGCGCCCGCCTCGGATACCTCATCGGACCGACTTGGCTCGTGGCTGAGATGGAAAAGGTAGCGTTGCCCTATCACCTCGATTCGTTGAAGCAGGCCGCAGGCCGTGTGGCGCTGAGGTTCACCGATGATATGAACGAGCGTGTCGCTCAGCTCGTGGCCGAGCGTGATCGCATGGTCACAGCTATGCGCTCGATGCCGATCGACGTGTTCGACTCGGGTGCGAACTTTGTGCTGTTTCGGCCGCAGGAGATAGCCGGGGCCGACGTGTGGCAGGGGCTTGTCGACCGCGGCGTGCTGGTGCGCGACTGCTCGGGTTGGCCGCGTCTTAGCAACTGTCTCCGGGTCACTGTTGGAACTCCTCGGGAGAACTCCCGGTTTCTTGATGCGCTCGCTGATTTGGTCTGACATCGCACGGGTAAAGGCGTGCGTGGATTGTCCTGGGTCGGGCTAGGTACGCTCGGGCTGGTGAGCGCACGAACTGCGACCCGCTCTCGGTCCACCAAGGAGACCTCGATCGGCATCTCGATTGACCTCGACGGCACCGGTGTCACCGACATCTCGACCGGCATACCTTTCTACGACCACATGCTCGACCAGATCGGTCGACACGGTGGGTTCGATCTCACGGTCAAGGCTGAGGGCGACCTACACATCGATACCCATCACACAGTCGAAGATGTTGCGATCACGCTCGGCGAGGCGTTTGCCGAAGCGCTGGGAGACAAAGCCGGTGTGCGGCGATTTGCGTCAGGCCGGTATCCGCTCGACGAGTCACTTGTCGACATCGCACTCGATCTGTCAGGTCGACCACACGTCGAGTGGCATGTCGACATCCCGGAGTCGCTTCCGCTGGGCGACCCGGCATTTGACCCGCAGCTCGCCGAGCACGCTGTGTCATCGTTCGCCACGTCGGCAGCGATCACGTTGCACGTCGAGTTAGTTCGTGGTCGCAACACGCATCACATCGTCGAAGCGACTTTTAAGGGTCTCGGGCGAGCGTTGCGTGATGCGGTTCGCGTCGATGGGCACGGAGGAGTACCATCAACCAAGGGTGTGCTGTGACCCAGCCGGTTATAGCAGTTCTCGACTACGGCATCGGCAACCTCCACTCAGCGCAGAAAGCGCTTGAGAAGGGCGGAGGTGATGCTCGCCTCACCTCCGACCCAGCGTTGATAGCAGCAGCGGACGGTGTGGTACTGCCCGGCGTGGGTGCGTTCGGTGCGTGCATGGCTTCGCTTCGGTCGGCTGGTTTGGAAGACCCCGCCCTTGCGGCGGTCGCGTCGGGCCGACCGTTTCTTGGGATTTGCGTCGGCATGCAGATGCTGTTCTCCGGCTCGGAGGAGGATGTTGGCGTCACTGGACTGGGAGTAATTCCCGGCACGGTCGAGTGGATCCCGTCGACCAACGGTTTCAAAATCCCCCAGATGCAGTGGAATCGGCTTGACGTAGGGCTTCCTGCCGATCCGATGCTCGCCGGGCTGTGTGAAGACGCTTGGGTGTACTTCGTTCACTCGCTCCATGGTGTGCCTGACGATCGGTCGACTGTGGCTGCCACCGTCGACTACGGGGTCCCGCTCAACGCGGCCTTCCGCCAGAGGAACGTTTTTGCCGTTCAGTTTCATCCTGAGAAGTCGAGCGAGCCTGGGCTTAGGATGCTGGCTAATTTTGTCGAGGTTTGCGGTGAGTGATCTGAGCAGCCCGAGTTGGCCGGAGCTGTATCCGGCGATCGATCTTCGAGGTGGTCAGGTCGTGCGCCTGCGTCAAGGCGATTACGCCGACGAAACCGTGTACGCGGATGACCCCAGGGCGGTTGCTCGCTCGTTCGTGGCGGCGGGAGCCACTTGGATTCACGTCGTCGATCTCGATGCGGCGAAGTCGGGCGATCCAGTGAATCGGCCGGTTGTTGCGTCGATCGCAGCTGCGGTCGACGGCCGGGCTCGGGTCGAGACTGGCGGCGGCGTTCGCTCGATCGACGACGCTCGCCATCTCGCTGATGCCGGTGTCGCCCGAGTGGTCATGGGTTCCGCAGCAGTAGCCAACCCCTCCCTCGTTGCGGCGGCCTCGGAGATCATCCCGGTCGGGGTGGGGCTGGACCATCGGAATGGTGAGATCGCTGTGCATGGCTGGACGGAAGGCAGCGGCCTTCATCTCGACGATGCGTACTCCCTGTTTCCTACCGCCGACGTCTTCATCATTACTGACATCGGCCGGGACGGCACGCTTGAAGGTCCCGACATAGCGGGTCTCACCCGCTCGGCCGAAGCCGCTGGTTCGCCCGTGATTGCTAGCGGCGGCGTTGCCACGCTCGACGACATCCGAAGCCTTGCCGCCATACCCGGCCTCGCCGGGGTCATCACCGGTAAGGCCGTGTACGAAGGCCGCTTCACTGTCGGGGACGCGCTCGAGACGCTGGCGCAGGTGTCGGAAACCAATGGGAATGTCGAGGAGCAGTCGTGAAGACGGCGCGCGTCGTGCCGTGCCTCGACGTGACCGAGGGGCGGGTGGTGAAGGGGACTAACTTCGTCGACTTGCGCGATGCTGGCGACCCGGTCGAACTGGCGGCCCGCTACGACGAGGAGGGTGCGGATGAGCTGGTGTTTCTCGATATCACGGCCTCGTCCGACAACCGCGAGACCACCGTCGACATGGTCCGCTCGGCGGCTGAGCAGGTGTACATTCCGTTCACCGTCGGTGGCGGTATTCGGACGCTTGAAGATGCTCGCACGATGCTGCAAGCGGGGGCCGACAAGGTGTCGGTCAACACTGCAGCGGTGCAAAGGCCCGAGTTGATCGGCGAGATCGCTCACGTGTTTGGAAATCAGTGCGTGGTGTGTGCGATCGATGCCAAGCGGCGAGTCCCCGAGTCGGGGGAGTGGACCCTGGCCGATGGTTGGGAGGTCTATCTCCACGGAGGTCGCACTCCGACAGCTATCGACGCAATCGAATGGGCGATACGAGCGATTTCAGTCGGTGCCGGGGAGTTGCTGGTCACTTCGATGGACCGTGATGGGACGAAGGCGGGCTTCGATGTCGAGCTGGTCCGAGCCGTCGCCGATGTTGTGCCGGTGCCGGTCGTTGCCTCCGGTGGCGTCGGGACGCTCGACCATCTCGTCGAGGGTGTGATCGACGGGGGCGCTGATGCGGTGCTCGCCGCCTCCATCTTTCACTTCGGTGAGCACTCGGTCGCCGATGCCAAAGCGGTGATGGCCAACGCCGGCATCACCGTGCGACCCGCTTAGCTTGGCTTTTGCCTCACGCGTTCCTCTGAAGTGGGCAAGGAAGTGTCAGGTCAACCTCAGACCGTCTAACGTCCTCAGTATGAGCGACACGTCGGCACTCACAGTCGAACGCAGCGATGCGGTGATGATTCTGCACCTGGACGACGGCAAGGCGAACGCGCTGTCGTTCGAGATGCTCGACCGGATGATGGCAGCCCTCGATGAAGCCGAGCGTGATGACGACATCCGCGCCGTGGTCGTCAATGGCCGCCCTGGGAAGTTTTCCGGCGGATTCGATCTCGGCGTCATGATGAGCTCCGACTTCAGTGAGATTGTCAAGCTCGTGGCCCGCGGCGGCGAGCTGGTGCACCGGCTCTACGGCATCTCGGTCCCGGTCGTCGCCGCCTGCACCGGGCATGCGTTGGCAGCAGGCGCTCTCATCCTGCTCGGTTGCGACGTGCGCGTCGGCGCTGACATCGACGCAAAGATCGGCCTCCCCGAGGTGGCGATCAAAATGGTGCTGCCCGACTGGGCGTTCACCATCGCCGAAGCTCGTCTCAGCAAGCGGCATATGCAGCGGGCGGTCGTCAATGCCCGTATCACTGGGCCAGCCGACGCTGTCGACATCGGCTACCTCGACGAAGTGGTACCGCTCGATCAAGTTCTCGATCGAGCAGTCGCCATCGCAACGGAGCTCGCTGCGACGCTCGATCCGTCGGCCTATGAGCGCACCGTCCACAACTTTCGCGGTGACACACTCGACACGATGGCTAACCAGGTCGCTGCCGACCGGGTCGCCGCCACCTGACCTGTCATTCGCTGCCACTAAACGGACCGCTCAACCACCCGCGAGCGGTTGCAGCTCGGTACGTTCCGGGACATGAGCGACATCGCGAAGCCCGCCGTTAACCCGAACATGGAGTACCGCCGCCTCGGGGCTGCTGGACTTCGTGTGAGCATCCTCGGCTTCGGGTCGTGGGTCACTTTCGACAATCAGGTCGACGACGACCTTGCGGTTGAGTGTTTGCGGGCCGCCGGCGAAGCGGGATGCAACTTCTTCGACAACGCCGAGGCATACGCCGGAGGCAAGAGCGAGGAGATCATGGGTCGCGCGTTCAAGACGCTCGGTTGGCCGCGTTGGTCTTACGTGGTAACCACGAAGCTGTTCTGGGGCATTCACGGCGAAGTTCCGAACATGCGCAACACGCTCAACCGTAAGTACCTCCTGCAGGCGATGGAAGCCTCGCTTGATCGGTTCGGCCTCGATCACGTCGACGTCGTCTACTGTCACCGCGCCGACCCGAACACGCCGCTTGAGGAGACGGTGCGGGCGATGAGCGACATCGTCGACCGCGGTCAGGCCACATACTGGGGTACGAGCGAGTGGTCGGCGGACGAAATTCGTGCCACGATCGAGATTGCGGATCGCCGCAATCTGCACGCTCCGGTCACCGAGCAAAGCCAGTACAACTTGTTCGAGCGTTCAAAGGTCGAGCGGGAGTACGACCGGTTGTGGGCTGACCATCGGTACGGCAACACCATCTGGTCGCCGCTCGCTTCGGGCCTGCTTACCGGCAAGTACGTGAACGGAATTCCAGAGGGGTCGCGCGGT
>Ga0213866_10003375_pt1 | contig 10876 bp, 11 predicted proteins | sample PICome_11_FD_160079 | JGI IMG/M metagenome (GOLD analysis project Ga0213866, IMG submission 160079) | Coastal seawater microbial communities near Pivers Island, North Carolina, United States - PICO284 | ecosystem: Environmental > Aquatic > Marine > Coastal | place: USA: North Carolina... | reverse complement strand
GTTTTCCTCCATTGCCTCCTCCTCCTTCAGCACTTGCCTAATGAAAGCACGCATGTACTGCTCGCTTGCATCTTTCTTGGGCATACTCATGCCGGCTTCCGACAGAGCAATCGCTACGGCTTGACGGTAGTTCTTGACAGGCTCTCCGCTGCTGCTCTTCAGGGTGCCCGCCTTGAACTCGCGCATAACCTTGGCAATCTTCGCCTGCTTTTGTTTCTTGTTCATGGGAGACAATGCAATGCTCCAATGCTAGTCCAGCACAAGCGTATGATCGGCAATGTGAACATTAGCCCTTGCCGTGATAGACGCCTGCATTTGATGGACAAGCTGTTGGAACAATGGCAGATTGGTAGAGAACGAAAAGTGATCAAAGTGGGAGATGGCACAGTCCCTAGCGTCAGCTTGGCATTGCGTAACGCGCTCGTCGTATTCACACTTCTTCCTTTGCGGAAACACCGAGAGGCTTCCCAATGGGGAAGAATTAAAGCGCTCCAAGCAGTCGTGTGATCCAGAGGCTAACACTCGCCCCATTGGCAAGTGGCCGGAAAGATAAACCACTTGCGGATGTTCATTAAACACTTCCCTCCAATAACGCGTGATGCTTTGCCCTGAGCCGTGCAAGTCTACGACGGTTCTGCCCAGTGCAGCCTCTCTTGCATGTTGCTCAAGGGCTTCGTTGTTATTGAGCATTGCTAGGCGTGATGAATGGAAAGCCGTGTTCTTTTCCTTCCACAGCGCTTCATGAATGGGCTGCAGATGCACGCAATCGCGCATCATGAAAGCCAAGCCAGTAGCAGGCAGTTCAAGCGCCGCAAGAATAAGAGCAGGAATGTTTAGCTGACTTTGCTCTAGCCACATCGTATGCAGCACACTACCAGGCTCATAAGGGTTGGCAAGGCGCACCACTCTCATGAGCAGTGCTAAGTCGCCGCCAATTTCCTGCTCAAGCTTCGTCATCTGCGAGCCAGTGAAATGCAGGGCTTCAACGCCGTGAGCCCGAGGGCTTAGTACGTCCGAGTGGTAGTTATCACCAACGTGCCTATCAATGGGCGGAAGGGAAGGCCAAATGCGTCCTGAGCTTTTCCCTCCAGTGCTTACATAGAGCGTCACTTGTTGCGTGAGGCCATTCTTGGCAAGGATGGCAGAAATGGCTGCAGGAGGCAAGTACATGTCGCTCACAATCAAGTCGCCATCTTTGACGAGCCTGATGGTTTCATTGATGGGGCAGCAATGCTCAATCTCCTCAGCAACCTCCGCTTGTTTACATGCTTCCTTCTGTTCTTCTGTCCATTGATAGTCCTTTGCCAGTTCGTCGTAAATCGTCTTTAGAGTCCATGGCGCACGAGCCTCTGCTGCCATGCGACGTGCAGTGAAGTCAGGCAGACCAAGCTTTGCGCCAAGCGCATCAAACACCGAAGATGGCACCATCTTGCGACGTGCCACCAGTGTGTCGAAACAGTCCCAGCTAGTCGTCATGGCAACAGCGAAATAAAATCTACGTCGAATTGATTGATGCGATGGACGACATATCTTTTGGCGGCAAGATAGTCAATAAGCTCCCTCAAGAACTGATCTCGATAGCCAAACTCAACGGCAATGTAGTCAAACTTAGTGCATTCCCAATCAATGCCTTTTAGTGCCTCAAGTTCTGCTCCTTCCACGTCCAAGCTGAAATAGTCAAAGTAGTGTGGGCCATCACCAAGGAGCTTTCGCAATGGTTGAGCAGTTAGCGCCAAAGTGTCTACTTTCTTGAAGTCTTCGGCAAAGTAATTAGTGTTGCATGGAATGCCGCCAATGCGAGAAAGAAAGTCGTTGCCTGAATGTGGCAGTTCAAACATCACTTCCTTTTCTTCGCTCCACACTGCAGCGTTGATTACGGCAGAACCGGGACGGTTCATGCTGCATTTTTCCGCAAGCGCTGGATTGGCTTCAATGCAAATGCCAGTCCAATCAAGCTGGCTCTCAAGAGCGTAAGTGTTAGAAGTGGCGATGCCATCATGAGCACCCACGTCAAGAAAACGCCCTCCTCTTTTCCCATTGATAATCTTCTCGATGAAATACTGGTCCTGTCCGATTTGGCTGTAATAGTTCATGACTAACGAATGAGAGAAGTGCTGCCGCCATGACTCACTAATGGCTTGACGGTGTAGCTGAGCAAAGCGGGAGCATTGTCGTTAAAGCGTTCCGCGAGATGATGGCCGCAAAGGCTCATTTGAGGCATCTGCGCAATCATCTGCAAGTCAAGCGGCATGTAGATGGTCTTGAACAGTTCCAGCAGTTTTACGATGCCTGCCCGCGAAACAAAGTAACCATCCGTACCACAGACATACCCACTAGTGAATCCCTGAGCATTCCTGCCACTGCGATCGTTAAAGAACACTAGATCAGCACCGTCAGGCACTTCAATGATCAATGGAGCCAGTAGTTTCGTGTCGTCCTCAAGCACTACGAGGTGGTCCCATTCGTGCTCATAGGCATATTCCCAAAGAGCGATGGAGGAAAGGATGAGGGCAAGCTCTCCAGGGCGCTGCAAGGTGTCGTGGCTATTCGGCTCTCCCCATTGCACTGCCCAAGGCGTGAGCGCCTCCAATGCTTCTCTCGTGGCATTGCGTCCATCAATGGCATTCCACCATTGAAACTTCTGTCCCACGGCTTCCGCCTGCTTCTGGAAAACCGGCCTGCGTTCGTCGTTCGGCAGGCTAATGCAGAACACCTTGTCGGAGGATGAGAAGTCAACGATGGAGGAGGGAAGGCTAGGAAACTGACTTCCTAGCCCTTCTGCTTTTTTCCAAAACCCTCCCCAGACTTTGCAGGACCATCAAGCGTGCGCGAGATGATGCCATCAATCTGTTTGGCAATGTTTTCCCATTTGTACATAGGAGAACAGGCCATTTCATAGCACCATTGCCCGTCAGTAGCAAGCTTGTCCCTGTCGTTGTAGTAGTCAGCTAGCAGAGAAGCAAGGTGCGATGGGGATGGCACACAGCGATCAAGGCCATAGTTCCTGTCCACTTCTAGGCTTTCAGTGCGAATACGGGAAATGCCGTGGAAGATTTCCTTCAGGCTCGTATGGTCCGGCACCACTTGCGCAGTGCCAGTAGCAGCGTGCTCAAAATTGACGAGGCCCCATCCTTCGCCAATGCAGGTGTTGATGCCCACGTCACAAGCGTTGTAGACAAGATTGAGCTTGTCAATGGGAAGGCAACGAGTGGTGTCAAAGTCCTTGCTGGTGAGGATGAGCTTGCCGGTGGCGTCATAGTCATAGTCACGGGCCAAGCGCTTCATGAGGTCAATAATGTCCCACCCTTGATCTTTGATGCCCATGTTGAGCCAAAGCCTTGCGTCAGGCTTATCCAGCGCAAACTCAATGAAGCCACGAAGCGTGAGGTCAATGCGCTTGCGAGGCTGGTTCCTGTTGCCATTAAACACCACGAACAGATCCTTCGCAATGCCAAGCTGTTCGCGGGCTTTCTGTTGGTCAATGGGGAAGAATGATTGGCGGTCGATGCCGTGAGGAATCACATCACAGGGCACTGTGCAGCCAGCTTTGCGCACTTCCTCCAAACCAAACTGCGTGTAGGTGCCCATGCCGTCCCATTCCTCGCACCCATTGAACACCTCTGGGAAAAAGCCATAGCTATCCACTGGAAAATAGCCATACCACTTAAAGCCAAACTGCTCCTTGTACGGCTTGGCCTTCGCCCACAGATTCTTCAATATCCAAATGTCATTTACGGCAAAGATGATGTCGGGCTTAACCCTTGCGATCATCTCAGGAATACGATGGGAGCCAAACGGGTCGGAGCCGCCCACCATTGCAGGATACATTTTGCAATGCTTCTGCATGTCGTTGGGGTCGCCATGGTAATTGACCGCCAGCGTATGCACTTCATGCTTCTCGGCAAGCAACGGGATGAGGTTTTCGGCTACGCGCCCAAAGCCCGTCTGGATGCCCGCATCGCCTGCGTATAGGATTCGTGCCACAGTTGTGCTTGAAACTGGCTAGATACTAAAGCCTGTCTCACACTTGGACATTAGGCGCCTGTTGCCTAAAGTATTCCACCGTGCAGCGGCACCGTGCGCGACAAGCACAGCGTTGCCCAGGCATTGGTACGCTGCCAATGGGAACGATGCCTCGTGCCGCGTAGGACAGACAGTCGTCGCAATGCTGCGCTTGTGGGTCGAGCTTGCGTCGCATTAGCGAGAAGCCTTGCTGTTGTTTCCGAAGCTCGGTGCCCTGCCAGTAAGAGCCTCGTACGCTTTGAGCATAGAGGCCGACACGAGCAAGAGCCATGGCAGGAGAAAGGCGCTGCTCCAGAAGATCACGAGCAAAACCCTGTAGATAAGCGTATTCCGCACGAAGCCTTTGGCCGATGCGGCCATATTCTGCGCTCCCCATTTGGTTCCTGCCGCCATAGCCAATGATTGCTGCTTGAATGTGAGCGCCTTTGATGGCTTCACGCACGCTCTCTTGCCATTGGTCCAATGTGATGCCACCATCAACAAGCATTCGCGTGATGCGCCTGAGCGTAGAATCCAGCTTGTCAATGCGACTGTCCACCAAGGCTTCAACGGCCTTTTGGCTCAAGAAACGGCCCTTCTCATCGCGATAGCGACCAGTGTTGCCATCGTACGACCACTGAGCATCAAAGCGAGCCGAAAGTACGGCACTAGAGAAGCCGCTTAAGTCATTCAGCATTGTCCGCCTCAAGCAAGTCCTTGAACCGCTCCGGCGCCTCGTCCTTCCATTGCTGCAGCGCCTCAGCAATGTCCTCCGGCGAAATCAAGGCGGCCTCATCAATGTCCGCAAGGATAAGACCCTGCGGCTTCACCGGCTCAGCGTCTTCCTTGAAATAGGCGGCCTGTTCTTTCTTGCCTTTGAATGCTTTTTCCATGGAGCCATGCTTGCGCTTGTACAGCTCCTTGTACTTACGCGTGACGTAAGCACCGGCCACGGCACTCGGCCACACCTTGAACTTGCTCTTGGCAGCAGCAATGGCCTGTTGATGCAGCTCCTTGTCAGTGAACTCCACGTCGCGCTTGTGTTCAAGATCGCCTTCTAGGAACAGGCCGGCTTGCGCATCCGCCACTTCGCGAGTGCCATCCATCGGCAACGTGCCATTCTCTTGATTCAATGGGTCGCGTCCACCAGGGGGCACTGCACCGCCTGCTTTCGGAGCAAGCATTGCATCGTTGGCTTGAAGCGATGGGTCAAGAGCTGTTTCCATTGACCATTCACTTCCTCCGTAACGTGCCATCCTCACTTCTTGTGGATGCAACACACCAAGTTGCAACATACGCCCATCTACGGCTGCAACTCTTGCACGTACATCTGCCTTTTCGCGCTCATTTAGTTCAAACAGGTCATTAAAGGCGATCCTCCAGGAGTCGGGCACCTTGCCTTTTGTGGGACCATCTTTGCTCAGCATGATCATTTCCATCAGCTTCTGCAAAGGCCGCTTGTAATGGGCGCTTTGGTAGTCGCCAAGCATCTTGGCAAAGTCTCGTTCTTCGCTTCTGCCAGTAGAACCAAGGCCGCTAGGACTTTCGCCAAACAGAATTGTGTGTGGAATCTGCGAAGCGCCAATGATGTCAATGCGGAGCTTTTCCAGCACGTCTCCAATGCCGCCAAAGTTCCTGCTAATAAACTCGATTTCCTCTTTTTCAGCATCAATGGCATAGCCACGGTAGATGCTACGACTCATATCATTGAGCACAAGTCTGTCTCTTACGTCCTTCTCTTTTCCCGCTGCAAGCATTGTGCTCAGGCCACGCAGCTTATGCACAAACACGTCAAACTCAGTGAGCAGAGTGGCTGCACTATTCAGGCCGGTCCAGTAGTGCTTGAAGCTGTCGTAAACACTTTGCAGACTGCTCATCCCCCACCCATAGTTCCTTTGTCTGATGCGATAAGGGAGCCACGTACCATCAAATCTCAAAATCCTATCCTTGTGGATGTAGGTGAGTTGAGGCTGTGCAATTAGGTCGCCTGAGATAATTTGATAGTACGTTGCCTTGGAGTAGTCATATAGGTTTTCTTCATTGATTACTGGTGCAATCTGCCAGCGATCGAGCACTTCCAAGCCTTCAATGGAGCGAATGTTGCGTTTGTCTACTGGCTGATCTGCTCGGCGTCCGTCGTCGATGTAGAGCAAAATGCACGCTCCTCCATAGAGCCTGGCATTCTTGCTTGCAAGCATGAAGTTTTCAAGGATGTACAAATCCTCAATCACTTGCTCAATGCCAACCACTTCTTCTGCTGCTGCGCCTTCACCACCAAACAATACTTTGAAGCCTTTGCGAGTGGACTGTTCGGCAACAATGTCTACGATACGGCGGGGAATCCATTCTCCATAGAGACCTTCTAGTTCTTCTTGAGTGAGAAAAACGATGGGTTGAGTGGTGGTGTACTTGCTCTTATCCCTGCTCCCGCCCATGCCGATCAGGGCATTTTGCAGGCCGTCTGCACGAATGCCCTCGGCAGTCGCGTGGCCCAAGCTCACAACGTCGTCTTCCATTCCTTTATGGCTAGTCTCCTCATTCTAAGATGGTTATGATGGCCACGATGCACCATTGTTTATGGCCCATTCTCCCATTATCTTCACATTCACTGAAGAAGAGCGTCGTCTAGCGATGGAGGAAGGGCGTCGTCGTCAGGCCGTGAACGAAGCAAAGGGGCTGCGTGGACGTAACAGGGGGCCTCGCTTTGGCGACAAGGCACTAGAAGTGCATCTTTTAGGCGCGGCAGGAGAAATGGCCGTAGCCAGCTTTCTGGGAATGAAAGAGCTGCTCTACAGCGAAGCCGAAGCAAAACGAGGCAGCGACGACTTGCCAGGCATGGACATAAAAACCCGCTCACGCCACTCGTACGATTTGATTGTTCAGAAAAACGAGGATCCTCGGAAAAAGTTCGTTCTTGTGACCATCGAAAAGCAAACAACGCTGCTTCATGGGTGGTGCTATGGGGAAGAGGCGATGATGGATAAGTTTTGGGCGGACCCTGCACGCGGGCGTCCTGCCTATTTTGTGGGCAAAGAATACTTGCGCTCTATGGAAAGCCTGAGATGAAACTTTCTTGCAGTGATTTTGCTAAACATGCCTTAGGCGTGGAGCTTTGGCCTAAGCAGCAGGAGATTCTTGACAACCTTTTTGACAAAAATATCAATCATGCTATTTGGGTGCTGGGCCGACGAAGCGGAAAGACTTTTATGGCCGCAGTTGCAGCAGTTTACATGTGCTTTGTTCAAGACGAATACTTTACCAAGAAAGTAAGAAAGGGTGAAAAATGGTACATCGTAACTGTGGCAAATGACTTGGGTCAGTCTAAGATTGCTCTTGACAATATTAGGCAGTTGATACTAAATAGCCCCTTCCAAGAAGAGCTTGTTAGAGAAACCAGCTTGGAAATTGAAGTGAGCAATGGCTGTATTTTCCAAGCAATCCCTGCGTCCGCCCGCGCTTCGCGAGGCAAAGCAGTGGTAGCAATTCTGCAAGATGAGCTGGCCTTCTCCATTGAGGGTGATGCGAATAGGGGTGCAGAGGCCATGTACACCGCTCTCGCGCCTTCCATCGCTCAGTTTGGTAAGTACGGAAAAATCATTGAACTGTCCTCTCCATACTTAACTTCGGGACTGTTCTATCAGCATTTCAAACAGGCTCAAAGTGGCGAGTTTCCTGGTATGGAGGCGCGTCAAATCCCTACGTGGGAAGTAAATATTTTCCTTCCATGGGGGTGTGACTTCCTTGAAAACGCCAGAAAGAAAGACGAAGAGACGTTCTATGTAGAGTTTGGAGCGCAATTCAGAGCCAGCAACTCTGTGCTGCTTGCGCCAGAGATTGTAGACGTTGCAATTAACAAAGACAGAACAATTTTGCCGCCTAAGAACGAATATAAAGGCACGTACGTGCTGGCCCTTGACCCCGCTCGCGGTGGTGTTGGCAGGGACGACTACACAGCCTGCATCGTGCATTACGAGGGGCAGCGCTTGGTGATTGACAAGTTTCACTCTTTCGATCCCGACTTCGATATTGGAGGGAAGAAAGAAGTGAACATTGCGAAGGTAGAAGATTGGATTAGGGAGCACCATCGCATTTACGAGTTTGAAAGCATTGTGCTCGACCAATTCAATAGCGCAGGCACCATTCAGTCCTTGGCAAAAGAGTTTCCTATTTCAGAACTTGCCTGGAGTGTCTCGACAAAAATGAAGGCATTTTCCAAAATGAAGGAGTTGTTCAATGCCGGGTTAATAGAGCTATATCCTCACAAGAAAGCCATCTGGCAACTAAAAAACCTTGGCGTGCTCTATAGGGCTAGTGGACAATGGACGGTGACTGGCGGCAAGGAAACTGGCGTGGACGACTATGCGTTTGCATTGGCTGGGGCAATTCTTGAAGCCTCTAAGGATTCGGACATAGATTGGCTAAACAGCTTAGTCCGTTGACCCTGCTAAGATTTTCACTATCGCGCAATTTTCGCCATTTTTGAAAAACTCTCAGCAATGAAAATCTCACTGTCCCTAAAGGAAGCCACGTTTCTCGTTGCATTGCTGGAGCTAGATCGGCAAACGGCCATGCAGCTCCTGGCTGCTGAACATTTCTATAAGCCTGCCTTACTGCCGAAGCTACAGAAGCTGGAGCGCGAACTGAAGCGACAAGCACAAGAGCGGGAAAACGGCTGATTTTGTGCGCATCTGCTGATAAGCGTGGTAGTATGACTGGGCTTCCTGCAGGAGCCGCTGCGCAGCGAGGGCTTCGGCCCATACCTACAGGCGAAGGGGAGCAGGGCCAACCCTGCTTTAATTGTCGTACCAAGAGAACTGAAGGCCCTCTCGACGCCCCTTCTGCCTCAACTATTTAAGGCTTGCATGAGAATCTTGCAGCAGGTCTTCTTCAGCGTGAATGAATGCTTTTAATTCATGCACGTAGCCTCTGAGCATTGAAGCCTTCTCCTCATGCCAAGAAAGCCCTGTAGAAAGGTACAGGGCAGTGTGGTTATCAATGGCACGGAGAATATGATGAATGGGCGCGTTCCAGCCGCTTCTGATGGGCGTGTCAAATGTGCGCCGAGGATTCTCCACGGTCTTGGAAGAAGGCTTTAATGCACTCTAGGGGCACTGGCTCAAAGTCATTGCGTTCCAGGCAGGCATTGAAGAAGCGCTTGTCCTCTTTCCCATCGTCTGTGTACACAAGATGGCAATGGAGGTGGCCGTGGACATTGCCTTTGTAGTGGCCAGTCAAGCCACGGGGATGCACGGGCACATGCGTGAAGATGAGGCCATCACGAAAGTAGGCCCCGCGAATGTCGTCAAAGTATTGAAGGTAGAGCCTTGCTGGAAGCCGATCATGGTTTCCGGCTACCAAGATTTTCCTTCCATTGAACCTGTCCATCATGCGCAGGCCAGTGTTGGAGAATGCAATGTCGCCTAAACAGTACACCGTGTCACGCTTATGCACCTTTTTGTTCCATCGCTCTTCCAGATCCTGCTGCATTTCTTCCAAGCAGGAATAGGGACGCAATGGGGAACCGTCAGGCGTGGTAAAGGAGAGGATCTTCGCGTGGTCGAGGTGTAAGTCTGAGGTGACGAAGGCGCTCAATGCGGGAAAAGCAGGGCGTTCAATGTAGCAAAAGGGGAAGGCAGGGAATCGAACCCTGCTCTTCTAAGCTCCAAGGCTTAGCGCTGTCCTGGCTTCCCAAAGGCCCTAGGTTTGAGCATCGTTGAGAGGCTTAGGGGCGCTGCAGGAGGCGATCAACTCTCCTGGCCTGCAAGCAGGACTTGAGGACAGTACCGGCAGACTGCGGTCCGTCGCATCTGTCGCCAAGAACTATAGCGCAAAGCCCAGGAGGGAATCGAACCCTCACCGCCACGAATGCTTCACTCAGCGTCCTGAGGAGAGGCACAAGCGCCGCCCTGTCCATTGGTTCGCACTGGGCTGGAAGCCCTGCCGAAGCAGGGCATGGTTAACTATAGACAATCAAGCAGAATAATCTGGTAATGAAGTGTTTGGACTCTCGAAAAAACTAATCGCTCGACTATTTTTAGTAGTCGAAAGTTCAGGGGCTTTTCCTGTCCAAAACAGGGAGCGAGATTGACGTAGCCAGAAGTCCTTATTCAGCCACTGATTAGAGGAAGTGCCAAGATCGTCAAAAAGCCAGGCGACAGTAGCGGCACGAAGCTTATCGAGACTTTGACTTTCTTCCTCCCCCAGCTCCTTGCTCACCATGGCATTCACCACGGTATGAACCCTCTCATCGCGAGAAATGTCTTGCGAGACGGTACGCATACCCACGTCGCCTGTCTGCCTGAAAAACGGCAGTGCCACGAAGAAGATAGAACGTTCCATGATGCCTGCCTTGAGGATGGGGTGGGCAGGGTGTTCGTTCCAAGCCTTGAGAATGCTCACCACTTCCCGCTCCGCCTTCTCACTGGTGCCATGAGCAGCAGCCACATAGTCAAGCGCCTCCAAGTGGCGGTCTTCATCCTCCTGATTGGAGCGCAGGGTTTCAATGAGACCAGGCGTTTTGGGCAGTTCACGCTTCATGCCTTCTTCCAGCAGCTCCTTCACGGGAATCTCCAAATGACGAAGCGCAAGAGCCTTGAACAGCGTGTCTTCGGCACCTTCCGTAACCTGCCCCTTGGCTACGGCCACTGGCTGCCAAGCACGCTTCTTAGCCAGCACGTTGAGATAGGGGCTTTCGGCTTCAAGAACGGTCATTGTTGAACAGAGCGATACAAAAGAAGATCAGAAAACAAAAGGCCGAAAGTTCGGCCCAAGAAAAGGAGACGATGGGGAAAGTAGTCATTCGGCGCAACTGGAGCAGAATCCTGCCTCCATATTGCACGACACAGCTTCCTCTACAGGCTTTGCATCATCAAAG
>Ga0213866_10003373_pt1 | contig 10879 bp, 12 predicted proteins | sample PICome_11_FD_160079 | JGI IMG/M metagenome (GOLD analysis project Ga0213866, IMG submission 160079) | Coastal seawater microbial communities near Pivers Island, North Carolina, United States - PICO284 | ecosystem: Environmental > Aquatic > Marine > Coastal | place: USA: North Carolina... | reverse complement strand
TTAGTATGCCGCCGCCCTGCTCTTTAATAATAGAGTTTCCATTTGCGGAATTATGAAATATCTGCAAGTCAGAGCCAGCACCCAAAATAAGTCTGTCATCGTCGCCAAAAGTAACATTGCCAGTAAATGCGCCACCATCAGCCGTGATCGTGCCAGTGACATCAACGCCTGTGGAGGTGGTGCTGAGTTTGAGTGACGCATCGTAATATAAGCCAGTTGAGGCATTTAGAGTTGAAGCAAAATATGTTTCGCCAGTTGAGCTTCTAAGGCGAAGCTCGTCTGCTTGCATAAAAATAAATTGGCCGCTTGCGGCATTTATAAAGTTATATGTTCCATCGTGATAAATCTGCAAGTCATTGCCAGCACCGAAGATGGCTTTGTTATTGTCGCCAAATGACAGGTTGCCCGTCAGGCTGGCAGTAGCAAAAGAGGGACTGGTCAGGGACACAGTGCCGTCATTCATGTCTGCCAAGTCAGCCATAAGCTCACGGAAAGCATTGTTGACATCAGCAGGATACATCTGGTTTTCACCCAGAGGAACATCCTCAACATCAGTATTATTTGCTGCTGTATTGTCGTATTGAGTGATATTTGATTTGGTCATATCAGCCCTCTATAAGGTTTGGGTTACGCCCTTCAGCAGCGGCAACCATAATCTCTGTGTTTAACTCATTGGCCTTAACCATCTCGTTTCGGAAGCTCTCAATAGCCGCGCCAGCGTGAGATGTTTGTCTGCCGTTTTCTATTAATAGCACAGGCAGCATAGACATGGAACAACCCCACTCAGAAATCTCTTCTCCTGTCTGCGGGTGCATACCACGCACCTCAATAAACCAAGCACACTCCATTTGCTTGCAAGGCTCAAAGTTATTGAGGGGGCAGTTATGTTTGACCTCCAACTTCATTGGCTAGTCTTTTGCTGCAATGATTACATCCACATAAGAGACATCAAGGTCAATAGCTGTGCCTGTGAACGAGCCTGTTGAGCCAGCGTGTCCGTGACCAGACGCACCGCCAGAGGTTGCAGTCTGTGTGCCAGTGCGTTGGTCGCCGACATCATCGGTAGCTGCTACACGAAGGTTAGTGCCGCTAGGAGCAGACGCATCAAACAAATCAATGTCGTGACTGTGAGATGGGATTTCAGATAGCGTTAGAGTGTGCGATGCAACAGTAACGGAAATAGAGCCAGCAGGCGTGTGACTTGCAAAGGCGGTCTCAAAAGCTACGCTACCACCAGTGCCTACAGTGCCGCTTGTAATACGCAAAGCCTTGTCATTATGCGTGGTGTCTTTTGTCCAACCAGTCGGTGCAGCAGTCTGTTGGAACAACATCTTTGTGCCAGACGGGAAAGCGTCAATCGCCACGCTGTTAATTGTAGCCGCGTCAAAGTTAGGAGACACAAGAGAGATAGTGCCATCATTGACATCAGCCAAGTCAGCCATAACCTCGCGGATGGCGTTGTTAATCCCAGCGGGACTACAGCCCTCGTCAATGTTTTGACTCTGCACATCCGTGTTAGATGCGGCAGCGTTTGCATAATCTCTAATACTATTCTTAGCCATAATTTATTCCTGTCCTAAAAGTCCCATTCCAACAGCAGATGGAACAGCCATAGTCCTAAGTGGTATCTCTTTTAATATACCATCAGCAGACTTTTTGGTTATTTTACCAGCATCAACAAGCGCGCTCAATGTTTCGCGTCTGGCTTTTGGAGTTGATGCCATCAGCAAGCGAACAACCTCAAGAGCTTCCTCATCAGACATACCACTACCAGATTTTAAATTACGAGCAATATTACCAGCAAAAACAAACCCAGCGCTTCTAGGGCTACCAGCGCCAATACGACCAGTAACAGCAGGGGTAGCGGATGAAATAGCCCTCTCAATAATCCCGACATCAACCTCAGATGCTTTTGGCTTCTTGGGACGCATCTCTTTAGCAGACTCAGCCATGTCTATTTCCTTACGCAAAACTCTTTCAAACTTTGAGAAAGATTTTTCATCAGGCCAAGCAGCGCGCAAAGCTGAAAGCTGCTTAGTTTCCAAAAGTTTTTTTAACTCATTAACCTTGTTGTCGGCAAGTTTATCTCTTACGGACTGAGAAACGCCAATCCTAAAGTTTTCCTTTTGAGCATCCGTTGCGCCAGAAAGAAACTTAGAAATTTGTTTTGGTTTCATGCGTTTCTCACCAGCCGCCAAAATATTAGCACCGTCTTCGGCAGCTTTAATAAGCTGCGAGTATTCTTCAAAAGCGCCACGAGCGTTAGCATATCGCGGATTAACATCATCCAATATGCGAACCAACTGGTCTCTCTGCTTTTTCAATATTCTTTTTTGATTGTTTCTTCCTGCTTTTGCTGCAACTGATATTTCATCATCAAGCTCGCGCTTTGCCAAATCAAAAACACGCATTACTTCTGGCGTTTCTTGCTTCGGATTTTTTGTAACAAACCTGTTTATCTTCGGAATTTTATAGCCTTCGTTCTTTAATATTTTTTTCGCCTCAGAAATAGCTTTTGATACGTTAGGAAGAGAAGCAACCTCCTTCAAACTTTTTCCTGATACTGGGTCTATCGTACTCATAAGTTCCTGACGAGCGCCAAAACCAGTGGGGTTAAACTCCATAGCCTCTTCGTATAAGGGGTCAGATTTCTGAGTGCGCAATGTAGAAAGAGAGCCAATAGTTTCATCAACTGATTGGTCTGGCAAGTCTGCCATTTCAGCGGTTAATCTGTCTATCCGTCCTGCTTCACGAGCAGCTAATTGTTTGCTAACAGCAGTTCTTGCTGCTCCTCTAGGCGCAGCAGCCTCTCCTACAATAGTCTGAAGCCCCTCACGAAGAGATGGAGTTGTTGCAATCTCTGCAAAAGTAATTGGCCCTTTTTCACCAACACGCTTTGCAACTTCTTCTGGCGTAATTCCAGCCGCATCCATTTGCTCAACAATGCGCTCAACCGCTCTTTTTTCTGGGGACTTTGTTAAACCCCTAATATAAGCTGGAGTAGCAGCAGCTACGCGCAAAGGAACTCCAAGCAAAGACAGGGCAGGCGGAGCTAATCCGCCGATAAGTCCACCAACTGTAGCGCCAGTCGCCTCTTGACCTCTTTCGGATAAGCCTAATCCTGCGGCTGTGCCATATGCTGCCCCCTTACCCATCTGAGCCAATAAGCCGCCACCACCAGTTGCCAAAGCAGATGGAACAGTTCCCAGCGCTTCAGATGCCGTTCCATATCCACCAGTAAGCTCACGAGCAGCCTCTACAGCTTCTTGTGGGCCTTCAACACCCACGGCAGCTAACCCCTTTGCGGGAAGCCCAAGCGTCAACCCCTGCAAAGCAAGAAGGTCAAGCGCTTGAGCCTCCTCTGTGCGAGGGCCAAGCGGCTGAAAAGCACCCATAACATTAGGTGACATTTGACGAGACTCTTCGCTAACCTCAAACATATCAGAAACAGCTTCAGACAAAGCAGACAACGGGCTGCGCTGGCTGCCCAAACCAACAGCAGAATCAAACTCATCTCTGTTCATATCAGAGTAAAACCTACCGTAAAGAGCGTCTCCAAGCTCTCTATCGGTCATATCTTTATACTGAGGGTACTCAGAGCGAATCTCAGCTAATGTCTTCATTATCGTATCCCCAATGGGTCACTTGGAGTAGTCGAGTCAGAAACAGAGGGGGGCTGCCGCGTAAAACTTAATGGTGTATGAGGCTGATAAACAGATGAAGTGGCAGCGCCAGCAGGAACTTGTCGAAGCTGAGAATTGTAAATATCTACATTGCTTTGGTATCTAGGAATAGACTGCTGCCTTAAATCAGCAATAATCCTTCTAACAACTTCCTTATTCTGAAGTGAGTCAAAATTACCACCAAGCGCGTTGATAACGCGAATAGCATCAAACTCAGTCATAACACCGCCGCCAACAATGTCTTCACGGAACATGCCAAGAAGCCCCTGAAGTTTTGCCCGCCCTTCAGCAGTGCTAAGTTCTTGCTCGGTAAGCTCTCCGCTATCAATAAAAGTTTTTACCGTTGTTTGAAGGCGGTCAAAAAATCTTTTGAAACCCTGCTCTGCCCCTTCCACAGAGTTTAAGTAATTATCTAAAGCCTTAATTCTGCGCTCATCTGTTCGTATGTCAGCTAGTTTTTCATCAAAATAATCTGACCTTTGAATATCTGCGCGACTATATTCAATAGCCCCCATAGGGACACGCTTTCTATTGCCTTGCTCATCTATATAAACTCGCTCAAGCGTTTTTTTATCTGCAAAAGTTTCAACAATATCACCATTAGGAAGGCGGTATGTTTTAGCGGAAACGACACCAGAAGCACCTGAACCACTTGCCCTAGCCAAATCAGCTTTTGCCTTAAGCGCATCAAGCATAGGCTTTTGCATAGCCTCTTTCTCAGCGGCGCGAAGAGTCGGCAACTGAGCGGCAATGGCAACAGGGTCAATAGGGCGTAATTTATCTAAGTCTTGAGCCGTCACCAAAGATGGCATATTAGCCCTTTGCATAGCGGTAAACCGAGCCATATCAGCAATATTTCTAGCAGCTTGAGGAATAACAGGCGCTACAGCTTCACCAACACGACCAGCGAACCTTTGAACCCCACCAAGAAGTCCAGAGCCGACTCCTTGATTAGAAGGGAGTAAACCCTGCGGGGTAACACTTTGCTCAAGCGGATTCATTCGAGCCTGAAGGTTCTCAAGAGAAGGCAGATTTAAGTTCCGCAACATTCTAGGGTCAATAGCCATTTTAATTTCCACCAAAATATAAATCACTAAAGTCTGGCATGGGTACTGAGAACGCAGAAGACCCGCCTAAATCAATTCCTGTATTATATGACGCTTGGGGTATGTCAGACCTCTTGTCCATATAATTCTCAAATGCCTGACCAAGCTGAGGGGCAGCAGCCATCAAAGCGCCGCCCGCCAAGCTGCCCGATGAAGGCGCGTACAGTGGTTGAGTTACATTACTACCAACAGTAGAGCCTCGAACAATATCAGAGAGCCTCTGTGTTGCCGTTACGGGAGCTTGTCGAAGGGCGTACTCTTCACCAGACAGCAGGCCACCAAGACCAAGACCGCGTTGAATGTTTGCAAACGGCATAGCTCCAACAGCAGAAGCACCTGTAAGGCCAGCGCCAACATCAACTGTGCGTTGACCCGCAAGACTGCCAAGACCAGAAGCCCTAGACAGGTCTGTCGATATATCCTGCTGTCGAGCCTGCAAGGCGAGTGGAGACATAGCCCCAAAACTTGCGTCAGCTAATGCGTCGGCAAATGCCCTACTGCCCAAGCGACCACCAGCAGCAAACTGAGAGGTCACAGGACGCATCGCCCGCTCAACCGCACGTTGACTTGCTGCCAGAAACTCAGGAGACTCCATTGTCGAGCCAGTTGTGCCTCGATAAATGTCAGCAGCCTCACCCAGAAGACCACCGCCACCAAGAAGCCCAGATACAGCTTGCTCACCCGCAGCTTGAAATGGGTCATCAGCAGCAGCGCGAGTCATGCCTCTTTCTACAAGACTGCGCTCATAAGGAGAAAGGGTTTGGATGTCCTCAAGAAGACCCCTCTGTCTAATGTCTTGAATTTGATTTGCAAGCGCTTCGTATTCGCCAGCTAGGTAAGTTGGCGGGGCGGTTTGCGCTGTAGATGTGCCTGCTTGACTAGCACCGCCACCACCCATTTGAGAACCCACTACACCTATAGTTGCTGCACCTATAGCTCCCCAACTCATGTCATATTCCTAACTTGCTCTATAAACCCATCAATAGAAGATGAGTTTTTCGGCTCTATATTAACATCTTTAAAAGATTTTGCTATAACTTCTTCTTCTACATCAAATATGTTTGTTTTATCGGATGGATGAACCGTTACAAAAAAACAGTCTTCATGAACAAGAACCACTCTTTTTGTTCCAACCTCAGTTATTGAATAGTAAGGCGCTTTAACTCTTTTTCTGCCCGATTCCTCTATTATTGTAACCTCTCCCTCAAGAAGAAATATTGGATGATTGGTGTTGTGTATCTTACTTACAACAGTATGGCCAGCAGGCGCTCTAAACTCCCTTATGTATTGTTTTTCTGTAAACCTATGCTCCACAGGCATAACAACACTCATCATGTTCTCCCCTAAAGCCTCTTCCGTTTCTTTTAATTCACCTTCGAAAGTAGTTATTTTTTTTTGCCAATTTTCTTTGGCCCGCTTCTGCTCAAGAAATAACCAAACATCCTCAAACTCAAAAGGAAACTCCTTGTCCGAGGATTGCAAAAACTCATCAAAACCTATCTTGGCATAATCTTTTGCTGTCATCTCTGTCATGGCTATCCCCTTTAACCAATAATAACATAGGCAAGATTGCTGTTATGTCCGTGGTTCTTGTGACCAACAACAAAGCTACCATTCAAGCGAGAGCTTATATATGGGTCAACATCATAGTAATGAGAGTCCAAACCCGTAAACAATATTACACTATTAACGCTTGCACGACGGTCAATTACAGTCGTTGATGTAGTACCGTTTACCGCCGTAAACGTGCCAGTACTGTTAATCTTACCTTCCATAATATTGTTTACCACCTCAGAAATCTGACGTGGCGAACCACCCTCTTTTGGAAGATTACGGAACTGATTAGCCATTAGCGACGACCTCTAATCTGACCATCAACATCAACACCCTGTACATTTGTCCAGTTGCCGCTCAAGTTCAATCGCACACGATGAAAGCGACCAGATGAGCGTACTGGGCAGAAGTTATCACTGTTTAACGTCGAAGCTGCACCAAAGCTAACCTCAGCATTGTTAGAGTCACGAGAAGCAACCTGTGCAGTAATCGTAGCAGTTGAGCCGCTACTATTTTCGACATACGGAATAATGTTATTAACAAGGGAACTACGCCCCGCCTGCAAATCAAACTCGCCAGTCTCCACAATAGCATCAAGGTTTTCACCAGTGAATGTTTGAATCTTTTTGTCCTTTGCACCAGCAAAGAAAAACTCTCCCCCCTTGTAAACCGATGAATCAAGTGAGCTAGGGAGAGTGTCCAGATTACTAGAAATAGCAGCAAGACCTTCAAGAGTATAACCAGCAGTGAATAAGGAAGCCATAGCGTCCAAACCAATATTAGCAGTACTCCAGCTATCCGTTGCATAGTTATAAATAATCAACTCATCAGGTGAGCCATCCCCAGAGTCAACGCTAGGATAAGACCAGACAACAATTTGACGGGAGGGGTCAACGACGGCGCTCATTCGAGCAGAGTTGTTTGACTGAAACCTCTTCAAAAAATATCTGTTTATCTTCTCTGCGCCAATCGGCTTAGAAGACTGACCATCAAATACATAAAAGCCATCATCAGAAAGATAAAATACATTGCGACCAACAGAGGCAACCGAACCAGAAATCTTACAGCCACGTTGTAATTGAACTTTATCAAATTCAAAGACAAGTGGAGAGCCAACATACTGCGCCCGTACAATACCCTTCTCCATTAGAATAGTTGCATACTCGCCGCCAACAAGTCCAGTCACTGCACCCATGTCAGATATGTCCTGAAAGTCAGCTTGTGTATTTGCACTCACAGCCCAGCTATCATAATCACCAATACCAGACCATCGAATACGATATGGTTTCTCACCATCTGTGGTGTCATTAGTATGGCCGCACATTACAAAGTCGCGCACAACCGCAATGAACTTTGCTTTTGGTGGAGTCCCAGCCAAGTCAGCAAATCGCCCTCCGCCAGCGGCGGTTATTGTTTGTATCGGGTCACTATAGTTGGTTGCAATAACGGCTTCCCCGAACTGAACAAATCGCCAGACATAACCATTACCAGTTGTGTAAGATGCGTCAGATGTTTTGGAAATATCATCTAAGCTAGAATCGGTAGCGTCAAATTTATAAAGAGAGTTTTCATCTCCGACATAAATTGCAGATGACGCAGAGTCATCTTTTGCAGCAAACATGCCCCTAATGAATTTGTTAGAAGCACCAGAAAAAGGAAGCACATCGGGCAGGTTGCTATAACCGTTAGCCGCTGGCACTACGTTAGTAGCAACAGTCGCTCCCGCATTTTGATACGGTGGTTGGTCAGGTAAAAATTGTCCTAGCTTAATCATTGTTCATTCCAACTCTCAGAGCCTTCAGAAACAACAGTCCAAATCTCTGTTCCCTCTGAAATCTCAGACCACGTTTCGCCTTCTTCAGTTACTATAGACCAATCCTCACCTAAAATCTCTACATCTGTTTCGGTAAATGTAACAACCGCAGATAGCTCGGAAGCTCCAATAAACTCTCCAGTTGCAGCAGCAGTAATTAGCGCCTGAGCTTTGGGGGTTGCAGAGCCAATAGCCAGAAGCCCGCCTACCGCAGTCATGGTTGCTGGGCCAACAACCAAAGATGCACCAAATCGAACACGGATACCATCCGATGTGATGGTAACAGTAACATTTGCGCTACCCTCACCAATCTGCACTCTTATCCCATCTGATGTAATGGTTGTATTTGCAGATAATGTAGATTCACCAAACTGAATCCTGATAGCGGAAGAAGATAATGTTGCAGATACAGAAGGTGTGGCCTCGCCTTCTCTAATCGCCACTGTCGTCCAAAAAAAAGCGTCCAACAATTCTTGGCGCATCTGGTCAAGATTGCCGTAGGCATTTAGTTGGTCAAGGGGTGGCCCAACAACATCGGCCATAACTAGGCAGCCGTAATATCAATGCCTGATGCAGCAATCTTAAAGATGTCACCGTCAGCGATGGTTTTTGACGTGGTTAGGGCTGAGTGGAAAAGCAAGTTTCCAGAAGTTGATGCGTCCCAAAGACCGATATGGGTAATTGTACCAAAGTCACCACCAGAGGCAGCGGGGAACTCAATAGCAGCGCTATTAGACGCAGTGCCAGATGAGGAGGCATCAAAAGCAATAGTTTGACGTGAATAGCCGTTACCGCTTACCTCTGTGCCTGTGCCAGCATCAGTAGGGTCAGCAGTGTGTAGTGCGACATAAACATTTGCTGGCGAGGACGTACTAGACGTTCCAAGAAAATGGTCGAGAAACTTGTTCTCAAGGTAATCACTCATTGCGCTCATGTTAGTTCTCCATAGTCAGATTTCATTTGAAGAGCAGAACCAGCTTGTTTGCTGCGCTCTTCTTCGCGCTTAATTTCATCAATAGCCCGTGTAAACAACTGCTCGTAAACAGTCGTTTTTTGGTCATCCATTAAATATACACTAGCAGCAGCCAAAGCGCCATAGAGATATGCGTCAGGATGGCGGGTCAGTATTTCGTTTACTCCATTGCTGTCTGAAAGGTCTGGTATGCCTTCCATATATACAATCTCTGCCGTATAAGCAGAATCAGGTTCAGGAGCAAACTTAATCTCGCCACCAATAATTGTATAAGCGCGAGGCTTGCCCTGCGCGTTGCTTGCATAAAGCTCATCAAGTTTTGCTGGTGTGTAATACTCAAGAACCTCTTTTGGAGAGGTGTTTAGCTTTACAAGGCGAATAGAGCGTAAGTCAGTTGGCAAAGATACATATGCGTCACCGCCTGTAAGTGTGGCTGTCGCTCTTTTTTCTTGACTACGAGCGTTCATCTCACGAGACATACGAGACTCAGCAATAGAGATAAAATCAGGTATCTGCGCGGTCAAATCATCACGAGCCAAGAAGTTGGCGATAGATGTCTTTAGCTCGGAGTAATTTGTGATTGCCATTATACTGTACCGCCACTGGTTCTAAAAAACCGATTATCGTATTCGTTAAGCCACTTTTTCCAACCAGTAGGGTTATCCTTTGGCTGGCCTAGCTCTTGGATTAGCTGATGATACAACGCTGTGGGTATTTCCGCAACCTTCTGTTGGTGACGCTGTGTGTTGCCAATCAGCGAGTTTGAGCGGTACTCATTACGCTCCGCTGCGTTGCGAGAAAGCAAGGAGCTAACATCCTGACTGCTTTCAAAAATAATCTTTCCGCTTTCGTCAAAATGCGCCCACGTTTCTTTCCCCGTGACCGCATCTTTTTGTACAAGTTTCTTCTTCATCTTTCTCCCCTAAAGTGAACGGGGGTAGCCGAAGCTACCCCCTCAACACTTACGACAGGTCGTAAACAGCGCCATGCGCTTTTGGTGCTGAAACTTTGAGTGTCCATTCCGTAAGGATTTGGAACTTCTCAGAGTCACCCGTTTTCGCCATTTCTTGTACGGCGAAGTTACGGTTTGGCAATGTGCAGATTGAAGCGTAGTCACTGTCCAGCAGGTACACGCGGTCATCTGAAGCAAAGCGGTCGATTACAACGTCGAGCTGACCGAAATCGGACAGATACAACGAAACCGACCCAACGATAGCTGCTTCACGAGGAGCAGTATAGTTGATTTGGTTGGTTGCAACTGAACCGCTGTTCAAGTCGCTGAAGGCGGCTTTCTTAGCAGGAGAAACAACCAGCATGTTAGGCTGACCACCATCGGTGTAAGCAGCTTGCATTGCAGTGTCGATTTGAGCCAGAGTCAAAGCGCGGTTCGTGCCTGACATATCAGGGACATCCGTGCCGTCACCAGTAGCAGCAGAAGTGCCAGAGGCATCATCTACGTTGGTAATCCAGCTTGACAAAGTACCAGCTTTACGCGGGTCAGAACCACTACGGGCTGTATCTGAGTGCAGATACTTTTCGATGTCACGACGCAGCTCAAGACCTTTCAGAACTTTCTGATAGGCGGTTTCTTTGTCGCGGCCTGCTTTGTCAACAGCGTCCAGCGTACCAGAAACTTGTGCATCTTTTTGCGAGATTTGCATGTAGTTGCCCAAGCGAGTGGTGGCAGTCGGCGTATCATAAGTAGCGTCAGCACCTTCGTTCTGGTAGTTGGTTGCTGAAGCAGCAGCCA
>Ga0213866_10003372_pt1 | contig 10881 bp, 12 predicted proteins | sample PICome_11_FD_160079 | JGI IMG/M metagenome (GOLD analysis project Ga0213866, IMG submission 160079) | Coastal seawater microbial communities near Pivers Island, North Carolina, United States - PICO284 | ecosystem: Environmental > Aquatic > Marine > Coastal | place: USA: North Carolina... | reverse complement strand
TATCTGTTTCACAACCCTGGATCTATTTTTCAAAACCGCAATATTTATAAGCAGGGTGCATATGCTATCAGCTTTTTGAAACCTTGCCGTGCTCAATAGAAATATTCTCTAGGTTGGCAGCGCTTAAACTGTTTTGTGCTTAACTATATCTGTGTGGGTATGCACTGCAATCTAACAAAATTTCGTCACTTTTTAGTAAATATGCAATAGAGGGACATATGGACCATGTTGCTTAAAGCTTGGCTATATTATGCTTTTTATAGTAGTCATAGACGGTTTTATGGTAGTCATAGACGGTTTTATGGTAGTAGTCGGTGGGCGTGGGAACTTTAATGTCAAATACAAAGACAACAAAAACATTGACCCCTAGGGAAGAGGAGGTCGCGTTATATCTCAGCGAGGGAATGACCTACAAAGAAATATCGGTTCATTTGGGAATAGGGCTGGGCACAGTGAAGAAGCATATCGGTAATGTTATTCACAAATTAGGTGCACGAAATTCAGCCCATATTGTAAAGATTCTCTACGAAAAGGGCTATATGCCACTTGAGGTCGACCGTGAATAGTTAGCTATAAATTTGGGAGCATCTTTGGTCCTTTCTTATGCCCCTAGATCCAATCAGGTCAGGCTGAGTACATTGATTATTCCGTTATCTGTTTGATGTCTAGAAGTTTAATGCTAAAGGCAACTTTTGTTGTAAGGTACATTCACCTTACAAATTACACTTCAAACCAATAAATAAAAACATGTCTAGTAAATTCACGCCATCGTTCAAGATATTACTGTTATGCATAGTTCTCGCCACAGTGATTTTTCTCAATGCCGGAATCACTGAAATGAGTCGAATGGGCAATATTGCCCTTGAGGGTAAATTTACACCAGAGGTTATGGACCGCCTGTGCACTACGCAAAGTTATATCACCCTGGGCCCTGCAGGCTGTTATATATCTAAAAAGGTAATTGCAGTCGGTGAGCATACTGTGATTACTCCAGAGGAGCCATACCGATAATGGGTGCGCTAACGCAGAGACCCGCCGGTATGACGGTAATCCGTTTTGGATTGATGCTGCTATGTGCAGCCTTGGCATTTGGGCTTATTGGCCTCGGCTTTATGGCCCTGATGTACCTGCTATCCTTGTTGGCACAGGGCCGAGATGCGGCAGCTAGTCATGGTATCAGCGCCACAGACTCCTCGCGCTTTGGCGGGCTGGCCATCGGTATAGTATTTATCGTTTTTATCGGCGGGGTGGCGATATTTTCGCCCTATACACCTGGCTTCTTGCGCGCTAATGACTTTCTGTATATCTGGAGTGCTATATTTATATGTTGTGTGCTAGGGCTGATTGAGGACTTTAAACCAGATTATTTGCCGCCAAAACTGCGCTTGGCCAGCAAATTCATTGTATTTGGGCTGCTGCTGTATCTGGTGCCAGCGCTGATTCCCCAGCAAACCGGTGCTCCCGGCGTGGATTGGCTAATGCAGATCGACTTTATTGCCTGGTTACTCACGCTGATCTTCTGTGTCGGATTTATCAACGCCATGAATATGGCCGATGGTGCCAATGGTCTAGTGCCCGGCATAGCTACCTGTGCCCTCTTCATAATTTTTATTACCTATGGTCGACCAGCTGAAGCGGCACTGCTATTTACCTGTTTCACCTTTTTAATTTTTAATGTGGTTACTGGCCGGTTTTTTCTCGGTGATATGGGTAGCTACGGTCTGGGTTCCATCCTAGCTATCTACGGGCTAAATGGTGTGGTGGTGGGAGATTTCTCCCCCCCCTTTATGGCAGCGCTGTTCGCCTACCCCTGCCTAGACTTTGTGGTTAGCATAGGTCGCCGCCTTGCCAGAGGGTACTCGCCGTTTGCCGCGGATAATGGCCACCTACACAACCTAATCTACCGCTGGCTCAAACCTCGGTTGCGCCACAATATTGTAGCCAACTCGCTGACGGGACTAATGATTAGTGGCAGTTCGGCAGGGTTAGTACTGTTGGTGTATCTCAGCGGCTGGTGGCCGCCCAGCAGCTACATGTGGGCGTTGGTCTTTGCCCTAGAAATCGCCCTGTACTGCATTGCCATGGTGTTGCTCAAGCGCAGCGGCCTGGAGACAGAATACACTGAAGGCCATTGACAGCCTCTAACAGCCACCACTCCGGTTAAGAAGGGCTCGGTATTGAGTGAGCGGCTTGATAGAGGGCAGAGGTAAAGGTAGAGCGCAGAGCGCTCGGTTGGACAGCTGTAAATAGCTTTACTTTGCCAAGTTGACACCTTACCTACAATAGTTAGCCTACCAATCAAAAAAAACTATTGATTTGTAGATTGAAAGCTTTAAAATGCAACTGTTCATTCTGTGAACGTAGCTAATTTTTTTCTCGGGCGCAGTGTAAAAGCCCTGCGGTAGCCTGCCCGGTAGATACATCATCCTTAATCTCTCATTACCAGTGCGTGAGTATCCCAATTGGGGTCAGCAACCTCAATTAGTTGCCGTTTTCACTGGTTGCAGTCCTGAGTGCCTATGTCTAACCAAGAGCTAGAATACAAAACACTAAAGGTCCTAGAGCAGCACCCGCAGATGACTCAGCGTCAGCTATCCAAAGAGCTGGGGGTCAGCTTGGGTAAATCCCACTATGTGCTCAAGGCACTGGTGGAAGTGGGCTGGATCAAACTGGAAAACTTTCAGCGCTCCGATAACAAACTGGGCTATGCCTATCTACTGACCCCGGCCGGTGTGCTCGAGAAAGCCAAGATTACCCGGCGGTTTTTGCTGCGTAAACAGCAAGAGTTCGAGCAGTTAAAGCGAGAAATTGAACAGCTACAGACCGAAGTGGACGAATTCTAAAATCATGGCCAACTACCCTATTTACGGCATAGGTGCCGCGCTAGTGGATACTGAAGTGGTAGTATCTGACCATTTTATCCAGCAACAGCACATCGAAAAGGGGGTTATGACCCTAGTCGATCAGCCGCGACAGGCAGAGCTGTTGCAAGCCTTGAGCGCTGAGGGTGCCAGCCCAATCCGCAAAAGTGGCGGCTCAGCCTGCAATTCCATAGTTGCCGCTGCCAGCTTTGGTGCCAGCACCATTTTTAGCGGCAAGGTAGCTGCAGATGCAGATGGCAAACACTTTGCCAGTGATCTAGCCGAGGCGGGCGTCCAGTTCTATGGCCAGCAAGCCCATAGTGCAGTAACCGGCAAATGCCTAGTGATGGTAACCGATGATGCCGAGCGAACCATGAACACCTATTTGGGTGCCAGTGAAGAGCTTACCGCTGAGGATATAGACCTAGAGGCGCTAAAACAGTCACAGTGGCTGTATATCGAGGGCTACCTGCTTACTGACGATGACCGAACCGCAGTGATTCAGCAAGTAGTAGATCTCGCCAGAGCCCATGGCGTTAAGATAGCCCTGAGCCTCTCCGACCCCTTTGTCGCCCAGATCTTTGGCGAGAACCTGCGCACCGTTATTGGCGACGGCATTGACCTTATGTTCTGCAACCGAGATGAAGCCCTGGCCTTCACTCAAACTGAAACCCTAGAACAAGCGGGCGAAGCACTCAAAGACTACACCCAAACCTATGCCATAACCGATGGCGCCCGGGGTGCCAGTGTATTTGATGGTGTTAAGGCTATTTATTCACCGGCGATAACCGCCAAAGCAGTGGATACCAACGGTGCCGGCGATATGTTTGCCGGCGCTTTCCTCTATGCCCTTACCGCGGGTAGAGACTATAGCTGGGCGGCAAAATTGGCCAACTATGCCGCAGCCAAGGTAGTGGAGCGGTTTGGTCCGAGATTGGACAGTGCGCAGTTTGATGCCATTAAGCAGGAATTTTCTATTTAATTGCTAATAGTGGCTTTTATGCCAACGATGAAGACTGTGCTAAAAATATTGACCTATATGACCTAAATTGACCTATGTAGTCGTTTAGGTAAACCCTATGAAAATTAATATCTCTGAAGTGAAGGCAAACCTCTCCAAGTTTGTCAATATGGCCTACCACGGTGAGAAGATAGTTGTTTTAAAAAATAATATTCCCTTGGTTGATATAGTGCCTCATCAGGTTGAAGGTAAGAGAACGCTGGGGCTGTTGGCTGGTCAGTTCACTGTCCCTTAGGATTTTTTGGACGAGGATCATCAAATCAACAGTATGTTCTATGGCGATGACCAGTGAACATCATTATTGATACACATATATTTCTCTGGGCATTATCAGATCCATCAATGCTGAGAGCGCGTCATCATACAGAGTTTGAAACGCCAGCAAATACCATATGGTTAAGCGCAGTCAGTGTGACTGAGATCATGACAAAAGCTTCTATCCGCAAATTAACCATCGACTTTGATCCTGTGGCGATTGCTGAGAAAAGTGGATTTGAAATGCTTGACTATAGCGCCAGTGACGCGTTGCCGTTAAAAGCGCTCCCTTTTCATCACAGAGATCCATTTGACCGGATGCTTATATCGCAGAGCCTATCGCGAGGTTACCGAATCATGACTGAGGATAGTAAGTTTCAGTCTTATGATTGCAAGCTAGTAAATTAAAACTGCTTATCCTGTGAAGCTGACCAGTAAAGTTATATCTGACGATTAAAGTAGCCCACATAGTAACGTCAAGTTAGGTGTTAAGGAGATTGATATCTCAGGTGAATGATAGGGAGAAAGTGCCAAAGCTATTTTATGGCTGGGCTTTGGGTAAAGCAGAAAAGCAAAAAGTTGATACGCTTTACATGGCTTCAACTGAAGCTAGCAGTAAAGCGCTTTGCTAACAGGTACCTTGCAATGCGCGTCTCATTCTTCAATGAGCTCGATGCATATGCAATGGGTAATGGGCTTGATACGGCGAGCGTAATCGAGGGAGTGTGTCTCGATGAGCGTATCGGCAGAGGATATAACAACCCATCGTTTGGTTATGGCGGCTACTGTCTTCCCAAAGATACAAAACAGTTGTTAGCGAATTACAGCCAGGTACCACAAAATTTAATTTAGGCTATTGTGTCTTCGAATGCTCCCCGCAAGGACGTCATCGCTAAGACCATCGTCGACCTCAAACCCAGCGTGGTGGGTATCTATCGATTAGTGGTGAAAGAGGGCAGTGATAACTTCCGATCCTCGGCTATACAGGGCATTATGAAGCGCATCAAGGCCAAGTTGAGGATGTGGTGTTTGAGACGGAGCTAGATAAGGCTGAGTTTTTTGGATCAAGAGTATTAACTGGCCTCCATCAATTTAAGGAAGAGGCTGATGTGATAGTGGCCAACAGAAAGACCGAGAGCTTAAGGGATGTTGATCATAAGGTGTTTTCTAGGGATTTGTTTGGGGATAATTGATGGATGGTTTTTGGAGTTTGATAAAGGCACCAATGGAGCTGTGTATTTTTGAGATGCTACGTTGCTTCAGTCGTTGCGTTCATTCAGCTGTGGCAATCGTTTGGTGGCCAGTCATAATTGTGTATCCTTGCAACAACAGATAAGCGCTGTTAAGTGCTTCTAGCAAGCATGCGATGGAAGAGATAGTTACAGTAACAGCAAATTGGTGGCTCAAGATGGCAGTATCTCAATCATTCGAAAAATAGTTGATGAGCGCTATACCCCTATAACTTTAATCAAGTTAAAATAATCACGATATAAATAGATATTTAATTTCACCCTAGAGAAAAATAATGAAAAAACGCGGTAAATCAGCAAATATCTGGCTATTTAATTTACTGACGATAGGCCTGTTACTATCTGGGAGCGCCTATGCTCAAGACCTCAGGCAAGCAAAAGACCTCTGTGGAAACTTAACTCCGGCCAACAGGGCGATGGCTGAACGTGCGGGTTATGATGTGGATCAGGTCTGTGGTGAAATTAATGCTGTCACAACCGCGCAGCCTGTTGTTCCGGCAGAACCCAAGGTGGCGCGACCAACAGTATCGGATGAGCAGTCCGCCGAACAGCTTGCCACTGCTGTTGCGCCAGTGGCGGTTGCTGGTGTGGGTGAGACCGAGCCAGCCTCTGAGTTAAAACCCTTCGGCTATGATCTTTTTGCCAGTGCACCCACCACCTTTGCACCAGCGGAAAGCTTACCGGTGTCTGCAGATTACCTTTTGGGACCTGGCGACAGTTTAGATATTTTGTTTTACGGCAAAATGAATAGCTCGTTCTCCGTAGCCATAAACCGAGAGGGTTTTGTTGATTTCCCAGAATTGGGTCCGGTTGGCTTGGCGGGTATGACCTACGGTGAAGCTAAAGAGATATTGCAATCGCGAATAGCGGCGCAGATTGTAGGAACTAAGGTCAGTATTACCATGGGTGCCCTGCGCACCATACAGGTATTTGTGCTTGGTGAGGCGTTTAAGCCGGGGGCCTACACAGTGTCCTCACTGTCCACCATTACCCATGCACTAGTCAGTAGTGGTGGGGTGAGTGATGTAGGCTCGTTGCGTAACATTCAGCTCAAACGCAAAGGTAAGCTGGTTGCTACCCTAGATATCTATGATTTACTGCTTGCGGGCGACACCAGTGGAGACGTTCGAGTGCAAGCGGCAGATGTGATTTTTATACCTACGGTGGGTGATCTGGTATCCATCGAGGGTCAGGTGTTGCGCCCGGCTATTTATGAGTTAAAAGGTGGTGAGTCCACCCATGATTTGGTTGAGTTGGCAGGGGGAGTGGGCCCTAAATCTTTCGTCCAAAGTGCGCGCTTGGAACGCATTAAGAGCGATGGCTTTATGACGGTGTTTGATCTTGATCTAACAGAAACTGCTGATAGGAATTTTATCTTGCAGGCCGGAGATCATGTAGCCATTGATGCCATTACTAACTTCAAGAAAGATATAGTTTCAGTCATTGGCGCTGTGCGTCATCCTGGCGAGTTTGCTTGGCAAGCAGGAATTAAGATAGCAGATATTATTTCGTCGAGGGATCTGTTCAACCCAGACACAGACACCAGCGTGGCATTGGTGGTGCGCGAGGTGCCCAAAAGCGCTGATATTGAGATACTTACCTTTGTGCCAGAAAATATACTTGCGGATGTAAAAAGTAAGGATAACCTGACACTGCAGTCTCGTGACAGGGTCTTACTGCTGTCTACCTATGGTGACCGAGCTGCCCAAATTGCGCCCTATATTGAGCAATTAAAGCGCCAAGCGCGCTACAGTCATATGGCCCCTGTGGTTTCATCTGGCGGTACAGTGCGATTCCCAGGGGAATACCCCCTAGTGTCCGGCATGGACGTTAACGATTTAATTGCGCTTTCAGGTGGTTTGACACAGGACGCTTATTCTAAGTCTGCCGAGATTGCGCGGTTGGACTTGTCTAATCCGGACCGAGCTCAGTCCAGTATTGTTATCTCAACACTCGATGCTGGTACATCAGTTAAGTTAAGGCCATCAGATTACGTAGAATTTAGACAGATTCCAGATTACAAAGAGCGCCAGTCTATCTCGCTCGAAGGTGAATTTGTCTTTCCCGGCGTTTACGATTTTGAGAAGGGTGAAACCCTATCCTCAGTGATTCGCCGTGCTGGTGGTTTTACCGATCAGGCCTTTGTGGGCGGTTCAGTCTTTTTGCGTGAGTCGCTGAGGCAGCGCGAGCAGGAAGAAATGGACAGGCTCACTCTATTGTTAAATCAACAGCTAAATGCCGACCGTCTTGTAGATGTTAATTCTGATATCAGCGTGGACAGCACGCATCTAGAAGTGCAGCGAAATGCTTTGGCCACCCTCAGTCGTTTAGAAGCCGTAGGTCGATTAGTGATTCCTTTGGCCGAAATTATGGATTCTTCAGCCTATGACCTGTTGCTAAAAGCTGGTGACCGACTACTAGTACCTCAGTTTAATCAGGAAGTATCTATTATTGGTGAGGTGCAACGACCCTCGTCTCATTTGTTCGATTCGAATCTTACCCGGAGTGACTACATTGAGAAAAGCGGCGGATTTAAGTTTACAGCGGATGAGCGGGGCATGTACATTGTTAAGGCCAGCGGTGAAGTGATTATGTCAAAACGGGGGTGGTTCAGATCTGCTAAACGCAATATTGAGCCCGGCGATACCATTGTGGTGCCATTGGATACTGATGATACTAGAATTCGTGGTATACCATTGTTAGGCGAGGTATCAACTATTATCTATCAGTTAGCCTTGGGTGCTGCGGCTATTAACACTTTTAATAATAACTAGATTTTACTGGGTAAAGTTAAGCTGGCTGGTCACCCTCTGTGGGCAAGCTTAAAAAACGCTTACTAAATTTATAGAAAACCAAGTTCATATAGGAACAGGCGATTGGATAATTCTTCACAAGTATCTCAGTACCAAGATGACGAAATTGACTTGCGGGAACTTTTTAGCGTGCTCTGGGCTGGCAAAGTCAAAATTATTGCTTTTACTGCGGTATTTGCCTTCGCTTCAGTGATCTACGCTTTATTAGTGCCCAACCAGTACAGGGCCACTGCAGTGCTGGCTCCGGTTCAGTCTGATGGCGGTGGTTTGTCAGGAGCTCTTGGACAGCTGGGAGGCTTGGCTTCTCTAGCAGGGGTTAGCATTGGTGGAGGTGAGAGCAGTGAGTCGCAAATTGCCCAGCAGATCATGCAGTCTTGGAGTTTTGTGGAAGAGTTTATTGCAGACAACGACTTGGCGGTAGAAGTATATGCTGCTGAGGGCTGGGACAAATCTGCAGACATGCTCGAAATCAAAGACGATATTTATGATGTAGAAAAAGGTCAGTGGCTGATAGATGACGATGATACTGGAGAGTTACGCCCACCCACCAGCTGGGAGTTGTTTGAAAGTTTCGAGTCAAGGCTGGCTGTATCAGAAGACAAAAAATCTGGCTTGGTTTCGGTTTCTATCGAGTATTACTCGCCTAAAATCGCTAAGCAGTGGTTAGACATGTATGTGGATGCTATCAATAGGCATATGCAAGAACGACAAATCGATAAGGTTTCGCGAAACATCGAATATCTAGAAAACCAAATTGAGAAAACCCCTATCGCCGAGATGCAGGAGGTTTTTTATACCATTATTGAAGAGCAGATAAAAAGTAAAATGCTAGCAGAGGCCAGCCCAGACTACGCCTTTTCAGCGGTGAGCCCAAGCATGGTGCCAGAAGAAAAATCTCAGCCTAAGCGGGCATTGATTTGTATTTTGGGTACCCTTTTAGGCGCTATGATGTCGGTATTGTGGGTGCTTGTGGCACACTATGCTAGAAAATCAGACTAACGTGCTTGATCAATAGGTGGAACAAGATTTAGCCAAAGTGCCATGTTTTTTTCTCCACCACATAAAGACTCTTTTTGAAGTAACATTTTTTGCCAACAACCAACACCTGAACTAAGCAATGCAGCTTAGATTAGTGGGTCATCTACGCGATTTAATCCGATAGTTTATTGCATAGGTCAGATTGCAGGTGATGATAAAGGCTATTACCCTCATTTAAACGGAATTGTCTAAATCTTATATAAACTCCACAGTGCTGATATGCAGAGAATGTCTAACTAGGGTGTCCTCATGAAAACTAATATTTGTAAATGAGTAAACTCTGCAGGAACCATTATCCCAGTGCCTATGCTAGAGGTAGCCGGAATCGCACTGGAAGACAAAGTCAATATTGAGGTTAAGACAGGGAAGTTGGTCATGACATTGATCGATGAGACGATGACACTAGAGGATCTTTTGGCCGGCAGTCCAAAGGAGAGCTTTAAGGCTCTCGATGAAGATCAGAACTGGATAGATGCCAAGCCTATTGGTCGAGAAATTTAATGGGCAGGTATGTGCCCGATAAAGGCGATATTGTACTTCTAGATTTTGGCCCTAGCGCAGCCAAAGAAATAATCAAACTACGACCCGTGCTAGTGCTTAAGGCAGTCCTTAATGACCATACCGGCTTCTCGATAGTTGCTCCCATTACTAATACTGTCCGTGGTATGGCGCTGGGGATACCACTGCAGGGAACGGCTACCCATGGTGTGGTACTAATGTGCCAATTGCGATCTCTGGATGTTGCCAGTCGAAATGCCAGTTTTGTTGAAAAGGTCCCTGCATCGATCATTAACCAGACAACGGAAATAGCGATAACTGTTATTCGTTAACAGTGCTGCTTGCGATTAAGTAGTCAAATGCATCCTGTCGAAAAGCTGGTGGGCGACTTGAGCGGTGCTTATTCAAGAAGAATTACTATTAAGCATCGGTTTGTCTATCAGGTTTTAGAGACGGAAAAGGCTGTCAAGATAGTGCGGGCGTTGACTCATTACACGCTGTAATTTATTTGCGATACCTCGTTTATTTTATGTAAAAATGGAGTTGTATTTCATGTTTTACATAGTCAGCAAGTCGGGCGGCTGGCGAAAGTTTTATAGGTTGAAACTATAAAACCTCGAAAATAAGCATGGGCCACAAAGGCTTAGAGTGAATCGATGCAAAAAAACAAGCATAGAGCTACTGCAGTAACACAAGCCCGAATAGCTAAACAGGTTTGGTGTTGTGTGTTTGGATATTTTGGATCCAACAGCTCAAGATACTGCAATAAGCAAGCTGGGAATACGCTTTTAAGCGCATAAAAAAGACAATAATAATCATTTTTATGCGCATAAAAATGTAAATCACCGTCTTTTAGGCATATACTACGACCCAAATTGAGCTTTGGTGAGAACAGATGCATCGTTTACTGCTACAGCAATTGTTGGATTGGAAAAAACGAGACAAGCGCAAGCCTATTCTTTTAGACGGCGCAAGGCAAACGGGCAAATCCTATTTGCTTGAACAGCTTTTTGGTGCACACTTTCAGCAAGTTATTCGGCTCGACTTTTTAGAGCAGCCAAATTTGGCCAATTTGTTTGCCGATTCGCTCAAGCCAGACGATATTCTCGCCAATATAGAATTGGCACTCGATCTAGCCATTGATC
>Ga0213866_10003371_pt1 | contig 10883 bp, 11 predicted proteins | sample PICome_11_FD_160079 | JGI IMG/M metagenome (GOLD analysis project Ga0213866, IMG submission 160079) | Coastal seawater microbial communities near Pivers Island, North Carolina, United States - PICO284 | ecosystem: Environmental > Aquatic > Marine > Coastal | place: USA: North Carolina... | reverse complement strand
TCACAACACGCTGAGCGCCGAAGAGCAGGCGGCCGGCTGGATGCTTCTCTTCGACGGCGTCTCGACGGACGGATGGCGCGGCTATGGCCAGGAGGGCATGCCGTCGGGGGCGTGGAGGGTGGCGAACGGTGAGCTCATCGGCGAGGCCTCGGGGGGGGACATGGAGGGCGCCGATGTCATCACAGTGGCGGAGTTCCAGGACTTCGACCTCGTCTTCGATTTCAAGGTCGGGCCAGAAGGAAACAGTGGCGTCTTCTACAGGGTGAAGGAGCACGACGGCGTCGGGCTGTGGCAGGTAGCCGCTGAGTACCAGGTACTCGATGACACCGCCTACATCGCGATGGGCACGATGGACATGAACACGCACCTCACGGGCGACAACTACGATCTCCATCCGACAGGGGACAAAACCATGTACCCGACCGGCGAGTGGAACACGGGTCGGATTCGTGTCGAGGGCGATCATGTGACTCATTGGCTGAACGGCCGCGTCACCGTCGAGTTCGACATGTACACCGACGAGTGGGAGTCACTGGTCGCCGCCAGCAAGTTCGGTGGAGAGGAGCACTACGCGCGGGCCTCTTCCGGCTCGATCGGAATGCAGGATCACGGCACCCCCGTCTGGTATCGCAACATGAAGATCCTTCCGCTCGGGGATGGCAACTGACGTGCGCACCATCGGCGTCCTCACCGCGGCCCTGCTCGCGACAGCTCCGGGGATCCAGGCCCAGGAGGCCATCTCCATCTTCAACGGTGAGAACCTCGACGGCTGGACCGTGCACGGCACCGAACGCTGGTACGTGGAGGGCGGGGAGCTGATTTGCGAAAGCGGCCCGGACGCGGCATACGGGTACCTCCGCACGGACGCGACGTACCGCGATTTCGAGCTGACCCTCGAGTTCAGGCAGGAAGCCGACGGAAACAGCGGGGTCTTCTTCCGGTCTACTCTGGACGGAGTGGTCATCACCGGGTGGCAGGCCGAGGTCGCCCCCCCAGGACTCTTCTCAGGCGGCATCTACGAGTCGTATGGTCGCGGTTGGCTTGTACAGCCCGATCCGGAGAAAGACTCGGCCCTCCGCATGGGCGAGTGGAATGAGATGAAGGTGCGCGTGGTCGGATCCCGGGTTACGACCTGGATCAACGGGACTCAGATGATCGACCTCACGGACGAGAAGATCGGCGCGGCCACGGGCCACATCGCGCTTCAGATCCACGACGGAGGCGGTATTCGGGTGCGCTGGCGGAATGTGCGCGTGGTGACGTACTAGCGGGCCACCACGAAGAAACCCCGCCTGCTCAGCTCAGTCTCCGACCGTCCGACGCATCACCGTAGCGCCGCCCTTCCGGCTCAGTGCCTATGGTTCCTATCTGCGCCACCGGGTACTAGTCTGCGAGCCTCGCCCCCACCGGAGTGCATCAATGAAGCGGACGGCCCTCGGCCTGTGCGGCATGACCGCCCTCATCGCAGCCCCACCCGTCCTCGCGCAGAACGAGGTAATCCGGGGATCCATCGGACCGAGCCCCTACGAGATCGTTCGCAGTTGGCATCAGCCGTTCGCAGACAAAGGCTACGCTTTCGGCGGAAACTCCGGTGTGTTCGCGGAATCGCCTGACCGCATCTTCATAGCCATGAGGGGCGAGGCGAAGCTGCCTGATCCAATCCCCGAGGAGTACCTCGGCTTCGCCGGTTCGCTCGGGATCAACGTCCTGTTCGAGGTGGAGCGGCGTGAATGGCGCCACTGTCTGTACACGTTGGACCGGAACGGACATGTCAGCGAGATGTGGGACCAATGGGATCATCTGTGCGAAGGGTCGGATGGTCCTGGCCCTCACCGCGTCCGGATCAGCCCCTACGATCCGGAGCGGCGAGTGTGGGTGATCAACGAGACCTTCCACCAGATCCACATCTTCTCGAATGACGGCTCCGAACTGTTGTTCTCTCTCGGTGAGAAGGGCGTCCCGGGCTCGGACGAATCCCACTTCGCCAAACCTCAGGACGTCGCATTCCTTCCGGACGGGCGGATTCTCATAGCCGACGGACTCGACAACCACCGGGTCATCATCCTGGATCGGGACGCGACGTATCTCGGCGAGTTCGGGGGCCAGGGCGAAGACCCGGGTCAGTTCAACGGCATTCATGCGATCGCCGTGGGGCCGGGCGGGAGGATCTTTGCGTTGGATCGTTCGGGCGGCCGAGTAAACGTTTTCAGAACGACCGACCGACCCGACCGGGTGGAGCACGTGGCTACGTGGGACGGGCTACGACTGCCGCTCGACTTGATCGTGAACGAAGACGCAGTCTGGCTTACGGACCTCGGACCACTGCGTTTCGTGAAGTTCGACTTCGACGGAAACCGGCTCTACGAGTGGGAGGTTCCGAGCGAGATGCCCGACGGATACCTGGAGGTACACACCTTCAGCGTCGACTCCGACGGTACCCTTTACGGCGGTGACAATCAGTACGGACGCACACAGAAACTCGTCCCCCGCGCCGGCGCCGATCCCGACCTTCTAATCGGACCCCCTTGGGTCGCGCCCGCCCGGTAGTCATCACGGCCGATCCCGCTCGACCCGCGCCCGTTCGAACTCGACTCCCTCACAGTCGAGCTGCGCTAACGCTCTCTCAGCGCCCGCGCCGCGCCGGAGTTCAAGGTGAAGTCCCAGGCGGGGATCGCCTTCACCTCCGACCCGACGAGGTCACGGATCTTCGGCACTACAGCCCCGAGTCGCTGAAAGAGCTCCCGGACCCACCCCTCGGAGGCGTCCAACTCCGCCTCCACCGCCCACTCCAGGACGTCCTCGGCTTCTTCGTAGCACTCACAGGTGGCCAGGACGAGGTGCAGGAGTAGCGCCGGGTTCTCGTCCGTGGCATCCCCGTACTCGTCGTCGACCTCGATGCCGAGGGCGAGATCGTCAGGCCCAGCGAGGAGCACGCGGCACCAGGACGAGGCAGGCACGACGCCCTGCTCCGGATCGATCGAGAGTTGAAGGCCGCGCTCTTCGATGACTCGTAGCAGTCCCGCGACTACCGGCTCGTCCTCGGATGTGTTTTTCAAAAACCCCGTCGCTGGCCGCCGTCCTTCCGAGTATTCCAGACGTTGGCACCGACAAAGGTCAGAAGCACGACACCGCCAGCCACCTTGAGCCCCAACTGGAACTCCGGAGAAAACGTGCCCCACCGGGACAGCGTAAACCAGAGGACCACGGTCGCCACTGCGACAATTCCCAGGATCGGCTGGATGAGGCTGATCAGGAGGTAACCCCCCTTGCTGGTACTCGAGGTCATGACACCCTGGAGAAAGAGTTCGGAGGGTGCCTAACGCACCAACTCTCGAATCACGCCATCGTGCTTGTTCAACAGGAACAGACGACCATCCGGCCCCGTCGCAAAGCGCAGATCAGTTCGCGACGCCGGATCTCGACGCTGCTCGCGGTTCTTCGCCTGGATCAGGTCGAGGAACGTCCGCTCCCCTCCCCCGTCGCGGAGGAGAACGCGTCGGATTGCGTCTTCCCCTCCCTCTGGAAGGTCGTCGGCAGAAACGTGGAAGATCTCCCCACTGGGATAGTCTCCGAACAGCAGACGCCCCGTCAGTTGGGGAATCGCGTCGCTTCGATAGGCGACAACCCCGGTGATCGCCGCTCGCCCGATGAGGATGGGATCGTCGTGGTCGTACTCCGCCACGGGATACGAGAGTTGGGAGTCACTCCGAGGATGGGACAGGTCCAGCTCGCTCCGACTGATGAAGCGAAAGCTGCCCTCCCAGCTGTTCCAGCCGAGATCCGCACCCGACCACGCGAGACTCAACTCCTCGACCTGGTTCTGCCCGATATCGGCCACGAAGAAGTTGCCGTTGGCTTCGTCCCATCCAAACCGCTGTGGGTTCCGGACGCCGGACACCCAGATTTCCGAGAGCGCATCCACACGTCCGACGTACGGATTGTCGTCCGGAGAGCCGTAGGATCCGTTCGCGCTGTTGGAGCCCATGGGGTCGATACGCAGGATCTTGCCGAACACCGAAGCGAGGTTCTGGGACAAATCCAGCGGATCGCCGCCACTGCCGCCATCGGCCACGCCAACGTAAAGGATCCCGAAATCGGATCCCCCGGGCGTCGCCAGCGGATTGAAGGCGAGGTGACCCGCGTTGTGATTACCGAAGGGCTGCTCGATGCGGAGTAGCTCACGGGGCGCTCCACCATCGTACGTACCCGCCGACGCATCTCGCGCGGTCCACTCGAGGAGCACGGTGTCATGGGAGTCACCGCCACCGCCGGGCACGAAGTCCGGTGCAGGTCGTGTGTCTTCGGTATCAGCCCACGTATAGAGCTTGCCGTAGCCCGGCGTGCCAGCCTCTCCGAACTGCGGGTGGAGTGCAAAGCTCTGGAAGCCGCGCTCGCGACCCGAGTACTGAACGGGAATCCCCCATCGGGCATCGTTGATGTCGAGATACGGGCGGAGCGCGCCGTCGTAGCTCACCGTGTGGAGTGGGCCCCGCATGTCGTTGACGAACAGCCGACCCGTGCCCGGCTCGTCGACCAGGAGCATCGGGCGGGCAGCTTCACCGTCGCTGTCGGGGATGTTCGCGAACTCCTCGACTCCCACCACGATAACGTCACGTGTCGCTTCGATCGGCTCCGGGTAGGGCGCGCCTCCGACCTGGCACGCAGCCGGCGAAGACGCGACCAACGCGATGACTGCGAGGGCGACAGGGGGTTTCGTCGTTGATCGAGCTGCCATCGGTTTTCTACCTATCGGTCCGGCTGTTCGCTGATGAGCCGCGCGGCACGGTCGGCCTTGATCTTCTCGATGCCCTCTTCGTCGAGATGCGTCACAGCGAGCCACGTGTGGGACATCTCATCCGCCGTGCGGTCGCCGATACCCACCCACTGGTCGGGATCGGGGTTGTACCGGTTGTTCTCGGTGTTGTCGTACCACCCCGTGACGATGAGTTGATCACCCACCTCGAGTAGCGGCGCCACGTCGTCTTCGTAGATGTGGCTGTGATGCCAGAGCGCACTCCAGTTCGACACCATGCTCACCGTCTCACGTCGGCCGTTCTTGCGCAGAACCTGGAGCGACATCGCCACCAGCCGGGTGTGTCCGTGCGGCTGGAAGCTGTCGATGCGGACCGGCGTCTCGAACGAGTGGAAGCCCTGAGTCATGAGAGTGCCATGCGGCGCGATGTCGTATCCGCGACCACCGTTCAGGAAGTACAACGTGAGCGTCTGGTCGTACTCTCCTTCGTACTCCTCGGGATGGAGCCAGATGCCCACCTCGATCTGATCGTCCTCGAGATCGACGCCGTTCGGCCAGTAGTGGACGTCGAAGGCGACGTCGGCGTTGGCGGGCAGTCGGCGACAGGCTCCGTCCGGAACGATCTCCCCGATTTTCCCAAGGGCGTACTCGGACAGACGCCCTGCGGACTCACCCTCGACCTGGAAGGAGGAATTCGCATGGTGCGCGACGGCGCGGCCAACCACGGATGGCTTGGTCTCGACGGCCATGATGCACCGATTCGTATTGACCCCGACCGGAACCACGGGCTTCCACCATCGATCCTGACCGACCGCCGGAACATCATACGGATCTGACCGAACGATCACGTCGGGTGGTCCGAATTGCTCCGCCAGACGGAACTCGGCCGGGTCCGGCCACTCGACCGGAGCCGGCATGTCGGCCGGGTCACCTTCCGGCGCGCCGTCGGCAACCCAGGCGGTGATGGTGGCGATGTCCTCCTCGCTCATCCGCCAGTCTTCTTTCAGATGCTGCACGCCGACGTCGGTGTCGTACTGATACGGCGGCATATCTCGTTGTTCGACCATGCGGCTCATCCGGCGTGCATACCGGCGCGCGTCCTGATACGTCATGAGCGACATCGGTCCGATGGCGCCGGGCTGATGGCAGACCTGACAGTTCTCCTGAAGAATCGGAGCGACATCCCGTGTGAAGGTCAGGGCTGGCGACGCATCCGGATTCGGGCCACCCGTCTGTTGCGCCGTGACCGCATACGCTCCGCCTGTCCCGACTGTCGCCGTCACGGCGAAGAAAGCCACCGCAACCGTGCGCGACACCGAGCTCTTCATGGACATCTCCATCGTCATGCTCCTCGCAAGAATGCGCACTACTCGTTCACCGTCACGACTACGTATCCGTTCGACCAGCAACACTGATTCCCGGGCGTGCTGTCGATGTGGCCGGTGAAGTTGTCGATTCGGATGCGGATGACGTACCGACCCGGGCTGTCGAACGTAGCCGAGAAGTGACCCTGGTTCGCGTTGACTCCCTCTATCGGGAGAGGAACCAGATCACGACTCGTCACCGGCCCCGGCCCCGGCGGCCGCTCCCCACTCCGCGGCGGAGACGCGCCTGGCTGAGCTTCCACCAACGACGCAAACGCGACATCTGCGCCCACAGGCCCCTGGTGCTTCCAGAGGGTCATATTGACCGGGCCCAGCTCTCGTTCGCCGCGGTCGACTGCCCAGAAACGGATCTCGACAGCTTCCCCAACCGAGGCCGTCAGCTCCTCGGGGGCCTCGACGCCTCGTACGCCCCAACTGTACGACGCGCCCTCGCTAAAGCGGATCCCGGGGCGAAGCGAGCCCTCTGCCATCGCCCCAGTACTCAACTCATAAGCCCCTTTGATAATCGGGCCCGGGGACTCGAGTCGGCCCGGGACTCGGGTCGTGTATCCGTTGGTGGTCACTGTCCACCAGACATCACCCTCGAAGTCAGCGGGCACCACGACGCCGAACGCGCCACGCTCACGCGGGCCACCAAATACCCCGATAGAACGCCCGACCGGAAAGGAAGACGGTTGGCCTCCGTCATACTCGGCCGGCTCAATGAAATTGTCTTCACCGAGCGCAATCTCGATCAGGTCCGCGTCGTTCCGATTCAGGAAGCCGAACGAGAGCGTGTAGGTGCCGTCCTCGTTCGGATAGAAGCCATCAAAATACGGAGCCACGAAGTTCCCGGTCGCGTTGGAGGGCGCCAATGGAAACTCTCGCTGGGTCCAGTCCTGGGCATCCGCACCGACGGCAAGCATGGCAACGCACGCGAAGGTGAGACTCAGAGTGCTCTCGACTCTCGGCAACCTTGTTCTCCTGGAACAGTGGGCCTCTTCAGATCTGAAGGACAGTTTGGGCCGGCTGAGGCGCATCCGAAAGGCGCATGGCGGTTGGGGATCTCCGGAATCAGTGGTGCATCGTGTCCATCGGAATGTCCATCTGCGGCCCCTCTCCACTCCCCATCTCCATGTCCATCCCCATCTCCGCCACGCGCTGCATCTCCCGAAGCCCCTCCACCAACGAGTCCGGCACGAGCGTCCACGCGTAGTCGATTACGAGTCGCACCTCGTCTTCCGTGAGCGGAGCCGGGGGCATGGCCGGTGGCAGGCCCGTTCGGATGATCCGAATAAGCTGATCCTCAGGGTGGTGTCCGAGATGGTCCATGAGGCTCGGTGGCGGGATCGGCAGACTCGTGGCTAGGGGACCGTCGCCGAGGGCGTTCACGCCGTGGCATTCCGCGCAATTCGCTACGAAGAGCGCCTCTCCTTCGCTCATCTCTACGACGCCGGCGTCCTCCGCTGATCCACAGCCGACGAGGATCAATGTGGCGACGGCCGCAGCCGTCATCCTCGCCACCACGTTCATGGCTTCACCGAGTGTACGAGGACTGCAGTGAGGAAAATCACCCCCACGGCGAGTGACACCTCCCAGATCGCCCGGCGCCGGACGACCGCCGCCCCTTCCTCACTGTCGCAGCTGTCGAGGCCCTGTCTCCAGTTCCATAGACCCAGGCCGAGGATGACGAAGACCACCGCCACCTTGGCAGACAGAATTCGCCCGTACGACGACGTCCACAGATCCGATACGGCATGAAGGTGCGTCCATGAGAGCACTACCCCCATCGCGATCAGAGCCGCGACGCTCACCTGGGCCATCGGCGAGAAGCTTCGGATCTGCGCGGCGAAGAGCGCAGGACCACCCGCCTCCGCTGAGCGCCCGACAGCCAGGATCACGGCCAGAGAGCCGATCCAGCTTCCGACCGCAAGCATATGGACGGCATCGGCGGTGACGGCGAGCGTCCGAGCGTCTGCCCCCATCGCGTGTCCGGACATCGCGAGTGTCACCGCGAGCGCGACGACCAGAGGAGTCGCCGCTGCCCACCCGAGACGACTTCGACCAGCCAGCCACAGAGACACGGCAAGGAGCAGGAGTACCGCTCCCTGAACCATCCAGACCGTGCCCCAGAAGATCTCGAAGAGGAGAAACGAAACGTCGTCCCACAGCGACACGAACGGGTCGCGAAAGCCCATGACCTGCACGACCATCCGCAGAATCCAGGCGACCACCAGGACGGCAGTCGACGCCAGACCCAGTCGGGCCACACGCCGTTCGATCCCGGTCATCGCAGACACGCCCCCGGCAGGCAGGGCCCGCATCGCCCCCGGCAGCACCTGGATTCGCCACGCGACGCACCCCACGACGAGCGCGGTGCCCATGAAGAGAAGCCACTGCTGGAGCGTGGTGAGGACCCAGATCAAAGGTCGACCACATCGAAGGTGAACGAGCCTCGCATTACGTGCCCGTCGTCGGCAATGCAACGCCATTGGACGACATACGTCCCGCCCGGAAGCGCAGACGGGAGCTGGACGGAGAGCTGCTTAGGGTCCTCCGGGTCAGCGACCGGCGGACTACTCCGAATGAGCTTGCGGGAGGAATCAACGACCCGGATCGAGGCGCCGCGCATGAGGGGCGCGTCGGAAAAGAAGAGACGTACCTCGGTCACCTCTCCGTCCACGGCTTCCTCATCTTCAGGAAACGAGGCGTCGAGCGTGATGTGAGGCGCCAGATGAGGGAGAGCCGCCGTTGGTACGCTGGCCACGAGCAGCAGAACAGACGCGAGGGTCGCCAGAGCTACTCGGAGCCTGTGTGGGTAGGGTTCTCGGCGACTCATCCCATGTCTGCGTCTCGGGAGATCCGGTTGCTGTCATGATTGGCTTTGGCCAGAATGGCCCGGTCATCCCGACGCAACAAGCCCGAAGAAGGTTCGACTTCCCCATGCCCCGCCGGACCGCGCTCGTCTTTCTCGCGGCCCTCGTCCCCGTCCTCGCAGCCCCCCGGCCAGCCGAGGGGCAGGACACGGCCGAGCTGGGACGCGCCGATGCGCTCCGACAGCACCACCCGGATCTCTACGAACTGGTGATCCGCATGGAGCGAGCCCACGGCGTGCTCTTCGCCGAACTGGCGCGTGAAGGTGACGTCGTCCGCGCGACCGGTGACGACCTCCCGACCTTCGGATTCGAGTTCGACATGATCGACCGCCTCACCTTTCTGATGCAGAGCGAAGGGACGGCGGACGAGGAGGCCGACGCGGCCACGGCCGGATACGCTGCGCTCGGCGCCCGTGGCGTTGAGATCATCGGATGGGGCCAGGCATTCCAGCGAGAGGTGCTGTCGATTCTGGCGAATCCAGAGGTCGAGGATCAAAACGTTGCTCTGGCCGATGTCGTGCGTCGCTACCGGAGTCGGAGCGAGGTCGCGCTACCGAGCGCACCGAAGGACATGGATATCCTGTACGGTCACGAGTACGCACTCGGCTTCCGAACCGGATACGCCGACCTCACCGGCCTCCTCTGGGCGGGTCATTGGGCGCGGCTCGCCGCCACGGAGCCGCTCACAGACCTCGATCCAGGGCCAGAGCGTCTGACGGGCATCGACACCGTGACCACGCGGTACTTCGCCAAGCTCAGCTACGGGGAGCCTCCGGACTTCTTCCCCAGCGAGATCCCTTTGGCTCCCGCGATCGCTCCCGGCCTCATCTGGGAGAGTCCGGAGACTGCGATGATCTGGGACAATCTGAGCATGCTTCTGGAAGTGCTCGCCGACGTCCTTGCCTCGCCCGAGACGTCCGACGTGCCCGTGGCGATCGAGGCGACACTCGACTTCTTCATGGATCCGACGGTCGCCGTTACCGACCAGGACGAATGGGAGATCATGGCGCTCCGCCATGGGATTTTCTTTCAGGGAGGTTATCCGCTCGTACCCATGACCGAGAGTGAGCGGAACGCGGACGGTCATGCGGCACACCTCTCCGGGGGCGGACTCGTGTCGATTCCCGGGATGCCGAGACGATGACAACGCCCCCGTCACGCCCCCCGACGCACGCCGCGGCCAGCTGGGCCATGGCCCTTGGGACCGGCCTCGGCCTCACGGTGCTGGGGGCGTGTGCGGACGACGCCCCCGATCACCCGCCGACACTCCATTCTCTCACCTTCGACACACTGTTCGAGATCGGCGCGGCGACCGGCCAGCCATGGGAGGTCTTCGAAGGCATATGGGACATCGAGGCAGACGCCGATGGTCGCCTCGCCGTGCTGGACCTCGGCGGACCCGTGATCCATGTGTTCCGTGCGGACGGCACGCACGTGGGGTCAATCGATGAAACAGGGCTCGACGCCGGACAGCTCGACGGCCCGGCAGCGATCGCGTGGAGCGAGCCAGGAGTGTTACTGGTCTGGGATCCGGGCAGTTCGTGGGTCTCACGCTTCTCCGCTCGTGCGTCGGGGCTCGAGTACATCGACCGGTGGCGCGCCTTCGCGTTCGGAGAAACCGGCTTCTGCGCGGCAGGAGACCGGACGTACCTGAGCTACTGGCAGGACGGGCAGGTCATTCACGAGGTGGGCGCCGAGGGGATTCAACGATCGTTCGGGGCTGCCCCGCACGTCGCCGGATCCGAGGCGCTCGGGCCGGACCTTCTCGAGATCGCGGTGGAAGAGCTCACACCCTCCGCCCTGCTCTGTACCTCCGAGGGCATCGTGGACGTCGGTTTCGTTCAATCGATCTCGCGCATGCACGACTGGAACGGCTCCGAGATCTGGCCG